>OLNE01000074.1_pt1 | contig 108832 bp, 97 predicted proteins | sample 1672431 | NCBI WGS metagenome assembly OLNE01 (sample SAMEA3136685, study PRJEB25190) | human gut metagenome | reverse complement strand
CTCACGCGATCCGTACACCTTCTGAACATCGCGCACGGAAAGCAAGACGTTGCGGTTGTCGGACGTGCCTGCGTTCGCGATGCCTGCCGGAGGGGTTGCGGTAACCATGGTCATGGGGATTCCTTTCTCTTCGGTTCGGTATATCCCCATGATGCGGCGCTCGCGAAAACGGAGCCATCGAAGGGCCTTACCGCAAACTTACGATTCTGTAAGGTTCGTCGCCGTAGGCGCCGGCGGGCAATGCGCGGACGGATCGCGGTTTGCAATGGGCGTCGGCTAGGCTCCCGCCAGGTCCATGCGTGTGCGATCAAGCGGGAAGGTCAGCGTGATGGTTGTGCCTACCCCTTCTTCAGAAGAAATGCGCAAGCCAAGCCCCATTCTTTCGCAGGCAACAGCAGCCAAATACAACCCCATACCCGTTGCCTTGTGATGGGCGCGTCCCCTGCTTCCCGTAAAGCCGCGATCGAACACACGTGGCACATCGGCAGCGGGAATGCCATCGCCATCATCGCTGATAATCAGCTCGATACAGCCACCTTTTGTGCCTGCATCCCTCACCGCACCTTCAAAGCGGATAGTCTTCGCACCGTATTTCGCTGAGTTTTCCAGAGCCTGACCGATGATGAAATCGGTCCATTTCGCGTCGGCGAGCACTTCGAGCGCATCGGCGATCGCGAAATCGAGCGAGACTCCCGCACCGATCAGCATGCGGGACCGTTGACGGCACGCTTTGCGCGCGATGGCAACAAGGTTAAGCTCCTCGATGGAAAAATCTTCGCTCAAGGTTGCCGAACGCGCATAGTAGAGTGCCTGCTCGACGCGCGACTCGATGCGATCGAGGTCGCCGCGGACTTCGTTGATCTCAGGCCCATGAAGGTTCGACAGCGCCAGTTGCGCCGATGCAATGGGCGTTTTGGTTTCGTGCACCCACAACTCGATATAGTCGCGATATTCCTTCATGTCGCGAGAGCGGGCGGCAAGCTCATCAGAAGCCGCCTTGCCCTGCACGGCAAGCACGCGATAGGCGATAGAGCCTTCCAAAGTTCGCGGCTCGTCCAAAATCGAAGAGAGATACCGTGCATTTTCGGGTGAATTGCAGAACAGATCCAACTGCTGGTAGAACTTACGATCGCGCAAAAACCCAGCATCGAGCACAATGCAGGCAAATAGAGCTTCACAGACGGTAACGAGCACAATTACGGAGACGTTCGAACCAGTGACCGCCAGAATGCCCGCCACCACAGCCATCAGGGCAGCCATAGCGAGCACAAACCCTAAATGTGAGCGAAAATACGCCCAGAACGAGTATGCTCGCTCGGCGTAGCCGTCGGCAAGCAGCTCCAATTCGCGCGGTGAACTGACAGATGAATGCGGCACCACCTCAAGCGCCGAATCGGGCGAAGACGAAACGGGCGTTGATTCGCTTTCCAGACCAGACAGCGAATCAATCACGGGCTTTTCCTGCGCGGAGCCGCTCATCGAACCACATAGCCCAAGCCGCGGCGGGTGGTGATGAAGTCATCGGGCACATCGATAGATTGCAGACTGCGGCGCAAACGATTCACGTTCACGGTAAGCGTGTTGTCGTCGACAAACACGTCGGTTTGCCACAGCTCGTCCATCAGCTCGCTACGCGAGATGATGGAGCCTGCGTTTTCCATAAGAATGCGCAAGATCAAAAGCTCGTTACGAGACAATTCCACGCTGTTGCCGCGATACGAGACTTCCGCCCGCACGGGATCGAGCGAGACGCCACCGTGCTCAAGCCGCTTGCGCGCCGGATCGGCAGAGCCACTTCGAGCCAGTGCGCGATCAATACGGGCAAGCAACACAGCGGGGCGATAGGGCTTCACCACGTAATCATCCGCACCAACGCTCATGCTCATAACCTCATCGAACTCGCTATCGGAAGAAGTAAGCACAATGATGGGAACGTTGCTTTCCTGACGAATAGAGCGACAGATCTCGTGTCCATACGCGCCGGGAAGAGACAGATCAAGCAAAACACAATCAGGGGAAGCGGTAAGGGCTTCGGCTGCAGCGTTTTCAAATGACTCGCAGCAAACGCATTCATGCCCCTTAAGCTGGAGCATACGCACAAGATTCTCCCGCAAAGAGACATCGTCTTCGACGATGAGCAAACGCGCCATCGATCCCCTTTCTTCGCATCAAACGAATGAATCGATGATAGCGCAATGAAAAAGCCAGCTGCCATTCCGTTATCGGAACGTATTCGCTGCACAATTGCACTCCTTAAATAACGAGTGCCCGCATTATTCTTCTTAGGCTTCCCCGCCCATGAAGAAAGGCAATGCGAGGTTCGCTCTCCCTGTCGGATGGATTTTAGGAAAACGCCACCGCATTTCCCGAGACCCTCTTCGCCCCGTCGGGCAGGAATGCCCTCAAACAGGAGATGTTCAACCTGAAAATAAGAAACGGGCACTTACGCGCCCGTTTCATTCGGTTCACAAAAAGCAGCCAATACCTCAAATGCTCAATCGGCTACGCAAGCCAACTAAGAACGAAACGCCGCACTGAAGGCAGTGCAAAAGGCACTCGCCCCTGACAAACCCTGCTAAACAACGGGAACAGGCGTACCCTGCCCCTCGATCTTCACCGAACCGTAGAAGGTAGCCTCAGGAAATACCTCACGAATAGAGTGCTTTTCATCCAAGAACGGTAAGTCAACGAATTCACGCACCGAAGCAACCAACTCACTGCAATCGGGGAAATGGCCCTTGTCGTTCAATTCGTTGGTGTCCTGCGCACGCCAATAGATGTCGTTTGCATCAGTAAGATAGTAGGTGAGTTCACGCCACTGCATATATGCGCAGTGAGCTCCCATCAGGTAGTTCACCAGTTCATCCGCATCCGCAAGCTGCAACGCCTCGTCAGATTGCCTTCCCATATGTTCCTCCTTGTTTTTTAGGACGCATCCCTCTGCGCCCCTTTCCTATCAGTTAGCGAATGCTCCGCCTAAGCGTCCGTATCAATCCATCAGTTCTTCTTCGATGGATCTTTACGACGAACACGCAGAATGTCTTGTGGTTCCAGTTCAAAAGAAGAGGTAAACGCATAAGGCGCCATGGCCTTGCATGCCACTTCGGAGAGCACTTCCGCCCCGTCGTAGACTTCAGCCAAACCCTGAACCTTAATGGTTCGAATGGGCTTATGGGGGCTTAGAACCTCCAGCTCATCACCTTCATAAAAGCGGTTGCGGCACTTTACCTTCACGCGCCATTGACCCTGTTCGGCTGCCGCCGAAGAAACCACTTCCCCCACCCAATCGCAAAGTTGTACATAAATGTCGTTGTCGGTAGTCTGCTCAGCATCCCCATAATAAAAGCCCGTTGAATAGGGTCGATGCGAGATGATCTCAAGCTCATGCTCCCACAGGGATGCCGGCTCGCCATCAAGCACATGGCGATACGCATTTACCACCGTTGCCACATAGAAAGCCTTTTTCACGCGGCCTTCGATTTTTACCGAAGAAACGCCCGCCGCAGCAAGGTCGTCAAGATGCGCAAGCATGTTCAGATCCTTGGAATTCAGCAGATACGTGCCGCCATCGCTCTCTTCTATGCCGAAGCGCTGGTCAGGGCGGGAAAGCTCCTTCAGCTCATATTCCCAACGACACGGCTGGACGCATTGCCCTTTGTTGGCATGACGGCCGGTAAGGTAATCGCTGATAAGGCAACGACCCGAAATAGCCATGCACATGGCACCGTGCACAAACACCTCTATCTCCATATCGGCGGGAATGGCTTTGCGCATAGCGGCAATTTCTGCAACCGACATTTCGCGAGCGCATACCACGCGACGGGCACCAAGGCGATACCACATAAGCGCAGCTTCAGCGTTTGATACCGATGCCTGTGTGGAAACATGGATGGCAACCGAGGGCGCGTGCTGCTGCACCACCGACATAACGCCCAGATCGCTCACAATGGCAGCATCGACGCCCGCAGCTTCCATGGCTTGAGCGTATTCGGGAAGAGCCGCCAGGTCTTCATCGTGGGCGTAGGCATTGCAGGTAACGTACACACGTGCACCAGCGCTGTGGGCCAACTCAACGGCACGAGGCAAATCTTCCAGCGAGAAATTGCTGGCACGGGCGCGCAGGCCGAAGCGGTCGCACGCAAGGTACACCGCGTCGGCCCCGAAGTGAAGCGCATATTCAAGCTGCTCCCACCCGCCGGCGGGAGCAAGCAATTCCGGTTTGTTCGTTTCGCTCTGCACAGACATTTAGAACGTACGCGAGAACTTGTTGTTTCGGGCGGCACGCTTCACGAATGCCAATGCCTCGGTAAGCGTAGCGAAGGGAACCTTGGTCTTTTCAGATTCGCCACGACGCTTAACCTCGACCACGCCTTCCTTTACGCCGCGCTTGCCCACAACAACTTGAACAGGCCAGCCGATAAGGTCGGCATCGGCAAACTTGACACCAGCGCGCTCGTCGCGGTCGTCCAGCACAACCTCAATACCCTGTTCAGCGAGTTCCTTGGCAATGCGCTCGGCAACCGGGAACACCTCTTCGTCGCCAACGGTAAGAGGAATAACGCAAACGTGAGCCGGCGCTACGGACATAGGCCAGATGATGCCGTCTTTGTCGTTGTGCTGTTCAACGATAGCCGCCAGCGTACGGGAAACGCCCACACCATAGCAGCCCATAAGGAAGTTCTGGTCTACACCATTTTCGTCTGAGTACACCGCGCCCATGGTCTTGGAGTACTTGTCGCCCAGCTGGAATACCTGGGAAACCTCGATACCACGCGCACCCTGCAGGGCAGCACCGCACTTCGGGCAGGCATCGCCCGGCATTACGAGCGAAAGGTCAGCCCACTCGTCTACCTGGAAATCTTCGTCATGCTTGGCGCCCACAAAATGGAAGCCGTCTTCATTTGCGCCCACAACCCAGCGCTCAATGTTCTTCAGGTTCACGTCACCGATAACCTTGATGCCCCCGGGAAGTCCCTTCGGACCAATCGAGCCCTTGTGAAGACCTGCAGCCTCAAGCTCTTCGTCGGTAAGCAGGGTAAAGCCATTTACCACGCGCTCTGCCTTGATTTCATTCAGTTCGTGATCGCCGGGGATAAAGAGAGCGAAGATAGCCCCCTCGGCGTCCTTGCCCACCATAGCCTTAACCGTGGCAGCCTCTTCAATGCCGAGGAACTTCGCAAGGCTTTCGATGGAGGAAACGCCCGGGGTTTCAACCTTCTTGCATTCAGCGGCGGCATACTCAACCGGATGGGCATGGCATACGCCTGCTTCGTTGTTTGCCGCGTAATCGCAATCGGGGCAATAAACCAAATCATCTTCGCCGGCTTCTGCCAACGCATGGAACTCACACGTTACGCTGCCGCCGATCTGGCCACCATCGGCAACAACAGGGCGGTAATCAAGGCCGCAACGCTCGCAGATGCGACCGTAGGCATCGTACATTTCATCGTAGGTTTTTTGCAGGGATTCCTGGCTGGAATGGAAGCTGTATGCGTCCTTCATAACGAATTCGCGGCTGCGCAGCAGGCCAAAACGGGGGCGAATCTCATCGCGGAACTTCGTCTGAATTTGATAGAGCGTCATGGGGAGCTGACGGTAGGAACGTAGCTCGCTGCGGACGATGGAGGTTACCAGTTCTTCGTGGGTTGGTCCGAGGCAGAAGCCACGACCATGGCGATCTTCCAGTCGCATAAGCTCAGGGCCGTAATCGTTCCAACGGCCCGATTCGTGCCACAGCTCACCAGGCTGCAGTGCCGGCATGAGAATCTCATGAGCACCGATGGCATTCATTTCTTCACGCACGATGTTCTCGATCTTGGTAAGGACGCGCATGCCCAAGGGCAGGAAGGTGTACACGCCACCTGCGACTTTCCTGATCATGCCTGCGCGAACAAGCAAACGATGGCTTGCGATCTCGGCATCGGCGGGGTCTTCTTTCAACGTGGGAGCATACTGCTGGCTCAAACGCATGATTTCCATTACAGATTTCCTATCTCTTCCATAAGTACATCAACGATAGCGGCCTCTTCGACCTTGCGCAAGGTTTTGCCGTGGGCGAATACCACGCCAGATCCCTTTCCGCACGCAACACCGATATCCGCGTCGGCTGCTTCACCGGGACCGTTCACCACGCATCCCATGACTGCCACCTGGATGGGACGATGCACATCGCGCAACCTCTTTTCCACTTCCTGAGCAATAGGGATCAGGTCAACTTGGCAGCGACCGCAGGTGGGGCAGCTTACCAATTCAGGATCGCGGCGACGCAAGCCCAATGCGGAAAGCAACGTCCAGCAGGCGCGCACTTCTTCGGTAGGATCGTCGGTCAAGGAGATGCGCATGGTATCCCCTATTCCCTGCTCCAAAAGAATGCCCAGGCCGCTCGCAGATTTGATAAGACCCTGAAACAAAGTGCCCGCCTCGGTAACACCGATATGCAGGGGAACTTCAGGCATCCTTTGCGAAAGCAGGCGATACGTTGCCACCGTGGTAGGCACATCATGGGCCTTGGCGGAAACCACCACGTCATAGAATCCTTGGCCATGGCAGAATTCCACGTATGCGGTAGCCGATTCAACAAGCTTTTCGGGCAAGGTTAAGTCGCTGCGTTCCGCCAACGCAGAATCGAGCGAGCCCGCATTAACTCCTATGCGAACAGGGATACCGGCCGCTTTGGCAGCTTGAAGCACCGGAACGGTAGCCTCCAAGCCGCCGATATTGCCAGGGTTGATGCGCAGCTTTGCAGCACCGCGACGAGCAGCTTCTATGGCAAGCTCAACGCTGAAATGAATATCTGCAACAACTGGCAAAGGAGACTTTTTGCAAATCTCCTCGAAGAAATCCAGGTCGGCCTTATGAGGAACGGCGATGCGCACCACCTCGCAGCCGGCTTCTTGCAGGCGGCTTATCTGACTCAGGTTCCCCTCCACATCGGCAAGAGGCAGATTAAGCATCGATTGCACCACGCAGGGAGCGCCGCCGCCCAAAGCGACAGAACCTACCATGACCTGACGTGTTTTTGCGTTGGGAGCAGTATTCGCCATGTATTAGCTCCAATTCCCAAATATGAATCGTTGAACATCTTGATTGACCATAACCAAGAAGAATCCGGTAAAGAGCACGATGCCCACGGTAGACATATAGCCCAAGGCGCGAAGCGAAACTACCTTACGAGATACCTTCTGGAATATTTCCACCACAAATCGGCCGCCGTCAAGCGGGGGAATGGGGAGCATGTTCATGAGGCCCAAGGATGCAGAGATAATGGCCGTGAAGAACAGGAAATTCAAGAAGCCCGCATCCAAGGCGCTTTTCGACATAACCGCAATGCCCACCACCGAAGTTGATTGGGAGACGGTTTGCGCTGCAGTTGCGGGATTGAATAGCGCCGCAATTGCGCTTACCACCATGCCGAGGTATTTGAACCCCATTGCAATGGCTTCCCAAGGAGTCCAGGTGTAATGGAACGTTTCGCCAGTTTGCGTGTTCTGAAGATCGAGCCCCATAACGGAGTAGATGAGAATAAACACCAAGAACACCCAGAACAGATTCATGAATGGACCTGCGAGCAAGATGGTACAGCGCTTCCAGAATGGCAACGTGCAGTATTGTTGCGCCTTTTCCGAGGCAAAAAACTCCTCGTTGCTGGAAATGGTGCGAGGCTGTCCTTCCTCAAACCCGTTTTTAGCTGGTGTGCGGTACACATTGTGCTCGTCCTTGCGGCGGGGACATTTGAGCGAACCCCAGTCACACAGCTCTTCGAGCAAATCGTAGGCTTCTTGGTCGGTAAGGAACAAGTCGTGGGCAACGTCTTCCATATACACGGTGCCCTTGCGATAGGCATAGCCCAGAACGCGCTTCAGGTGGGGGCTGTTGCTAGGAGGAGCCATGCCGCAAACACTCGCATAGCCGCCCAGCGGAACGGCAGTGATACCGAAGCGCGTTTCTCCGCGGGTGAAGCCAATCGAGGGGCCAGGCAAACCAATCATGAATTCGCTTACGCGCACCCCGCATGCACGTGCAGCAAGATAATGGCCACCTTCGTGGATGAATACAAGAAACCCCAAAAGAAGGGTTACCGTTATGAGCATGATGAGTATATCCATGATGCTCATTATATTTGAGCATCATGGCGCTCCCGTTCCAATTCATACGAACTGCAGCCGCCCCGCCAGCTAACGTGCAAACAGGCCACGAAAACGGCTCTATGTGTGTTTTTGCGGCAGCAAGCAAATACGTACGGCATGAAGCCATTGACCGCATAACTGCTGCACGAAAAAGCCCCTCGGTTCCATTAGAAGAGCTATCCATCACTTCCCTTAGCGTCAGCGACGACAGACAGCCCACCCGACAGGAACGAGGGGACAACTAGCTAAAGTGCACTTCTAGCGGGCAGATACCCATGCACGTGCGCAGCTACGAGCCCATGCGTCAACCTCAAGAAGCTGCTCAATGCTCATTACTTGCTGGACGCCGCGCGCCTCATGTTGCGACATTACGGCCTCAACGCATTCAGCAATACCCAAATATGGCAGCTTTTCCTCCAAAAACGAGGCTACCGCCACTTCGTTGGCGGCATTCATCGCACACGGCAAAGTGCCGCTCACCCTGCCAGCGTGGTAGGCCAAGGCAAGGCAACGGAACGTTTCTGTATCAGGCGCAGCAAAATCAAGAGAACCCAACATCCGAAAATCAAGCGACTCAACCGGGGCGTCCCAGCGCTCAGGGTAGCTGAGCGCGAATTGAATGGGAATGCGCATATCAGTAGTGCCAAGATGCGCCTTTACGCTTCCATCAGTGAATTCGACCATGGAATGAATAGCACTTTGCGGCTGAACCACAACCTCGATGCGGTCGTACGGCATCAGGAACAGATGATGCGCCTCGATTACCTCAAGACCCTTGTTCATAAGGGTAGATGAGTCGATAGAGATTTTCTTGCCCATATTCCACGTAGGATGAGCCAAAGCCTGAGCAGGGGTAATGTCCTCCAGATCGGAACGTTTCTTCCCGCGGAATGGACCACCCGACGCGGTTACCCACAGCTTGCTTACTTCACGGGAATCTTCGCCCAAAAGGCACTGATATATGGCACCATGTTCGGAATCGATGGGCATCAACATGCCAGGCTCGGTTGCCATGGGCATGATAAGGTTGCCACCCACTACCAACGACTCCTTATTGGCAAGGGCAAGAACCTTGCCCGCGCGAAGCGTTTCATAGCTTGCTTGCAAACCAGCAGCACCCACCAAGGCGTTCACTACCACATCGGCCTCTTCAAGATGAACCATCTCACGGACCGCATCAGACCCAAAGCCGATGCTTCCCTTTGTGCCGACAAAGCCTGCAGCCTGCTCTTCCAGCTCAGCCACGACCGAAGCGCTAACCGCTTCTGGCTTACCGAGGGCCAAATGCCCCACGTTGAATTCTTTAGCTTGAGCCAGCAGTTCAGCACCGCGTGTGCCTGCAGCCAAGCCAACGATTTTCAAGCGGTCGGGATGGCGGCGCGCCACATCAAGCGTCTGAACGCCAATGGAGCCCGTTGAGCCCAAAACAACGACGCGTCGCTGAGAAGCGACGCGGACCTGAGGGGATACGTTAGATTGCATAAGGAATACAGCCTCCTAGAACAAGCATGATGGTACCCGTAAGGATTACCAGGAACTGCGAATCGCACCTATCGAGCAAACCGCCATGACCTGGCATAATGGTGCCCGAATCCTTGAAGCCGGAATTGCGTTTGATGCGGCTTTCCACCAAGTCGCCCAAAACGCCCGAAAGCCCATTTATCAAGCCGAACACCAATGCTTGCGGAATAGACATGGTTACCCCGGGAATAAGCGTGAGCAAGCACCAGAACCCCATGGCCACAACAAGGCCGGCTATGAAGCCTTCCCAGCTTTTCTTTGGGGAGATATGGGGCGCAAGCTTGTGCTTACCGATCGCCGATCCGACCAGATAGGCAAAGGCATCGTTGCCCCAAACGCTGGCAAACAAGCCCAAAACCAAAACCGCGCCCCAGAATTCGGGAAGCGATACGCGTAGCAACATGGCGCATGACATGATGACGCCTGTGTACACCGCGCCGAATAGGCTTACCGCAACATCGCTGATTCGTGCGGGTTGCCAAAAGACGTACCAAACAAGCAAGGTCAATACGAAGATGGCGAACACCACAACCACGCCGGAAATGCCAGATACCCAAGTAGCAAGCGGGAATAACGCGGCGGCACAGATTCCCAAAAACTCATTGGGTAACTTGGCATCAGATCGCAGCATGTAATAAAACTCACCTGCGCAGATAGCGCTGAGCACCGAAAGGTATATTGCCGTAGATACCTCAGATGCCCAAATACACACCACCGTAAGAAGGATATACACCGCGCCTGTTGCAGTACGTACCATCAGATTGCTGGGGTGCTTTACTTTTTCAGGCATCTTCGCTGCAGCGGCGTTCTTCACCTTGGTAGAACGCTTTTCTTCACCAGGAAGCTCGATCGCGGGAAATTCCTCAGGCTCCGTGGTAAGGCCAGGATGCGCCTGGGCATCCTCTCGCATAAACGGCTTGCGCACACGCGTCTTCGTCATGCACTACACCGCCCCAAAACGACGATCGCGTGATTGGAATTCAAGCAATGCCTTCAAGAAATCATAGCGATTAAAGTCGGGCCACAGCACATCGGTGCATACGAACTCAGAATAGGCAATTTGCCACAGCAGAAAATTGCTTATTCTCATTTCGCCCGAAGTGCGAATAAGCAAATCGGGATCGGGAATATCAGCGGTATCGAGGCCCTGCTCGAATAGTTCTTCGGTAAGAACCAGCTCTTCTCCCTTTTCGTGGGCGGCAATAGCAGCATCCGCATATGCCTGGGCTGCATTCATCATTTCCTGACGCGAGCCGTAGTTCACGGCAACCACTAAGGTCATACCATCGTTATTGCGGGTTTTTTCCCATGCAGCATCAAAAGCATCACGCGTTTCCTTGGGAAGCATGGAAAGATCGCCAATGGTGCGAACGCGCACATGCTCTTCATGCAGACCGTCCACTTCCGCCAACATGGTTTTGGCGAACAACTCCATCAGGCCGCTTACCTCTTCCTTCGGACGTTTCCAATTCTCTGTGGAGAACGAATAGATGGTGAGGTAGTCTACGCCGCAATCGTTGGCACAGCGAATGGTTTCGCGCACCGCTTCGATCCCGGCTTTATGACCGCGAAGTCGGTTTAATGCACGCTTTTTTGCCCAACGCCCATTGCCGTCCATGATGACAGCGACATGGCGGGGTATGCGACTCTGGTCAAGCGCTTTAGGATCTATCCCCATAGGCGGATCAGGGAATATGTACTCGAGTGGTTGCCTCATTCCGCTCCTCCTTGCAAACCCCGCACATGCAAAACACGCCCGCCAGATGACCTGGCGGGCAGAAATTCAAAACCATCAGGCATCGAAAACCGATAAAGGGCAAGATCACGGATCAGCCTCTGAGCTGCCTTTCCCGAATGAAACCCTACCGCGTTATCGACAGCGCAAAGAGCGCACTCTCTGCCCCATGGACTTCTTTGTCCTCAGAAGAGAAGACAAAGCTAGATGGACATCAGCTCTTCTTCTTTTTTGACAAGATGAGCATCAATCTTAGCGATGGCAGCATCGGTAAGCTTCTGGATTTCAGCCTCGGCACGACGCTGCTCGTCTTCGGGAAGGCCATCGTTTTTTACGGCCTTCTCGACGGCAGTGTTGGCATCGCGGCGAGCGTTGCGTACCGCCACACGGCTTTCCTCGGCGTAGGCACGGCATTCCTTTACGAATTCCTTACGACGTTCCTCGGTAAGGGGCGGGAAGGAAAGGCGGATTACCGAACCGTCGTTGTTAGGCATAACACCCAGGTTTGCCTCCTGGATAGCATGGTCGATACCGCCAAGAGCCGACTTGTCCCACGGCTCGATAACGAGGGTGTGGGCATCAGGCGTTTTGATAGCAGCCATCTGGTTGACGGGGGTCGGAACGCCATAGTAATCGGCCTTAACACGGTCGAGGATCATGGCACTAGCGCGGCCAGTGCGAACAGAAGCAAAGTTGGAAAGCAGCTGCTGCTCAGCGCCTGCCATACGCTCTGCTGCTTTATCCATGATTTCCTTGGTCATCTTGGGTCCTTCCCCTTTGATTAGCATTGTTGTGATGCCTGCAAATCAGGCACGGTGAAAGTAGGTTTACGCGGTAACGGTAGTACCGATGTTTTCGCCCTTCAGGATGCGTGAAATGTTGCCAGGAACCATCAGGTCGAATACCAGGATGGGAAGCTTGTTGTCCATGCACAGCGAAGTTGCCGTGGAATCCATAACATGGAGCTCACGAGAAAGAACCTCGAGGTAGCTAATGGTTTCGAAGCGCTTAGCATCAGGATTGGTTACCGGATCGGCATCGTAGATGCCATCGACCTTGGTGGCCTTCATCAGGCACTCAGCATTGATTTCGCATGCGCGCAGAGCCGCCGTGGTGTCGGTGGTGAAGTAAGGATTGCCCGTGCCAGCTGCGAAAATAACAACATAGCCCTTTTCAAGGTGATGCACGGCACGACGGCGAATATAAGGCTCGGAAACCTGGCGCATCTCGATAGCGCTCATTACACGCGTGGGGATGCCATGACGCTCGAAAGCGTCTTGGAGAGCAAGTGCATTCATGCAGGTGGCAAGCATACCGATGTAGTCAGCCTGAGCACGATCCATACCTTCTGCAGAGCCAGCAAGACCACGGAAGATATTGCCGCCGCCAACGGTTACAGCAAGCTGGATTCCGTCATCAACGATTTCCTTGATCTGAACAGCCAGCTCTTCAACGACCTTAGGATCAATACCGTAGCCGGCCTCTCCCATCAATGCTTCGCCAGAGAGCTTCAGGAGAACACGCTTGTACTTATAGTCAGATGCCATGGGCATTTCCTTTCATAGCCTGTATCCTTGCCATATTACCGTAAAACGCGCATCACGTTCGGACGCAACACAAAAAGGCTGCGACATTGCGCCGCAGCCCCTCAAAGCTCATAGCATCTTGCCTTACAGACCAGCGTGGACGGTATCGAGCACCTTCGCCAAATCGGCAATGCCAACCTGACCCGGAGCCGATGCCTGTGCAGCCGCCCCAAACGTTGCAGCGCTGCCGTACGATTCACCAGCCAAGCGGCTCACTACGCCCATGCCGCCCATGCTCATAGTGATAAGCGGGTGCTCAGTGTGATTTTCGAACATATCACGCGTGGCATCCATCAAGGTAAGCACGTCTGCACGACACTGCGGCATCAATGCGATCTTGAGGATGTCGGCACCTTGATCCTGCATCTTGCACAGACGGGAAACGATTTCTTCCCTGGGAGGCGTTTTCTCGAAATCGTGGTTCGAGGCGATTACGAATACCCCAGCCGCATGAGCCGCCGAGATAATGCGCTCTACAACGTCATCGCCCGTGAAGGCTTCAACATCAATCAGATCGACAATGCCGCTTTCGGCGAGCGCAATGTTGATATTGGCATACAACTCAGGCTCTGCCGGCTTTTCCCCGCCCTCTTTTGCGGTACGGAACGTCATGAGGATAGGCGTATCCTCACCTACCGCGGCACGAAGTTTCCGACCGCAATCAACAATCGAATCGACGTCATACGCTTCGTCAAGAAAGTCAATACGCCACTCAAGCACATCCACTGGAAGCGTCTTCGCAAACTGTGCCTGTTCTATCATTCCCGCAGCGTCAGAGCCGCATAGGGAGGTCATGATCTTCGGGCGACCCTCACCGAAAACCACCCCACGTGCGTTTACCGTTTTCATACCCGAGCTCCTTATCTCTTGATACTACTCATCGTAGTCGATACCCAGCGTTTCCTTCATGTATTCGATAGGCATAGGCTCACCCGTCCACAGTTCAAAGGCGGCAGAACCCTGGAAGAGCATCATGCCAAGGCCGTTCATCGTTTTGCAACCCGCCTCTTTTGCCATTTCACGAAGCTTGGTAAGGCGAGGGGCATAGATGATGTCCACAACGTTCAACTCTGGGCGGAAATATGATTTGTCGGGCACCACCGATTGACCCTCAAGCGGCTTCATGCCTACTCCTGTTGCGTTCACGAACAGGTAGCTATCGTCCATTTCCTCTTTCAGCTTCTGAAGATCAGCCAAATCATAAAGGGTTGCCTTGCAGCTGGTCTGTGAGTTGATCTTCTGCACTGTTTCTTCTCCGCGATGGTAGAAATCATCTTTGCGGTTGAAAATGCTGATTTCAGATACCCCATCAAGAGCTGCCTGGATTTGGATTGCTGTGCCGGCACCGCCGCACCCCACGATGGTCATTTTCTTGCCGATTGGACTTATGCCGTTGTCGGCAGCGGCCTGCATAAAGCCCACACCGTCGGTAATGGTCCCCGTCAAATGCCCGTTATCGTTCACTACTGTATTTACCGCACCGCACATTTGAGCCGCAGGCGTGAGCTCGTCGAGATACTTCCCTACTAGTGTTTTGTTGGGCATAGAGATATTGGCTCCTCGCATCTTCAGCGTACGAAGGGCCTGAACACCCGCCTCGATTTCGTTTGCATCCACCTCAAACGCAAGGTAAGCATAGTCGTAACCCAATTTCGCAAATGCTTCGTTCTGCATAGCAGGCGAAGAAGAATGGCGAATCGGATACGCCATCAAACCGATAAGCTCAGTGTGGCCGGTTATTCGTTCAGACATGTGGTTCCCCTTTCCTAGATAAGAGCGCACATAGCGTGCTGCTCCTATAAAAAAACTCCCTGAATCAAAGCATAGCGCCTAATTGTTCAGGGAGTTTTAGCAATTATTTATCACATTATACGTATTATGAATCGGAGCCGAGCGTTACCGAAACAGTGTTCTCCTGGCCATTTCGGTTGAAGGTCACCTCCACGTTATCGCCTGCGTTGTGAGAACGTACCGCCAAAACTAAATCGGAAGAAGAGGAAATGGAGGCATCACCCAGTTTCGTGATGATGTCGCCTTCCTGAATGCCAGCATTAGCGGCAGAAGAACCAGCGGACACGCTTGTCACATAAGCGCCCGATTCAACTGGTAGGTTGTATCGCTTTGCCAGCTGACTGTTAACCGTGGTCCCGGTAATACCGAGTTGTGCATGGGAGGGGGTTTTTCCGTCGATGATCTGCTGAGCGATGTTCATCGCATAATCAACGGGGATCGCGAAACCAACGCCTGAGCTGGAACCAGAAGCGGAGGCGATAAGCGTGTTAACGCCAATGAGCTTACCGTCCTTGTCCACCAAAGCGCCACCAGAATTGCCCGGATTGATAGCGGCGTCGGTCTGGATCATATTGGTGTAAACGGCACTAGAGCCACTGCTGGAATCGTTCAAGGCAGACGTAGTACGGCTGGTAGCGGAAACTATACCGGTGGAAACAGACTGTTCAAGGCCGAAGGGGCTGCCCACGGCCATTACCCATTCACCAACGGCAAGATCGGACGAAGAGCCAACCTCGATAGCAGTAAGACCCGTTGCGTCGATCTTCAGCACCGCTAAGTCACTCGACTCATCGGTGCCCACCACTTGCGCGGTGTATTCTTCACCGCCAGCATTCACCTTCAGCTGGTCGGCGCCTTCGATAACGTGATAGTTAGTCAGAATGTAACCATCGGAAGATAGGATAATTCCCGAACCAAGGGAAGATTCTTCGAGCTCGTCGCTCGTCTGCCCCATCATGCCCATCATGGTTTGGCTGGACTGTTTGGTATACACATCAATGTTAACTACCGAAGGAAGGCATTTCTGGGAAACCGCTTCGGCAAGCGTTGTGTCTTCCCCGCTTACCGTGATGTTCGTCCCAGAGCCACTACCCCCCAACACCGTAGAAGAAGTGGGGTGAATAAAGGAATAGACGCCCAATACCAGCGCACAGGCAACTGCGGCACCGCCAAAAGCAACGAGGAACGTCTTCAGAAGTGAAGGGGCCTTCTTCGTTGCTGTATCGGATTGCTGAGGGGTTGCACCCTGGTTCCCCCATCCATTGGGGGGAATGGGCGAGCCGGAGGAATTGCCTTGGTCGTTCATACGATACTCCTTGATTCAACAAATAGGTTCCGCGCTATGCGGAGCGGCTTACATGACTCAGAATAAAAACAAACGGAAGGCAAGATATAACCTGCCTTCCGTTTGTTAACGTTATGAAACCTTTTCAACAAAGCGCCTTTATTTTGCTTCCCACGCTAATCGTTAGAGCTGTTCTGGGTGCTCCCGCTTTTCGTGCTGGAGCTGGTCGAACCAGAGGTGGAGCTCGAGTTTGAGGAACTAGAGTTGCTCGACGAACCAGTGCTCGAAGAATCAGACGCGTTGGTCGAAGCGGCGTCTTCGCTGCCAGATTCGCTCTTCGTGGACTGGATAACCTTCAGTGCAGAGATATCAGCCTGGTCGCCCAACCATTTCTTCTGGATAACGCTGATTACGCCGCCGTTCTTCAAAGAGCCCAGCGCCTCAGACACGGCTTTCTGCAGTTCAACATTGGTGGTGGGCGCAGCAATGCAGTAAGAAGAAGGATCCTGCAACAGTGCTACCGGATAAGCCTCAACCGAAGAAGAGTGAACCACATAGGCACCGATGGTGCTATCGGCAGCTACATAGTTCACCGAACCGGTCTGCAACGATTCGAAAGCGCCCTGGAGATCAGCGCTGTTACGCAGGCAGCTTTCGCCATAGTGATCGGTTACTTCCCATGCGCTCATGGAAGAAGACTGAGCTGCTACGGAGAATGAGCCGGACTGGGTGGGAGCCGTGGCGTTCTGGGTAAGCGAGAACAAAGCTACCGCAGAACTCATGTACGAATCGGACATCCAATATGCGGAATTCGACTTCGCAACACCCATGACAATGTCAACGTTATCCTTGGTAAAGGCGGTGTCTACCGAAGAACCGACATCCACTAATTCGAGTTTAAGGCCCAGTTCGTCAGCAAGGGCAGCCGCGATATCGACATCGATGCCAACGATGCTGCCGGAAGACTCCGCAGCATAGGGGGCATTGGACGCGTTTACGCCCACGCGCAACGTACCAGAAGACTTGAGGGCAGAATTGCTGATCGTCTGCTCCTTCGCCTGGGGCGTGTAATTGTTCGACGTGCAGCCGCATAAAGCCACCGCCATGGACAGCGCCATCACCAACGTGACAACGAGAATCGATGCGCGTTTCATCGAGACTTCCCTTCTTGGTACCGATACTAACGCTCTTCCAGCTGACCTGGTCTTTGACCCCACACTCGCATACTGGAACCAAGCCCGCAAAGCGGACGTCGTCCTCTCGTTCGTGCAACCCTATGTTGCATAAAACCCGAACGGTACGTCTTACCTCTAGGATGCGCCATGCTCGTTTCGGAAAACCGATAACTTACGTGGATCCTTTTGACCGCATCTGCCTTGGACTAGGAAAACCGCAACCACAGACCTGGATAGAGCATTCCTAGTCTAGCAGAATAGGCAACTCGATCGGCTTCTTGCGCATGCTTTTCCCATATCCTTCGCATTTGCTTCGCACATCCCGATCATAGTCGTTACTGGAATCGGATGATAACCCCACGAACCATGTTTGACGGCGGGGTCGGCAACAGCCCTGCCCGCATCGCCTAAGCTGGCAATATAAGGCAGCATCAGAAAGAAGAGTGAAGTGCTCGCGGAAATCAAAGGCTCGTTAAAGCTCCTTCAGCTTGGGCTCTCCGAAGCCGTTTGGCAAACCCGGTGCGTTATCTGCGATGTGCCAGGAGTGGCACTTTGCGACAAATGCTCACGAGAATTGCCCTACCTGGACCAACTTTCAGCATGCCCCCTATGCGGAGCGCCCTGGGGGCGCGGGATATGCTGCGAATGCAATCAACAAACCTTGCGCTGGAAGGGATTGGCACGCTTTCCCCTCGATGGCTGCGTTTCTGCGGTATTGCTTTCACCGGAAACAAAGCGCATCGTAACCGTTTTCAAAGATCGAGGAGAACGGCAGCTTTCAGAGATAATTGCCCACCATATGGCAAATATTCTTCCGCCCTCCTGGCAAGCAGAAGCTGTGCTCGTCCCCATACCCGCGCGCACCAACGCCGTCCGAGAGCGCGGGTTCGATCACATCTCGCTTATCGGAGCTGAGCTGTCGCGCATAACAGGAATGCCCCTTACTCCCCTTCTCCGAGCGAAACCCCGCCGCGACCAACGCGATCTCGACGCAAGACAAAGGCTTGCCAACATGGCTGGATCGTTCGACCTCGAACCAAACGGGCCTTCCCCCTATGGAAACGCCCTTAAGGCGCGTTTGGGCATCATGCCCCGCATCGTATTAATCGACGACGTGTTCACCACAGGGGCAACTCTCTTCACTGCAGGAAACACTCTACGAGCAGCGGGCGCAAAGGAAATCTATGCGGTTACTTTCATCAGAGCATAAGCCGCCGCGGAGCACGGCAAAAAAAACAGCCAGACGATACCGTCTGGCTGCCTCGAATCCGCTAGAACCGAGAAGAAGCTGCAACGCAACCGCGTTGCCCCCCCGCTGGAGCGTCTTTAGATGCGATCGGCGTCTTTGGCGTTGGCCTGCGCAAACTCTTGAACGTCAACCGAGATGCTGTGCTGAATGGGCTTCCAAGAGGCCTTCTTGACCAGGGCAACCAGCGCAATAGGAATGTAGGTGATCATGAACAACGGGAAAGTGAACATGTAGAAGATCTTCTTACGAGCAGGTGCATGGATATTGTCCCATTCGGTAAACGTGGTAAGCGCACCGAACATAAACATGAAGAGCGTGAAGTTAAAGAGGCAGAAGAAGATCGAGGAAAGCGAAGAAGTGATCATGACACCCGTGGACATTACGCCGGTAACGCCCAGCACGGCGATAATCGCATTGAAAGCGATGGTGATGATGGTCAGCAACATAGCAGGGCAAATGGTCATCAACATGTCGTAGCATGCGAAACGAGAACCCTTAGGGTTGGTGAAAATACCCTTGACCAGCTTCCCGCCATATCCAAAGAACACCTGATAAAAGCCTTTTGCCCAACGGAAGCGCTGATTCCACGAGTCGCGGAATGTCAGCGGCTGTTCGTCGTAGAGCATAGCGGTAGGCGTATAGGAAATTCGACGACCGCGGACGATAGAGGCAGTGGAAAATTCGATATCCTCAGTGAGCATATGGTACTTCCAGCCGCCCATCTCATCGATGATCTTCGCGCTGATAAAGAATCCCGTGCCCGAAACAGCGCAGCTGGTTCCCAAGGTAAGACGAGCTTGAGAAAGGTATTTCGCCTCGCGCATGAACCATACGGCATAGCCCGCGGTAATCCAGTTGGAACCGTAATTCTTCGAGTTGCGGTAGCTGGTTGAGGCAACCGCACCGTTATCGAAAGTCTTGTTCATTTCGCGGAAGTAGTTCACGTCGAGCACATTGTCGGCATCGAACACGAAGTATGCCTCGTATTCATTTTCGCTGTAGTGCTGGCGAATGCAAGAGAAGCCGTAATCGAGGGCGTAACCCTTACCGATATGCTCATTGTTGAAACGGGGGAACACGATGGCGCCAGCTTCCTGGGCAACGGCAGCCGTATTATCGGTACAGTTATCGGCAACAACAAAGATGTCAATGAGCTCTTGCGGATAGTTTTGCACGCGAATGCTGTGAATAAGGTCACCGATAACAGCGTTCTCGTTACGGGCGGCAACGATAACCGCATAACGATGGTTCTTTTTCGCTGTCAGTTGCGGCGGTTTCTTCGTAAGCGTTACGAATACGTAGAAAATCTGATACACGTAGCAAACAGAGAACACGAGAAAGACGCAGAAGTTAAAGATGTCCACAAACGAGAGGGACGAAAAAAACTGGTCTAGCACCAATGCTCCTTTTCCAATGTTCGCGAACGAGAACTGCGAACCCCAATAAAGCCAAAACGCCGTTGTTTTGGCGCATGGCAATCTACACCCGTAGGCGTTTTCTTGCTTTCGGGATTATAGACGCTTTTAGAGCAAGCTGGCGCACGCTCATTCCCCAACCCGATAAAACGCACCTATTGGGTGATTTTCTCTTCACATCATCACGCCTCCTGCATATCACCTCCACAAATCAACGGAATATAATGGAAGCTGGGAGGGTCATAGTAAACAAGGAGGATGATATGCCCGTTTTCAATAACCGCACACCGCAATATGCAGAACAGGTAGAAGGCGGTATCGGCAGAATGCAACGCGACCGTCTGCTTGAAGGAGATCAACTTGGTGGAATCTGCAGCTATGTTGCGCAGATATCACTTGAGCCAGGCTGCTCAATCGGCATCCACCAACACGTAGGCGATTCGGAAATGTACTTCATCACTGCGGGCACTGCCACGTACACTGAAAACGACGTTGAATACCGCGTCGAAAAAGGCGATGTGCTCTACTGCCCCGACGGAAGCTTTCACGGCATCCTGAACTCAGGTGAAGACATGTTGAGTTTCGTTGCCGTCATCCAAAAATGCGAATAGCGATCTTACCACTGCTATCCAGCATTACAGCCGCATCTATAATGGAAGCGACAACTCGGGCCCCACATGGCTATTCCATGTCGGGGCTCTACTTTATCCGCTAAGGAGCACCTATGACTTTTGACGAACTTGACGAACAGCAAACCAAGGCAGCGCTTTACGTGCTGGAACTTGCCGACATTGAACCCACTCGCGAAAACGCCCGTCTCTACCTTGCCTGGGACGTCCTTTCCTTCACCGAGGATGCGCAAGGACGCTACTGCTGGTATATGGACGACGAAGGCAACGAAGCATGCATCAAGGTAGACAGCCTGGAAATCATCGAAACCTCCGAGTACGAGTAATCCATTAGCTCCTAGAGCAGAATCGGCCCAAAGAAGGCGAAGTAAAGGACGAATAGAGATATCGCATTGTGTGTTTCGCGCCTTATTTGATTCACGGGGCCGCTCCGGGAACCCGAAAAACAAAAAAATCGGTCTGTATTGCAACTTTTTTGCGATTAGGGGCTGTCGCATGGCTCCTCCATCGCAAATCGCGGCGCAAAAGCGCAGTTCACCAATCATGCAGCGGCTCGCTTTCGCCTTGCCAGAGCGGAAAAGGATCCCTAATCGCAAAAAAGTTGCAAAAATGTCCGATTTTTTGTTTTTGCAACGGGCGAATCGCTGAGACGAGTCAAATCCGCAATAAATATCTAGCGAGCGCCGAGCTGAGGCCAGAGAACCGGACGGAAGCTAAACGGAGAGCTAGGCGGACGACGGCGCTATCGATTTGTGGCGACACTCGTCTGCGGCAGTGCCGCACATCTGGGGCTGCCTATCCAGGGCGTCTGCCAAACAGCACCCAAATAGCGCCCATGGGGCAAAATGAGCCCATAAAACGAAAAGGCCACCGAGCAAAATAGCTCGGTGGCCTGCATTTTCAATGGTGCCGGCAACAGGAATCGAACCCGCAACCCACTGATTACAAATCAGTTGCGCTACCGTTGCGCCATGCCGGCAAACCGTCTGCCAATTATGCCATAAGTTGAGCCATCATCACGGAAAACGCACCAAATAGGTTGAGCGGTTGATCAGAGCGGCAAACGTCAAGAACAGCTACCGCACACCTTCACCATTGAATTCGGGAACGAAGCTTTCCTGAGCAGCATCGCCCTGCTGCCAAAAATAGTCTTCTACCCCAAGCGAATCCGCATAATCAAGCACCTCTTCGTACTCTTCTTCGGTTACCCGACCGGCAAGGCCGTAGCGCTCAAGCCCCGACGCTAAAGGCGTGTACTGGCTCATGATACTCAACCGAACACCGCTACCAAAACGATCATGCAGCGTAGCGAGCGCACGTTTCGATTCCTCGACCCTACCGGGAAGAACCAAATGGCGGACAATAACGCCTTTAAGCAGCAACCCTTCGTCGTCTTCCTCCCATACGGGAACCTGAGCAACCATTTCCTCGATAGCAGCCAATGCTATTTCGGGATAACGGGGGGCATGGGAAAGCTTTCCTGCCTCAAGAGCAGACGCATACTTGAAATCAGCGAGATACACATCCACCTTTCCCCTCATAAGACCCAGCGCCTCGAGTGAATCGAAGCTTGAGGTGTTGTACACCACGGGGATAGTAAGCGCTCGCGAATCCCGCAACTCCCCCAAAGCAGCAGCGATGCTAGGCGTATAGTGTGTTGGCGTAACCAAGTTGATATTTGCCGCATGCTCCTCGTTCTGCAAACGGAGCAGCACTTCCTTAAACTGCTGCAGGCTTATCTGGACCCCAGAGCCAGACACCAATTCCCTGTTTTGGCAGTACACACATTGAAGAGGGCAATGCGAGAAGAATACAGCGCCGCTGCCTTTGTCTCCGACTAAGCAGGGCTCTTCCCACCAATGCAGAGCCGCACGTCCCAGACGCAAAACGTCAGATGCCCCGCAAACACCGAGCCCTCCCTCTTCGCGATTCACGCCGCATTGCCGAGGACATAAACCGCACGCAGAATAAGGGGACCCCGCACGGGATCCCCTTAAATCAATGGCACTGTTCACCAATTCGCCCACAAGCTCACCAAATTAGTGATGGTGCTTGCCGCAGCACTCATGCTCCTTATGAGGATCATGGCCGCATTCGCACTCGTGGTCTTCGCCGTCTTCGCAGCCGCAATCACAGCTTTCGAAGGCACCTTCGGCACGGGACCAGTCAAGTCCGTAGCGATTGGTGGTTTCTTCATCGGCGAATACCAACTTCAAGCCAGCAGGGCTCAAGTCGATGCCGCCCACCAAAGCGAGCAGCTCCATAAGGCGATAGCACGCTTCTGCCTGAGGGAGAATCATTTCCTCATCTTCCAAGGAAGCAAGGGCAGCCGTTGCTTCCCCCATCAAGTGCTCAATAGTGAACGAAGCATCGTACTCTTCATCGAGCAAAGCCTGAGCAAAAGCTTCCTGGGCAGGAGAAATGCTATTCATGTCATGCATGAAGTCGATAACATCCTCCACCATCACGTTTACGTCGCTGCCGACGTTTGCAAGAGCAACCTGCGCCTCGACCGCACCGACCAAGGTCGCACAACGTTGCAACGTAAGAGCAACCTTCGCCTTCTGGCCAGCTCCCGCATGGCCCATCCACATTACGCGATGAGCGATAGCATCAAGCAGGGGCTTTACTGCTTTGTAATCAGCATCTTCGCGACAGCCAGCAACAATACCCAGATTTTCACGGCTAACGAACGCCTCTTCGCACACCATGTCGCTCACCACCAGGGGAGCATCAATAGCCGCATGGCCGTTCACGCAGGCAACGGCATCAAGCTCGCAAGCAAACGAAACGGTAGAAGGGCTCAGGTCGACCAAGATGGCGCCTTCCTTGGATCCGCGAAGCAAGCCCTCCGTGTCGTAGTACAGATCTTCTAACGCGGAAGTATTGGTGCAGTAGGTAAACACTACATCGGCATTGGAGATATCGGTTGCCGGATAACCCGCCGCTTCAAGCAAGCCGCTTACACCAGCGCCCACACGCTCGTCGCCTGCAAATGCAAATGTCAAATCTTGAGTGCCCATATGCACATCCTTTCCAAGTTATCGAATAGCCCATTCGGCAATTCGGGAACACGCACCCCCAGGCAGTCCACCGACGATGCGTAGAGATTTCAAAAAAGCGGACTTAGATAGCTACTGTTTCTTTCCGCGGACCTTGTTCGCAATGCGATCGGCCATGGAAATATCTGCGCGGCAATCTTGCCCCCAGAACACGATGGCGATCATCCCGGGGCCTACATGGCTACCAATAACCGGGCCAATACTCGTTTCCAAGAACATAACCGAGTCGTCCTCTTTAGAGATGAGACTCATCAAGCGCTCGGCATCTTTGGGGCAGTCAGCATTACCGATAACCACATTCTGACCAGGAGCATCGGAGCTGCGTCGTTTCATATAGTATTCATGCAGGGCTCGAATACCCTTTTTGCGACCGCGAGCAACACCCGTAAGTGCCAGCTTACCATCGGCATCGATGCCCAAAAGAGGCTTCACATCAAGCTTAGAGCCCGCATAGGCAACCGACGATGGAATACGGCCACCCCGTCGCAGCGCTTCCAAATCATCCACCATGAACTGGCGATCCACGAAATAACGTGCCTCTTCAGCCCATGCCACCATCTCATCGGCGGTCAGCCCCTTTTCACGCTGACGCAACGCTTCATACACCAAGAACGCCTCGGCGATAGATGCCAGCTTGGTATCCACCATACGGACATCCAAGTCTGGAATTTCCTGCTTTACCTGATCGAGAAAAAGGCATGCCGTATCGAACGTTCCCGAAAGGCCGCTCGAAAAGCTCAAATATACCGCCGGTTTTCCCTGCTCATGAGCCCATTCGAACGCCTCTCGAAGTGCGGGCATGGGGATTTGGGCAGTTTGAGGCTCAGAGCCATTGCGCATCGATTCATAAAAATCATGGGCCGAACGCGAACGATACAGATCGTCGAGATGTTCACCTTCATCATCGATGTAAGGGAACTTAAGCAGATACACACCATCGCGGTCTACCACCTCGTAGGGCAAATCACAGCATGAATCGATGATTAAGTTGCATTTAATATCCATTACGGTTGCCTCTCACAACAGGGGTTTCACTAGTTGGCCACAGCAAGGCTGCTCAAATCACCTGTGATCTTGCCTTCAAGGGGCTTATTGCATATATACGAAATGCCCACAGCAGGACCCACATGCAACCCAACAACCGGACTAACAGGAATCACTCGAACCTCTCGCTTAAGGAAAGGCTCGAAGAATTCCTTTGCCCACTCTACGGCAAGAGCTTTGTCTCCGATGTAATGCACCACCAAGTCCTTCAAACCACCGCAGGTTTCAATATCGTGCTCTAAGATTTCCTGGATCTTGACAAGGGCCTTCTTGCGGGTTCGGACTTTCGCCATAGGCTCAGGCGTACCGTCGACCACCGTCAAAACTGGCGCCAACTTGATAAGGTTACCCAAAAGCGCCGCCGCACCGCCAATACGGCCGCCCTTCTTCAAGAAGGTAAGCGATTCGGGCGTGAACAGAAAACGCGTACTTTTGATAGCCTCAAGAACCGTCTGGGCGGCCTCGGCAAGCGTCTTGCCTTCCCTCACCGCACGAGCGCCTTCCAAAACGGGAAATGCCTCGTCAAAGCCACAGGACGATGAATCGATCATGCAATACTTGAAGTTGATATTGCGCGACTCTACAGAGCGGGCAGCGCGCAACACGCCATCGAAGGCGCCGGAAAGACCCGTAGAAATCCAAATACCCAGGACCTCATGACCCGCCTTCGCGAATGATTCGAACAGCTCTTCGAGCGTGCTCTGCGAAGGCTGGCTTGAAGTTGGAGGGTTATCGGCCATGTCGTAGATGCGCGTATAGAAATCATCGAGATCCATCGTGGCATCAACATGCTCGTGTCCATCTTCGTTCAAGAACAAGGACACAACTTCGATGTTTTCTTCTTCGATCAATTCCTTAGGCAACGAGGCTACGGAGTCGGTAACGACTTTGATCATTCGGCACAGCTCCTTTCGCAAAGGCGGCGCGCCAAAGCGCAGCCGCCTTACCACAGCTAGGCTAAGCATCTTCTGACTATTTCCGGATCGTCCTGTCAAAAGACGATTTGCAGGACGAGACGAGATCAAGCGCTATTGGGATTTTACGAAAGCCCCAAAAGACGCGAGACCAAATCGCGTCGGCGATAGAACAGAGAGTATTCCAAACCGACTGGATACGAGTGTGGGTTGACAATGCGCTTCTGGCTCCCATCGAGCAAAGCAAGCTGTTCCCGACAGCGATCTCGTGCAACCAAAGCGTCGCGCGCCTCGGCATCGAGCACAACCTTGCCCGCGCGGGCAAGCGGCTCAAGGAGCGTTTCGTAACGAAGACCGGAAAGATCTTTTTGGCGCAACTCGTCTGCAGGATCAACAATGCGTTCGCTCGAAACAGGATACAGAACATCAAAAACCATGTCTCCCGCAATGGTTCCTGATTCGTGGAAATAGCGACGAACATCAAGAATTCCGGGAACAGTTTGTTTGGAACTCTGCCCCGTAACTTTGACACAGGGTTCCCATTCTCCACCCTTCATGCGCTTTGCCGCCAGTTTGTATACGCCGCCAAGCGCTGGCTGATCGTAAGCGGTAACTAACTTGGTGCCCACGCCCCAAGAAGCAACTTTGGCACCCGAGTCGCGGATAGACTTGATGGCAAACTCATCCAAATCGTTCGAAAGAACCACGCCAGTATCGACAAGGCCCGCCTCATCAAGCATGGCACGAGCTTGCTTAGCATTCCACGCCAAATCGCCCGAGTCGATGCGGATGCCTGCTAGGTGCTCGCCGCGCGCTTTCATTTCAAGGCCAACGGTAATGGCATTTTTCATGCCCTGGGCTACATCGTAGGTATCTACGAGCAATACGCAGTTCGTGGGAAATTCTTTGGCATATGCGCGAAATGCCTCGAGTTCATCGTCAAACGCCATAACCCACGCATGCGCATGGGTGCCAGAGACCGGCAAGCCGTACTCACGACCAGCAAGCACGTTTGAAGTAGAAGCACAGCCGCCCACGATGCATGCGCGAGAAGCACGCATGCCGCCCGATTCGCCCTGGGCGCGGCGTAAACCGAATTCCGCCACGGGAGTTTCAGCGGCAAGACAAACGCGCGCTGCCTTAGTTGCGGCAAGAGTTTCAAAATTAACGCAGTTCAGCAGCTGCGTTTCCAGAAGCTGGCACTGAACGATAGGGCCGGTTACGCGAACGATGGGATCATTCGGGAACACCACCGTGCCTTCACGTACGGCGTCGATCTCGACAGTAAGCTCGAGCGTGCGCAGATACTCAAGAAAATCAGGATTGAATAGCTTACCGCCGCCTGGCGCGTCGATAGAAGCAAGATACTCTACGCTTTCGTCGGAGAACGAGAAGTTCTCCACCACTTCAGCGATATGATCCATGCCGCTGGCAATAGCGTATCCACCCTTAAACGGCGGTTCGCGGAAGAAGATATGGAAGCATCCCTCTTCCTCAAGTTTTCCGCAGGCCCAGTAACCCTGAGCCATGGTTATCTGATACAGGTCCGTTAAAAGAGCATAATCGTCATTGTTGTTCATTCGTGCTGCCTTCCCCCTGAGCCTTACGGCGACGGCGGCGGGGCTTGCGATGAGCTACTTCGCCCTGCTTGCCGGTATTCGAACCGTTGGCCGTATGCTCCCCTTGTTGCTTTCGAGGTGCATTGCGCACACCCGAAGATTTACGGCCGGGACGCTTTGCACCCTGGTCGGAATTGCTTTTCTTGCGCTCTTCGCCGCGCTGGTTCTGCTGACCCTGCTTGCCCTGCTGCTGGGGCTTGCTTCCCTTGCCTGAGCCACGGCGCGAACGGCGCGACTGACCCTCGTTCTTTTTCTGAGAAGCAGATTTCTTCTGATCCTGAGAGCCTTCGCCCTTGTTGGCGGATTGGCCTTCGGTACCCGATGAACCGCTGCGACTACGACGGCGGCGGGGCTTGCGATGGGTGTCTTCCTTTTCGCGCTCGCTTTTGCGGGCTTTACGCGATTCGTTATCAGCGAGCTTTTCGTTACCGCTGAACGAAGTAACTTCGAAGGCGGTGGTGCCGAATACATCGAGGGGATCGGGAGAAGCATACTTCTCGAACACTTCCTCGGATACACCGGTGGGACGCTTTCCTTCGCCGTTGTATTCCATTTCCGCAAGCGGAACCTTGATGGATTTGCCGTCTTCCAGCTGAAGGGTGACGCGCTCCAAAGGAACATTGATTTCTGTTACGCGCGCAACGCCGCCAGGCACCTCAACCTTTGCGCCATGTTTAGGAGCACGGGAATTAACCTCTTTATAGGTTTCATACTCGTAGCGCAAGCAGCACATGAGCCTGCCGCAGCATCCCGATATTTTCTGAGGGTTGAGCGACAGATTCTGCTCCTTTGCCATACGGATAGAAACAGGAGAAAACTCTCCGCCCAAACGCTTACAGCAGAGCTCTTGGCCGCAATGGCCCAAGCCACCCACCAAACGAGCCCCATCGCGCACGCCAATCTGGCGCATGTCTACGCGCACATGGAAATGACCGGCGAGCTTGCGCACCAAGTCGCGAAAATCTACGCGCTCCTCAGCCTCGAAATAGAACACCGCCTTGTCGCCGTCGAACAGGAACTCCACCATAACGGGACGCATTTGATCGCTTGCGCCTTCGGCAAACTCCTTGAACACAACCAGCGCCTCTTCGCCCTGCTGGGCCAATTCGTCTGCGCGCTGGACGTCTTCTTCCGTCGCAATGCGAATAACCGGCTTCAACGGCGATTTCAGATCGGCGATAAGCTCATCGCTAACCTCCATGATATCGGCCGTTGCCGTGCCGAACTCAGTTCCGCGTTCCGTTTTAACGATTACGTGATCATTTGCCTTAACGTCTATGTCGCCCGGGTCGAACCAGAGGACCTTGGTTCCCGCTTGCATCTTAATAGGTGTTACCCGAACCATGTAGAACCTCTCTTATCGTGAACAGAAGCGTGTCCAAGCACGTTTCTGGAGAAACATTATAACTAAGCGCTTCGTCGGTCTTATACGCTTCGCGCAATGCGCGCATCAGACCCTCAACGTTTACCCTGGCTGCCGCCGCTTCTACGGCAGAACGCTGGTCGATGTTTACCATCAGCTCAGGAGTGCCTGAAACCACCATAAGAACATCGCGCAGCCACGAGCGGATAATCGCGGTCATCTGTCTGAGCGAAGTGCGCGTTGCCTGGGTAAGGGCACGTTTATGGCGCAGTTCGATTTGGCGCATGGCTGTTTTCGTAAGAAAATCAGCAGATTCCGCCAATTCCTCACTCTGCTCGGTTCGCACGTTGTCGAGCGGGGCCTTTGCACGTTCGATGAGTTCAGCGGCGTACTCAAGCACATCGCGGGCATCGGCAACGGACAAACCAGCCAGGACTTCCATCACGCGAGCGCGGAATTCGGTACGCTCGCTGCTTTTGGCAAACGAGATAGCCTGTGTAATGGAGCCATCACACGCCTCGATTGCCATACGGGCGCGCTCGGGGGTTACCCCAACCTTTTGGGAAAGGATTCCCGCCGCCTCTCGGGCGGGAATATGGCGAAAGGGAACCACCTGGCAGCGAGAAACTATGGTGGGAAGCACGCCTTCGCGGGTACGACCCAGAAGAATGAACACCACACCGGGCACCGGCTCTTCAAGAGTCTTCAGAAAAGCATTCGCCGCCTGAGTTCCTAAAAGATCGACGCGATCGAGGATATACACCTTGCTTTTTGCGCGAATGGGCGCAAGCGAAACATCGGAAACGATTTCCCTGACCTGTTCGACCAAGTAGCCTTGGGCTCCCTCGGGGGCGTAATAATGCACATCGGGATGACGGCGACGCAACACGCGGGCGCAATCATCGCATTCACCGCAGCCATTCTTTTCACACAGGATTGCCTGGGCGAAAGCGTATACCGCAGATGTTTTGTTGGAGCCGGCAGGTCCCGTAAGCAAGTAAGCATGGCTTACCCGACCCGAAGCTATCGTCGCGCGAAAGAACTCGCGCACACGAGGCTGACCAAGCACTCCGTCGAAGACATCAGCCACCGTGCTACTCACCTAAGTTGATCTGGGCTTTTTTATCGGTGTTGCGCTCGAGGATAGATTCGAAGAATCCAGGCTGCCACACAGGACTCGAGGCATCCCAGCTGAATATGTCAGAAAGCTCCTTGAATATGGTTCGAGCCGTTTTGTCTTTGGAGCCCGCAGAGGAAACGACGCGAATGCGCTGGGGGTTTTCTGCTGCGATGCGCATAAATGCGCTATTCACACGTGCATGGAAATCGGCGCCTGCCTGCTCAAGCCTGTCGGCATCTCCGTGATGGGTAGCTCGTTCAAGCCCTTCTTCAGCGGGAGCTTCGGTGGTGAGCAGGATGGTGCGACAGGGATGCACCCCTTGACAGGCGAACACATTGGCCTGGTGCACAAACGATACGGGAAGACCGCGACCATACGCCTGATAGGCAACCGTAGAATCATAGAACCTGTCGAGCAGGACAACCGCCCCTCGCGCAAGCGCAGGAATGATAGTCTCTTTTACGATTTGAGCACGAGCAGCTTCGTAGATGAGCAACTCGGCCTGATCGGACATAGCTGAATTTTCGGGATTAAGGACAATCGAGCGCAGCGCTTCACCAATGGCAGTGCCGCCAGGCTCGCGCAAGCACAGAACCTCATGCCCCATTTTGCGCAGGCACTCAGCCAAAAACGTGATATGCGTTGTTTTACCGGCGCCATCTCCACCTTCAAAGGTGATGAAAATTCCAGGTCCGACAGTAGTATCCTGCGCAGTGGCCACTCGTAAATTCCTATCAGTCGAGAGAGTAAATGTCTTCGCCCATCGTGTCGATACCGACGAAAACGGGGAAATCGGAGACGATGATCTTTCGCAACGCCTCGGTACCCAGGTCATCATACGCTAACGTTTCACACGATTCTATGCACTTCGCAAGAAACGCAGCAGCGCCGCCAACAGCCACAAAGTACACCGCGCCATTGTCTATGCAGGCTTGGCGAACCGCTTCGGAACGATGGCCTTTGCCCACTGTTGCGGCGAGGCCACAATCCATAAGACGGGGAGCCGCGAAGTCCATTCGCGAAGCAGTGGTGGGGCCAATGGCGCCAAACGGGCGCCCCGCCGCCGAAGGGGTTGGCCCTGCATAGAAAATGGTCTGGCCTGTTAAGCCGTACGGCAGCTCTTCGCCATCCCCCATTTCGGCAAGCAAACGCTGATGACCTGCATCGCGCAGCGTGAAAAGAGGACCGGAAAGCAAGCATGCTTGACCGGCGTGCAATTCTTTTGCCTCTTCGGGATTTAAGGGAAGAGTAAGGCGTATTGGGTCAGCCGGCATGACTATTCCCCTTCCGATTCAGACACTTTGACAACATGCGTAGGAATATCGACCGTAGCGCGACGGGTGGCAGAGCAGCTCATGTTCACCGCCACGGGAAGTGCGGCAATGTGACACGGAGCTGTCGAAACCCGTACGCCCAATGCCGTGGTTTGGCCGCCCAATGCCCCCGCGCCAATTCCCGTTGCATTGATTGCGGAAAGCAATTCCGCTTCAAATGCAGCAGCGTCGGGATCGGGGTTCACGGTACCAAGCGGGCGCATCAAAGCGCGCTTGGCCAACCCACCAACCTTGTCAAACGTGGCACCCACGCCTACGCCCACCACCAAAGGAGGGCAAGCGTTTGCAGCCTTTTCACGCACACAGGCAAGCACGGTATCGATAACACCCTGCTTGCCTGCGCTTGGCGTAAGCATAACCACGCGGCTGGCATTGTCGGAGCCGCCGCCTTTCAGCATCACATGCAAACGGCAAACCCCCGGCTCATCGACAAAATGAACCTCGCAGAAAGCCGGCGTATTGTCTTGCGTGTTGCCGCGGTCGAACAGCGCATCTTTTACCACCGATTTACGCAAACGCGCATCGATGTAAGATTTTGCAACCGCATCGTTCACACGAGAGAACACATTACCAGGAACCAGCACGTCAGGGCCGGCTTCCAAGCACACCCATACCGTACCCGTGTCTTGACAGATAGGCACGCAGTCATCTGCGGCAACGCAAGCATTTTGCACCAGCTGGTCCAAAACGATGCGAGCACGGGCTCCGGTCTCGGTTTCACGGGCAGCAACCAAACCCGACAAGATATCGTCGGGAACGCGCGTGGCCAGCTGCGGGATAAGAGGCAGCAGTGCCGCCTCGATATCGCCAGGGGTTACCGTTAGCATGTAGTCACCTTAGAACGTTTGCTTACTCGGGAAGATTCTCGAGACCCTTCTTAACGCTGGCAGCAGATTCCTGCAGGGCAGCCAGCTCTTCGGGGGTGAGGTCGAACTCGACGATCTCTTCAACACCACCCTTGCCCAAACGTACGGGGATGTTCATGTACAGGTCGTTCAGACCGTACTGGCCGTCGATGTAAGCGCAAACGCTCAGTACTTCCTTGGAGTCGGTAAGGATAGCCTCGACCATCTTGGCAATAGAAGCGCCTGGGGCGTAATAGGCAGAGCCCGTCTTCAGGAAGGAAACAACTTCAGCGCCGCCTTTGGTGCAACGCTTGGTAACCTCGGCGATGTCCTCTTCGCTCATAAGCTCGGTAATGGGAGTGCCCTTGACGGTGGTAAAGCGAGGCCAGCAAACCATGCCCTCACCGTGAGCGCCAAGTGCCCAAGCGGTAACATCAGCGGGGTCGCAGCCAAGCTTTTCGCATACCGCAAAAGACAAACGGGAGGAATCGAGCACGCCGCCCATGCCCATAAGACGGTTGGAAGGCAGACCGGACTTCTTGAAAGCCAGGTAGGTCATAACGTCAAGCGGGTTGGTAACACAAATATAGATAGCGTTCGGAGAAGCAGCCATTGCCTGCTCGATAACAGAAGACATGATGCCGGAGTTAACACCAAGCAGGTCTTCACGGGTCATGCCGGGTTTGCGAGCGATGCCGGCGGTGATTACCACGATGTCGGAATCGGTGGTTGCCGCATAGTCGTTAGTGCCCGTTACCTTAACGGTGAACTTTTCCACCGAACGCATGTGCATCATATCAAGCGCCTTGCCCTGAGGAAGACCCTCTGCCACGTCCACCAAAACGACGTCGGCGAGATTCTTGGAAGCGATGATGTGCGCAGCGGTTGCGCCAACATTGCCTGCACCTACGATAGTGACCTTGCTCATTATTCCTCCTGAACGGTTTGGATTCGCCACGTGCCCTCACGGCACGTAATTTTTTTATTTTACTCTTTCTTTATTTCCTCTATGGAAAAACACAGGCTACTCTTGCATGCCTACCGTTCACCTTTCCCCCTCGAGCGCTCAAGGGGGAAACGCGTAAAGAAAGCGCCCACGGGGGGGGCGCTTTCAGGAACTATTCGTTTTTTTCGGCCGTTTTCTTTGCGGTGGCTTTCTTGGCTGCGGTCTTTTTCTTAGCCGCAGGCTTCTTGGCAGCCTTCTTCGCCTCGGCCTTTTCGGCCTTCTTCTTTGCCGCCTCTTCCTTGGCGGGGCAATTGAAGTTCGGACAAAGCTTCCAAGGGCCACGCTGCGTGGTAACGATAACCATGGGAGCGCCACAGCTTTCGCATACTTCCTGCGTTGCCGTAAGCTTGCCATACTGCGGAAGCGGATAGCCCGTTTCGCATTCATCGTAGTTCTCGCAGCGGATGAAGCGCTTCAACGTACGCGGATTCTTACGCGCAATAAGCTTCTTCTCCAAGCCCTTTTCCTTGCACGTGGGGCAAATACCCACTTCCAAATCGGGTTCTTTGTTTGTTTCGCATTCTGGGTCGATGCACAGAACGCGCGGCTTGGAGCGGAATGCCGTGACCTTGATCTGAGGCATGCCGCAAACGGGGCACTTCTCTTCCAGTGCCTCGATCTTGCCCTTAGGCAGCGGATAGGTGACATCGCAATCGGGCCAACCAGCACAGCCGATGAACATTGAGCGCGTTTTCTGCGAAGAGCGCAGCTGCAGATCCTTACCGCACTTGGGGCATGGACCCACGTAGGCATCGGCAGCAACGGCATCCGCCAGAGCGTCCTTCACTTCTTCAGAATGAGGAAGCAGGCTTGCCAGCTGCTCGGAAAGCAAATTGCGCGAATTGGTTACCACCTCGGTCTTTGTTTTCTGGCCTTCGGCAATATTGTCCATCTCTTCTTCAAGTTCTGCCGTCATTTCAGGATGGGTGATATGAGGCGCGAACTTATCGAGGGCATCGCATACTGCCATACCCAGCTGGCTAGGCTCGATAGGATCGTTTTGCACATACTTCACCGCATACAGACGCTCGATGATGGAATGGCGGGTGGATTTCGTGCCCAAGCCAAGCTTTTCCATTTCCTGGATCAAGCGACCCTGCGAATAGCGAGCTGGAGGCTTGGTTTGGTCTTTTGTGCAGGTTGCACCATTGAAGGCTATTTCCTGGCCTTCTTCCAACGCAGGCAGCTGCTCGTCTTTCTTCAGGCCGTAAGGATAGATGCCGCGAAAACCCGGCTTCACTAAAACATCGCCCTTAGCCACAAACTCTTCGCCACCCACAACGAGCGAGACCTTCGTGCCTTCCACGATGGCGGCATCGGAGAGCGTTGCCAGGAACCTACGGGCAATAAGGTTGTAGAGCTTGTACTCCGCCGCAGGAAGGTTGTCGGGCGTTGCCATGGCTGTAGGATAAATAGGCGGATGGTCGGTAGTTTCCTTCTTGCCGCGTGTTGCATGCAGAGGACCGCCCGAAAGCAGCTGCTTGCAATAGGGGGTATAAGCGGGATTGCCCATGATTTTCTTCACGGTGTCTGCCAAATCGAGCGAAGAAGGGTACACCGTATTGTCTACGCGGGGATAGCTGATATAGCCATCCATGTACAGGCTTTCCGCCAAACGCATGGTTCGTGCAGGGGTAAGACCCTCAGCAGAAGCTGCCGCCATAAGGCTCGTAGTGTTGAACGGCACGGGAGGTGCCACGGTGCGCTTGCGCTTCGTGATGGACTCAACACGCGCCGAGGTTTGGCCTTCGACATGGGCCATTACCGCATTGGCTTCCGCTTCAGCTTTGAAACGTGCCGTTGCATGAGGAGCAATGAAGGCATTTTCGTCTTCGTCGAAAGAGCCTTTGATTACCCAGTAATCTTCAGGAACAAACGCCAAGCGCTCGCGCTCACGGGCAACGATAAGCGCCATGGTTGGCGTCTGGACGCGGCCAGAAGAACGCACGTTGCCGTAACCGGCAAACTTCACCAAGGTAAGGTAACGCGTAAGCACCGCACCCCAGATGAGATCGATATCCTGGCGCGAAGCGCCCGCACTAGCCAAGTTGGTATCGAGCGTTACTAAGTTGCTGAAGGCGTGAGTTATCTCTTCCTTGGTAAATGCAGAATAGCGCGCACGAGAAACAGGTGCCGTGTCGTTGACCTCTTGAATGCATGAAAGCGCATCCGAGCCGATAAGCTCACCTTCACGGTCGAAGTCGGTTGCAATAATGATGGAATCGGCTTTCTTCGCCAAGTTCTTCAGCGAACGGATAATATCTTTTTCCTTGGGGCGCTTTTCGATAGGCGAATACACCAAATACGGCAGCGCATCCATCTTCCAGGCCTTCAACTCCACACCGTCTTCGGTGAAGGGTTTCTTCTTTTTAAAAGGTGGCCTGGGCAGTGTTTTGGGAATATCGGCTTCCATAACTTCGCCATCGGCGGAAACACCACGCCATCCGCCGCGCTTCTTGTACACCAGCGCTGTGGCAAAATCGGGTTCCAAAATATGGCCACGAAGACCAATGGTTACCCAGTCTTCACCATCAACGGTAAAGCGATATACGGGAGTGGAATATACTTTGTCGGCTTTGGGCTTTGTTGCGCCCAACAAATCTGCGATCTTCTGAGCCGCGTCATTCTTCTCGGTAACAACCAGTTTCACGCGGTTCCTCCTTTTCTGCCGAGCCTTAAGCCCAGCCGCTATTCACACGGTTTAACCCCGATTTGCTTATTAACGTGTGCGGGGATTTGCTCCTTTGCTTGGCGGTGCCTTCCAAGCACAGCCTTTACTATGCGGCGAGATAGCGCCGCGCCCGCTACGCCTGGAGCCCCTCTGCTGCGTAGCAAGATTCAGCATACCCGAATTGAGAAGCTCGAAGCGAAAAACTTGATAACGTATCCGGATAGCCCCGCTGAAAGACCCATCAAAGAAGCGCAGGGCTAATTCATCGCGTTTTGCAGCTCTTCCTTTTCACGGTCCAAAACCAAGCGCATGGCTTCGATGGCGCATTCCAGCATAGAATCATCGGGCTCGTTGGTGGTTAGGCGCTGCATCTGCATACCCGGCCACAAGACGATACGCACCAAGGGATTTTCGGGATGGCTGCCCGCCCACTTCACGGTAATTTCGTATGAAATTCCAGCAATTAAAGGCATAAGCGCAATGCGCACCACGATAAGCAGGGCGAATGCGGCAGGTCCGCTGATCCCCCACCCCTCGATGAGCAAATTGAGGGGAATGATGGTGTACACCAAAATGGCGATGATCATGACCATGATCAAGAATGCCGTACCGCACCGAACATGCAGCCGAGGAAAGCTCCGCGCGTTTTCCGGTGCAAGCTCAAGCCCGTGCTCGTAGCAGTGGATGGTCTTGTGCTCGGCGCCATGATAGGAAAACATGCGTTTGATATCTTTCATGCGCCCAATCAGCCATACATAAAAGACGAATATCGCCACCCGCATCAAGCCATCGATGATATTCCAGGCAAAGGGGTTGGCTTCGTATTCGCCAACCAGCACATTGGACGCCAATGCCGGCAGGAAGATAAACAGGCCCACTCCTAAAACCAAGCCCATAACCAGGGAAATTGCCATTTCCGCTTTCCCGAAAAACGGCTCTTCTTCCTCGTTGGCGGCATGAGCAGGAACACCTTGCCCCTCGGACGCGTGAAGCGGCCCTTCCTGGCCACCATACGGGCTTTGCTCGTTGGGTTCGGTTACTACCTCAAGCGTTCGCTGGGCACCAAGCGCATCGATCATGATGTCGGGACGTCCGAAATCATGTTTCCAAGAAAACGGGGGGTCTTGTTCGGGCTCGCACCTTCTAGCCCGACTGCCGTCCGATTCTTGTGGGCCCCCATTGCCAGTGAGACCTTGACCCTCGGAATCGTATTCTTGACCGTCGAAGTCACCGTCGATGCACAAGCCGCCCGCTGCCACTTCTTCGGCAACCGTTTCGGCCTGTTCGTCTTCGTCGTCAAACGCATGGTTGGCGGCAATCTCAAGTGCCTTATACCCCAGCACTAATGAATCGACCAGGGCCACGCACCCGCGCACCAACGGCCAGGAAAGCCACTTGGCGCGCTTTCCCTTCTTGGACAGAGGATGCTCCTCGGAATGCATATGGCCATCAGGCTCACGCACGGCAACAGCCCAGTTGAGCTTGCCACGCATCATCACGCCTTCGATAAGCGCCTGCCCGCCAATATGGGTGCGGCGTTGGCCGTCTTCGGTAAATGCTCGTTTCAGATCGCTTCCCATGGGGAAAGGCTACTCCCTTACTACTTTTGGATAGGGGTTTCCGCAGGTCATTTTACCTTCGGGGCACACTCCACGAACACAGGGAGCGCCAGCATCCATAAAGATATAGGGCGCCGTGGGGCGAACAAGCTCAAGCATGCGATTGGCAAGCTCGCGGATTTCCCATTGAGCGCGGTTGCAGCAGCGCAAGCTTAGGAAATGAAGCAACTCGCGAATGTTCATGGTAATGACAATCTTTGTTTCTGCGGCATTGGGCAGAAGATAACGAGCATCTTCGGCGGGAACACCAGCATCAAGAAGCTTATGGTACGCATCCACAACAGCATCGATAGCCTCATCGAACACACGGGAGGTATCTTCCTGGGCGGCAACCGTGGGGGGCTTCACCACTTCGACATCCCCCGCGAACTTAACGTAGCGCTGAGATTGCTGGTTGAAGCTGGCCAGACGATGGCGAACCAACTGGTGAGTGAGCGCGCGAGAAACGCCGTCAACCGCAAAGGTATAGCTCACGTGTTCCAGCGTAGAAAAATGGCCCGATTTCATAATGGTGGAAAGCACGCTTTGCACGCGCTCCGGCGGCATGGTTTCCATAAGCTCAGTTGCGCCGACGGGGGCATAGCAAAGGCGTGCCGCCGTTGCCACCGCGCGCTCAGGATGTTCGGGGTATTGCAAAAGCTCTACATTCATAGGGCTTGTCCTTTCTCTTCTTGCGCCATAATAGCGAACCACTCTTGAGCAGCCGCCCACAACAGGACGGTTCGCGGAAAGAACACGCTAATGGGCGGCGGAAGGACGCACCAACAAACGATGCGCCTCAGAAGAATTATTTCCCTGAGGCGCATCATGTTAACGGTCGCTTCCCTTTCGAGGGGGGCATTGCAACTGTGCTCGTTGCCGAGATTGGATCTACAGCTCTATACGCTCAAACAAATCCCTACCCACTCCGCATATCGGGCAGATGAAATCTTCTGGAAGCTCGTCGACGTATTCGATATGACCGCAAATCGTGCAACGCCACGCGAACGTACGACCTGCCGCAGGGTCCGATTCTTCTTCCTTCGCAGGAGCATCTTCATTGAAACTCGGCGCCTTCGGCGGTGTTTTGCCTCCTTTGACCTGATGATAATAGGCATAGGTCATAGGTTCTTCGCCCCCAAGAGATGCAGCGTCAGCAACTGAGCCAATAAAAAGCACATGGGATTCCAGATCGATCTCCTGTTCAACCTTTACCGAAAAGCGAGCACAAACCTGCTCGGCAACATAAGGGATACCCTGCGCGGACGTTTCGGTAGTAAAACCCGAAAACTTATCGGTATCAGCGCTTGAATGGAACCCGAAGGCCCCAATAAGCTCCATCGAGGCAGATTGATCGAGTACGGTAACCTCGAACGCGCCCGTTTCGCGCACGCCTTGCGTGGTGAAATTATCTTTGTTCAACGCAATGCTTGCCTGAGCTGGGCTGCTCGTAACCTGCGTAAACGTGTTTGCCACGCAACCAACAGGTTTTCCATCCCTCAAGGAGCTAACCAGGTACATGCCGTAGGTTAGCGATCGAAATGCAGTTTTATCCATAGCTCCCAAACCTTCCCTTTGCTTAGTTGTGATCATAGAATACGAATTTTATAAGTTACAGCAAGAAACGCCTGGTTAACGGGCTTGTTTCTTGGTGCTTTTCTTATTCTGCAAGTATTTCAACCCTTTCTGGGTTAACTGACTACCCGCAGCCACCGCCGTCCCCGCAGCGCTTTTCGCAACGGGCTTTGCCGCCTGAGCCACTGCACCGGCAACGCCTTTTACGACAGGCCTTGCTGACCGGACCGCCATCCCAGCAACAAGTGGCGCTTCGCAAATAACCTTCTTCGCAACCTTTGGGGCCTCTTCGGCTGCTTTGTGAGCTGTTTTCTCGGCAGAAGCTTTAACCGCGACGGCCGCCCTTTCAGCAACGTCATCGAGTTTTTCCTCGAAAGGCGTTGCCGAACGACCCGAGCAATTACGCTGACCCTTGCTTATTAAAGCTGCGCCGCCCGCAATTGCCACAGCGCCAGGGCCAGGCAGAACAAGCATGGGGACACCTGCGGCGGTCAAGGCGGTACCCGCCGCTATTTGGGCTGCACCCTTGATCTTATGTGTTGAGTTTCCTTCGTCGTCCATAGGCAGTACTTCGGGAACCACATATTCAGGTTCGACCGAAGCTCCACTGGTGGAAGAATTGCCATTGCTCATTGCAGTTGCTTTATCACTGTCATTCATTGCGGTTCCTTTTCCTATCTGTGCACAAGCACAGAAAAACAAACAAGATGCCTGTTGCCAGCAAAAGGCGACAACACGCCCGTCACAGGCCAAGCGTAGCCACAGCCCGTCATAAGCTAGGCGCAGCCGTACCCCATCGCGACGCAAGAGCAGCAGCGCCCATCAGGAAGAAGAGCAAGCAGCACTCCCCATGCGCGCCTCTTACGCTTTCCACGAAGATGAAACCTGCGCACACAACCGGGCACCCATGCGTGCCATGCTATCCTGCATCGAACTCAGCTTACGGCATAAACAAACGCAACCGTCGAGAAAGCAAAGATGATGCCAAGCCGTTGCGCAATAGCGAAAAACAGCCCCTGCAGGAGGGCAAAAACAAAAATCCTCGGATCTTTGCAACTTTTTTTCGATTAGCAACCCCTTTCCTCACCCGCAAAGCGAAAATACGCCATCGTACGCCCGATTACCTGCTGTTTTGCGCTTTTATCCTCACTCAGGGAACTCGCGACGGTTGCTAATCGCAAAAAAGTTGCGCGGTGGAACGTTTTTCTGTTTTCGGAGTTCCAAACGACCTGAGGCGCCGCCATGGACATAGCGGCGCAAGAGCTGAACCGCGTGAGAGGCCCATTCGCGTGCGGTGTCGCGGACAAAGGCAGACCAGATCAGTGCTCTATGGACAGAACGATCGAACGCAGTGCCGCGGACGAGGCACCGTGGGGAGCGATCTGGTCACGGTTTCACAGGAGGACAGATGCGATGGCACCTTCAGCAAGCAATGCAATCGCCGCAACCACGGTGCCACAGGCAGTCGAGTGCGGTGCCGCGAGAACAGATCCGACCGCTGCGCCATGAGGCGAGCTGGGTACGGTGCCGTGGGGAGCGATCCGGGCACAACGCCGCAAAGCGGCAGCCGGACGGTATGAGGAACGGCGCGGAAAGGCGGCACCCGGAACGCACCCTAGCCTCTGGGATTGCGGCCCAAAACAAAAAAGGCGCCCGCGTAATGCGGACGCCTTCGCCTGAACACAAGCTAATGCTATTCAGCAGCGTTCTCTGCAACCTCAGCTGCAACAGCTTCTTCGGCAGCCTCTTCTGCTTCGCCTTCTGCAACAACAGCAGCAGCCTCAGCCTCTGCAGCAGCCTTGGCAGCTTCTGCCTCAGCCTTCTTGGCGAACTCAGCAGCACGAGCAGCCTTGGCGGCAGCCTTAGCCTCACGCTCTGCCTTCTTAGCGGCTTCAGCAGCCTCGATAGCAGCAGCGCGCTCTGCCTTCTTAGCAGCCTCGCGAGCAGCAACGGCCTCGGTGGCAGCACCGAACTTGTTAGCAAAGCGCTGTACACGTCCGCCAGAGTCGATCAGCTTCTGCTGGCCCGTGAAGAACGGATGGCAAGCGTTGCAGATGTCAACGCGGATCTCCGACTTCGTGGAACGAGTCTGGAAGGTGTTGCCGCAGGTGCAGGTTACCGTGCAGTCAACGTACTCGGGATGGATATCTTTTTTCATTGGTTCTCCTTACTATGCCTTGGTTTCCGACCAAGGCGAGATAAGCCTATTTAGTATAGCGCAGAAGCACGCTTTCGCAATGACGTCGAGCCTTTTTCCCTGTTCCTTCACAACGCCCTGCCGAACAGGGGGCTACAGGATAAAAGAGGGCTGCACACAGCAAAAAGAGCCCCGCAAGCGAAGCCGAGCCCACCGTGGTGCTCCTGAGGTAAACCTTTGTCCAGGAGCGCCAGGGAGGTCCGGCACGTGTAGCGAGACCCTTCGATAACCTATTTCTTCTTGATCTGGCTGGGGTGGAACTTGAAGAAGTCGGTGCGCGGAGGGAGATCGCGAACGCGATGACGGCGCTCGTCAAGCTCCATGGCGTTGCACAGCTCTTCCATGCTGTCGAAATCGTAATTCCAGCTGAAGAAGTCTTCGAACTCAAAATTCATATAGTCGCAAATGCGCTCGGTGCCACGCGGAACAACCGGATGCATCAGCAACGTTGCGATGCGCAGCAGATAGAACGAATCAACCAATACCTTGCGGCGAGCATCGGCATCCTCATTGGCCTCCGCTTCGCGAATGCCGCTTGACCAATACTTGTTGGCGTAGCGGATGAACTCGTCCATCAAGGCCATGATGGAATGGAGGTCGACGTGATACATCAGCTCTTCGTACTTGTGCATGGTTTTATTCACCTTGGCAAGTACCTCGATGCTCACCGCACCGAGGGGCATATATCCCTCAAAATTCTTTGCTGCCTCGTAGAAGCAGCTACGTGCCAAACGGTTAAACACCTTGGTAAGAAGCGCGCCTTCTTTCAAGGCGGGATCGGCAACGCGGGGATCTTCACGCTTTTCGGGGTCGGGATCGAAGATTTTCGGCTTGAACCCTACCGATTTCTGGTCGAGCGCCAAAGCGAGGAAATGGGCACGCAGCTGCTCGGAGGTGTAGTGCTCTAAAAGCTCGTCTGCCGTAGGCGGCTTCACCGAACCAGAGGAAGAGGCCTTCTTGTCGCCAAACAAGATATGGTGATTGGCGATGAGTTTCGTCTGCTGCAATTCGCCTTCGGGGGCATCGGCAACCACGGGCTGCTTTTCCTGAAGAGCGGCGAACAAGGCAGGCTGGGCAACGCCATAGAAATACAGGTTGTCCTGACCGATGAACTGATACACCGTTGCGTCTTTTTTGCACCAGAAAGAGCGCCATGCCGAGCGGGAAAGACCGCGATCGTCGTTACGCGCCATGGTGAAGGAAAGCGGAGCCCAAAGGCTTTCGGGCCAGCACCATACCGTAAGACCGTCCACCCCTTCGATTTCGGGAACAGGCACGCCCCATTCGACGTTGCCGGAAATACGGAACGGCACCAATGCCTTACCGGTGCGGAAGCGAATATTCGCACCTGCCAACACGACACGCGCTTTATCGCGATCGTAGACGTTCTCGAATTCGATCTCGAAGCTCTGCTTGCCCTTGGCGGCATCGCGATACACATGCTTGGGCAATTTGTCTGCAATTTCCAGGTATTTGTCGTGCAATTCCACCTTGATGTAAATGATGGGCGGAACAAGGAATTCCTTAATGGTTTTGGTAACAACGGGACGAATGCACGGATCGCTTTCCAAAGCATCGACATAATCACGAACTACGTTGGACAAGCCAGGCAGGTCGAAGTACCAATTACGCACCTCACGCATTTCCGGCACCGTGCCCGAAACCGAGGAAATCGGGTTGATGAGATCAACCGGGTCGTACTGGTGGCCCAGGTCGCATTCATCGGCATAGGCTTTTTCGCTTTTGCAGCCCTGCACAGGGCAATGCCCCACTACCTGACGGCCATTCAGGAACATGCCTTCCTTGGCGTCATAGAACTGAAGCGTGCTCTCCAAATGCAGGAATCCCTTTTCATGAAGACGCTGCACAAAGGCGGCAGAAATAGAACGATGAACCTCGCCACAATGGCCGAGGCCACTGCCCTCGTACACATCAAGGCTAATGTCGTACGCATCAAGCGTTGCCTTCTGGCGATCGTGGTTGCGACGAACATAGTCTTCCAGGGTTCCCTCGAAGGAACCGGATTCAACTTCCTTGCGATACCCCTCTTCGATAGGAGAACCGAAGCAGTCGGTGCCAGAGACGAATACCACGTTTTCAGGGCCGATGCGATCACGGAGGAAGCGGGCATAGCAGTCGGCGGGTACAAAAACGCCGCCCACATGACCAAAGTGCAGAGACTTGTTGCCATAAGGCATGCCTGCCGTCACAACGGCACGCTTCGGCCACTCGATACGTTCTTTCTTATTTTGCGATGGAGCCATTGCTCTCCAACTCCTTCAACGCCGAAGCCAATTGATCAGCGGAAATAGACTTATTTTCAGATATCAGGTCGATCAGGGTAGAAATATCGTCCGAGCTATGTTGCCTGAGATTCACCGTTTCATAGTCGGATGAGTGCCCCGCAAGCATAGCTGCGTATTCGATAGCGTCTTCCTTTGTGCCGATTTCGTCGGCAAGACCGTTTTTCACGGCATCGTCGCCGGTAAACGTGAGACCCGTAGCTAAAGCGCGCACCTCATCGACAGACATATTACGACCATCGGCAACAGTTTGGATGAACGTTTCGTTGATCTGGTCCACCTGAGCCTGATAGTATGCCCGCTCTTCATCGGTAAGCTTGCGCGTACCGCAGGTGGAATCCTTGCTTTCAGCAGAAGTAATATCTTCCGTAGAGATACCGAGCATGGTCATTAAACCAGAATAATCGACCACCTGTATCGCTGTACCAATTGCGCCGATGGCGGTGGTATGCGCCGTAAAAATGTAGTCTGCTTGGCTGGATATCTCGTAAGCAGCGCTCGCATTGGTAGAAGCGCTCGAAACCACTACTGGTTTGCCTGTGTCCTCTCGGAATTCCTTCACGTAGGTGGACATTTCCTCGCCAGCCGTGGCAACACCGCCCCCTGAATTCACACGCAGCACCACCGCAATGATCCTGCTATCATCTGCCGCAACGTCAAGCTGCTGCTTCAGGCCATCGGGGCTGTTCGTGGTGCCATCGTATTGAATGGTGCTGTCGATGTCGATAACAGCAACCGTATTCGGGAGCAACGGCTCGCTGTCGTAGGCGTTCGACCCGCCCAGGCCAGCAATAGCCGAGGTGCAAGATACAATACCGAAAACCGACACCAGGCACACCGCGATAATTGCGACAAGCGCCACAATCCATCCGCGTGATTTGCGAGGCTCTTTCCAATAGACGGTTGCCGCCGCAGCAGACTGCGGTGCTTGTTCGAACGGGGGTTGAGGCGCAGGCTGCTCATACCCTACTGGCGGTTGAGGTCCGCCCGGATGCTGAGATAATGGCTCTTGAGGCACATGACCTCCCTATAAATACAGACAGGTAAACACTGCGGAACCCCGCCGAACGGCAGGGTTCCATTTTTTCGTAATTATAAGCGATGACGATATGCTCTACGCAGCCAGATCACGTCGCGAACCGAAATCTCATTTATTAGATTTCAATCGCTCCGCTCTCGTCGAAATGACGTCCCTGCTGCGCCTTTTTTGCAGCGCGCATCAGGAACTCCTGGTTATCGTTGGTCTGCTTAAGCGACTTGATAAGCGAATCCATGGCTCGCTCAACGTTGTTGCGATTGGCGAGCACACGACGCACTGCCCAAATGAGCGGCGCCTCCTGAGGATCAAGCAGCAGATCTTCTCGACGGGTGCCAGATGCAACCGGATCGATTGCAGGGAAGATGCGATGCTCCGCCAACGAGCGATCAAGCTTCACTTCCATGTTGCCGGTACCCTTGAATTCTTCAAAGATAACCTCATCCATCTTCGAACCCGTCTCAATAAGAGCCGATGCCAAGATGGTAAGGCTTCCGCCGCCCTCGATATTGCGGGCAGCGCCCAAAAACTTCTTAGGCGGATACAACGCCGTCGAATCAACGCCACCAGAAAGGATGCGACCCGATGCGGGTTGCGCCAGATTGTAGGCACGCGCCAAACGCGTAAGCGAGTCAAGCAGGATGACGACGTCCTGCCCATTTTCCACCAAGCGCTTTGCCCTTTCGATAACCATCTCGGAAACCGCAACGTGGTTTTCACAAGGCATATCGAAAGTCGAGGAAATTACCTCACCATGAATGGATCGCTCCATGTCGGTAACTTCTTCAGGGCGCTCGTCGACCAGAAGGCACATCAGATGCACTTCGGGATTGTTCGACGTAATGGACGCTGCGATATCCTTCAAGATCGTGGTTTTGCCCGCCTTGGGAGGCGAAACGATAAGACCACGTTGGCCTTTGCCGATAGGTGCGCACAGATCGATAACTCGAGAAGTGATAGAGGATCGTCCGTGCTCAAGCACCAGGCGTTCATCGGGGAACACCGGTGTCAAATCAGCAAAGCGAATACGCTTGCCAACCTCGTCAAGCGGAACCCCATTCACGGTGTCAATGCGCTGAAGAGCGGCAAACTTTTCCTTCGGACGCGCTGGGCGCGTTTGGCCGGTAAGGTAGTCACCCTTGCGAAGGTGATTACGACGAATAGTAGAAGTACCAACATATACGTCTTTTTCACCGGGAAGATATCCGCTCGTACGCAAGAACCCATAGCCATCGGAAAGCACATCAAGGATGCCGCTGACCTCTTCAAAGCCTTCGGCTTTCATGCTGGCAGCAAACACTGCCTCGATAAGCTCTGCCTTCTTAAGGCCCTTGAAGTCGATCTCCAGTTCCTGAGCCTTTTCGCGAAGCTCAACGACCTTTAGTTTCGCGAGATCTTCCTTGGAAACCTGAGGAGCCACCGGCTCACGACGGTTTTGCTGGTGCTGGCGACGACCGTTGTGATAACGATCGTTCTTCTGGCGGTCGCCTCGATCGCCTTTCTGACGATCGCCGCCCCTCTGCTGACGGTGTTTGCGCTGACGACGACCCTTGTAGTCGTCGCGCTCTTCACGCTCGCTGGAACTCTTTTCCTCGGCAGCATCAGAAGCATCCGAGAGTCCGGAAGGCTCTTGCTTTTCCGCCCCTTCAGAAGGAGCCGATTCCTGCTCCGAGGAATCCTTTTGCTTCAATGGAGTCTCTTGATCGGAAGAAAAAGCCTGTTCAAAAGTTTTTTCTTGCTTAGGCTCAGCTTCCTGCTTGGGAGCTGCCTGCGCATTTTCGCCCGGAGACGCTTCTTCTGCCTTGGCCTTCGACCTGGATCGGGTGCGGGTTCGCCTTGGTTTGGACTCGTCCTCGGAGGAAGCGTCGCCCTTCTGCGTGTCGGAAGATTCAGTCTGGGGCTCTTCCTTCTTTTCGGCAGCCTTGGATTTTGCAGGCTTAGCCGCCTTGGGCTTCTGCTCAGCTTCGGTATCGGCAGGAGCTTCTTCGGCTTTCTTCCTGCTTGTCCTACGGCGCTTGGGCTTTTCATCCGGAGAAGAAGCCTCAGCAACCGCAGGCTTTACCTCAGCAGAATCGGAGGGCGCAGCCGCTGTGGCCGCCCCCTCCTGCTTGTCGGAGGCCTTCGCCGTACGACGACGCGTAGTACGTGCCGGCTTTTTTTCCTCGGGCGCAGACTCTTCGACTACTTCTGCATCACTCATGCGTTCTGGACTTTCTCCCAATCCTTGAGGAATGCCTCAAGGCCACGATCGGTCAACGGATGCTGAACCATCTTCTTCAGCACACCGAAGGGAACCGTTGCGATATCGGCACCCATCAACGCTGCCTGGGTAACATGGTTTGCACTGCGGATAGAAGCCGCAATAACCTCGACCTGCTCACCGTTTACAGTATTGGAGGTGAAGTCGTAGTTGTTCAGCGCAGTAACAATATTGGCAACCTGATCAAGGCCGTCTTCCGAGATGTCGTCAAAACGACCAATGAAGGGGCTGATGTAGCGAGCGCCGGCGCGGGCAGCCAAAATGGCCTGAGGAACACTGAAGCACAGCGTCATGTTCACCGGAATGCCCTCGGCTGCAAGTGCATGCGTTGCGGCAAGGCCTTCCACCATGGTGGGGATCTTCACAACAACGTTAGGAGCAATTGCGGCAAGCTCGCGACCGTCGGTGATGAGCTCTTCGCGCGTCATAGCAACAGATTCTGCGGAAACGGGGCAATCAGGGCCAACGATGTCGCAGATACGCTTGATGTGGTTGTGGAAGTCATCAAGCTTGCCGCCGATGCGAGAATACAAAGACGGATTGGTGGTTACGCCAGCCAACGCACCCCAGCTTGCTGCCTCTTCGATCTCATCGAGATCGGCAGTGTCCAGAAAGAATTTCACTGGATCCTCCTTAAAAGAAATGAATAACCGTGCAGGCACACTTTGCCCGTAAAAGGCCACCTGCAAATATGCTGTTAAGGGGAATTAATAAGACCCGTTCATGGTAAACAATCGTTTTACACAACGCAAGAACGGAAAAATGCGATCTCTTCCGCATAGCCCGGCAGCTCGTTCGGCGTTTCCAGAATGCAGGGCAATCCCAACAGTCGAGGATGCATCACTACGGCAGCCAGCGCTTCTTTACCAATGCGGCCTTCGCCAATGCGCGCATGGCGATCTTTATGGGCACCGCATTCGTTGAGGGAATCGTTAATGTGCAAAGCACGCAGCCTATCCAGCCCGATAACACGGTCGAATTCCCCGAGCACACCATCCAGGTTATTCGCAATGTCGTATCCCGCATCCCATACATGGCAGGTATCAAGGCAAACCCCCAGATGGCTGTTGAGCTCAACGCGATCGATGATGGCAGCCAGCTCCTCGAAGGTGCGGCCCACCTCGCTTCCCTTTCCCGCCATGGTTTCCAGCAGAAGCGTGGTGGTCTGTTCGGGCGTCAATACGGTATTCAAGACCTCGGCAATAAGCTCAATGCCCACATCCGCCCCTTGCCCTACGTGAGAGCCGGGGTGAATGTTGAACAACTGCCCCGGGGTGCGTTCCATTCGCGCCAAATCTTCGGCAAGCGCCTGAAATGCGAAACTGCGCACCTGTTCTTTCGCCGCACACGGGTTCACGGTATACGAACCATGCGCAACAATGCGCCCAATACCCGCCAACGCCGCCTCTTCCGCGAATGCCCTCACATCAGCATCGTCGATTGCTTTCGCCTTCCCGCCACGCGGGTTTCGCGTGAAAAACGCAAACGTGTTGGCGTCGATGGAAGCTGCCGTTTTCGCCATTGCGGCATACCCTTTAGCCGACGAAAGATGACAACCGATAACGGGCATGCGCTCATCTGTCGGCTGCTGCAATACGGCTTGGTATTCGGACATGTATTCTCCTTTTTCTTTGCCTTGCATATGACAGGCCGAATCAAGTGCCGACTACTCCTGCTCGCTGAGCAGTTCGGCGGCGTGGGCAAGAGACGTTTCGCTTACCTCGCCGGCTAGCATACGGGCAATTTCCGCCGTTCGGCTTTCGCCCGAAACAGGAGTCAAGCAGGTTTGCGGCAACGCATCATCGGACTTCGTTACCAGATAATGAGTATCGCCGCACACGGCAACTTGAGGAAGGTGCGTTACCACAATGACCTGATGGGTTTTTGCCAAATCACGAAGAACGGCACCAAGTGCACGAGCGGTACTACCGCCCACGCCAGCATCGATCTCGTCAAACACCAGGGTGTCTACCTGGTCACATTCGCCCAATGCGACCTTTAGGGAAAGCATCACGCGGCTCATTTCGCCACCCGAAGCAATTTTGCCGAGCCGCTGAGCGCTAAGGCCCTCACCAGCAGCAAAAAGGAACTCGAAAGACTGAGAGCCCCATGTGTCCCACTGCCCGCGCGGTAGATCAGAAATATTTGCCCCGAGACGTGCGCCCTTCATTTCCAAACGAGTCATCTGGGCTTGGACGGCATCGATAAAGCGAGGAATAACCCTGCCGCGAGCTTCCGCCAAGGCATGCGCCGCGTCGGCAAGTGCCGATTCCGCTGCATCGCGCTTTTTTCGAGCCTGGGAGATAAGCTCGTCGCGCCCATCGTATTCGCGGATTTTCGCCTCGGCTTCGGCGCGCTGCGCCAACACATCTTCCATGCGCGGACCGAAGCCACGCATAAGACCCTGCAACTCGGCAATGCGGTCCTGCGCCGCCTCCAGCTCTTCCTGGGGGAAATCGACACCGTCTTTGTACGTCGCCAAATCGCGACCCACATCCTCCAGCGAAAAGAATGCTTCACGCACAAGCTCCAACACGGATTCAACGGAAGCGTCTACCGCCGCGATTCGCTCAAGAGACCCCAATGCCGACTCAAGCGATTCCAGCGCACCGCCCGACCCCGTTAGATTGCGCTGGGCAGACATGGCCTCATGGACCAGCATTTCGGCGTTTTCCAGGCGAGGCATTCGCTCGATAAGCTCTTCGTACTCACCTTCCTGGGGATCTGCTTTGCCGATCTGCTCCAAAGCGAAGCGTGCCCTGTCGAGCTCGATGGCATCGGCTGATTCCAACTCTTGCAGGCGAACAAGCTCGGCAGACGCATCGTTTGCCGCAGAAAGGCATGCTCGATACGCCCCCAACGGCGCACTGATTTCTTCTTTGCCCCATTCGTCGAGCAAAGCGCGCTGATAGGCTGGCGAAAGCAAGCGCTGATGCTCGTGCTGCCCGCAAAGATCAACCGTCTGGCCCAAGCCGCCGGCAAGTTCCTTCACTGAAGCAAGTGAACCGTCAATGGAAACGCGACTGCGTCCTTGCACACCGATGCGGCGCGCAGCCACCACGCCGTCCTCCCCGCATCCTTCGCCAAAGAAACGGCCCTCTACCTGGAGCTCTTCGCAGCCCTCGCGCACAAACGACGCACCAGCGCGCTCGCCGACCAGAATCTTCAGCGCATTCAGTAAAGCGGTTTTACCCGTGCCCGTTTCGCCTGTCACCACAGTAAAGGCGGGGCTTGGTGCAAACGTTGCCTCGTGGATCAACGCCACATCGCGAATATGCACTTCATCAATCATGGCAACCCCTTTTAGGTGCTCGGCGCACCGTGTTCGTATCTTTCACCGTTTGATTTTACGCTACCGAATTCGAAAGACATGCGAAAGCAATCGCAACAAACCACCACGCCGCACAGGCTATTGTCTCAAGACATATCTCCAGTATGGACGCACGAATCGTTACCGAAGCCGTATACTGAAACATACTCGTAACGAAAGCTTGGGGTCATGTCTCTTAATGATGCGCCACATATCGAAGCCCACGGAATGCTTGCCCAGCTTCCCGCATCGGTATGCGCCGTCATCGACGCTTTGGAGAAGCGCGGTTTTGAGGCATGGGTTGTTGGTGGCTTCGTGCGCGACGCCCTTCGCGGCGTCGCGCCCCACGATGCCGACATCGCCACCAACGCCCACTGGGAGCAAACGCGCGAAGCGTGTCTGGCAAGCGGCATGGCGGTGCACGAAACAGGAACGAAGCACGGTACGGTAACCGTGGTTTATCAAAACGAACCCATCGAAGTTACCACCTTCCGCACCGAAGGCGCCTATACCGATCACCGCCACCCCGATAGCGTGCTGTTCGTTGACACCATCGAGCAAGACTTGGCGCGACGCGATTTCACTATCAACGCAATGGCGTTCCACCCGGTTCGTGGCCTTGTAGATCCTTTTGACGGGCAGAACGACTTGGCCAACAAGATAATCCGCTGCGTCAACGATCCCGGTATCCGCCTGCAAGAAGATGCCCTGCGCATCCTTCGCGCTATGCGCTTCGCTTCACAGCTCGGGTTCTGGATTGACCCTGATACTGAAGCCGCCATACGCAGATATGCACCTACCCTCACCGACGTTGCAGGAGAGCGCCTAAGGCAAGAGCTTGAAAAGCTCCTCTGCGGAAGCCATGTGCGCCAAACCCTGCTTCGGTTTCCCCGCGAACTTGCCTATATTGTTCCCTGCATTGAAGCCATGGACGGCTTCGACCAACACAACCCTTGGCACATCTACGATGTATGGGAACACACCGCTGCGGTAGTCGAAAACACCCCCGCCTACCCCTTGGTGCGTTGGGCGGCGCTGTTTCACGATGCAGGCAAGCCCGATACGTTCCTCATTGGAGCAGACAACTTGGGCCATATGCCCAATCACCCCATAGCAAGCGTTCACCACATGCGCGAAAGCGCAAAAACGCTGCATTTCAGCAAGAAGATGCAGCATGATCTCGACTTGGTTATCCGCTACCATGGCGACAGACCCGAGCCCACAACAAAAAGTGTGCGCAAGCTGTATGCCCTGGTAGAACACAACGAGGACCTGTTCCACGCAATTTGCGACTTGATGCGGGGCGATGCAAGGGGAAAATCGACCCGTGCAACAAAATGGATCCAGAAGATCAACGCGGCCGAAAGCCTATTCAATGAGATGCTCAAGCAAGGCGAAGTGCTTTCTCCTGCCGACCTACCAGTAAATGGCACCGACCTTATCTCTCTCGGCGTACCTCAAGGACCACATGTTGGGCTTGTGCTCAGCGAGTTGTTCAGCGCCGTAGCCAACGAAGAGGTGGCACCTGAGCGCGAAGCACTTCTGGCGTTGGCAAGGCGATTCATGCAATCCTAAACCGCCTTGTTAGCGCAGCGCGAATAGGTGGTTCACAGGACCGTTGCCTTTCCCTAACCCAGGATTTGATTGGATTGCTTCAGTGAGGTAGCGCTTCGCAAAAGCCACGGCATGCTTCAAAGTTTCGCCCTTCGCCAAATACGAAGCGATAGCAGAAGAAAGTGTGCAGCCAGTACCATGCGTGTTCTTCGTTTCCACACGCTGAGCGGAAAGCCACGTCACCGCACCGTTCGCTTCCAGCAGCACATCATCGGCTTCTTCGGCCAAATGTCCACCTTTCACCAGAACGGCCTGCGCTCCTTTCAGCTGAATAGCCTTCGCCGCAGCCAGCATATCCTCTTTAGTTTCGATGCGCATGCCTGAAAGCACTTCGGCTTCGGGGATGTTTGGCGTTACCACGGAAGCCCGCACAAGCAAATCGAAAAGCGCTTGCACTGCAGGAGCCTCCGAAAGCGCAGCCCCGCTTGTGGCAACCATGACCGGATCGAGCACGACATTCTGAGCATCGAAACGCTGCAAGCCCTGCCCCACCGCACGAACCACTTCCGCCGTAGGGAGCATGCCGATCTTAACTGCATTGGGGCAAATATCAGAAAACACGCTTTCCATCTGCAGTAATACAAAATCGGGATCCGTCGCAACCACTCCTTGCACACCCATGGTGTTCTGCGCGGTTAGCGCTGTGACAACCGATTCCGCATAGACCCCCAAAGCACTCATGGTTTTGATATCTGCCTGAATGCCAGCTCCGCCGCTTGAATCAGAACCAGCAATGGTTAGCGCTGTTTTCATATTCTCTCCTTGCTCAAGGCAAGCTAACGGCTCGGGTATCGAGGGGAGCCTGAGCCACCTCAACGCCCGAACACCCGCCGCTCGCATCACAGGTAAAAGCGGCTGCCCAAAGGGACAGCCGCTTCATACTTGCTATTTGTCGGACATTTCCTCGCCGAGGTCGATGGTAAGACCGTCCATGATGGTATTAACCGTGCGAACCGCACACATCTTGCCGCACATGGTGCAGGTGCCCTCCGTCGAGGGAGGCGCGCTCTCAAAGTACTTGCGGGGCTTCACCGGATCGATGGCAAGACTGAACATTTCCTCCCAGTCCATACGGCGACGAGCGTCGCTCATGCGGTTGTCGACATCACGCGCATGGGGGATACCCTTAGCGATATCGGCAGCATGAGCTGCAATTTTAGTTGCAACAAGACCCTCACGCACATCATCGGCATCGGGCAAGCGCAGATGCTCGGCGGGCGTTACATAGCACAGGAAGTCGGCGCCACACGATGCGGCAACCGCGCCACCGATAGCAGACGTAATGTGGTCATAGCCAGGAGCGATATCGGTAACCAGCGGGCCAAGAACGTAGAACGGGGCGTTGTGGCACAAGCGCTTCTGAATCTTCATATTGGCGGGGATCTCGTCCAATGCCATATGGCCAGGACCCTCAACCATAACCTGAACGCCTGCATCCCATGCACGCTTGGTAAGCTTGCCGATCTCGATAAGTTCAGAAATCTGCCCAGCATCAGTAGCGTCGTAGTTGCAGCCGGGGCGCATGGCATCGCCGATGCTGATGGTCACATCGTGCTCATGCAAGATTTCCAGCACTTCGTCGTAATACTCGTAGAAAGGATTTTCGTTGCCCGTAGCCTCCATCCAGGCGAAAATCAGCGAACCGCCGCGACTTACGATGTTCATCAAGCGACCGGTTTCTTTGAAGTTTTCGATGGTACGACGGTTCATGCCAGCATGGATGGTTACGAAGTCCACACCGTCTTCAGCGTGAGCGCGAACAACGTCCAAGAAGTCCTGAGCCGTAATACCAATAAGAGGTTTTTCCAAGTAGCCGATGGCATCGTACATGGGCACCGTACCGATCATGGCGGGGCTCATGTCGATAAGATGCTTACGGAAATCGTGCGTTTTGCCGTGATTGGAAAGGTCCATGATGCCTTCCGCGCCCAGCTCGATAGCAGTACGCACCTTCTCGAGTTCCATTTCGGCGTTCATCAGGTCGCCAGAAATACCCAGATTAACGTTTACCTTGGTACGCATGCCTTCGCCTACGCCCTCAGGGCTCAAAGCGGCATGGTGTATGTTGGCGGGAATGGCAATGCAGCCCTTCGCAACACCTGCACGAATCTCTTCGGACGTTTTATGCTCCTTGGCGGCAACTGCTTCCATTTGAGGCGTGATTTTGCCCGCACGGGCATAATCGATTTGAGTGATGAGACGTTCTTGCGTCATCACGGCTCCCTTCGTTGGCGTTATCCATACAGGTTCTATGGGTCGGGGCCTTGCCCCCTCTCAGCCGAACAGCCGCGCATCGCGGGCGGTTAGCTCCCCTGTTATGTGGTTACGTTATTGTACTCGTATATAGGTATACGCCGCACGCGGGAATTCCAAAAGGGGGAAGATAACCCACAGCGAGCCTTCTTCCAAGCTGATGCTGGCAGGCCCGCCAATAAGCTCGTTGGATATACCCCACAGCGCCCGATTCGTGCAGGTTGCGCCGCCGAGCTCCCACTCCAAGCCCACTTCGGTAACGCCTTTGCACACATCGCTATGGGAAAGCACCGAACACGTGCCTTGCGCACCTTCCGCAAATGAAAGAGAGCAGAACGGCCCTGGTGCCACCAGCGGGGCTATTACTGTTTCCTCGCCAATGCCCCACACGCATGTTCCTCGAGCGGCCGCTTGGATAAGCAACTGCAAGTTGCCTAGGGAGTGGTCGAGCCTGCCCGTAAACGCATCGCAGATAACCAGCTCCTCAAGACCCTGCTGCTCGGCATGGCCAATTGCCAAATCCATATCGGTGAAATCCTTGTGCATGTCGTACTCGAACACGCATGGATGCTGAGGTACCGCTCCAAGCGAATCGAAATCGCCGAACACCGCATCAGGCACAATGCCGCGCTCCTGCAACGCCGCGAACCCGCCATCGACCGCATACACCGCATCGAATCCCTGCGTTTGCAGGATGTAGTCAAGCTCTTTATGGGCCGAAGGCGCAGCGCCAACAAGCAAGCAGCGTTTCATATGAAAATCCTTTCAGAGCGAAAGAGTACGAGAATCATCCCTAACCATGAAACCAGAAAAACGAATAGCAGAAGTCAGAGATCGAGGAAACATCATAGGGGAATTTTCCGAAGCCCTCAGGTCCATATCAGTCAGCGAGGGCCAATCCGGTGTCTCAGATTGCTTTGAAAGCAGGCGCCAGACGGGCTTTGCCCGTCAAGGCTGCTTGCAGAAGCAAGATGAGGTGCCCGATTGGCCCGCAGCGTCGGCCGTATACATCGTTCGAAGAACGATGTATACTACCACCTCGAGTGAGCCGGGCAATCGCGTGCGCAAGCATGAGGAAAGTCCGGGCTCCCAAGGGCAAGATGCCAGCTAACGGCTGGGCGGGGCGACCCGACGGACAGTGCCACAGAAAAGAAGACTCCCCTGCATGCAGGAGAAAAGCTGAAACGGTGCGGTAAAAGCGCACCAGTGCGTTGGCAACAACGTAGCTTGGTAAACCCCATCTGGAGCAAGCGCAAATAGGAATGCCATACGGCCGCCCTTCCGTGCATTCGGGTTGCGTGCTTGAGACGCGCGGTGACGCGCGTTCGAGATAAATGGTCGTCCAACGACAGAACCCGGCTTATCGGCTCGCTCCGCCAACGCGCAGGTTGATACGATGAATCCCACGGGCCCCAGGTGTTGAGCCCGTGCTCAAACAGCTTCGCAATGAAAAAGCCCCGGGAGGGGCTTTTTCATTGCTGCAGAACTGCGCGCGGGCCCAACACCTGGGGCCTTGCTCATCTTCCAACCTGCTGGAAACACCTATCTTTCCCGACGCGGATGAAGAGCTGGGGCCTAGGCGAGGGACTTGAGGGCGGAGATGAGGGTGTCGACGTCGGCGGTGGTGATGGTAAGCGGGGGCAGAAGGCGCAGGACGTTGTTGTTGCAGGCGTTGGCGACGATGTGGCGCTCCATGAGAGCATCCACCACGTCGTGGGAGTCATGGGCAGCGTCGAGGGTGGCGCCCACCATGAGACCCTTGCCGCGCACCTCGGTGACGTAGGGCACGCCGGCCAGCTGCTCGCACAGGTAGGCGCCCACGGCCTGAGCGGCCTCGTCGAGCTTGCGGTCGCGCAGTTGCTCGAGCGTGGCACGGGCCGCCGCCATGGCGAGCTGGCCACCGCCGAAGGTCGAGCCCTGCATGCCAGGCTTGAGCACCTGGGCGGCCTCGCCGCGCGCCACACACGCGCCGCACGGCACACCCGAGGCGATGCCCTTGGCCAGGGTGAAGATGTCGGGCACGACGCCCTCCACCGTCTGGAAGCAGAAGGGCTTACCGCAGCGGTACAGGCCCGTCTGCACCTCGTCGAAGATGACCAGGCAGTTGTTGGCGTCGGCGAGCTCGCGGACATGCTTCAGGTACTCATCGCTCAGCGGCCACACGCCGCTCTCGCCCTGGATGGGCTCCATCATGATTGCGCACACGTCCGGACCCATGGCTGCGTCGAGCGCGGCGCAGTCGTTGGCGGGCACGGCGCGGAAGCCCACCGGCAGCGGCTGGAAAGGCTCCTGAAGCCAGTCCTGCGCCGTGGCGGCCAGCGTCTCCATGGTGCGGCCATGGAAGCTGCCCTTGAGCGTGATGACGGTCTGGCACTCCGGACCCTTGTGCTCGATGGCCCAGCGGCGCGCTGCCTTCATCGCACACTCATTGGCTTCGGCGCCGGAGTTGGCGAAAAACGTCTTCCAGCCATACTCCTCCCCTGCCAGGCGGCAGATCTCCTGGGCGACCTCGCCACGGTTCTCGGCATAGAAGTAGTTGGATGTCTGCAGCAGCTTGCCAGCCTGCTCGGCAATGGCGGCCGTCACCACGGGGTCGGCGTGACCCAGCGGGCACACGGCAATGCCGGCGAGAAAGTCGAGGTATTCGGCACCCTCGTCGTCGTAGAGATGGACGCCCTTGCCGCTCACAAAGAGCTTCGAGCGGCCATAGGTGTGCATCACGTAGGTGGCATCGAGTTCGCGGGCCTTGTTCAAAGCTTCGCCCATGGTAGTTCTCCCATCTCAAAAGTGTCAATGAGGCTGGCTGCAGCCGCAATGCGTATGTACCCGCACGCTTTTACCGCAGCCAGCCCCATGTGCATGCTATTTGTTGACGACAGTCCTCTTTACGCGAGAGAGGATGTCGTGACGGTGCAGGTCGGCCTCGGTGCGGGCAATCATGGTGCCCACGCCGCAATCGGTGAAAAGCTCGAGCACGAGCGAGTGCTCCACCGTGCCGTTGAGGATGTGGGCGCGCTCAACGCCGCCATCAATCGCATCGAGCACGGCGCGAACCTTCGGGATCATGCCCTTGCTCAGCGTGCCGGAGTCCACAAGCGCCTGGGCGTCTGCGGCGGTAAGGCGGCTGATGAGCGAAGACTTGTCGGAGAAGTCGCGATACAGACCGTCGACGTCGGTGAGGAAGATGATCTTGGAGGCATTGCAGGTCTGCGCCAAGGCGCTGGCAAAGGTGTCGGCGTTGACGTTGACCGCCTGACCTTCGGGCCCGATGCCCACACTTGCGATAACGGGGATGTAGCCCTTGTCGCACAGCTGGTTGACAAGCTCGGGGTCGACCATCTTGACCGAGCCCACCAGGCCCACCGACGGGTCGGCGATCTCGCAGTGCACCATCGACCCGTCGACGCCCGACAGGCCCACCGCAAGATTGCCGTGGGCGTTGAGCGCCAGGACAAGCTCCTCGTTGACCTTGCCCGACAGGACCATGCTTACCACGCGCATGACCTCGGGCGTCGTCACGCGCAGGCCGTTCTTGAACTCGACGGGCAGGCCCAGCTTCTCCACGAGGGCAGAGATGTCCTTGCCGCCGCCGTGCACGATGACGGGACGGGCGCCCACGAGCTTCATGAGCATGATGTCTTCCATCACCGACGCGCGCAGGGTCTCGTCGACCATGGCCGCGCCGCCGTACTTGATGACGATCGTCTTGCCTGCCAGGGCCTTCACCCAAGGAAGCGCCTGCGTGAGAATGAGCGCGTGCTCCTGGGCCACCTCAAGGCTCGAACGCTGCGCCTCTGTCTTCGTGTCTGACATAGTTCGCTAGCTCCTGTAGTCGGCGTTGATGGAGATGTAGCCGTGCGTGAGGTCGCAGGTCCAGATGGTGGACTGGCACTCGCCGGCACCCAGGACGCACACGATGTCGACCTGCGGCTGCTCAAAACGGGCCAGGGCCTCGTCCTCGTCGAAGTCGACCACCAGACCGCCGCGGCACACCGGGATGCCCAGGATGTCGATGTCGACGTCGTACTGGTCGAACTTGGCGCCCGAGCGCCCCAGGGCGGCGGCGATGCGGCCCCAGTTTGCGTCATGGCCGGCGATGGCGGTCTTCACAAGCGGAGAAGTGGCCACCGTGCGGGCAGCCGCGTCGGCATCGTCCTGCGTGGCGGCGCCCATAACGGTGACGCACACAAGGCGCGTGGCACCCTCGCCGTCGGCCGCAATCTGGCGGGCAAGGCCCGAGCACACCTCGAGCAGAGCCGCCGCAAAGGCGTCGTAGCGGGTACCCCGGGCGAACTCGATGGTCTCGCCGCCGGCCGCACCGCTTGCCATGATGACGCAGGTGTCGTTGGTGGAGGTGTCCGAGTCCACCGTCACGCGGTTGAACGTGGCATCGACGGCGGTATGCAGGGCGCAGTCGAGCACCGCGGGAGCAACGGGGGCGTCGGTGGTAAGCATGCAGATCATCGTCGCCATGTTGGGGCTGATCATGCCCGAACCCTTGCACATGCCGCCCAGGTGATAGACGGCGCCCGACTCGTCGCGCCAGGCGACGGCGCAACGCTTGGGCTTGGTGTCGGTCGTCATAATGGCGCGGGCGCACGCGTAATCGTTGATCTCAAGGTCGCGCCCGAGCGCAGCGGCGACCTTCGGAAGGCCCGCCTGCATCGTGTCCATGTTGAGATGCTGGCCGATGATACCGGTTGAGGCAACAAGCACCTGCTCAGCCGGGCAGTCAAGGATAGAGGCGACCATGTCGGCCGTCTTGTAGGCATTGCGCAGGCCAGGCTCGCCGGTCGCGGCGTTGGCGTACTTGGTGTTGGCGACAAAGGCGCGCGCATAGCCCGACTGAGCGATATGCTCGCGATCAACCGTGACGGGGGCGGCGCAGAAGACGTTGGTGGTGAACACGCCGGCAACGGCGGCGGGCTCGTCGGCCACGACCATGGCCAGGTCGAGGCGGTCGGGGTCGGGCTGGAAACCTGCGTGCACGGCGCCGGCCTTGAACCCAGCAGCCACGCACACGCCGCCCTCCACATGCGAACCGGTGAAACCCGCGCTTGCGGGCACTTGCAGGGGCTTGTACTCCATGGGCAGTCCTTAGTCGAAGTACCACTGAATAAAGTACGGGTAATATACTTTTTGGTGAGTGGAACTGCTTTTAGAATACAAATTAGTTGCGGAATACACACAACAGCGGCATAAAAAAACTGCCGACCCGCAAAAGCGAATCGACAGTCTCAATGTCGGTGGTGGAGATGAGGGGAGTCGAACCCCCGACCTCTGCCATGCGAAGGCAGCGCTCTCCCAACTGAGCCACATCCCCAAAACAAAGTGCAACGGTTATTTTTACATTGTGCGCAAACGCTGTCAAGAACCGAAATCAAAAAAGGCGCGATGCAGCAAGCCTGCACCGCGCCCTCACATTTACGGTAAGGTCCAACCCCCACAAAGTTGCAAGTTGGCCCACCTCATCGAGGTGGGTACCCTCCTCGTGCATTTTGGCTTCCCCAACGAAGGAGGATATCCATAGGGCACGCAATCCTGGGTTCCCTGCAAATTAATGTCGGCCGACCGCAGCTGGATAGCGGAGGCTGGACGGCTCAAACTATAGCAATATTGCCCCCGCGCGTGAAGAGAGAATCTTGCACAGTTTTCAACATTCTTTGCACTCTGGCATGAAACTCCTGACAAGAGCTCTCAAACCCTCTGGTAGAGCTGTGCAGTGTGGCCTCCCATCAGCCCTACTTCAGTTCTAACGGGTAAAATCGCATGTGATTCTATTGAGCCGTCCCATGCCGGCACCTTATCGGCAGGGCGGCGAATAAAGGAGCAACTATGCGCCGCAACCACATCAGCGCGCCCCACCCGTGCGCGCAGACTTTGAGCGCCCTTGCCCTGCTGGCATCCCTTGCCGTTCCAGCAGGCTTTGCCGCACCCGCCTTTGCAGATGAGACGCAAGACGCCGAGCAAGGCGCACAGGCCGCCGCCGATCAAGACACGCAGGCTACCGAGCAGACCGCACAGTCCTCCGGGGCCGCCACGTCCACCTCGACGCAGGCTTTGGCCCAGCCCCTTTCTGTAAAGAGCCTCTCGTGGGATTCGATTGAGGCAGACGAGGCGCTGCAGGGTCTCGTTGCACAGAACTCCCTGGCAGTTGATGTGTCCCTCACCAATGACACCGCCGCCGTGCAAGCGTTCTACACCGCCCTCAACGACATGCGCTCCCAGGTTGGGTCTGCCGCAATCGCACAGGACGCCGACCTCGAGACTGCCGCCTGGCAGCGCGTTGCCGAAAGCGTGCTGGCACGCTCGGACATCCGCCCCGATGGGACGGCCTTCAACACCGCCAACGAGCGCATCGCCGCCGAGGTGCTCGTTTGGGGCTCTGCAACCGACGAAACCGACGCCAAGTCGGTCCTCGCCACGCTCGTCAGCAGCGACGACTACGCAACGCAGGCCGGCTGGCTCATGGATGCCACGAACATCGGCTGCGCATGCGTGCGCGATGCGGACGGCAACGTCTTCTGGGCAATCGAGCTCTCCTTTGACGGCGCCGCCCAATCCCAGGCACAGGTTGCCTCGGGCGAGGCGACCTACACGGTCAATGTCGCCGCCGCCAACGTCACAAACGCCACGCTGCCCGAGAAACTCGAGATGAAGAGCGGTGACGTCGTTCAGCCCAGCGTTGAGGCCACCGTCGAGGGCACCCTGTGGTTCGGCCCAGCGGGCTATTCCTACGACTTCACCGGAGCCAAGGTTGCCGTGAAAACGGGCGGCTTCATCTGGAACAGCGCGAACACCTCCATCGTCTCGGCCACTGCCGACGGCACGCTCACGGCGATCAAGGCCGGCACCGTCACCATCAGCGCCACCGACGCCGACGGTTCCAACCCGCGTTTTGGCGTCGTCGTTGTCGACGGGGGCGCCCCCACTGCCGCCTACGACCTGGGCACATGCACCATCGTGGGCATCACCGGCGAGGACGGCAAAGGCAACTTCTACCTTAACGACCAGGGCACCGTCACGATGCCCAACTTCAACGTCATGGCACCCGACGGCACCGTCATCGACCCGGTGAACTACACCGCCACCATCAACTACAACGAGCGCACCTCGATAGCCGTGCTTACAGTGAAGGCGAACTCCAAGAGTGAGCTGTGCTCGGGCATAGTCACCCGCCAACTCACCGTCGTGGACCCCGCCAAGCTGGCCGCACAACAAGCGGCCGCCGAGGCCGAGGCCCAGGAGGCACAGCCGAGCGAGGATGCGGCAGGTTCTGAGGGCGAAACGAACACCCAGGACGACCAGACCGGCGAGGCAGGCAACCAAGGCAGCCAGGATACCGAGGGCAGCGTGGGCCAAGCGGACACCCAGGATGGACAGGCAGGCGTTGAGGGCACAAACGAAGAGGGAGCTGAGGATAGCCAGAACGGCGAGGGCGAGACAGGCGACCAAGGCAGCGAGGGCGAGATAGGCTCCGGGGACGGCCAGGAAGCTGAAGACACCGACGCAAGCAGCACCGGTGCTGATGGTGAGACCGATCAAGGCGAAGCCGGAACGGCTGACGAGAGCACCCAGGACGGCACCGCCGCAGACGTCAGCAACGCCGAGGCAGCTGGCCCAGATGCCGCCACCCTGCCCGAGGGTACGGGCGATGCGCAGGGTACCGGTGACGTTGAGGCCATCACGACCACCAAGGACATCTCCCAGGGCCAGCTCACGCTTAGCTTCTCGTCGCTGACCTATACCGGCTCACCTATCCAGGCCACAGGCGCCACACTCACCGTCGGCGGCGCGACGCTCACTGAGGGCACCGACTACACCCTGAGCTATTCCGACAACGTAAAGGTCGGCACGGCAACCGCCACTGCAACCGGCATCGGGGCCTGTACCGGCTCGCTGAAGACGACGTTTGACATCGCACCGGCAGACATGAGTCTCACGAGCGTCACGATGCCGAACCTGCCCTACACCGGGCAGGCAATGTCTCCTCAGCCCAAGTCCGTCACTTACGAGGTCGACGGCGTCACCACTGAGCTTGTCGTAGGCGTGGATTACCAGGTCGTAGGCTTCACCAACAACACGAACATCGGCGACGCCACAATCGTGCTGCAAGGCATGGGCAACTTCACGGGCACGCTGATTGCCAACTGGAAAATCGTGCAGCAGGGCACGGGGGACGCAGGCACCACGCTGACCATTCCCCAGACGGCCGACCCCACCGACCTCGCAGGCATGGCCGCCTTCGGAATCGCAGGATCGTTGTTCTTGACTGCAGCGGGTGCGCTGTTCGCCCGCATGCGCCGCGATGCGGCGAGGGCCGGGAGGTAAGCGCGTGAACCCAACCGAGCATTATCCCCTTCTCTTTCTTGTTGCGCTGCTTGCGACGCTCTTGGCAACCCCTCTGGCCAAGTGCATTGCCCAGCACCTGGGTGCTATCGACAAGCCCGACGAAAGGCGCATCAACAAGGTCCCGATTCCTCGCATGGGCGGCATCGGCATCGCCCTGGGACTTGTGGCTGCCGTGGCGGTGCAAGTGGCGGGGACCAAGCTGCTTGGGTGGCCCACCGTCTTCGTCCCGCATATGCAGCTGCAGGGCGTCGACTACAAGCTGCTGACCGTTGCCGTCGTCATTGTTTTCCTCACGGGTGCCATCGACGACGTGCGCAACCTCAAGCCCCGCCAAAAGCTGCTGGGGCAGATTTTCGCTGCATGCGTAGCCGCTGCCTCCGGCCTGGTCATCGGCAATGTCGCCAACCCCTTCACGGCCGAGCTCATTCCCATCGGCTGGCTCGCCTATCCCATCACGGTTGTCTACCTTGTGGCCTTCACCAACATCATCAACCTTATCGACGGGCTCGATGGCCTTGCAGCCGGCATCACAGCCATTTCCTGCGCTGCAATGTTCTACCTGTCCTATGAGGCCCATCAGATTGACGCCGCCGTGCTTGCTTGCATCCTTGCTGGCTGCTGCCTGGGCTTTTTGCGCTACAACTTCAACCCGGCATCGATCTTCATGGGTGACTGTGGCTCGAACATGCTGGGCTTTTTGCTCGGCGTCATCGCGCTGCTGGGCGTCAACCGCGTCGCGGCGGCCACGACCCTCATTGTGCCGCTCGTCATCGCCGGCGTGCCCATCATCGACACGTTTGCCGCCATCGTGCGCCGTCGTCGCGGCCATACGGCCATTTCGCAGGCCGACACCGGCCACATCCAACACAGGCTTATCAAGCAGGGCTTCGACCAGAGGCAGGCCGCGCTCATGATTTACGGCTGGTCGATTCTTTTGGCAGCAGGCGCCATCATCATGACCAAAGTCGCGCTCCCCTTGCGTTTCGTCGTGTTCATCCTGCTTGTAAGCGTCTCGGCTGTCTTCATTAGGAAGTTGCACCTCTTTAAGCCCGTGCTGCTGCACCGTTACAACCCCAAAACGCATACCGATGAAATCGTAAGCGCCGAACAGGTAGAAGAGGAAAGCGCAAGCAAGTAGATTGACAAGCGGGCAAGTCGCACGCTCCACCATACACACGACGCCCCATGTGCACGAGATGCAACATGGGGCGTTTTTGTATGCACCGGTAGCGCGGTCGTCTGCATGTACCAGCACCACACTCATCGTCTGAGGGTGCGGCCCGTTCAACGACGGGCAATGGCGCAAAGGCCGTTTGTGCCTACTAAAACTGTTTGCAGAGGTTAGCGTCCCAACAAAACGCCGTAGGCCTTGCGTCTGGCATACGTGACCACACAGAGAATGGCCACACATGCAGGCACCGAACGCTCGTGCAGGAATTGTCCTGCATGCAAAAGGGGCCGCCCTCCTTTCGGAAGACGACCCCTTCATGATTCAAGAAAACCTTGAACGCAAGAAAACTTAGGCGTTCTGAGCCAGAGCAGCGCGAGCCTCAGCAACGGCGTTCTTGGCAATGGTGCACAGATCGGCGAAGGAGGCAGCGTCCTCGATGGCCATCTGGGAAAGGACCTTGCGGTCGAGCTCAATGCCGGCCAGCTTCAGGCCGTGCATGAACTGGGAGTAGCTGATGCCATTGATGCGGCAGCCAGCGTTGATACGGGCGATCCAGAGCTTGCGAATCTCACGCTTCTTCGTGCGACGATCGCGGTACTGGTACATCAGGGAGTGACGTACCTGCTCCTTAGCCTTACGGTAGCAGCGCGAACGGGCACCGAAGTAGCCCTTGGCCATTTTAAGAGTGCGACGACGCTTCTTCTTAGCATTGAGAGAACGCTTAATGCGAGCCATAGTTAGTCACTCCTTGTGACGAGGGAACGATAAGGAAAGAATCGGCCTTAGTGATCGAGAACCGACTTGACGTACTTGCACTTCTCGGTCTTGTCCAGAGCGACCTGGCCGCGCAGCTGACGCTTACGCTTGGCGGTCTTCTTGGTCAGGATGTGGCGCTTGTTGCGCTGCACGTGCATGAGCTTGCCGGTGCCAGTCTTACGGAAGCGCTTGGCGACCGTCTTGTCGGTCTTCATCTTAGGCATTGAAGTTCTCCTTATATTCTCGTACCCGGACACGGCGCGTCCAGGTTGGTACCAATGGGAATTACTGCTCCTGCTCGGCGGGCTTTGCAGCAGGCTTGGTGCTGGGGCGAAGGGGTGCCACCATCATGTGCATGTTGCGGCCCTCAAGCTTCGGGGGAACCTCCACCGTGCACACGTCCTTCAGGTCCTCAGCAAGCTTCTCGAGCATGTTGAGGCCGATCTCGGGGTGAGCCATCTCACGACCGCGGAACATGATCGTGATCTTGACCTTGGCACCGCCTGCAAGGAAGCGCTCGACGTGGCGCTTCTTGGTCTCGTAGTCGCCCGTGTCAATCTTCGGGCGGAACTTCATCTCTTTGACGTCAACCTTGGCCTGGTTCTTACGGGCGGCCTTGGCCTTGATCTCCTGCTCGTACTTGTACTTGCCGTAGTTCATGACACGGCACACAGGCGGTTCAGAGTTGGGGGAAATCTCGACAAGGTCGAGGCCCTGGTCATCTGCCACGCGCTGGGCATCGCGAATAGCAAAGATACCGAGCTGACTTCCGTCAACGCCGATCAAACGGCACGTCGCACAACGGATCTCTTCGTTGATGCGAGGCTCATCGGACTTAGCTATGCGAAACACCTCCTTCGAATCCCGCAGTGCGGGAGGACTGAACAAAAAAAATCCCGGGTGCCTTCTGGAAGACGCCCGGGAGAATACGATAGCAACAACCGAAATGGCTGAGATTATCATGTTCAACCAGACAGCAACCTTTACGGCGCCGCAAGGTGGGGCTCATTGCCCGCTTGCAACTTTGTCAGGGACGACAAAGCCTGGTGCATATTACGCGCCTTCTTGCATCAGTGCAAGGGTGCTCGCTCAAACGCATCGCATCTCGACAAACTACCCACATGGGCACCGCGTGAGGCACCCGTGTTGGCACCGGTGGAGTGACGGGGCAGCTCTTACTTGCCGGGCACCCATTGGGCAGCGGGGCTTGCGGCAAAGTCGGCCTCAGCCTGGGCATCAAGCTGCTCCAAGGTCTCAAAGATCGGCTTGCTCGTAACGGGCGAGAGCTCGGCGCCCTCAAAGCCCAGCGTCGCAAAGTAGTCGGCCGGGGTCTCGGCACGGCGAATGAGCTTGTGGGAGCCGTCCTCGCACAGGAGGACCTCCGCCGAGCGAAGCTTGCCGTTGTAGTTGTAACCCATGGCATGGCCGTGGGCGCCTGCGGTGTGAATGAAGAGGTAGTCTCCCATGTCGATCTTGGGAAGCGCACGGTCAACGGCGAACTTGTCGCAGTTCTCGCACAGGCCACCTACCACGTCGTAGACATGGTCACAGGGTGCGTCCTCCTTGCCAAGCACGCTCACATGGTGATAAGCGCCGTAGATGGCAGGACGCATGAGGTTGGCAGCGCAGGCATCCACGCCGATATATTCCTTGTAGATATGCTTCTCATGGATGGCCTGGGTGATGAGGGCGCCGAAGGGTGCGAGCATGAAACGGCCCATCTCGGTGAGAATGGCGACGTCGCCCATGCCCGCAGGCACCAGGATGCGGTCGTAGGCTTCATGGACGCCCTCGCCGATAACGGCGATGTCGTTGCAAGGCTGCTCGGGGCGATAGTCAACACCCACGCCGCCCGACAGGTTGACGTAGCCGATGTGCACGTCGGCGGCCTTCGCCACGCGCACGGCAAGCTCGAAGAGCTCGGCGGCAAGCGCAGGGTAATAGGCGTTGGTCACGGTGTTGGAGGCGAGGAACGCGTGAATGCCGAAGTTCTTGGCACCCATGGCCTTCAGGCGACGGAAGGCCTCGATCATATCAGCCTCGCCCATGCCGTACTTGGAGTCGCCCGGGTTGTCCATGATGTCATTGCCCAACTCGTAAACACCGCCGGGGTTGTAACGGCAGAAGACGGTCTCGGGCACTTCGGCCACCTGCTCGAGGAAGTCCACCATGGTGATGTCGTCGAGGTTGATGAGGGCGCCGAGCTTGGCCGCCTCGTACATGTCGAGTGCGGGAGTCTCGTTGGAGGAGAACATGATCTCGTGGCCCTCAAAGCCGCATGCTTGGGAAAGCAGAAGCTCGGTGTAGCTGGAGCAGTCCACACCGCAGCCCTCCTCGTGCAGGATGCGCAGCAGCGTGGGGTTGGGCGTTGCCTTTACCGCAAAGTGCTCCTTGAACCCGGGATTCCAGGCAAAGGCGGCGTTGACGGCACGGGCGCGCTCGCGAATGCCGGCTTCGTCGTAGAGGTGGAACGGCGTGGGGATGTCTGCGGCGATCTCCTTGACCTGTGCAAGGGTCGCAAAGGGCTTCTTTTCCATGGGATGCCTTTCATGACGTGAGACTGACGACAGAAGACTACGGTACATGCGTTTCGTTCGTGTTGAGAGCCTAAGTTTCTTCATCTTGGCTTCATCAACGACGCCAACGTTGTGGTATCCTTTGCCACCAAGCCCGAGTGGCGGAATGGCAGACGCGGAGGTCTCAAAAACCTTTGTCGCAAGACGTGTGAGTTCGAGTCTCACCTCGGGCACCATTCCAAGATTGATTGCAGGCCGGTCGCCCAAAAGGTGACCGGCCTGCTTTCGTTTTGGCGCGTGGCCATGAATGCGCAGGCGCAACATCCCTGCCCAAAGCATGCAGCAAAGGCCCGCTGGAAATCTCCGATTTGCCCCAGGGCCACTTTCGGCACGACGGTCAACTCAATGCAGCCATAAACGCAAAAAGGCCGAACGGTTTTACCCGTCCGACCTCGTTGTTTGCATGGTGGCCAGTTAGGGATTCGAACCCCAGACACGAGGATTTTCAGTCCTCTGCTCTACCAACTGAGCTAACTGGCCGCAAGTGCAGGGATAACTATACGTCCGTTTATAGGGTTGCGTCAAGAACAATTTTGAAAAAGATTTCAAGTTGTGTTCAACTTGTGTACATGACCGAAAGGCTCAGATGCGCAGGCGCACCGTCTCGCCCACGGCAAGCCATGGGGAACCGTCACTGGGGCGCTCCAACACGCACACCGCTTGGGGGCTACGAAGCACGCGGCACGGCGCCAACCTTCGGCGTGACACGACGACAATGCCGCATTCGTCCAGGAAGGCAACGTCTATGGGGTAGGCCATGCCGAAGGTGTGTATCGAGGTACACGGGTCAAGACAGATCACGCCGCCCCCAAGGCAGTCGCGATCGCCGCCGAGCAGGCCTTTGAGTCGCGCCCAAAACGAGCGAGCATACAGGCACGGCACGGCGCGACCGTCGGGAAGATCGACTACAACGCGATCGGTTGCGGGCGTCTGGGCAAAGGGGAACATCGTCATCCTCGCAAATCGTTGCGACGGCTCCACGCGCTGCGTCAAAACAAGACGCCCGAGCGGTAGCGGTCGACAGTCAGTGACTTTGTGTGCGTAAGCTGGGTGGGAATGCCAGCCTCGACGCCGGCAACGGTGAAGGCCGAAGGCCAGGGTTCATAACGCATCGTGCACTCGTAACGCGTGAGGTGGGGCGCCATGGTGAACCCCGCCCCGCTGGACACATCGTCCCACAGGCTACGGGAAACGACCGTAACGCTCACACCTCGCAGGTCAGACATCGCCTCTTGCAGCGCCTGCGTCACGGCATGCTCTTGAGTGCCGCCCTCCCCTCCCGCCGGCGACACTGCAAGCGCCACCACAATGTCAGGGGCCAGGCGGTCAAACCGTGCACATGCCTCCATAAACCACATGAGGTTCACCGCAATGATGGCCACGGCGATCATAACGGGCGCAACGACAGCCATCTCCACCACCATCTGCCCGCTCTCATCTGAGAAGACCCTCGCGGCTCTCATGCGGCACCCGCCAACCATGACAAGTCGATAGTGAGGTCGCGCACGTTGCCCGTTCCTGGAATCTCAAGCTGTCCGAGCGTGATGCTACCCTGGCCGTCATATGAGACGGCGCCGCCGGTAAGCTCCGAAAGCAGCCCCACCGGACCCGACTGACCGCTCATAGACGATACGATCGAGCGAATTGTGCTGTACCAGGCACCGCCCGCCTCGTTCAGGATGTTGGAGCTGTTGGTAAGCACCGGCTTCTTGGCCGACATGTCCGCAGGCTTTATCGCCAAAAGGTCGACGGCATCGGTGAGGGCGTCCTTGAGCCACGACGAGATGCCGCCCATCCCCCATGACGAGAACGTCTGGAACGACGTCTTCATCGCACCAGACAAGGCGTCATAGCCGTTGCCGTATGCCACAAGCACATTGCCCCACACCGTGAGCACCGAGTCGAGCACTCCCGAGGCCCCCGAGCCAGCGCCGCCCTCAACCACGAGCGCGTCGAAGAAATTCGCCAGGATGTTGTTGCCACTCTGGGCCTTGTCGGGGACAAGAAATGCTGCCGACAAGGCGGCGCGGGAAGGAATCTCGACGCCTTCGTCGAAAAGGGCAAGCAGAGATGCTGGGCTTGCATGGGAGGCGGGATCGACGCAGACGCACACGCACCCTTTGGCGCCGGGCGGATTGAGCGTGACGCGCGTGGCCGCGACCTGTGTAAGCACATCCCGAAAAAGCTCGGAGGACCTCTCCCCTTCTTGGCGGGCAAGCTCGAACTTCTCGTTGGCCGCTTCCTTCGCAGCCTGATAGGCTTGCGATTCATCGACAACAATCTTCCAGTAATACTCGAACCCGTTGTCGATGGAAGTCGAAGCGGCAGGAACCCGACCGAGCGTCGAGGCACTGAAGGAGCAGACAGGGCACACGACAAAAGAGCCCGCTTCGAGCTGGGCCAGGCTCCCTGTGCCGCTCGAAGATCCCAGAGCCCCGGGGCATCCCGCAAACGCATGTATGCGGGTCGTCGAGCCCTCGCGGCTCAGCGGCCATACGGCTTGGGTGTACAGGCTTGTGGCGCGCATCTCTGCCGTGTTGCGGGGCAGGGCATGCAGGTCACACACGACGCTGCCGTCGGCATTGCGCGCAAAAGTGGACGAAGAAACCTGCTCGTAAGCATACGCGTAGAAAACACGGCGAGCCTGGGAGCGGGCGCGTTCCTCGACGCTTGCGGACTCGGGGGCCTCAATGGCCGCGCGCTGGGCGTAGTAGGCGCTGGCGCGGCGTATGGCAACGCCGAAGTCCCAGCCAGCGGCGGAAGGATAGGTGGGGTTTTGCGAGCCGGCAAGACCCGCCAGAGTCGAGGCGCGCTCCCGCATGCTCACCGCTCCCCCGCAGTCCGCCATCCACGCACGCTCAAGCGCGTCGGCGGTATCTTGCTCGTTTTGCGCCGCTTGCTTGGAAAGTTCGTCGACCCGCTCGCCGGACTTCTCGAGCTCCTCGGCGCTTGTCTGGGCATCGTCGGACTCAAGATTGCCGAAATCGCTTGAACCCTGCACGGGATAGGGCAGCGCAAAGCCGACATAGGAACCCTCGGAAGACGCATTTGTCCTGATAACAGCTGCAGAATTGGCAAACACCGCATAAGGGACGACGCTTTCAAGCTTCTGCAAGCCGGCCGCACAGGACCGAGAGAGCTTGCTGCGGGCAGAAAAGACGTTTGAGGCGGCACTGAGCACGGGCGGCCCCGCCGCATCGACCACGGGAATGGCGGACAACACGAGACCGACCGCCATGGTGAGCAGCCCGATAAGGCCCATGCTCAGCACGAGCGCGTCGAGTATCTGGGCGATGGTGACGTATGCCGCGACGACGTTGGCCCCGGCAAGCGCCCCAGCGTCAGCAACCACTTGGACGTCAGCCGCACGCGATGAGGCCCACTGGACGTTTGCCAGGGAAAAGACGAGCGCGAGCGACACAAGAATTGCAACGGCAGAAGCAACCGTCGTGGACCCCTGCTCGTCGCAGAAAAAGCCGATGCCTGCCTCACGGGGCCGCCTGGCCGCCCTATGCGCTGCCCCACATCGACGTCCAACACTGTATCCCCCTTCCACCCAGCCGGGTCGAGCACAACGAGTGACACTGACCTTGAGCTCGACGTTTCCCGCTTGGTCGACAGGCCCCAACAGGGCAGCCACGACCCCTACGAGCGGCAGGGGCCGGGCATGCCCCACAATCTGCACGCCCACCTCGTCGCTTTCGGCGTTGCCTTGAAGCTCCACCTGCCAATCTCCCGCAAGAAAGACGTCCGTCTGCGGCACAGCCGACAAACGCCGGCGGACATACTGCTCGCAGGCAGCGTCATCGGTGTCGCCCGTCGCCGTGGCAAGAAGACGGCATCCCTCAGCGGCGGCCGACTGCATGACGCATCGCGTGTATAGAAGACACATCGGCTGCACGAGAAGCGCCAGGCATACCATGAGCACGGGAAGGAGAAGAGCCGCCTCCACGCTGGCCTGACCCGAATCCTCAGAACAGAAAGATCTCGCTGAGTGCGGCGATGGGGTCGGAGCCGCCCGTGACATGGGAGAGAGCCTGCGAAGCAAGCCTGCCGAACACGCCCCGCTTGGCAGCCGCAAGAAGGCTCGCAAGCCCCACGACCACGGCGGCGACGCCGACAAGGACCGCCAGATACTCCACCGTCGACTGGCCCGTCTCATCGCGCGCTCTCCTTTCAAGCCTGGCCCTCGGCGTCTTCAATCGCTTCCTGACCCAGCCGCATGACACTGACAAGGCACGGCCCATTTTGCGAATGCGACCCAACATAGGCCTCCTCCCCGCCTTGGTCCTGCACGACGACAACCTCGACCCATGACGGGCAAGACACGGCACAAGCCCAAACGTTTCCAAGAAAGTCCAGGTAGCCACCGTAGTGGAGATCGGCGTTGCTTTGCTCCTCATATGTCTGGAGCACTTGGGAAGCCACATCGGGCAACCCGAGCGCCACCTCCCAGCTCGCCCGTACGCCCAGGGGGCTCCTGGCATAGGAAGCAGGCCCGACCTCGACGTCGGCGCAAAAGGAGAACACCGTGGGGAGGGGCCCTGCAGGGATCACAGCAATCGGCCGCTCATCCACCTGCCCCACTGCCTGTCCCTCGGTACCCTGAGCGGGGAGCGCCGTCGAATCACCGACGGGTCGAGGAAAGAGCACGCCGACAGCAGCAAGAATCACCGCACCGACGACAAGAACGACGCCGACTACAGCCGCCTTATGCAACTGGCCCCCACCCGAAGAAGACCCTTTTCCCTGCTCCCGATGGGCAAACACGGGCATTACAAGCCGTTGATGGCGCTTGCGATGGAGTCCCACAGGCTCTGGATACGACCCCTGAACGCGACGATGGCCACAATCGCGATGACGACAAGCACTCCCACGAGGATGGCGTACTCCGTGGTTCCCTGACCACGCTCCTCATCGCGCAACGTGCGCACACCTCGCCGCGCAGCAGCCCCAGCCCGCAGGGCTGTGACGTGCACCCATGCCAAAACAGCCGCCCCGCCCTGCGTCAGAGCCTGGCACATCGCACCCATCCGCTCATTCTTCTTCAACATGACGCACGCTCCTTTCCGGCGCACACAGCGCCGCTTGGTTTATCAATACCGAGGCCTCATCCCGTGAGCTCGGAAAGCGATGCGAGAAGCGGCCCCAAAACCGCCAGCAGCATCGCCGGGAGGATGAGCGTCCCCGTGGGGACGAGCATCTTGATGGGCGCCTTCTCGATGCGTTCCTGCACATCGGCGCGCCGGGCACGACGCACCGCCTGGGCTTGTTCTCCCAAAGCCTTCGTGAGAGGGGCGCCGAATGCCAGCGACTCGGTCGCCGTGTCCACAAAGGTTGTGAAGGCAGGGACGTCCAGGCGACTCGCCAATACGCGAAGCGCCTCAGAGCGCGTCGTGAGGCTCAGCTCCCATGACCGCATCGCATCAGACAGCTCGTCTGCCAACATCGTGTCGTACTTGTCGCAATAGATGCCCAAGGCAGCGTCGAACGAAATGCCGGCCGACATGCCCAAGGCTACGACGTCGATAAGCTCGGGCAGCTCATCGAGGCAGCGGCTTTTGTCACCCGCCCTTGCACGCGCCTCCCCTCCCCGTCTCATGTCAAAGCGGGTCGCCTTGCCCAAGCCAGCGAGGAGTTTCGCCAGCGGGCCTGTTACCCCTGGAGGCCCTTTGGACGCAACCCCGCCACGCCCAAGGCCCTCTATACGCACGCGAAGCCGTCCGAACAGGCCGCGCACCAGCGAAAGACCCGCAAGCGAGGTCGCCGTCCACACCGCAAGGGCCACCGACAAACAGGCAAGCGCCGCGCCCAGCCACATGAGCGCGCTCACTTGAGACTCCTCGACATGACGCGCCTCACCAAAAGCAACGCAGACAAATCGAGAAGCGCAGCCACTACCAGGCATGTCTTTCCTGCCTGCAGGCTCAGTCCCGCCCGATAGTCACTCGACAGCAACGTGAGGGCCCCGCAGAGCACGACGGGCATAGCCGCGACGACCTTCGCCGACAGGCGCACCTGAGAGGTCTTGACCTCGAGCTCGCGACGCAGCGCCACGCTGTCCGAGGCCATCTGGGCCGTTTGGGAGAAGAGGTCGTTGAGCGAAGAGCCCGTGCGCTGGGATATCTGCAGGGCCGTGCCGAGCAGCGCGATGCCCGGTGCATCGATGCGCTGGCACAACCCCTCGACCGCCTCTTCGACGCTACGACCGGAGGCAATCTCAAACGACGCCTGAAGGAACTGCGGCCCCATGGGCTCGCCTAGGGTGCGGCCCACGTGCTCTATCGCCTGGGAAAGCGACTTGCCCGCTCCAAGTGCCCCTGAAAGCGACCTCAAGGCATCAGGCATCTGGGCGGCAAGCGCGTTTCGATCCTTACGCGCCTGCGACCCCAGCGCGGCGCTCACAAGTGCGCCAATCGCCGTCAGGCCCACTGCCCCGCCCAGAAGCGAGGTGCTTACGAGCATACCCGTCAGGCAAGCAGCAAGAGAGGCCATGCACAGCACCGCAAGTGTCCCCTGCGGCGTGGCCGCAATGCCATGCGCCGCAAGCAGCCCCCGCAGCTTTTCGGCCAGGGCCGCGGCACCCGGCAACCCAAAAACGGCACGGCCCGCCCTTCCATGACCCAGCAGCTCGGCCACAGCAAGAAGTCGCTGGGCCACCCGCAGGTCACGCTTGACCGAGGCCCTCCCGGGGCGCAAGCGGCCTACCGCGTCCACAAGCAGGCCAGTCGCAAATGCGGCGCACACAGCGGAACACACCGCTAAGACGGCAGCCATGCGTCGGCCTCCCGTCTCGATATCACGCCCGTGCGCACGCCTTCGGACACGAATGGTGGCTCCTCCACCATCTCCCAGGTATCGGACACGTCATCGTAACGCACGCATTCGCGCAGGCCAACCCGCCCATCGTCAGAGAGATTTACGCACGTGAGACCCCCGACCCTGCGCTCACCGCCCGGTAGGCGGTGAGTCATAACAATGAGGTCGAGCGCCGTCGCCACTTGGCCTTCCAAGATGTCGGCGGGCAGATCGATGCCAAAGCGCGCCATCATGACCAGGCGCAGGACCGCTTCGCGCGCCGAACCTGCATGCAACGTGGTGAGCGATCCGTCGTGCCCTGTGTTCATGGCCTGCAGCATGTCAACCGCCTCACCGCCGCGTACCTCTCCCACCACGATGCGATCGGGCCGCATACGCAACGCATTGATGACGAGCATGCGAATGGTGACCTCACCTGTGCCCTCGATGGAGGCGTCACGGGCCTCAAGGCGGGCGACGTGCGCCTCGGAAGCAAACTTGAGCTCAGCGGAGTCCTCGATGGTCACGATGCGTTCGCCCGGATCGATTTGGCGCGACAAAGCGTTGAGCAACGTCGTCTTGCCCGATCCGGTTCCCCCCACCACAGCGATGTCCTGCCGAGTGCGCACCGCCGCTCCCAAAAGGCCCGCATACCAGGCAGGAAGCGACTTCAGGCCCACCATTTCGTCCAATGTGGTGATGCCGCTCATGAACTTACGGATGGTAAGCAAGGGGCCGTCCACCGCCACGGGGGGAATCACGGCATTGACGCGATATCCGTTTTTGAGGCGCGCGTTCACGATGGGGCTTTGCTCGTCAAGTCTGCGACCCAAGGGGGCGATGATACGATCGATGGCAGCGCGAATCTGCTCATCGGTGTCGAAGACGCGTTGCGCCCTGTGCAGGGTGCCCGCACGCTCAAAGTACAGCGACTCCGTCCCGTTCACGATAACCTCGCTCACGGTCTCGTCGCCCATATATGCCTCAAGCGGACCCAGGCCGACAATGTCGTCGCAGGTCTCTCGCGCAAGAACGTCGCGCTCCGAAGCCCCCAGCGACTCAAAGCCGCCTTCGTTCATAACGGCCGTAAGCGCAATGGTGAGCTCGGCGCGTGCCTTTTGAGCGTCGGGACCCTCCGCTATGCGAGCAAGCTCGCGATAGCCCAAGTGATCGACAAGGCCCTCTTTGAGCTGGGTGCGAAGTCGACGCATGTGTTGAGACGTGGGGCCGGCCACACCTTCGTTTTGTCTCACGCGTTCTAGAACGGACATGGCGCCTCCTGTTCGGCGACCTTACCCTTGCGCCTGCGCGTTTTGCCCGGCACCGCACCCGTCTCAGGTGGGGCCCACCCCTCTTGGGCTCCCTCGAAACCTTGAATCCCAAGACCGGAGCAGACCTGTGCCATGAGTGCGTCCACCGACAGAGCGAACTTGTTCTGTATCCTGATGAGGTCGGCAGCATGGCCGATGGAGAGCATCTGCGTCACATCGGCACCGCCGTCGAGCACGCGCACCACCTGCGGGGCCTGCGTCTCAAAAGTTGCCCGTTGGAGAAACCCCTCGTCACGGTGGCGTGGGTCACAGCGGTTCATCACAGTGATGAGCTTGGTGCGCGGAATCCCCAGACGGGCGCAAAGCGCTTGCTGGGCACTGACCGACTCCAGCGACAGAGCCCCTTGATCTGCCACGAACAGGCATCGGTCTGAAAGCTCGATCGCCTGAGCCACCGTCTCGTTGACACCCGCGGGCAAATCCACCACAGCCACGTCGCTGCCCGTCCGCGCCGCCCGCACCAGCTGCGCTGAGACCCCGAACAGGAGCTCCGCCTGTTCGGGCATGCGGCAGAACTCATATGCCGCAAGACCCCGACACGGCGTGCAGCGGCACCGGGCAAGCGTGCGAGCGTCGACCGACACAGTCTTGTCCGTGCACCCCGGGTCGATGAGGCCGTCGGTCTCGCCGCTGCCGAGATACCCCAGGCAGGTGCCGAATTGAAAATCAAGGTCGATGAGCGAGACATTGAGGCCTCTGTGCGCAAGCGCAAGGGCCGCCATCACGGCAATCGCGCTCTTGCCGACACCGCCGCGCGCCGAAGCGACACACACCGTAGGCACAGGGTCGTCCATGCCCGCAACGAGGCACTCGATGTCCTGTGAGAGATGCACGACCGGGGCGAGCACGATGGGTTCCTTGATGGCGTTGATAATATCGGTGTCGCTTGGCGTATGGAGCCGCCCCTCGCAATCATGCGACGGCACGCCGCCCTGGCTGCGCACCTGTCGCGGGGCAGCGTGATCCAGGGTGTTCTGCGCCCTCGCCTGAGGCTCGGGCGTCGCAACCTGATCGGTCCCGCGCTGCTCCGCGCAGGCACGCAAGTCCTCGGCATGCAGGGCGACAAGCAGCCGCACAAGCCCCTGCGGCTCGACCGTCGCAGTCACCCCACGCGCAGCACACGCCTGCGCATGCTCGGCGGCCCCGCCGACGCACAGCACCGTGCGGCCCTCATGCAGCCCGGCCAGGGCGCATGCCGCCTCGCAGGGATCCTCCCCTACCATGCCAGCGGCCACAAGCACACCCAGATTCTGGTCGCGTGAGGAAAACTGCAGGATATCGCGTATATCGTGGGATGTCGGAGCCCATTGGATAGATGTTGCGCATGCTCCAAGCGCAAGCGCCGATGCAAGTCCCGCAAACTCAAGCGCGCCCGAACACACAAGCCAACGCGCGCACCCCTGCCCTGCCATGGGGTCACTCCCCCTCGACCGTGGCTACAGGCGCATCCGCCGCATCACCGGCCATCCCCGCACCCGCTTGCACCCCATCGTCGGCCGCACCCGAACTCGCAGGCACCGCGTCGCTCTCAGACACCGTCTGCATGGCATCCTCAGGGGTGCCATAGGCTTGCACGAGTCCGTCGGCCACGGCCTGCTCCGCTCGGCTCACCCGTCCCTCACCGCGCTGCGTCAACTCTTCTTCGGAGGGAAGTGTGAGGTAGACCTTCTGTACCGCGCATGCAGCAACGAGCGACTCAACCTGGTCGGGCGCAACGGCCAGCACAGCCCACGCCAGGCTGCCCAGGCCCGAAGCAACGTTTGTCTTGAGGACCTGCACCTCCTGCGCCACAGGACGAGCCGAACCGTCACCCACCACATAGACGTCGACGATCGACCCCGCCGCAAGCGTGCCTCCCACCGCCGCGTCAGCCGTGCAAGGCACCGAAAGCGCCACGAGGCCCTCTGGCACGCTGATCGGCTCCGCTGCCGATTCCACAAGCACACGGGACAGAGGCGTGTTCTGCGCGATAGCGCATGCGGCGGTCTTATCGATGACTTCGTCGGGATCTGCCAAAGCCCCCTCGGGCAGAAGGTCGACAAGCCACTCAAGGACCTCCACGTTGCGCTCGCTGAACGTCTCACCTGCGGCAATGGGTCGCGATGCGACGCAGACCAGGGCGGTCTCCCCTCCATAGCGCTCAAGTGCCTTCTCACGCTCGCCCGACGCCTGGCCACGCACGCCCGCCGCGTACGCGAGCATGCACACCGCCGCCAAAACGGCGAGAACAACGGCTGCGATCGTGCGCACTTTGGCAGACATAGGCACCCCTCTCCCATAGGCCCCGACGCGAAACCGGGGTCGATTGACATGGATTGAGGGGGTGCCTCACAGTATGAAAGACCCGTGGCCAAAGCCGCATGTGAGGTCTATGGATTTGCACCTGCATGTCACACGGACATAACGTGCCTGCTAAATGGAGTTATTAAGCCTATTTGTCACACCAGTGTGATAAATAACTCACTCATATATCGCCAGACCGCTCCATACGTCCTTCTCTACTTGGTGAGCGACGCCTTGGCAGCCGGGTCAAGGCCGCGGCGGTTGTTGAGCATCTCGGAGACGAGCATGCGGTACTCCTCGAGCCTTTCGGGGTCCACCGCGCCCTCTCGCACACCTTCCTGCACGGCGCACCCAGGCTCGTTGCCGTGCGTGCAGTCACGGAAACGGCAGCCTCCCACCAGCTCGTCGATCTCGGGGAACGTACGCGCAAGACCCGCCTCCTCGTCAAGCAGCGGAAGCGACCGCAAGCCCGGGGCGTCCACAAGCACACCGGCGTCGGGCACCTTCACCATACGGCGGGCCACAGTGGTATGCCTGCCCTGGTCGTCGCGGCCACGTACCTCGCCCACACCAAGAACCTCGGCTCCCACCAGGGCGTTGACGAGCGTCGACTTGCCGGCGCCGCTCTCGCCGAGCAAGATGGCGCAACGTCCGGGCTCGATGAGCCGGCGCACCTCTTCGACGCCGCGCCCCTCCGGCACGCTGAGCGCCACAACGGGCACGCCCTGTCCCACGGCACTGCGCACCTGCGCCATGATGGCACCGAGGCGCTCCTCCCCGCCGCAGCGGTCGGCCTTTGTCAGCAGCACGCACGGTGCAATGCCTCCCTGACGCGCAAGCACCACCGAACGCACGAGGCGGTCGCACACCAGGTCGCGCTTGGAAAGCGGCTGAGCCACGAGCATGGTGTCGACGTTTGCGGCAAGCACCTGACGGGCACCCCAGGTACCGCCATCCCAACGGGAGAGCTCGGTGGCGCGGGCAAGGACCGTCTCGATGACCGCCTTGTCGTGCCCCTCCGGTGTGTCGAGCACGACCCAGTCACCCACAGCAGCGCGAAAGTCGCGAAAACGATCCTTTACGAGCGATATCGCATGCTCGGCACGGCAGGGCCCCTCGGCCGTCTCTACGAGGGGGTATCCCCTGTCAAGGCGGATGACACGGCCCAAACGCGGCCCGACAAGCTCCTCACCCGCTTGCTCGCGCTCTTCAACGAACACCCTGAACTGCTTCTCTACGCGCTCCTCGACCGTGAAGTCCCCAAAGGAAGGCTCGAAGTCGAGCATCCCGCCCTCATCGGGCCCCTCAGGGCAGGCGGCGTCATCCATGCGGCCCGCACGGACCTCCCCCGTGCGGCAACCCTTCTTGGCAGGACGGCGCGAGCTGCGGCTTGGCTTAGCGCTCATGAGCGGGACCTTCTCCTTTGATAGACGTTGACACCGGTAAGGATGCCCCCCAACGCCACCAGGGAGGCACCGGCCACCACGACATGGGTGTTGACGAGTTCAGGCTCAAGCGGGCCGCCCTCGTCGACCACACGCACGACATATGCGGTGACATCGAGTGTGCCCGTGTTGTTGGCATCGGCGACGCGATAGATGCCCGTCACGCGAACGGTGGCACCTTTTACCTGGTAACTACCCCAGTTTTTTATCTGTGCCACCTGCTCGTTGGTCATGAGGACCTCAATGGAGCTCGTGCGGGCGCCACTGGACTGCACGAGAACCCACTTGTGTGAGCTGCTCGAGGAGTTCACCGGCTCACCGACGACCTCGCCGCGAAACGACACGAGCGAGTCGTCGTAGGAAGCGTCGCCCGACTCCAGGCGCGAGATCGACACGTAGCTCGCGTCGTCCTCGGAAAGGCCCGTGGGCAAGATGCCGCTACCGCCTCCCAGAGCCGCATCGTACACGGGCATTTGCGCAGGCTGCGAAGCCGTCGAGCCGGTCGCCTCGTCGGCCTTGCCCACAGAAGGCGCCAGTAGGAACAGGGCCAGTGCCACCAGGTAGAACGCGACGGTCAGGCCCACAGCATACAGCGTCACGCGAATGAACACCTTCAAGGTGTCGCGAAAACTTCTCCAGGCCCGCTGGCGCTTGTCGAGCCTCTTTTTGATTTGGGGATGGATGTCAATGGGAGCCATGGCGCCTACCTCCTCGGTCCTCGGCGCGCGGGCAGGCCGCGCCAGGCACGGTGGGCGTTCTCAGGCACAAGGGAGCGCAGGCCGCAACCAACGGGGCTGTCGTGAAAACCACGCACACACGACACGGCGACGCTGGCAAGCGTTGCCAGAAGCGTCACGAACTCGAGACGCCCGGCGAGCATCTGCACCAGGTAGACCGTCTTGAGCGCGGCCGGCAGGTCAGGCGAGACCACGCCGGCCGAGATGCCGCAGTTGTTGGTGCATGAGACGCTCTCGAACATCGCCGCAAGCGGGTCAACTCCAAAGAGCACGCCTGCCATGCCTCCTACCAGGTAGGTGAGCATGAACAGCAAGAAGACGATCATGGCATTGCGCGACAGCTCGCTGGTGAGTGTGCGCTGGCCAAGGTGATAGTACCGGATGACTTCGCGGGCGCTCGAGGGCATGAGCACGCGGCGAACCTCGCTGACGAACGTCTTGATGGCGACGACCACGCGAATAGCCTTGACGCCACCGGCGGTGGAGGACGTGGCGCCGCCCATGGCCATGCCCAAGATGAAGCAGAAGAGCACCGCGCGGCTCGCCACGCCGGTGAGCTGGGCGCTCGACAAGGTGCAGAAGCCCGTGCTCGTCAGGGCCGACACCGCGTTAAAGACGCCCTTGTCCAAGAAGGTGCCCAAATCGCCAAAGGCGTCGTCTTGGGCAAACGACACGGCAAGCAGCGTGAGCACCACGAAGCTCCAGGCCAGGATCATGCGCGTCTCAACATCGCGAAGAAGCTCACGGGGGCCCTTGGTCGACATGCGCAGGTACACGGCGAAGCTGAACGTGCCGGCAAGCATGAGGCAGATGAGCGTAGCGTAGATGGCGGGCTGGTGGTAGTAGATGGCCCCCACGTCCATGACGGTGATGCCGCCCGTAGCAGCGGCGGCAACAGCCAGGCTAAACCCATGGTAGATGGCGCGCAAAGGCTGCATCCCGCACAGAACCAGGCACATCAGGCTGCAAACGAGCGTTCCCAGGGCGATGAACGACCCCATGAACAGGATAATGAAGCGGGACGTGTCGGCCATGCCGGGCATGAGCTTGTCCTGATGGCCCTCGGCCTCGAACAGCATGCTGGCACCGGAGAACTTGGAGATGGTTCCAAGCGCCAGGGCCATAATAACGATACCCTGGGCGCCAATGGCAAGCATGATCATGCGCCACACGCCAAACGAGTACGGCAGGTGCGACAAGCGCTGGATGAGCGACATGCCCGTGCCCGTGTAGCACGACACGGCGTCGAAGAGGGCGTCGAAGGGCGAGGCGTACAGGCCTTGCACCACAAACGGCAGCGCGCTGACAAACGACGCGGCAACCCATGCCAGGCCCGTAACGACGAGCGCCTGGGTGCGTGACAGCCCGCGGGTCTTGGGGCGCACGAGGCGCATGGCGCTACCGAGGGCAAACGTCGCCCCGAAGGAAAGTAAGAAGCTCGCGGCGGGCCGGTACTCCCCCGCAGCAAGTGCCACGACAAGTGGCACAAGCATGGCCGCGCCGATGCCGCTCACCAGGGTGCCCAACGTATTCACGATGGCGCACACATCATTTATGCGAAGTCTGAGCCACATGTGTGCCGAACACCCCAAAGACGACGAAGATACGAACCTTCATTGTAAGATACCTGCGACAACTCAGTCGCTCAAACGCCATTGAAAGGGCTGGATTCATGTATAAGGCGATTTTCTTCGACCTGGACGGGACGCTTCTTCCCATGGACCTCAAGGAGTTCCTCGAGCACTACCTGCACCTGGTGGGCGCGTTCTTCCAGACCAAGGGCTACGACGGCAAGCAAGTATGCGACGGCATCATGAAGAACCTGGAAGTCATGCTCGCCGGAAGCGAGGGCCACACCACCAACGAAGAGCGCTTCTGGGCGGGTTTTCCCGACTACATGAGCAAAACCTACGGACAGACGGCCCCGTGGGAAAAGCTGTTCGAGGAGTTCTACACGACTTGGTTCGGCAAGCTTGAGGGAAAGACGCAGACGGCACCCCTCGCGGCAAAGGTTGTGGCGCGCCTGCACGAGAAGGGTTACCGCCTCATACTGGCGACGAACCCCGTCTTCCCGGCCATGTGCACCGCGCAGCGCCTTGCTTGGACGGGCGTGGACCCCTCCCTCTTCGAGCGCGTGACTTCTTACGAGAACAGCCGTTTCACCAAGCCTGATCCCCGCTACTACCAGGAGAATCTTGAGGTCTGCGGTCTTCGTGCCAACGAGGTCCTCATGGTGGGCAACGACACGCGCGACGACGGCGTGGCTAGCACCGTGGGCATGGACGTCTATATCGTGACCGACTGCCTCGTCGAGCATGAAAAAGGCAGCGTGCCGCTCGACACGCTGCCCCATGGCACGATGGAAGATTTCGCCGCCTACGTCGAGACCCTGCCCGAGGCTTAGCACGGCCGCCTTAAACCCTACTTGTTGTCCACAAGCTGGATGGACTTGGCAAGGCCGCTCGTCACATGCACGGCATCGTCCTTGTCGATGATGATGCCCTCGAGGTTGGGGTGCTCTTCCAAGAATGCGAGCGCACCCTCCACGCCCAGGGCAAAGAGCGTCGTGGAGAAGCCGTCACCGTCGAGCGACAGGTCGCTCACGATGGTGGCGCCTCCCACGTCGGTCTTGACGGGCATGCCGTCCTCGGGGCTCAAGATATGGTGGTAGAACACGCCGTCCTTGGTGAAGTTGCGCTCGTACAGGCCGCTCGTCACGATGGACTTTCCCACCACGGGCAGCACGGCACGCATCTTCGAGGGGGCCTTGGGGTCGCGCACGCCGATGCGCCAAGGCGTGCCGTCGGGACGCGAGCCCACGGTGAGCACGTTTCCGCCCAGGTTCACGAAGGCGCAATCGCAGCCGTGGGCCACCAGCTCGCCGGCGAGGGCGTCGGCGATGTAGCCTTTGGCGATGCCGCCCAGGTCGATGCGCGCGGCGGGATCGGCCAGACGCACGGCGCGGCGCTGCGGGTCGCATTCAATCATCTTCCAGCCCACATGCTTGAGGGCCTCGTCGAGCGCCTCGCGGCTCGGCACGACGGCGTTGTGGAAATCCCACAGGGGCGTGACGGAACCCATGGTGACGTCAAAGACGCCGCCCGACTCCTCGCAATAGGAACGCGACTTCTCGATGAGGTCGTAGGTGCGCTCGGAAAGCTCCACCCACTCGCCATGCGCGTTATTGAGACGGGTCACTTCCGAATCGGCGCGGGTGCGGGAGAGATTCATCTCAAACTCAATGGCCAGGTCACGGGCGGCAATCAGGGCCTCGTCGAGCTGGGCATCGGTGAGGTGTTTCGAGCCGGGAAACGCCTTGAGGCTCACCTGCGTGTTGTACACGGGCAATATGAGCTGACGCGCGCCATCCGGGGTCGCGCTCGGCTTCATGATGCGCACAAGCGCATCCATGTCGATGTTCTTCAGAAGATCGGCGACATTCGTTTGCTGCGACACGGTAGCTCCTCACACCATGGTTTCGACACATACGGCATCAGCATAGCCCGCCTAGCGCGTCCTGGTACGCAGAAGCGCGTTTTACCCATAAAACTGCCGCGCATCACGCAAGATATGCATGTACACCTGGCCACACACAGCGGCTCAGCATCAATACTCGATGCCCTCACGAGCCGCGACGCCACACTGATAGGGGTGGCGTTCACAAGAGAAGCGCGTGAGGTAATCGGCCGCCTCAGCCATAAAATCAGGCAGAATGTGCCCCGTGACAACCACCTCGCAGTGATCGGCGCCTGCCGCCCAAGCCATGACGGAGCGCACGAGGCTCTCATCGAGCAGGCCTGCACGCAGGGCATCGAGTGCCTCGTCGAGCACGAGCAAGCCACCCTCACAGGCTACCGTCCCCTCGGCGGGCGTACTCACAAGCTCGAACGCATGCCTTAGATTGTCGTCGTGCAGGACGCGCGAAGCCGCCTTCTCCCCATCACTCATCCGAAACGTGAACTTGGCAAGCGCCCCGTCACTCAGCACCGCCTCAACACCAGGCAGCCCTTTGAGCAGGGAAATCTCTGAAGAGGAGCCGTCCTTTAAGAACTGCACAACAACAACGCGCCAGCCGGCTGCCGCAGCACGCATCGCAAGGCCCATCGCCGCGCACGTCTTGCCCTTGCCGTCACCCCAGTACGCGTGCAGCATCGCCTAGCCTCTCTCCCCTACGTGTGCGGACACCTCGTTGCCGGCGTCCCCCGTACAAACATCCTTGCTAGCCGCGAGGGTCCCATGGCAAGCATCCTCACCACAGGCGTCCTCGCCAGCCGCAGCAGCCGCACCGACGCCGTAGCAATCGAGCTCGCCGGCCAGGTAAGCGCAACCGCCCCAGCGTGCGCGCACACACTCGAGCAAGTCCTCCCGGCGCCCGTAAAACGGCAGGTGGGTGAGCACGAGCGTGCCGGGATTGACCCTGCGTGCCAGCTCGGCCACGTCGTCGGCGTTCATGTGGCCCGGAGCCTCGCCCGAGGTGGGCGGATAGAGGCTGCACTCGGCAAGCAGCAGGTCGGCGCCCTGGCTGAATTCAACAAGGTCTTCCGTCAACGCACCATCGGCCGTGTACACGAGCACGTCGCCCGTATGCCTGCCCACAAGGCGCATGGCAAGGCACTCGACAGGGTGGCGCGTACGCATGAAGTCGATGTCGATGTCACCAATCGTAAGGTGCCCTCCCGCCTCGATGGCATGGCTGGCACAGCCGTTGTCCGCCTTGCCAACACGCTCCAGATCAGGCGTGCTTGCCGGCGCATAAAAGTGCAACGTGTTCGTTGCGGTACCGAGAATCCGCTGGATGATGCGGCCGTGCACGAGCACGCCGGCGTCACTTGCATGATCGGGATGCCAGTGAGAGATGACCACATGGTCAAGCTCTTCAAGCGCACAGACACGCTGCAGCGACGAGGCGACCCCGGCTCCGCAGTCAAGAAGAACGCGCGTCTGACCCTCCTGCACGAGATATCCCGAGCAAGCCTCGCCCGCACGGCCCACACCCCCGGCTCGACCGATGACCGTCAGTTCCATGCGAATTCCTCCTCTTTACTCCACGGATTGCAAGTATCGCCAGGCGCACCCAGGCGCCTGCATATGCGAGACTGCGACCGCCCGCCGCGTGTGCATCCATACAAACAAAATCGCAGGCAACATGCCTTATCCGCGCGACGCCGCCAGCAACTCCTGCGTATAGGCGTCAGTCGGCGCGGAAAGCACCTGAGACGCCGGGCCCTGCTCCACCAGCCTGCCTTCGTGCAGCACCGCCACATCGTCGGCCATATATGCCACAACACCCATATCATGGCTGATAAAGAGATATGAGCACCCCAGGTCGTCCTGAAGGTCGCGCAAAAGGTTGAGCACCTGGGCTTGCACGGAGACGTCCAGGGCACTCGTGGGTTCGTCGCACACCACCACGGCAGGCCTTCCCACCAAGGCGCGTGCAATCGCGACACGCTGGCACTGCCCGCCCGACAGCTCGCCGGTCTTGCGGTCGGCGATGTCAACTGTCAGGCCCACGCGCTTAAGCATCTCAAAAACCGCCCGCTCACGCGCCTTCGCGTCGAGACCGGCAGGCAGGGCGTCGAGCGGCTCAGCCACAGCACGCGCGACGCTGTAGCGGGGGTCGAGCGAGGCGGCGCAGTCCTGAAAGATAAACTGCACATCGCGGCGAAATTCCTTGAACTGTCTGCGATCGAGGCGCGGAAGGGCGCGACCCTTGTAGAAGACCTCGCCCTCACCAGGCACGAGCATGCCACCCAGGATGTCGCCCAACGTCGACTTGCCCGAACCCGACTCGCCTATGACGCCCAGGGTCTTGCCGGGATGCAGCGCCACGCTCACGCCGTCGAGCGCACGCACGCTGCGGGCGCCGTGGCCGAAAACATGCCCGAGGCCGACTCCCTGCACGATCGGATCGTTCATCGCCCCTCCTCCCTTGGCCCTGAAGCCGTCCTCGTCTCGTCATACTCAGGCAGGCGCACGTCTCGAGGCATGCCCACATGCGGCACGGCCGACAAAAGCGCCTGCGTGTAGGGATGGCTGGGATGCGCGAGCACCTCGGCTGCCTGCCCGCGCTCAACGACTCGGCCCTTGCGCATGACGATTGCAGAGTTGCAGGTACGACGCACAAGCGGAAGGTCGTGACTCACCATGAGCAGGGCGGCGCCCCTCTCGGCACACACGCGCTGCAGCAAGGAGGCGACCTGAGTGCGCGTCACGGCATCAAGCGCGGCGGTGGGCTCATCGGCCACCACAAGCTCAGGGGAGCTCATGAGCGCCATGGCGATGTTGACGCGTTGGCGCATGCCGCCGGAAAGCTGCCCGGGGTAACTTTCGAGCACCCGAGCGGCATCGGCGATACCCACGGCGCTCAACAGCTCGACGGCGCGCTCTTTTGCCTCGGCACGGCTCACCTTGTGCCAGGTACGGTACCCATCGGTTATCTGTGCCAGCACCTTGAGGCCGGGATGCAGGTAGCTCACCGAATTCTGAGGCACGTAGCCCACATGACACCCGAGAAGACCGCGCAGCTGCGCCGGCCCGCATGCCATGGGATCTTGGCCAAGAAGGGACACCTTGCCTGCGGCCATATGCACGCCTTCGGGCAAAAGGCCCAGGCAGGCACGGGCAAAAAGCGTCTTGCCGGCACCCGACTCACCCACGACGCCCACACGTGCGCCAGCCGGCACACACACGTCCACGCCATCGACGAGCACGCGGTCGTCCCTGTCGAGGATGCGTACGCCCTCGGCCCTTACAACGTCGTCACTCACAGCGACCCCCTCCCGAGCATGCGGTCGTTCAGAGCGTCGCCCACAAGGTTCCAGCCAAGGGCGGCCGCCATAAGCAGCGCGCCGGGCGCCACCGCGAGTGCAGGATGCAGCGTGACGTAGGGCAGCGCCTCGGAGAGCATGTAGCCCCAGCTCGCCATGGGAGGCTGCACGCCCAGGCCCAAAAAGGACAGGGACGCTTCAAGCAGCATGGCCGAACCGATGCGCGCCGTAAGCTGGGTGAGCAGGATGGGAGCCACATTGGGCAGGATGTGACGCACAAGCACGGCAGGCGTGCTGAGCCCCGCCACACGCGCGGCCTTGACGTAGAGCCCCGAGGCAACCTCGAGGGTGACCTGGCAGGTAAGGCGGGCAAACACCGGCACCATGAACACGGCAACGGCCACGAGCACGCTCGAAAGGCCGCGCCCCAGCACAAGCACAAGCACCATGGCAAGAAGGATGCCCGGGAAAGACATGAGCGCATCGGTTAGGCGCATGATGACGGCGCGCACCCTCGATGAGCCCATGGCGGCCAAGGCGCCCAAGCCCGCGCCCACGAAGGCCCCGAGCACGACCGACCCCACGCCCACCGCCAGCGCAGGCACCGCTGCCGCCATGCACCGCGACAAGACGTCGCGCCCGAACTGGTCGCACCCAAAGGGATGCTCAAGGCTGGGAAGCGCAAAGCGGGCGGTCAGGTCCATGGCAGAGATGTCGTAGGGGGTCCACACGAGACTTATGAGGCCCATCGCGGTGACAGCGCCCACAAGCACCAGACCCACGACAAGCGAGACGAGGCCGCGACGGCCCCGGGGCTTCCCCACAGACTTGCCCGCCCCCGAGGTGGCAGACACCCCCCTGCCCGCGGCACGCACAGTAAGGAGGTCGACAAGCAGGTTCACCACGACAACGGCCACCGTCACAAACACGACGATGCCCTGCACGAGCATGACATCGCGCTGCTCGACCGCCCCGAGGAGCAAGTTACCCAAACCAGGTAGGGCAAACACGCGCTCGATGGCAGCCGTGCCGCCCACGAGCTTCGCCATCTGAATGCCCGCAACCGTGATGGGCGCCGACAGCGACGCGCGCAGCACGTACGTCACCGTCGCGCGCATACGCGTAAGGCCCTTCACCTGCGTCGCAAGCATGTATTCCTGCTGCAGCGCGTCCATGACGGAAGAGCGAACCGTGCGGATAAGCACGCCGAGCTCCCCGCAGGCAAGCACAAGGGCGGGCAGCGTGAGGCTGCGGACGCAGCCTGCTGGATCTTGAGTGAGCGGGACATAGCCGCTCACAGGGAACCACCCCAGGTTGGCCGCGAAGAACAGCATGCACACAACGGCAAGCCAGAACCCCGGCACGGCGCTTGCCAGCTGCATGAGCGTACGCGACACGACGTCCACCACGCCTCCGGGACGCATGGCGCTGGCAACGCCGAGCACGCACGACACCGCAAGCGCAACCGCGGTGGCATACACCGCAAGCAGCAGCGTCACGGGCAGCGTCTGCGCAATGACCTGCCACACGGGTGCGCCGTACGTGCGCGAGGTGCCCCAGTCGCCCGTGAGCACCCCGCATATCCAGGAGACATATTGCTCGGGAAGGGAGCGGTCAAGACCCATCGACTCGCGGAGCTGCTGCAAGGCTTGCGGTGTGGCGTCGGTGCCCAGCACGAGCGTCGCGGTGTCGCCAGGCACCACATGCAGTGCCGCAAACGTGAGCAGCGACACGACAAAGAGCACGGCCAGCGCCGCTCCGCACCTTCCCGCCAGCGTCTTGGCCATACTCGCCTCCCATAGAGTCTCTCAGCTCCGCACGATTGCGCGCGAGGGCCCGGTGCGCCTGGCGCACACAAGCCCTCGCACTACAACGCGACAGCTGTTAGGCCTGCAGCTTCACGTCTTTGAACTCGTAGATGTCAATAGGATACTGCACAAAGCCCTCGAGCCCGGCGTCAGCCAGATACACCATCACCGGAGACTGGATGTACAGCGCCGGCACGTCTTGGGCAAGCTGCTCCTGAATCTGGCGCACGTCCTCGGTGCGCTTGTTCTCGTCGAGCTGGCCGCGATAATCGGCGATGAGGCCGTCAACCACGTCGCTGGAGTAATTGAAGTAGTTTTCCGAGCTATCGGAGCCATAACGGGCCAGCAGCGTGATGGGGTCGAGGCGGCCGGTGTGACCCACAACGGTGAGGTCGTACACGCGGCCGGTGTACACCTCGTCAAGCCACGTGGCCCACTCGACGATCTCGACGTTGCAGGTGATGCCGACCTTGCCCAGGGCGTCGGCGATAATCTGGCCAGCGTTGACGTACTCCTTATAGCTCTTGGGCAGACGCATGGAGAACGTCAGCTCCTCGGCGGAGTAGCCACACTCCTCAAGCAAGGCCTTTGCCGCATCGGGGTCGTAGGCATACGTGTCGTTGCAGTCCACGTATCCCGTGAAGCTCGGCGGGAAGTGCGAGCCGATCTTCTTGCCGTAGCCCCACCACACGGCCTCGATGAGAGCGTCCTTGTCCACGGCCATGTTGATGGCCTGACGCACGCGCACGTCGGCGAGGACCTCGTTTGCGCAGTTCATGGCCATGAGCTGCACGCCGTTCATGGGATACTGCATGATTTGGAAGGCCGTGTCGCCCTCAAAGGCAGCGACCTGCTCGTTTGCGGCAAGGATGAGGTCGACGTCGTGGGCGCGCAGCGAGCTTGCCTGCGTCGTGGCCTCGGGCAGCACGCGCAGCTCGACGTTGGCGATGTGGGGTGCCTCCTCCCAGTAGCTGGGGTTTGCCTCGAGCACCACGGACTGCTGCGGGGTCCAAGACACAACCTTGTAGGGGCCGGTGCCCACAGGCTGGTTGGCCAGTGTGTCTGCCACCGTCGTGTCGACCACGGCGCTCCAGGCGTAGGCGAAGTCGGTGAGCATGGCCACATTGAGCTCGGAGGAGGTCACCTGCACAGTGCGCTCGTCAACAGCCTCGAAGGTGTAGCCGGCATACTCGCTCTTGCGCGGCGCGGCATCGTCCTGCAAGCGCTGGAAAGATGCCACGACGGCCTGGGCGTCGCAGGCATTGCCGTTGGAGAACACGAGGCCCTCGCGCAGCTTGAAAGTGGCGACCAAACCGTCCTCGGAAGTTTCCCACGACTCGGCAAGGCCGGGCACAAGCTCGCCGGACGTCGTCACCTTGAGCAGCGGGTCGTACACGTTGCTCGTAACCTGGAACGTGGCGGCAGCCGCAGTGCGCTGGGGATCGAGGCCGTCAGGGTCGACCGTGATGCCCATGACGAGCTTGTCGGCCTGCGCAGAGGCGGGATCATCCGTTTCTCCGGCCGCATCGGTCTGCCCGGCCGTGCCCGCCTCGTTCGAGCCACACCCAGAAAGCGCGAGCAGACCAGCGCCCGCAAACAGGCTGGCACACGCAAACGCGCGTCGAGACAGGGGCGTACGCGCAGATTCAGAAGCTCGGGACATCACAGCACCTTTCTAAAGAATTAGGCGGGGGCATTAGCTTATCCACAAACGCCCTCTGCTCGGTCAAGTCTTCGCAAAACCGCCCTCACCGCACCTAATCACCGCTTTGATAGACCTTTGGCGGCACGCAAACGGTTGTCTTACCCGTCGTGCGTGCCGCCAAAGGGTCAGCGCGTCATATGCGCAAAGGCCTTGCGAAGCCTACTCCTGCGAAGCGTCCTCTTCGGCAGCTCCAGGCTCTGCCTTCTTCTTCGAGGCGGCCTTCTTTGCAGGGGCCTTCTTGGCGGCCGCCTTTTTCGCCGGAGCCTTCTTGGTCGAGGCCTTCTTCGAGGAAGCCTTCTTGGGCTCGTCGCCCTCGCCTTGCGCCTCTGCCTCGGCTTTTGCGGCGCGGGCCGCGGCCTTGGCGGCTTTCTCCTCCTCGGCGCGCGCCTTGCCGGGGCAGTCCATGTTCACGCAAATACGCCAGGGACCGCGAGTGGTCGTGACCTCGACGATGGGGGCACCGCAGTCGGGACACACTTCGCCCGTCGCCTTGAGCTCGCCTCGCTGCGGAAGCGGGTAGCTCGTGGAGCACTCGTCGTAGTTGGTGCAGCGGATGAAACGCTTGAGGGTGCGCTCGCTGCGATGGGCGATGAGCAGACCCTCGCGCCCAGCTGCGGCGCAGGTGGGGCACACGCCCACGGTAACGTCGGGCTCCTTGTTGGTGGGACAAGCCGGGTCCACGCACACGACGTAGGGCTTTGAGCGGAACGGCTGCACCTTGATCTGCGGGCAGCCGCACACGGGACACAGCTCCTCCACCGTCTGGATCTTGCCCTGGGGCAAGGGGTAGGTGACCTCGCACTCGGGCCAGGCGGAGCACCCGATGAAGCTCGAGCGCGTCTTGGCTGACTGCTTCACAAGCAGGTCATGGCCGCACTTGGGGCACACGCCGATCTTGGCGTCAGCCTGCACTGCGTCGCTGATGGCCTCGCCGAGGTCCTCCTTGTGCTCGATGAGGCCCTCGAGCAGCGAGGCAAGCAGCTCGCGGGAGTGGTCGACAACGGCGTCCTGGCTTGCCTGACCCTCGGCCACCTTCGTCATGTCGCCTTCGAGCTCGCTTGTCATCTCGGGCGTGGTGATGTGGGCAGCATAGCACTCAAGGGCGTCGATGATGGCCATGCCGAGCTGGCTGGGCTCGATGGGGTCGTTCTTGAGGTACTTCACCTCGTAGAGGCGCTCGATGATGGAGGCGCGGGTGGACTTGGTGCCCAGACCCAGGCGCTCCATCTCCTGCACGAGCTTGCCCTGGCTGTAGCGTGCCGGGGGCTCGGTCTGCTTGGCCTCGAGGTCAAGCGAGGTGAGGTCGACTTCCTGGCCCACAGAAAGAGCAGGCAGCTGCTCGTCTTTCTTGGAGCCGTACGGATAGATGGCACGATAGCCGGGCTTCACGAGCACGTCGCCGCTGGCGGCAAACGTCTGACCGCCCGCATCGAGCGTGACCTTGGTGCCCTCGATGACAGGCTGCTCGGAAAGGGTCGCGAGGAACCTGCGGGCAATGAGGTTGTAGAGCTTCCACTCCTCGGGACGCAGCTTGTCGGGGTCGCCGACGCCTGTGGGGTAGATAGGCGGGTGATCGGTCGTTTCCTGCTTGCCGCGGGTGGCCTTGAGGGGCTGCGCGGCCAGGAGCTCGTCGCAGTAGTTCGAATACTGGGGCACACCCTTGAGCATGGTCACGACCTCGGAAAGGTCGAGCGTCTCGGGGTACACCGTGTTGTCGACACGCGGGTAGGAAATGAGGCCACTCATGTAGAGCGACTCAGCGATGCGCATGGTACGCGCCGGCGTGAGGCCCTCGGCAGCGGCGGCCGTCTGCAGGCTCGTGGTGTTGAACGGCGTCTGGATGGTGCCCTTGCGCGTCTTCTTCACCACGTCGGTCACACGGGCCTTGCCTGCGGCCTTCGCGTCCTGGTAGGCGCACGTGGCAGTCGCCTCGTCCTTGAAGCGGGCCGTGGCATGGGCGACCTTGAATTCCTCGCCCTTCTGCGTGGCGGCGGTGCCGCGCACAACCCAATAGTCCTCGGGAACGAAGGCCTGGCGCTCCTTCTCGCGGCGGGCGACAAGGGCGAGCGTGGGGGTCTGCACGCGACCGGCACTGCGTACGTTGCCCAGGCCGCCAAACTTGGCCATCGTGAGGTAGCGCGTGAGCACGGCGCCCCAGATGAGGTCGATGAACTGGCGCGACTCACCAGCAGCCGCCAGGTCGTCGTCCACGGCTACGAGGTTCTCGCGGGCAAAGGCGTGCTCGAGCTCAGGCTTGGTGAACGACGAGTAGCGGGCACGCACCACGGGCACGTCCTCGTTGACCTGGCGCACCATGGACACGGCGTCTGAGCCGATGAGCTCGCCCTCACGGTCGAAGTCGGTTGCGATGATGACCTCGTCGGCCTTCTTCGCGAGGTTCTTGAGGGTGCGGATGATTTCCTTCTCCGCAGGCTCCTTCACAACGGGCGCCCACACAAGGTACGGAAGGCTCGGCACCTTCCAACCCTTGATGTCCACGCCCTCCTTGGTGAAAGGCTTGCGGACCTTTTCGAAAGGCGGGTGTGCGAGCGTCGAGGGCAAGCTGGCGGGAAAGACCTCGCCTTCCTCGTCGACGCCAAACCAGCCCTGGTCTTCGCGCCACTGCAGCTCCCGGGGAAAATCGACCGCCAGGATATGGCCGCGCAGACCCATGGCGACCCACTCCTCCCCCTCACGGGTGAAGCGGCACACGGGAGTGTTGTAGACCTTGTCCTTCTTGGTGCCAACACCGAGCTCTTTGGCGATGTTCTCGGCGGCGTTGGTCTTCTCGGCAACTACAAGCTTCATGGCGCTACTCGGCCTTCTTGCTGCGAGCTGCTTCAATGCGCCCGGCGAGGAAATCAGCCCAGGCGTCGATGCCCTGGCCCATCTTGGAGGAAATGCGGAACACCTCGGCGTTGGGGTTGAGGTCGGAGATCTCGGCGTCAAAGGCCGCCTCGTCGAAGTCAAACACCGGCAGCGTGTCGACCTTGCTTAGGATGACAGCGTCGCTGGCCTGGAAGATGCCTGGGTACTTGAGGGGCTTGTCGTGTCCCTCGGGCACAGACAGAATCATCGCCGTGAGGTCGGCACCCAGGTCGAAGTCAACGGTGCACACGAGGTTGCCGACATTCTCGATGATGATGAGGTCGGCCCAGTCCAGGTCGATGGCGCCCAGGGCGCGCTTGACCATGTCGCCCTCAAGGTGGCACAGGCCGCCCGTGTTAATCTGGACGGCAGCGGCACCATGCTCCTTGACCTTGAGGGCATCGACGTCGCTGGCGATGTCGCCCTCGATGACGGCCACGTTGTAGCGGTCCTTGAGGGCCTCGATGGTGGCGATGATCGTGGTCGTCTTGCCGGCACCCGGGCCGGAGAGCAGGTTGACGCAGCAGATCCCGTGCTTCGCATAGACGTCGCGCAGCTCTGCGGCGATGCGGTCGTTGCGGTCGAGGATGCCCTTGGAAACCTCGATGGTCTTCTCTGCCATAGTGCTCACCTTTCCTTTTGAGCCAAAAAGCCCGTCTCGCGGCACAGGCGGGACGGGCCTAGGGTTTTATTGAGCCTTCTCAGCCTGCTCGGCAGGCGCGTCATCGGGGATGTCCACGTCCATCGAGGCTATCTCGAGCTCGCGGCCCGAAAGCAGCATCGTCGAGGCGCTGCCGCATTCCGGGCATTTGAGATGAAAACGGTCGTGCTCGAACTCGTGCCCGCACTTCAAGCATGCCGAGCGCGGGTAGACGTACTCGACCTCGAGCCTACATCCCTCGACCATGGGGCCGCGCTGCTCGCAGCAGATGCCCCACATGAAGTCGAGTGACTCCTGCACAACCTCGGTCATGTCGCCCACACGAAGGCGCACGCACACAATCCTGTCGGCACCCGCCTTTTCAGCGGCAGGAATCACCGAGTCGAGGACGCCCTCTACGATGGAGTACTCGTGCACAGGTTATTCCTTGTCCTCGTCTTCATCATCATCGTCGTCCTCGTCCTCGTCGGGGTCGACCCAGGTGCCGTCAGCCTTCTGCTTGGCGATGCGCTTGGACAGGACGAAGCGGGCAACGAGCATCGAGATCTCGTACATGGACAGCAGAGCCGCGAACATGAAGAGCATCGTGACCGGGCTTGCGTCAGGCGTGACCATGGCGCACAGGACGAGCAGCACGCAGTAAATGGTACGCCAGTTCTTGCGGAACGTCTTGTACGGCACAAGGTTGAACACGATAAGGTAGAACACGATGAGCGGCAGCTCGAATGCAATACCGAAGGCGATCTCAAGACCCAGGATGGCCTTGATGTAGGTCTCGGCGTCGGGAAGCACCGTACCGATGGCATCAGACTCGCCGGTCATCCAGCCAAAGGCAGCACCCAAGATGACGCAGTAGCAGAAGACGATGCCGAAGATGAACAGGAACACGCCGACCGCCAGGGTGGGCACGACCCAACGACGCTCGTTGGGCTTAAGCGCCGGGAGGAAGAACGCGAGGATCTCCCACAACACGATGGGCGAGCAGACGCACAGGGCCGCGAAGATGGCGACGCGGAACCTAATGGAGAAGCCGCCCAGAGGAGAGCTGACATAGAGTCCCGAGGCGACGTCGCCGGCCAGCGACGGCGGGATGTACTCCTGCACAGGGGCCATCAGGAAGTTGATGAGCGAAGGAGTCGCAAAGTACAGGACGAGGGCGGTGACAAAAAGCGACACGACGATGATGGTCAGACGGCGACGGAGTTCGCCGAGGTGATCCATCAAGGGCATGCGTGCGGGTCCGATAGGCATGGTATGTCTCCAGGCCGCCCTTAGGCGTCGGCCTGTTCCTCCTTCTCAGCCTTCTGGGCAGCAGCAGCTGCACGGGCGGCTGCGATGCGATCCTTGTCGATACCATAGAGCTTGGCAGCCGAGGAGGTGCTCTTCTTCGCCGTGGTCGCGGGCTTAGCAGCCGCAGCGGCAGGCTTCTTCTCGGCGGCAGCGGCCTTCTCAGCCTCAAGGCGAGCCTTACGCTCGGCGAACGTCTCGGAGGTGCCGGCCTTCTTCACGGGAGCGGCTGGCGTCTCGGCGGCGGGAGCCGTCTCGCCAGCAGCCTTGCGCTTGGAGGCGGCATCGGCCTCAGCGGCCAGGCGTGCCTTCTTCTCGGCAAACGTCTCAGGCTTGGCCGAAGCGGCGGCGCCAGTGACCTTCTTCTTGGGGCCCTGCTTCTTGGCAGGCTCTTTCATGGACTCATTGAGCGGGTTCACGATCTCGCTCTGGACCATCTTGTTCATCTGGTCCTGGGCCTGACGGAACTGCCTCAGCGCACGGCCGATGGTGCGACCCATGGCGGGAAGCCGGTCCGGACCGAAGATGAGGAAGCCGAATATGAGGATGATCGCGAGCTCGGTACCACCGATTCCTAACACCGTGGGACCTTTCTGTTGCATGCGGGCATTACGGTTTGCGCCCCTGTGGTGCGCGCAAGTCTTGACAGTATAGGGCAAGACATGCGCCGAGACGCCCACAAAAATCGCACTAGTTTGCCAAGTCGGCAAAACCGGGGCGGTTTTTGTCATTCCAAGGATTAGGACTCTTTGAGTCCGAGCACCTCGTCAACGCCAAGCAGGCCCAAAATCCTCAGGACGTTGGCCTGGGGATTGAGCACCTGGAAGACACGACCGGAGTCCTGGGCCTTGTGGGCCGAACCCACAAGCACGCCGATGCCCGTCGAGTCGATGTAGGAAACCTCGGCCATGTCGACCTCGACTTCCTGCACGGTCTCGTCAGACAGGCCGGCGTCGATCTGGGCGCGAAGGTCCTCGGCGTTGCTCACGTCGACCTCGCCGCTCACGACGACGCGCAGCCTCCTTCCCTGCGCCATGCTCTCTACCTGTAGGTTCATAAGCAAATCCTCCTTGGGACTGTCGTCGCGACTGCCCTTGAATACCCGATTGGCACACCTTCCAAACACCGAGATTGCCAAACTTGTCCATAAAGGCCGTGCGAGCGGTTACTTCGTGGCCGAATCGGCTTCCTTCTCCGTCTTGGCAGAGTCATCTGCCTTGTCGCCGGAAGCGTCACCCGCCGCCTTCTCGTCGTCCTTCTGAGCGTCGGCAGAGTCAGCATCGGCAGAAGTCTCAGCGTCCGCAGAGCCAGCGTCGGCCTCGCCCTCAGCGCTCGAGGAATCGGCGTTCGTAGCGTCCTCGCTGTCGGAGCTCTGCCCGTCGAGCGCGTTCTGCGCCAGCTGGGCGTAAATCTGAGCCGTCATGGACACGCCGGCCGAACCGTCGGAATCAAGCTCGGCGGCCTTGTTGAACGCCTCGACCGCGGCGGCGTAGTCGGGAGTCTCGCCGGTGTAATGCATGATGCCCAGGTTGAACCACGCCATGGCGTAGTCGGCGCCGTCGCCCTCAACGTAAGCGGTCAGCTCGGCGAGGCCCTCGTCGGCCTTGCCGCCGTAGAAGAGGCACACGGCATGATCGACGTTCACGGCCTGGGAAGTCTCCTTGGCCAGGTACTGGCCGTAGTAATCGGCGGCCGTGGCAAAGGCCTCCTCGACCTGGTCTTCGTTGCCGGAGTAGTCAGATGCCGCACGCATGGCATTGGCCATGTCCATGTAGTTGTTGCCCAGGCCTGCCATGGCCGTGGTGTTGTCGGGGTTGTCGGCAAGCTTCTTCTCGAGGTTGGAGATGACGCCGGAGTACTGCTGCTTGACCGCGGCAACCGTGGTGGTGTTCGTCGTGGAATCGGCCTGCTGGTCAGACTCTTCGGCCTGCTGGGAGGCGTTGCCGGAGTTGAACGAACAGCTGCTGAAGAACGGCAGGCACATCGAGACCACCAGGATGACGGCAAAGGCGACGATGACGACCTTCATCCAACCCGGGGTGTTGTTCTTATCAAAAGCCACGAGATTCTCCTACTCAGTTTTCGCCGCTGTTGCGGCTGCTCCATTGGTGAGACCATCGGCTGCGATTTGCGAGTTCGAAGCGACGTACATACCCGCAAAATACCCCACGCCCAAACCAAGCAGCAGCGCGACGATGGCGATGGCGACAGCCATGCCGAACGTCGGCGGCTTGATGGCGCCCTTCTCGCGCTTAGACGAAGAACCGGCCTTGGAGGCGACGTCCCCCTGGGCTCCGCCCTCCTCGGGAAAGAACTGATCGGCAGAATCTGACATGGAAAACGACCTTTCTAGCTGGAGTTACGACCTCAGGCGACGACGCACGGTCTCGAGACTCTGGGTAATCCTTCTCATCTCGTGCGTGTCGGCGTTAGGCACCTGGCAGAACTTGTCAGCGGCATCATAGACGATATTGCCGTCGACCATCGTCATCATGACATCATCCCTACTGGAGGTATGCACAACGGCGGAGGTGGGGAAGTGCGTGGGGGCCTGACGCGAGTCGGACAGGTCGATGGCGATGATGTCGGCCTTCTTGCCCGGGTCGAGCGAACCTACGAGGTCGTCGAGACCCAGGGCACGGGCAGAGTCGAGCGTGGCCATACGGATCATGTCGGGGCCCTCGATGAAGCCGTCCTTGCCGTGCGTGGCGCGCAGGGCGAGCATGGCGAAGCGCATCTCGGCGATCGGGTCCATGCTGTCGGAGGCTGCCGGCGAGTCGGAGCCCAGGCCCACAGCGATGCCGGCGCGGCGCATCTCGGGGATGCGTGCCAAGCCCTGGCCGAGCTTGGCGCAAGCGCGCGGCGTCACGGCGACGCTCACGCCATGGTCGCGCAGAAGCTCGATGTCGTGGTCCTCAAGCTTGACGCAATGGACGGCGAGCAGCTGCGGCACGTCGAGGATGTCCCAGTTGAGGGCATACTGCACCGGCGTGCAACCGGCAGGCAGCAGCTCCACCGACTGGCGCGGGGCAAACGCCTGGTGGTCGGAGGAGTCGTTGGCGATGGAGAACACCGACGAGCCGTAGCGAATGAAGTCGCACTCCTCCTGCGAGCCGGCCAGGTGCATGGCCACGGGCGTGCCGGTGGCGTTTGCGAAGTCCGCGACCTCCTTGAGGATCTGGGGATGGCAGCTGAAGAGGTTCTCGGGGGCGATGCCGATCTGGATGCGGTCGGTGTCGGCAACCTGGCCGCGCCACTGCCCGATCTGCTCGACGGCACGCCCCATCTCCTCCTCGACCTGCTTGCGGGCCGGCGCACCGACGCTGCGGTACACGATGCCGCGCAGGCCCAGCTCGGCGATGGCGGGCAGGCACGCGCCCGTGGAGGTGACGTCGGCCACGCAGGTAATACCGGCGGTGAGGGCCTCATAGGCACCGATGTAGGCGGAGTCGAACCAGTCCTTGATACTCAGTAGGGCCATCTTCTCGTTGATGAAGGCCTTCCAGCTCGCATAGGGCGTGTCGTTGAGGATGCCGCGCATAAGCGAGAACTCCAGGTGCGAGTGGCAGTCCACGAAGCCAGGCATGATGGCAGCCATGCCGAAGTCGCGGACCTCCTCGCCGGGGTGGCGCGCCATGAGATCGGCGGCGGGGCCAACCTCGACGATGCGGTCGCCCTCGACGAGCACGGCGCCGTACTCGATGTAGGTGTCAAACGCGCTGGACACGGGAATCACATAGCGGGATGTGAGCAGCATAGGACCGGTCCTCCTATCGTTAGCCGAGCTTCTCGGCTGGTGTGGTGGCGCGAGGCGCCTTGTGCGCCTCGTACACGGCGGCGATGCCTCCCGTGCAGTCGTGGTAATCGGCCCTTTCAAAGCCCGACTCAAGCAGTTCCCGCACGACGGTGCCCTGCGGGGGGAACTCGCGGATGGAACTCGCCAGGTACTTGAAGCCCGACGAGTCCCCGCACACCGCCCCGCCCACGGCAGGCACGACGCGCATGAGATACACGTGGTAGATGGCTCGCCACACGGCATTGGAAGGCGTGCCGAACTCCAGGATGACAGCGCGGCCGCCCGGCTTGAGCACGCGGGCCGCCTCGCGCATGGCACGCTTGCGGTCGGAGAAGTTGCGCAGGCCGTAGGCCATCGTGAGCACGTCGAACGACTCGTCGTCGTAAGGCAGGTTCATGGCGTCGGCAACCTTGAAGGCGCAAGGCACCCCGCACGAGGCGCCGGCCTCGGCGCGGCTTCGCGCCACCTCGAGCATCTCGGGCGTGAAGTCGGAGACCTCCACGCTGGCCGGCGGGCAACGGCGGCACAGCTCGAACGACACGTCCCCCGTACCGCCCGCGACGTCGAGAACGCGCTCCTGGGGCGTGCAAGCGGCGGTGAGCGCCACGCGCTTGAGCCAAGCCTTGTAGATACCCATGCTCGACAGCGCGTTGAACGTGTCGTACTTGCGGGCGATTTTGGAGAAGATGCCCTGCACCATCTCGCCCTTTTGATCGAGGTTGAGCTCGGGAGTCTCCATGCCCATCCCCTAGGCCCTTGCGGCGCGCGCCAGACGTGCGCTCACAAGCTTGACGCAGGTCACGAACACACCCAGCGCCTCGTCGAGCTCGGCGAGCGTGGGATAGGTGGGCGCGATGCGGATGTTGGAGTCCTTGGGGTCGAGCCCGCCCGGATAGGTGGCGCCGGCACCCGTGAGCGTCACGCCGCACTCGGCGCACAGCTCGAACACCGCCTTGGCCGAGCCCTCGGGGCCGTCGAACGACACAAAGTAGCCGCCGCGCGGATGCGTCCAGCTGGCGACGTTGAGGTCGCCCAGGCCCTCGGTGAAGCGCTTCTCAACGAGTTCGAAGCGCGGGCGCATAATCTCGGCCTGCTTGGCCATATGGGCGCGCAGGCCGTCGAGGTCGCGCAGGTAGAGCACGTGACGCAGCTGGTTGAGCTTGTCGTGACCGATCATGCGGTGCTTGTACTCGCTCTTGAGGTCGTCGAGGTTGGCCTTGCTCGCCGCCATGGCAGACACGCCCGCGCCAGGGAAGGTGATCTTGGAGGTAGAGCAGAACTGGTACACCAGGTCGGGGTTACCGGCGGCGCAGGACAGCTCGAAGACATTGGCGATGAGGGCGGCACCCTCGGGGTAGAGGAAGTGCTCGCAATAAGCGTTGTCCCAGTACACGCGGAAGTCGGGCGCGGCAGGCTTCAGGCGCGCGATGCGCTCGATGACCTCGTCGGAATAGACGCAGCCCGAGGGGTTGGAGTACTTGGGGACGCACCACATGCCCTTGACGTCGGGGTCGGCCACGAGGGCCTCGACGGCGTCCATGTCCGGGCCGTCCTCGCCCAGCGGCACGCAGACGCACTCGAAGCCGAACTGCGAGACGATGCCAAAGTGGCGGTCGTAGCCAGGAACGAGGCAGATCCACTTGAGCTTGCGGGCCTGCATCTGCAAAAGCATCGGGTCAGCGCCGCAGACACCCTTGACCATGGCGTGGCTGACGGCGTCGTACATGAGGGTGAGCGAGCTCTCGCCGCCGATGAGGACGTTGTCGGCGGGCACACCCAGGATGTCGCCGAAGAACTTGCGGCACGACGGGATGCCCTCCAGGCAGCCGTAGTTGGCGCAGTCGACGCCGCCGTCGGCGAGAACGGCGTCGGACTTCAGGACGTCGAGCATGGGGCGAGACAGGTCGAGCTGCTCGGAAGACGGCTTGCCGCGCGCCATGTTGAGCTTCAGGCCGCGCGCCTTGATCTGGGCGATGCGCTCCTCGAGTTCGGCAGTCTGGCTTGCAAGCTCGGAGTCGGAGAGGGACTCATAGTATGACGCGGACATGGCGGCACCCTTCGTTTGTGACATGTTCGGAGCGCGCGACGCAGAACCGGGGACCCAAGGCCCCGCTTCTCCCCTGTCGCGACAATCCGACGGTTTCGCTGCAACCATAAATGATAGCCTGCCGCACGTTTCACGCTCGTGAAATGCCCGATATCTACGCAACGGGCAGGACATGTGGTGCAAGACGGCGGGACCTGCGGCCGGCGCGGCATGCGCTATAGTGTGCCTGCGCGATTCACAAAACCAGCCGCACACCCCCGGAGGCCCCTTTGTCCTACGACTTCAACCCATTTGCCGCCACTTTGCCCAGCCACGACGAAACCAGGGCGCCCAGCGGCCCCATCAACGTGCGCAGCGAGGACTACGGCGTGTTGCAGGACCTGGTAAACACCCTCTTTGCCCGCAAAGAGCAGGCAAGACGCCTGGACCTTGTCCTCTTGGCCGAGTCCTGCGACGTGTGCGACGACATCATGGAGGTCTGCACGCTCATGCCGTCCGGCACCTACACGAGGGCGCGCCTGTGCGACCAGATGAACTCGATCGTCACCGCCCACGGCTGGGGCCTCACCTACGGCACCGTGGAGTAAGCGCGGGCAGGCCACCTTGAGCCGCCCCATTGACGCCGCGCGGCTCTATACTTGCCCCACTTGAAAAAGACCGACGTACGACAAAAAGGCAGGAACATCCTCATGTCCAACGCTTGTGAGCGCCCCCATTTCCCTAAACGCGCCGTCGTGACCAGCGGCATGCCCTATGGCAACAAGGACCTGCACTTCGGCCACATCTCGGGCGTCTTCGTGCCCGCCGACTTCTACGCGCGCTTCCTGCGCGACCGCATCGGCGCCTCCAACGTCGTGTTCGTGTCGGGCACCGACTGCTACGGCTCGCCCATCATGGAGGGCTACCGCAAGAAGGTCGCCGAGGAGGGCTACGAGGGCACGATCGTCGACTACGTGAAGACGAACCACGAGCACCAGAAGCAGGCGCTTGAGGCCTACAACATCTCGCTGGACATCTTCGCCGGCAGCGCCCTTGAGCCCGCCGCGAGCCGCCACGCCGCCCTCACCGCCCAGATCGAGGAGCGCCTGCATGAGACGGGCACCCTGTCGCTACGCTCCACCAAGCAGTTCTACGACGTGCAGGCGGGACAATTCCTCAACGGCCGCCAGGTGAAGGGTTTCTGCCCCGTGAAGGGCTGCAAGTCCGAGAAGGCCTACGCCGACGAATGCGACCTGGGCCACCAGTTCGAGCCCGAGGAGCTCATCAACCCCGTCTCGCAGCTCACCGGCACCACCCCCGAGCTGCGCCCGGTGGACAACTGGTACTTCGACCTGCCCTCCAAGCATGACTTCATCGCAAGCGAGGTCACGCGCCAGAAGGACGACGAGCGAGTACGCCCCGTGGTGACCTCCACGGTCGCCGAGTGGCTGCTACCCCCCGTCATCCACGTGACCGCCCCCATGCGCGAAGCACTCGACGCCGCACTGCCGACGCTGCCCGCCCACGAGCTGACCGAGACCGACGGCAAGGGCGCCTGCAGCCTGACGTTTGCCGACTGGCAGGCCCGCGACGAGGCCCGCGACGCCCTCGTGGCCGCCGGCGTGCGCTTCCGCACGGGCAAGACCCTGCTGCCCTTCCGCATCACGGGCAACATCGAGTGGGGCGTGCCCACCCCCGTCATGGACGGCGTGGAAGGCCTCACCACCTGGTGCTGGCCCGAGAGCCTGTGGGCGCCCATCTCGTTCACTCAGACCGTTCTCGACCTCGACGCCGAGAACGGCGGCGGTCGCTACTCCAGCGATGACTGGCACGACTGGTGGTGCAGCGAGGACTGCGACCAGTTCCAGTTCATCGGCCAGGACAACATCTACTTCTACTGCGTGGCGCAGCCCGCCCTGTGGGACGCCCTGGGCTGGGGTCTCAAGCAGAGTGTGCCTGTGGCCAACTACCACATCCTCTTCATGGGCGCCAAGGCCTCCAGCTCCGGCGCCGTGAAGCCCCCCATGGCGCTTGACCTGCTCGATTACTACACGCCTGAGCAGCTGCGCGCCCATTGGCTGTCGCTTGGCTTGGGCGACAAGCCCGTGAGCTTCTCCCCCAAGCCCTACGAGCCCGACCCCAAAAAGCGCGAAGACCCCCGCATGGCCGACCCTGCGCTCAAGGAGTCCGCGCTGCTCACGAACGTCTTCAACCGCCTTGCGCGCTCGTGCTTCTACGGCGCGACCTCGCACTGCGCAGGCAAGCTGCCCGCAGGTGCCTGTGTCCCCGAGGTCAGCGCCGCCTGCGAGAAGGCGCTGCTTGCCTTCGAGCGCAAGATGCACGTACTCGACTTCCCCGGCGCCCTGCGCGTGGCCGACGACTTCATCCGCGACGCCAACAAGCGCTGGAGCGACGCGAGCAAGGCTGCCAAGAACATGGACGACGAGACTGCCACGACGAGTGCCATGCAGACGGCGCTGCGCGACGCGTTCGCGGCCCTACGCGTGGCCGCCCTGCTCATGCACCCCTGCGTGCCCACCGGCTGCGAGATGATCCGCGACTACTTCCAGTTTGACGAGGAGCTCTTCTTCAGCTGGGACTACGCCTTCATGAGCCTCGACGAGCTCACCGTTGCCGCCGGCGAGACCCCTGGCGAGCATGTGGTGCGTGAGCTGCCCGCCAGGACCGACTTCTTCTCCAAGCACGAGTCCCAGTACTAGTTCCTGCACAGCAAGGCAAGACGACAGAGGCCCCCGCGACGCGCATTGTGTCGCGGAGGCCTCTTGCTTGCAGGCGCTTCTGACAAGGCAGGCGTTACTCCTTTGCCGGCGTCTCGGGGAACATCGACTCAGAAAGCGTCTCGCCCTCGGAGTTCATCACGATGACGTCGCAGCTCACAGGCAGGCCCGCAATCTGCTGGTAGAGGTTCGCGGCGTGCCCCAGGTTGGTGGCAAGACCGGCGTCGCTGTCGGGAATCGTCTTTGAGTCAAGCACCACCACGACGGTGGCGAACGTCTCGTCGTAGTCGACCGAGGTCACGCCGGTGTAGGTGCCGTCGGTCGTGCTCGACTTGATCTTGTCTTGAATTGCCTGGTAGGCATGGGAGGCGAACGCCGCAAAATCCTCGCTCGAAAGGCTCACGACATATGAGCCGTCATCCTGGGCCGCAATGTCGGTGGCGCCCAAGCGCTCGAGGAACTTCTCACGACCGCGTTCAGAGATGCCGAGGATGTCGAAGAAATCGACGGGAACGGTGACGGCACTCGTGGTTGTCTGCAACGTGGGAGCGCTCTCCTGCGCGGGAGCAGCGTCGCCGGTAGAAGGCGCGGATTGCGCAACGGCCTTCCCTTGGGAGGAGCTTGAGGAGGAACTTGATGTGGCGTTTGAAGCGTCTTGGCAGCCAAGCAGCGGGATTGCCACCAGGCACCCCGCCAATGCAAGCGAAGCGACCACCGTAAACGCCTTACGACCCATCATTTGCCACATCCCCTTTCGCGTTCTGCCCTGGCATCCCTTTATACCCCCGAGTCGCTCGGCGCACAATGACAAAAAAGGCGCTGCACCCGCTGACTATGACCATGAACGGCTTTCAGCGGCATGCAACGCCTTTGACACAAAGATGAGAGCGCCTTGAAACATCAGCGGTTAGCTTCAACCGCAGGTACGTACTTAACCCTCGGCAACCTCCACGTCCTGGGCCTCGACGACCTCGGCGGTGTCGAGCCGGTACGTGCGGGCACTCTGGGCTGCGAACAGAATGGTCGAGCCATTGTGCAAAAGTCCCGAGGTCGCAGGGGCAATGATGCCGGCGATACCAAGCGCCAAAAGCCCCGTGTTGAACGTCATGACCTCGCGGAACTGCAGGTCCATGCGATCCATGAGGTCGCGCGACAACTGACGCAGGCGCACAATGCTCGCCAGGTCCGCCTCGGTGAGCGTGATGTCGGCGACCTCCTTGGCAATGGCGGTACCCATAGCCATGGCGATGCCCACGTCGGCCAAGGAGAGCGCCGGCGAGTCGTTCACGCCGTCGCCCACCATCACCACACGCCTGCCCTCGTTTTTAAGCTTCTCTATATATGAGTGCTTCTGTTCGGGAAGCATGTTTGCGCAGAACTCGGTGATGCCCGCCTGAGCGGCCACAGGCGCAGCTGCGCGCTCGTTGTCGCCGGTGAGCATGACGATGTGCCTGAAGCCCAGACGGCGCAGCTGCGCCACAGCCTCGGGAACGCCCGACTTGATGGGGTCGTGGATGCCGATGACGCCCACGAGCTTGCCGTCAACCGCCAGGTAAAGCGAGGATATTGCGCCGAACGCCTCGATGATGCGGGCATGGGCCGCCTCATCGATGACGACCCCCTCGTCCTCGACGACAAAGTGCTCGCTGCCAATGACGCAGCGCTTGCCGTCAAGCGAGCTGGCGATACCGTGGGCCACGATGTACTCGACCTCGGCATGGCGCTCGCGATGCTGCAGGTTGCGTGCGGCAGCAGCATTCACCACGGCGCGTGCAACAGGATGCGGGAAATGCTCCTCCAGGCAGGCCGAGAAGCGCAGCACCTCCGTCTCGTCCCAGCCGTCGAAGGCAAGCACGCCGGCGACCTGGGGTTCGGCGTTGGTGAGGGTGCCCGTCTTGTCGAAGACGATGGTGTCGGCATTGGCCATGGCCTCGAAGTACTTGGAGCCCTTGACCATGAAGCCCTCGCGCACACTTTGGTTCATGGCCGAAAGCACGGCGATGGAACCCGTGAGCTTGAGGGCGCACGAGTAGTCCACCATCATGGATGCAGCCGTCTTCACCAGGCTCTTTGTGGTGATGGCGACAATGCCGGCAAGCAGGAAGTTCCACGGGACGATTTTGTTGGCAAGCGTCTCGCGGCGTGTCTGCACGCCCGCCTTGAGGGCCTCGGACTGCTCGACGAGGCTCACGATGGAACGCAGGCGCGTCTCGCCGGTGCCGGAGTGCACCCGCACAAAGATCTCGCCCGACTCAACTGCGGTGCCAGCAAACACATCGTCGCCCACCGTGCGCTCCACGGCGAGGGGTTCGCCGGTGAGCGCCGCCTGGTTGACCATCGCGCAGCCCGCCTCGACCGTGCCGTCGACACTGACGGGCATGCCCGTGCGAATGACGACGAGGTCGCCCTCGACAAGTGACGTGGTGGGAACGCCGACCTCGCGCTCGCCGTCGATGAGCTGGGCCGTCTCAGGCGCGTCGAGAAGCGAGCGGATGAGCTCGCCCTGCGAGCGGGCACGGGTGTATTCCTCAAGCGTCTCGCCAAGGTTGAGCAAGAACATCGTGGACGAGGCGGTTTTGGGATCCTTGCAGATGAAGGCCATGCCGATGGCGGCGGCGTCGAGCACGGGCACGTCGAGCCTGCCGTGCGCAAGCGAGTCAAGCGCGGCGGCGAGGAAGTGACGATAGCTCCAAACGGTCCAGGCGGTACGCAAGGGAGCCGGCAAGAACCACCTGCGGGCATAGTGGGAGCCCACCAGCCACAGGATGTCCCGCACGAGGGCACGCGTCTGGGTCGAAGGGTCGTATGCCGCAAGCTCCCGGGCCGCCTCGATGTCAGCAGCTTTGATGCCCACGAGGTGGCAGAACACGCGCTCCTTGGCCCCCTCGCCGGCGGCGTAGCTTATCGCCACCTCGCCGTTGCGCGGGTAGACCGTCGCCTTCGTGACGTCCGGACAAGCCCGAACCACCTGCTCGAGGGCGGAAACGTCACCCTCGGGAACCGGGCCGCGCAGCTTGACGCGCACGCGTCCCGGAAGTTCTTTGACAGGTGCGAAGTCCATGAGTCTTCCTTTGTGCGCTAGGCGTTGGCCTTGGCGGCGTCTTCCGTGGTGATGTAGCTGGCCTCAGCCACAATGTCGTCCACCTCGGCCTTTGCCTGCTCGCAGATGTCGAGATAGGCGTTCTTGGCACGCATGCCGGAGGCAACGACCTTGACGTAGCCCTTCTTGGCGGTCTGGGAGGTGACGGCCTTCACACCGGCGGTACCCAGGACGAAACCGCCTGCAACGAGCAGGCCGTTGTGATGCTTCGAGCCCCACTTCTTGATCTTCTCGAACGCCATGATACAAACCTTCCTCTCTTGATATGCAACGCCCCCCATGGGCGCTGTACGACTGGTTTGAGGCCCTGGAGCGCGCGACGCCCTAAGCCGTGAGCTCGAGGGTGCGACCAGCGGGCACAGAACAGCGAAGCGCCCGTCCCGGACACACCTCGATCGTGTCGAAATCGGCCGAGTCGTGAAAATCGATGCCACCCACAATTTGATCCCAGTGGGCAACCACGAACAGCGCGATGTCGGGGTCGTAGGCAGCGCCTGCCCCCTGCTCGATCTGCTCGCGGCATTCTTCCTGCGTCTTTCGCTTGGAAGAGAGACGCTTGCCCAGCATGGAATCGATGGAGTCGCACACGGCGATGATGCGTGAACCCAGGGGAATGTCAGTGCCGAACAGGCCATCGGGATAGCCTTGGCCATCCCAGCGCTCGTGGTGATGACGCACGATGAGAGCAATGGGTTCCAGGCTTGCGCAGCGCCCCAGAATCTCGGCACCCATGCGCGCGTGGTCACGCATCACGGCATGCTCCTCGGGGGTTCTGCGCCCCTTCTTGAGCAAGATGGAATCGGGGATGGCAATCTTGCCGATGTCGTGAACGTGAGCCGCCATGTGAATGGTCATCACCTGCTCGGCAGGCAGACCCATGGCCAGGCAGGTTTGCTCCACCATGTCGCCCACACGCAGCGAATGCTCGGCAGTATGCGGGTCGCGCGCCTCGAGCGCCGAGACGATGCCCTGCACGAGGTCGTGCAGCAGCTCGGCAGATGCGCACAGGTTCAGACAGGCGTCCATCTCGCCTTCCTCCCAACTTGCCTGAGATAACAAAGCGTCGCTCATTTTAGTAATCTAATTCTAACTTAGAGACTTAACTGAAAAGTTTTCTGAGCCATACTCGTAAGAACCACAGATGGCTGTGCCATACTCTGCAGTCTTGATAGATGGCGAAGTTTGACGACGATTTTTAAAAGGATGGTTAACGCGCATGGATGTTAAAGAACGCTCACAAGTGCCCGAGCGCTACACATGGGACCTGTCGAGCATGTATGCAAGCAACGAGGACTTCCTTGCCGCCTTGCAGGCTGCCCAAGACATGCCGCAGCGCCTGGCGCGGTTCCGCGGCCATGCATGCGAGAACGCCTCAGGCTTGCTTGCCTTCCTGGAAGAGCAGGACGCATGCAACACCGAGCTTGCACGTCTTGCCAACTATGCCGAGCGTAAGTGCGACGAGGACACGCGCATCGCCCTCTACCAGGACTTCTGCGCACGCGTCACAACACTTTGCGTACAGGTGTCCTCGGCGGTGGCGTGGTTTGACGCAGAGCTGCTCGCCTGCGATGCGGCCCGCGTGGAGGGCTTTTATGAGGAGGAGCCCGCGCTTGAGGGCTGGAGGCGCGCCATAGAGCGCGTGCTCGCCCGCCGCTCCCACACGCTCTCGAGCGCCGAGGAAGCCCTGCTTGCCAGCGCCGGAGAAATCGCACGCCAGCCGGAAAATGTCTTCAGCATGTTCAGCGACGCCGACCTGACGTTCCCCGAGGCGCTCGACAGCACGGGCGTGCGCCATCAGGTGACGCACGGCACGTTCGTGCCGCTCGAGCGAAGCGGCGACCGCACCCTTCGCCAGGGCGCCTATGAGAGCCTCTACGGGGTGTACGACCAGTTCAAGAACACCGCCGCCGCCATGCTCGCCTCCCAGGTCAAGCAGCTCAAGTTCTTCAGCGACGCACGGCACTACGACTCGAGCATGCAGGCGGCACTCGACGCCAACGAGGTGCCCGAGGAGGTCTACACCAACCTCATCAACGCGGTACGGCGCAACCTGGGCGCCATGCACAAATACGTTGGCCTGCGCAAACGCCTGCTCGGCGTGGACGAGCTGCGCTTCTGGGACGTCTACGTGCCCATGGTGAGCGACTTCGAGATGAAGTTCACCTACGAGGAGGCCTGCGACCTCATCCTGCGCGCGCTTGAGCCCATGGGCGAGGACTACCTCGCCATCGTGCGCCACGGTCTGGAAAGCCGCTGGGTCGACGTGTACGAAAACCCCGGTAAGCGCAGCGGCGCCTACTCGGCCGGCGGATACGGCATGCAGCCCGTCATCCTTCTGAACTTCCAGGGCACGCTCGACGACGTGTTCACGCTCGTACATGAGATGGGCCACTCGGTGCATACCTACCTGAGCTGCACCAAGCAGCCCGCACGCTACTCGGACTACCCCATCTTCGTGGCCGAGGTGGCTTCCACCTGCAACGAGGCGCTCCTCATGCACTACATGCTCGAGCACGCGCAAAGCGACGCCGAGCGCGCTTACCTGCTCGACCATCACCTCGAGCAGTTCAAGGGCACCATCTACCGCCAGTGCATGTTCGCCGAGTTCGAGCTGGAGGCAGGCCGCATGAACGCACGTGGCGAGGGCCTCACCGCCGAGGCACTGAGCGCGCTGTACCGCAAGCTCAACGAGGACTACTTTGGGCCCGAGATGGTCGTGGACAACCAAATTGCCCTGGAGTGGGCGCGCATCCCGCACTTCTACTACCAGTATTATGTGTACCAGTACTCGACGGGGTTTGCTGCCGCCATCGCCCTGTCGCAGCGCATCCTCAACGAAGGTGCCCCTGCCGTGGCAGATTACCTGGGATTCTTGTCGGGCGGCTGCTCCAAGCCCCCCATCGAGCTTCTGCGCGGGGCGGGCGTGGACATGGCGACGCCGGCACCGGTGGATGCGGCGCTGGGGTATTTTGCGGAACTGATAGAGGA
>OLNE01000071.1_pt1 | contig 110700 bp, 122 predicted proteins | sample 1672431 | NCBI WGS metagenome assembly OLNE01 (sample SAMEA3136685, study PRJEB25190) | human gut metagenome | reverse complement strand
CTTACGTTGAAGCAGAAAGTACAAACGGACGCAACGTCCGTAAGTTCATGACAGGTGCCTATGTGTTCCGGAGCACACGGGTCCAGCTTCGGCATCCATATGACAATTGCACTGCTCAGCTCCATGCAGACAGCATCCACGTGGCTCCTCGGATCTCCGGGATACGCCTTGTCCTTTCGCACCTCGTCAATAAACTCGTCAAAATCGCCTACATACAGTGCATACTTGCAGCGGAACAAGGCATCGTACATCTTAAGCTTAAGCATGCATCATCTCCTGCTCTCTGGCGTTGTACACAGCATAGTTCGTCGTCGCCCACTCAAGATCCTCTTCCGTCTTATACAGTACTTCTACACGAGGCTTGTCACAGTTGCTCAGATTAAGGTACACGCTTGCAGGCGCAACAGGATTGATCTTCGCACACTCTACAAGCTTCCACGGAATGTCATAAGGCATGACAAGGTGTCCCCTCGGCAGCGACAGCTTCACGTACAGGCGACCTTCCTTCTCCACAAACTTCCAGCCGCCCTTCTTCACGTACCAGCCGTTCAGCTTCTCTACACACTCATCGTGGAGCTCATGCTCGAGCATCTTTATCGTGCGCTGTCTGGCTGTAGCAAGGAACGTGTCATGGTTCTTGCTTACACGTCCCTTCAGCATCCTTCTGTATCTGTGCGCTTCGTATGTGTCCAGTTGCTTGTTGTGCTCGTGACAGTACCGCAGCATTTCCCACACTACGTCCTTGAATGTTTCCAATGCACTGTGAAGCTTGTTGCTGATTCTGGTGCTGACTTCGGTTTCCGCTGTGAACTGTACGACTTTGATTTCCGGTACCATGAGTGCTCCTGCGTTGCAATGTAGTATATATACATTATTATAAGTATAATAACAGCACATGAAAGGAGCTTGCATGACAGACATCGTCATTCCACTCAGCACATAGTCAAACACGGACAATCTCGAACTCAGAATCGCCCTCAGATCCATATAGAAATACGCACAGAACGTTGGCAACATATGGATCTACACAGAGGCGGAACTTCCCTGGCTGCGCAATGCGAACGTAATCAAGATGGGAGATCCTGTCAGAGATCTCAAGGACACGAACCTCATCAACAAAGTCCTCGCCGCAGCTCACAACGAAGACGTAGCTTAGCGCTTCATGTTCTGGAGCGACGACCAGCTTCTCACAGGCCCTCTTGATCTCGACAAGGCTCCTGTTGTGTACAATGTCAGATCCATGCCGCAGTTCGCAGGAGCTCCCAACAAGTGGTACAACAGAATGGAGCACACGCTTAACTACGTGAAGGAGCACACGGGGCACGAGCTGAAGCACAACTACGACGCGCACACTCCGCAGCCCTACACGAAGAGCAAAGTCATCGAGGTCTTCGAATCGGTTCCATACAAGGAGCAGCCTGGCTTCTGCATCAACACCATCTACTATGGCATGCTCGGCGTACCTCCCACAGCAGAGCAGACCTCTATCAAGCACACCTTCGAGAAGGGCGCCATGGCCATACCTGCAAAGATGCTGACATATGCAGGATACGATGACGCTTCCTGGATGCGCGGAGGAGCCTACTTCTTCCTCGGCATGTTCTTTGATCTCAGCAAGTATGAGGTGCCTAAATGATAGTGCTCTCCAGAGGAAAATGCGGCGACATCATTGCGCAGTGCTGCTTGGCGCGCAAGAAGTACGAACAGACGGGAGAGAAGCTGTAGCTCTATTGCAGAGAGCACAAGCCTTTCAAAAAGGGACAGCTGTAGTTCATTGAGCCTTTGCTGAAGCTGCAGCCTTATTTCGACAAGTGCGGCTGGGTGCAGAACATAACCGACGTGCACCCATAGATCCCATAGCTCACGGAGGTCAACATCAAGCTGGCCAGATAGTACGCAAAGAAGTACAACTACTACAGCGCATGGTGGGTGGACGAATAGTCATGGTGGCAGCAGATACCGGCTGTGCACAGAGAGACAGATCTCAGGTACCGCATACCTCTCGCATACAACGAGCCGCTGTAGGAGACCATGCCGCCGTGGATCACGGTTCCACAGCACAGACATGTACAGGAGCCCTATATCGTACTTGCTGCAGTGCCCAGATACAGGTGCTGCACGAATTTCAGAGCGCTTAAGAGACTGTCCGGCAAATACCGCATACTGTATATAGGACATCCGCAGGACTACAACGCATTCGCAAAGGACGTTGCAGAGTACTATCCGATACAGGACATCATCCATGCTGCACAGCTGATACAGAGCGCAGCATTGTTCGTAGGGACTCAGACGCTGTTCACCTGGCTTGCATAGTCCATGGGCGTCGACAGAATAGTCTCCTGCTCTCCTGTATTCAAGGATACTCACATGCGCTGCACGAAGGGATTCAAAGGCGCTTTCGTGTACCCTGCGTAGCTTGCCTTGATGCTGCGAAGCTGGGAGTGCCACAACGGGCTGCAGACTTCTGTCGGCTATGTAATAGGCACATACGGAAGTCCTGCTTACATCGACCTGCAGCTTGCCCTGCACAAAGGCAAGTGGGGACATGACGTACTTGTGTCCGATGACGGTTCGCAGGATCCCGGGCTCGTGCAGGTGTGCAGTAAGTGGAATGTCCCTCTTATCGGCAACAAGGACCAGCGTCTGGGACATCAGGTCGGAGACCTTGCAGTATACAAGCGCGGGCTGCAGTATTTCAAGGACAAGGACTGGATGGTGAAGCTGTCCAGGCGTTTCGTCTGGACACAGGACATGCAGGACACAATACAGCAGCACGACAGGCTCTGCTGGAAGCCCTGTCTGAGTTCCTGGTGGATTGCGAAGCCCTCGTTTAAAGGTCAGGCGCTGACGACCAGCTGCATCGCCTTCAACAAGGGCGCCATGCCTGAGTAGATCGTACAGAACTTCGGCAACATAGACATAAGAAGCTCCTACATGTAGAAGTATATCTACAGGTGGCTGGCACAGTACTATGGAACATAGCCGTACACAGAGTGGAGCGAAGTGTACACAGCTCCCGGAAGATGCATCACTGCCGACAGCATACTGTGGAGATAGAAGAACACCCCATAGGACTACTATAAGCTGTCGCAGGAACTGGGACTTCAGTGGGAACTCAAGGATTTCCGGGACATCATAACAGAATAACGCTGTGTCCTTAGGAAAAAGGACATGCCATGAACAAACGCGTACTTTTGTTTCTGCTTAAGCTGTTGTTCAGCTACAAGCGGAATAAAGCCAAAGTCATAGATGCCATAGGCAAGATCCGTATCAGCCTGTATCCCATGTGGGTGCTGTATCAGCCTCTCCCTTACAGAGTCACCGGATAGGACATACAGGCAGTACAGAACAAGATACAGCCGGGCGACATAATACTTACAGGCTGTACATGGAAAAAGCTGTAGGATCTTGTAGTGCCCAACAGGTACAGGCTGACACACGCAGGTATCTATGTTGGTGACAATACAGTAGTGCATGCTGTGACGGGCGGTGTATAGTAGCTGCATATTGTGGACTTTCTAAGATGCGACCGCGTATGTGTGCTGCGTGTCGAAGGCGACCATGAAGCTGCGATAAGACGCGCCATACGCTTCATAGGATAGCCCTATGACTTTGATTACAGACAGGGCTAGGACGCTCTGTACAGCTTCTAGCTGTGCGCATGCTGCTACAGGTAGCTGTAGTTCCAGAGGAAACCGCTGAAGCTGTTCTGGTTTACGTTGCCGTCCATATGTGGCAAGTACTATTACGACAAGTCCTTCGTGGACTCCGAATACTGCAAGGTGATATATGAGTGCTGAAATAAATGACTACTCAGGGTGGATGTACAGTCTGCCTCCCAATCCTCAATAGAAGGACTGGAAACAGCTGGCGACTAAACTGAAGTCCTATATAGAGTCGCCTAAATTCATGCGCACAGGTTCTACGTACGCATAGGTTGACCCTGTGTCAGGCAAGCTTGTGAAGCGCCCTGTGTCCGATGTCGTGCACAAGATATCGCCGCAGGACAAGACAGGGGTGAAGGCTTAGGACCTCAGAAGCATGATCCAGCAGGCAGTCGTTACAGGCGATAAGCAGCTGCTCAGAGACGTCTCCAGGTACAAGTACATCACTGCGCATAAATTCGTTTCATAGAAATAGATGCAGAAGGAGATGGACAGGCGCAGGAGACGCAGGCTGGCGCTGACGGCTTTGATTCTGGGAGGAGCTGGAACTACAGCAGGGCTGCTGCCTTTCATCGCCAACAGGAAATCAGGTTATCCTGACCAGGCTTCCACATATACTGATGCCTTGAAGCTCGCCGGTATCGGCGCTGCAGCAGGTATTGGAACTGCGGGTCTTATATAGAGCTTCCGGTGAGTAGGCAGATAAATGAGTTCACATTATTGCTGAGTAGGCAGAAAACTGCATCAGTAGGCAGAATAGGATCAACATGGATAAACAAGCATATTTCAAGATGATGGGCCTGTGCAAGGACTAGGCTTTGAAGTTGCCTAAAGGTGTACTGGCCAATGCAGGTAAAGCGATTATGGGGGCAGGCAAAGCTGCGATCAACCCGCAGACGTACAGGAATGCGTACACTGCTGCGAAGAACGTTGCTCCTGTCGCAGGTAAAGTTGCAGTGCCTGCAGGTGCTGCGACTGCCGGTACTGTCGCTATGAACCAGGCGCATAAACTCGGTGCATAGCGAGGCGCGGCACAGGCACGTAACTAGATGGCGGACAGAGCTGCGGCTGCATATAACAGAGGGCTTCGGCAGGGAGCTGCAAACAAAGCGGCGCAGCCCGGTTTCTGGCAGCGGCTTCTTGATTACATAAAGAGCATTTTCAAGTGAGACATTCATGGATAAACAAGCATATTTCAAGATGATGGGCCTGGATAAGCAGGCAGCTGTAGATCCTCAGGTACTCAAGAACGTCCTGCTCGGTGCGGGAGCTGGCCTCGGTACCTATGCTCTGTCGAGCTTCCTTCCCGGAGCAAGGCAGAACAGGCTCGCAAGGCTTCTTGCATCCCTTGGTGTTGGTCTGGGTACAGGTTATTTCGGTACTGACATTCGTAACTGGTTCAGCAACAGGTCCGGCAAGAAACCAGCGGCTCCTGCTGTATCCAGCGCCGAGGCGCAGGCTGCTATCCAGAGACTGAAGACGCCTCCCGCTGTTCCTGGTGTGAAGACACCCGCTCAGGTTGCGAACCAGATATAGGCTGCAGGAAGGCAGACAGCCGAGGCGCCCTCTACAGAAACAACGGCACCCAAAGCTGCGGCTCCTGCTGCTGCTGCGCCTACTAAGGATCCGGACTAGGCGAAGATAGACTAGGACGTAGCTGCAGGCATGCGTGAATTTCAGCGAGCTGTGGCAAAAAATCCTATAAGGTATATGAATGCCAGTCCTGAAAAAGCTAGACAGTATCTTTATAAGGCGTATAAAGCAGATCGTGCTGCCAGGGGGGCTGCTAGGGGCTATCCATACAAAATTAACCCCATCGCATTAGGCAGACAGGTCTATATGTAGGATTTCTATCCTGAAGCAGATAAAGATGCACACGAAGTTATCTATGGAGCTCTGCCAAAGGGTATGGTAGATTACATGAACGGCGTCTGGAGTCGTGACTAAGGCGGAGTCTATGAAGGATAATTGAGTATATGCACTTAATGGAGATCTTTTAGTTGGCTTTGTTGCTTTAACTAACAAATGAGATTATTCAAATGGCATTTAAGAACTACACACTGACAACTGCTGCGGGCACATAGCAGACACTGTGTACCGCCAATGCATCCACGGACATAGCTATTGTTTCCATATAGGTGTACGGCGGATCGCAGGGAGGCACTGTGACGTTTACAAAGAAGCAGGGAGCATCCCAGATCTTCAAATTCGTACTGCCGGTAAAGGCGTAGGAAACAGTCGCCATAGATCACAAGATTTTTGTGCCCGCAGGCTACACGTACACTGCTACAGGCTCAGCTTCAGGAATGCAGATCTGCGCCAACGCAATGTAGATGACTGTGTGAGGTTCAGATGTTCACAAGTTACAAGCCATAGCAGTTCACCAGATACCCCACTACAATAGTTCCTGACTTAAGTGCAGGATTCGATACTCCGGAAGCCACAATATAGCTTCTCGGAGCTTCCGACAGCGCATCTGTAACAGTCACTGCCACAGGGCCGGACACAGCCAAGAAGTTCCAGTTCAACTTCAAGCTTCCAAAGGGACATGATGGTGCCGCAGGAGGCTTCGCTTAGCCTGTGGCAACTGCGCAGCAGCTTGCCTAGAACCAGCAGCCCACAGTTCAGGTTACTGCATCCGGACCATCTTCAGCTAAGGTGTTCTCTTTCGAGTTCGGCATTCCAAAAGGTGCGACCGGACCTAAGGGATAGAAGGGTGATACAGGCTAGCAGGGCCCGAAGGGCGATACAGGAGATGCAGGACCTCAAGGATAGACAGGCGCTACCGGAGCAACTGGCCCCGCCAATACGCTTACCATAGGCACCGTCTCTTCCGGCGACACTGCCGCAGCAACCATTACAGGTACAGCTCCAAACCAGGTTCTGAATCTGACATTGCCTAAGGGTTAGCGCGGCGCAAGTTTCACTGTCGATGCTACCGGTTTATTGTCCTAGAGGCCCACGTACGACGCACAGACCAAAGGGTTCTCGTTCCTGGCTACGGACACAGGTAACTTGTACATCAAGCAGTCGGATACGTCCGGCGACTGGTCTTAGGCTATTCCTTTCAGAGGAGAAGACGGAGCTGCAGCCGGTTTCGGCATACCGGTTGCGTCTGCTTCTTCACTGTAGTCCACTCAAAATCCGACAGTCACTGTAACAGCTACCGGTTAGAACACAGCAAAAGTGTTCAACTTTACATTCGGCATCCCAAAAGGTTAGAAGGGTGAAAAGGGAGATCCCGGACAGGCTGGTGCTCAGGGAGCTGATGGTGCACAAGGCCCATAGGGACCTCAGGGTCCGCAAGGCGAGACAGGTCCTGCAGGAGAGGATGGCCTAACTCCCACATTGGCTGTCGGCAACGTTCAGTCGGGCGAAACGCCTTCCGCTTCCATAACGGGCACCGCTCCTGATTACGTGATCAATCTCACACTCCCAAAAGGCGACAAGGGAGACAAGGGAGACAATTTCACTGTAAATCAGATAGGGCTGTACGAAAATCTGTCCGCATATAACGACCAGCCATAGGGTTTCTCTTACCTGGCTACAGATACGGGCAACCTGTACATCAAGATGTCAGACACATCCGGCGACTGGTCGTAGCCCATAGCCTTTCAGGGACCCGCAGGCGCGTCAGCAGGTTTCGGTGATCCCACAGTAACGGTCAATATGCTGGACACGTCGGACGCATCCGCAGCGACTGCGTCTGTAGCGGCATCAGGATAGAACACAGCCAAAGTGTTCTCATTCACGTTCAGTCTGCCCAGAGGCAAGACAGGCGCCCAGGGACCTCAGGGCCAGCAGGGATCTGCAGGTGCTGACGGCATTACGCCGCACATCGACCAGACGACAAAGCACTGGTTCATAGGCGACACCGATACAGGCGTGCTTGCTTAGGGAAAGCTTGGACAGGTGTCAGAGCAGATCACATCTGTCGGCTCCGATAACACTGCGACTCTGCAGAGCAGCGGCATCCCGGTCGGTGTGCTGACCAATCTGGGCAATTACTACCCTGTATAGAAGAATTCAGTCACCGTGGCCAATAGCGTATGCACAATAAACGTCACACGCTATCTTGCGTACGACGATACAAGCGCATTTACAGGACCGTGGACTGTGTACTTCGCTAGCGGCAGTGCTGAGAGCGCTTCCAGTTCCGTGCAGCTCGCTGTAGTTACAGGCGACATAGACACAGTCAACAAGACAGTGCAGGTGAGGGCGGTCACAGTGGACGACAATGGAAATGCAACCTACACGGGCTAGACTGTAACCGCCCGTTACGACTTTACAGTACCGGGGGTGTGATATGGCTGACAGTTATATTCATTTAACCGGGAACAACTTTAATTTTTACTTGGTTGAGCCTTCTGATTCCACTATCGTTGCTGCAGATACTATCATATGTTAGAATTTGTAGACAGGAGAAAAAACGTCCCTTACAAGAGCGTCAGATTCAGGTACTGTATTCAGATATCTTGATGCAGATCTGTCAGATATACAGATAACAGCACCTAAGCCATTGGTTGGCAAGCTTGAGATAGTACAAAATCACCTTTCAGCTTGTACAGTATATAATACCGGTGACTTTCCCAGATTGCGGTTTGTCCAGTGTTAGTTTATCACTGGTTGTACGAAAAACTTCATTAGTAATGCAAAACAAGTATGCATATAGTTTGTACAATGTCGTGGCTCCGGTCTTGATCCTCTGACCTTAAACCAGTATTCAGTAAGTGCAGTCTAGCTGATGCACAATGCAAGCCTGCACGAATTCCTTACAGCTCCCGCTGAGCGTGTTTATCATATCGGTACACACGATTATGCTACATCGATATCTAGTGTATCAGCTTTGGCTATATTAAATACACTGGATACTTCAGGATACTATAACGGATATGTTTCGCTGGAAGTTCAACAGCCCGAGGACACATCCCAGATAGATGCCAAGATACAGGCTCTCCAAGCTAAAGGCTGGGATGCAGGTGTAACTTATTATGCTCAGCCTGTCCAGAGCGACTCTGCCTCTGGGTTTCATTCAGACTCTTCCAGTTCCTCAGTAGGGGGTGGAAGCATGAGCGACGCTACTTCCGTACTTGTGCTGGACGGCATGATGCTGGCTCTGCAGACACCTGTGGCAGGAATGAAAGGATTGCTCATCAACAGCAAATACTTCGTACCTTTCCTTACAAGTACCATACAGATCAGTGACTCTGTCTCCGTTGTAGAGCTCGGATAGTGAGTCTATCAGTTACAGTCGGCAGTCAACTGCCCAGGCATATGTAATATAATGAGGTGACCATGTATTATCGTTACACTGAGGGGGGGTACTGCTGAATGTCTGCAATACCATACCCTCTTAATCCGATGGGCTCCAGTCCTGGACCTTACTTCGAACTCGTCATAAAGCCAGGTGTGCTTTCTAATAGTCTCACTTTCGGTATTCTTAATGGTACGGCGCCTGGCTACTTAAAGGTAGTTGACTGGGGAGACGGAGCGTCATCTGAAACTGCAAAGAGAGAAGTTCTTACACATACCTATAGTCAGGCAGGAACGTACACAGTGCGTATAAAAGCAGATGACACCTATATTGCTTTCGGAACACAGACAAAATATGCATAGATGGTATACGATACAAATGCCAATTGGAGTGCGTTGGGGAACTTGATCTCTATCTCGTTCAATGGATGTGTCAATGCCTAGTTTAAAATAGATAAGCTGCCTGAAAATCTATAGAACTTATCTAACATGTTCGCGAATTGTCATAAAGCAGAGCTGCATATACACAAATTGCCTGCAAAAATCGGATCATGTTACGAGGCATTTTATAACTGTTACAAAGCCGTCATCAACCTTGACGAACTTACAGCAAATGCTCCTTAGGGAGGATGGACTAACAGGGCAACTATGACCAGAATGTTCTGTAACGCAGGTTCCGGCAACTCTCCGGGGACTGTAACGGGCTCTCGTTCTGCGTTCCTTGCGAAGTTTCACGACATGGCCTCGTCCTATCAGATATTTACCAATACAAACACGACTCCGTGATTCCGCTGACATCAACTGTATGTTTTCCGCATAACACAGTATGAACCTATAGGAGAACATATGAACATAAGTACTTAGAACCTTATTGATTTGGACGGCTCTGTACAACTTAAGCCAGGGCAGAGAATGGTGCGTGTATCAGGCAGCACATGGATGCCTATCGGCGTCGGCGGCAACTTCATGCCCAGTGCATCGCAAGGCACAAGCTCGGCGGAGTATTACAAGTGCGCCAGCGTGGACACCGGCGGGACGGTTTTGGACGAGAACACCCTCGTTGCAAGCGGGTTCGGAACACGTTACGGATTTGAAGTAGACGGCACATATACGCTACAGAGCGGAAGCGGTACAGACAGGGTGTATGTAAAAGGCAGCATAATATTGTCATACAACACAGGAAGCTCATGCTGGGAGTTCACAGCCCCGGACTTTGAGCCTGACCCGCTGGCGTTGACAGCTGCGAGCTGCGAGACTCCGTGGGATGCGACTTCATGGATTACTGTAGCAGGTTCCCCACTGTCAGGCGCAACGGTTTCCAGGAGCGAAACGATTATCTCAGGCAGCACATGGAGTGGCTACAAGGCGGTATTCGACTCCGGCACCGGAACGTGGAGCTTCGAGAGCGATGCCACAGAGGGGCTGACATACACAGGACTTACACCTGTAGTCAATAAGATATACACTGCGGACACAACCATTCAGCTTGCTTATATCAAACTTGCAGGCATACTTAACGACGAAACTGTCAAGTTCCTTCTGTATCCGAAGTCCAGTGGAACTCTTGAGGATATATCCGTAGGTGGCAATGGTGTAACGGTTACAAATACCGGAAGCGTTGCTGTTGAGAAGAATAGAATAGTATTCGGAGAAGGTAAAGCTCTCACTATACCTGCCAATACGCTTCCTGATGATATCTTCGTTTCCGGCAGTCCCTTCATTATTGAGTTTCAGGGTACCATTCCTACGTATACCAGCGTTGCATGCTGTCCGTGGGCCCGTAAAGAAGGCTCCATGTATTACAACCGTCTCGACATGTTTTTGAATACGATTGAAGGGGACTCGAATTACGGACAGATGACCATAGGTTACTGGACTAACAACGTAGATGTCCCTGTAGGTGCATTTACGGTAGGTGTGGAGCATGTCGTAGCGTTTGAGTATGACGGGAGTAATACCAGCCGTGTTTATCTTGATGGGGTGCTTCAATACAGCTTCACCGGGACAAATTATCTTCCGTTCAGGACCTTGGATTTCTACATAGGTCACGATACAGATGAAATAGGAGGTTCAAACGCAAACCCATTCCAGGGAAACATGTCCTATTTCCGAATCAGAAATGTGGCTCCGTATCAGGGAGCGTCTTATACACCTGAATTTGTGTGATAACAAACAAGGACTTAGATATGTATTAGGAATACTCAGACAGCGATATCGTATTGTAGACCCTCGTTGACTAGAGCACAAATCAGTAGCTCAACATCAGAACACCTTACGTAACACGCACAGTTACCATATAGCAGCAACAGCGCATTCCGCTGTACATCAACGGCAAGCTCAAGTCAGCATAGCAGCTCTCACAGCTCGGACTCCATGTGCGACAGTACACCAAGTTATAGCGTTAGCAGATCTACTTCACCAACCTCTACGCACAGGATGCACAGGGCGACAAGGCTCTGCAGCTTCGTGTCAGACAGTACAAGGCATATCTCGATCAGCTCGGACTCTCCTACAGCGTCTCCCAGGACACAATTATGGCTGCAATCCAGCAGGCAGACATGACGGATGCTTAGAAAGCTACAGTCGCAATGTAGATGAAGGCGATCTACGACGCCGTTACAACCAACCTGTAGTTCTATGGATCGTAGACCCCGCATAAGGACACTTACAACTATATTGCGAAACTTATACAGTACCTTCCGGAGGTGACAGAATGAGTCTTCCGTAGTACATGATCACCGACTTGCCCCAGTATGTGCACATCACAGACCGCAGCAAGTTCCAGAACTCCATAGTATAGCCGGGCGCTGTACTTATATTCAGCTAGGACGGAACCTCGCTCACAGTCAAGCTTCCCTCGGGCGTCTTTCAGAGTCTCTCAGGAGACATGAGCGATTCCATATATCAGGCTATCATGGGCATTATCGGCGCGACAAGCGATTCGTCCTTTGCTCCGCTGTCCTTCGGATGCACATATTACAAGTGCGCCAGCGTGGATACGGAAGCGAAGACATGGAGTGGCTACAAGGCGGTATTCGACTCCGGCACCGGAACGTGGAGCTTCGAGAGCGATGCCACAGAGGGGCTGACATATACCAGCGTCATGCCGATCGTCGGCAGCATTTACAGCGCGGACGCTCTGGCACGCATACAGAGTTTGTATCAGGGAGAACCTTCCGGATTGATCTTCCGCGCGCCTCTTGCCAGTGATCTGGTTGATATCGTTGGAGGGGTGCAAGGCGAGTCGTGGGGCACCGCGCCTGTCTATGGCGCAATCGACGGCAAGGATTGCGTAACCACAAACGGTACAGGAATTAAGTTCACTTTCGATTCTGCCGGATTGTTTGAGGATATCTGGTCTCCGAGAACAATCATGCTTTGGTTCCGCAAGACAGGGGGTTCAGGGTGGAGGCAGATTTACAGTCCGGCAGATAGTATCAATATTCGTGAAGCCACTTCGACTGTTCACTACGGTAAGTATGAGCAGGAAAGCACTGTTTCGATTTCGAACAACGTCTGGTATCATCATGCATTTACTGTCACTGAAAATAACATCAAGTGGTATATCGATGGTGTGCTGAAAACGAATAACACATCATGGATTCCGGACGGACTTTTGACATACTTCTCTCTCGCCACATGGTCTGGAGTAGTCGGCGAGTCACCTGGTGGCGCATGGTCGGGTCAGATCGCTGATGTCAGGATCTACAACAGAGTGCTCGACGCCGCCGAAATACAACAGATTTACGCCTCCTGAGACGATTCCACAGTGATACTTAACGGGCACCCTATATTAGTTCGCCTATAATATAAGGAATACAACATGGCAGAAAAAAATGTACAGCTCAAGTGCGGTTAGGACTTGCTGTATCCGAAGACGAAGCTCGCTATGGTGGACGGGCTCATCGATCAGGATACAGGAAAGATCGACACCGCGCTTCTTCCGAAGACAGGGATTGACATCAAGTACAACAACGGCATGATCTAGCAGGGAGTCACGTAGATCAACTTTGCAGGCACTGTTACAGTGTAGAAGACTGCGGACGGCGTTGTCAAAGCACGTATCGGATAGAACCAGAACAGCTCCAACTTCAACTCCAAGGACGGCGTCACTGACGGCACTGTATCGTACTCCGGCATCACTGCGAAGAGCATGATCATGACGACACCCGCCGACTAGACCTGGGGTATCGGAGACTGGCCTGCAGGTTCCACGCATTCCGGCTTCAACGCAACCACAGCTGCCTCTCAGAATGTCACTGTGACGACAGCCGGAAATATCCACTTCTAGTAGGAGAACAGCTCCTTCACCGCGCAGGTCATCGACTGGTCCGGCGTCGCTGCTTAGACCACCTTCGTAGTTACCTCTACCGGAACTGTCCAGACCTCCGGTGACGCCGGAATCACATGCTCCATCGCCAGCTACGGCACAGAAACAAATGCGCCTGCAGCTGTGGGCAACATGGGCAAGCCGACGTTCACGTTCGACATGAAGCAGCTTCTTCCTTAGGGTGGACGCTTCCACTTCAAGATCGTGCACAACAACGGCACATAGGGCGCCTTCACATGGGAAATGTAGTAGCTGTTCTACAATGCAGGCACTACGCCGACAGTTGCGACGCCTGCAATTGAGTTCGCTTCGTCCGATACGACTCAGTTGTCCGGTGTCAGCTACATCAGCAGCGGGACGCTGAACGTCACGTCCACGCAGATCGCGAACCTCAACAAGCGCGCCGCGACTACAGGCAACAAGGTTGCAGTGTCCGGCTCCTACACGACGTACACATACAATGCGTCGCATCTGCAGGACTACACGCTTGAATAGAACGACGTCACTGCGTTCGCTTCCACTGTCACGCTCGCAACAGGCAAATCTCTTGCAGGCAACCTGTCTGTGAACATGAATGCGACCAACGCGTATGCGACCTCAGGAAATGTGTCCAGCAATGCCATCGCCGTTCTTGTCGACACTCTTGCAGCAGGAACGACAGATGCCACGGCCAACGAGTCCTTCAAGACCTAGGCCTACAGGCTGAAATCCGACTGCGCCACACCCTGGGACAGCACATAGAGCCTCGCAGCCAACGACGGTCTGCAGCAGATGCACAGGCAGCTCAAGTATCCGACGCAGAACTTCTCCACCTTCACTCCTGCAGGACCTGATTACTCGGGGCTCACAGGATTCAGGTACTACATCAGAAGCTTCACGTTTGTCGGTGCCAAGTTCGGAGGCACGTTCACGTTCGGCAACCTCGTATAGAGCGATCTGGATGCGACCAAGCTCACCATTGAAGTGTCCAAGGAAGGAACCACATGGTACGACATCACCAAAACGTAGGCGTACGGAGGTATCCGCGTGTTCGCAGATACTGTTAAGGCTCCGAAGCTGCAGTTCGCATTCGCAGACGCCGCTTCCGATGTCATCTACCTCCGCATTGGAATGAACAACACATTCACCAAGGCTCTCACAAGCCTTGCGTTTGCTTAAGGAGGTGCTTGAATGAGCTAGAAATTCGTTGCCAACCGCAACTACTTCCATACGTTCTCCAAGGTCGGCGTTCAGGAAGACATGTACGTCTTCCAGTCCAAGGTCAAGGGAGGACATACAGTCTCAGCGTAGGACGTCCGCGCATAGAACGGTCTGCTCCCTGTCGGAGCCACATTCGATGCGCTGAAGGCGCTGTACGAGGCGAACGCGCACGGGTAGCAGACTGTGATGAAGATGTACTAGAAGTACTCTCTCAGCCGCATTGCAGACTCCAACGTGAACAACAAATACCAGGCATGGCAGATCATCGACGGCGGCAAACCGGTGCAGGGCTTTATCGCTCCCACCGACGTGCTGGACGCTTCCGGCAATCCGGCTCTCGGCTACACTGCCAAGCTGTACAAGTAGGACGGCACTACGCAGATTGCAGGAACAGACGGCAACTGGGTGTTCGACTACTACTCCGGACTTGTGCTGTTCGAGAAGGGCAAGGAGCCGTAGTCCCTCGGATGGGGCATGGTGAAGCTGTCCGCTTTCGCCTATATAGGAAAAACTATCAAGCAGCAACTTGACTCCATCACCTCTGTTGCAGGTGTTGTGTATTAGATAATCTAACAAAAAGGACTATACAATGGCTAATCTCAATGTCAGACTTAAAAATCAGACTGGCGATATTCTGTATCCGTAGACGCTCGCAGCGAACGTCCTGAACCTCGATACGTTTATTCAAGGTCAGATCTCCTCTGCAGGTCTTCTGAAACGTGAAATCGTCGCTGCTCTTCCGTCTGATGACATCAGCGATACTACGATCTACATGATCCTCAAGGATCCTGCGGGATCCGGCCAGAACGTGTACAATGAGTACATGTACATCAACAGCCAGTGGGAGCTCATCGGTGACACGGCTGTCGACCTCACCGGATATGCGACCGAAGAGTACGTGACGAGCGCTATCGCGAACAAAGCTGACAAAGCTACCACGCTCGCAGGCTACGGCATCACGGATGCGGCCTCCAAGACAGAGCTCTCCGACGCTGTCAGCACGATCAATACTGCGCTCGATGGCAAGGCGAACAAGTCGACTACGCTGGCAGGATATGGAATCACGGATGCTGTCTCCGATTCTGAACTCGCGGCTGCCAAGTCCGAGCTGCAGGGGAACATCGACGCCAAGGCCGACTCCTCTGTGGTCACGGCTCTTCAAGGTACCGTTGCAGCCAAAGCGGATCAGGCGGATCTTGATGCTCTCAGCGACTCCGTCAGCGCTCTTAAGGAACAGGTCAACGGCCTTGTCTCCAGTCAGATCACGTACTAGGTGATTGCATAATCACTTCTCCCTTGAACTGACAACTAAGACGCAAGGGATCCCTTTCCTTGCGTCTTTTTATTAGGAGCCACAATGGCAGCGACCACTAAGAATGTATATTTGAAAAATGTAGCGGGTTAGACACTGTACCCGTATACTACCAATGTGCCGCATAAAGCTTAGTTCTCGTTTGCCGATGGCTAGCTTGCGCTTAACTTCGATAAAGTCAGAGACGGGCTCGGCCTTACAAGTGACAGTCTCAGCTTCAGCCTTCCTTACCAGACATTCTCACAGGTGACCGACAATCAGGTCACACTCAGCGGGCTGCCTGTGGGGATTAAGACAGATCTCGGCAACTACTATCCTGTATAGAAGAACTCTCTGCAGTTCACATAGGCAGGAATTACGCTGACAGTCACTAGATATCTCGCATACGACGGACTTGATACATTCTCCGGCACATGGACAGCTTACTTTGCCTGCGGAAGCAACGGATAGCAGGGACCTAAGGGATAGACAGGTGCGACCGGGCCTGCCAATACACTTTCCATAGGTACGGTTACATCAGGCGGCACCGCTTCGGCTTCCATTACAGGTGATGCACCGAACCAGACACTCAATCTTGTGCTGCCTAAAGGCGACAAGGGAGACACGGGAGCTGACGGTGCACCGGGTGCAGCAGGTCCTGCCAACACGCTCACAATCGGAACAGTTTCTTCCGGTGACACGGCTTCAGCTAACATTACAGGCACTTCACCTTCACAGGTGTTGAACCTCGTGCTTCCAAAGGGCGATAAAGGACAGCCGGGAGCTGCAGGAGCATCTGCGTATCAGATATGGATCAGCAACGGCAATGAAGGTACATAGACCGACTTCCTCAACTCTCTTAAGGCTACAGGCTACAGGCACCCGTTCACTGCGGCGGATATCTCCGACGATACACTGACCATAGCGACAACAGGTACTCCTGTATCCATATCCGACCAGACATCTGTAACATATCCGCTCCAATTCGGTTCGTACACTGTCACAGGGAATCAGACAGTCATTGATATGGCTGTCAATCTGAGCGCAATAGGCAAGAGCGTAAGCGGAACATGGTATGTCAACTTCGCGGCAGGCGGACCCGGAGCACAGCCTTCCGGTACATACATCATAGAGCAGACCAGCGCGTCGTTCACACCTGCAGCGAACAATATCTATAAGCACACTATTGTATCAGGGTAGAGCATCTCATTCGCTTCTACCAACATGAGTGCAGGAAGATGTTCTACATTTGAGCTGTGGCTTGTAATGGGCGGCACGGTTGTCAGCTTCTCTTTGCCTGATACGCTTACATGGGTAGGAACTGCGCCGAACTTCGACAGTGCCAATACGCTGTATGCACTTGCAATAAGATGGGACGGATAGAGCTACATAGCCAATCTGGCATACACCAGGGCAGTCGCATAAGGAGGATGAATGTACGCTAAGATATAGAACGGTTCTGTGGTTTATCCTCCACGGAACGACGGGAACAGATTCAATGTAGATACCTGTGTATAGTGGCTTCAACAGCACGGTTTCACTGACATGACACCGTAGCAGCTTGCTCCTTACCTTAAACAGGAGACAGTGGACTATACAGCCTTTGACAACGCATGCCAGATGTTCCGTCAGGTCTGCTATCAGATAGGTGGAGCCATAGGCAACGCATAGTTCAAAGGAGGCTTCGACTAGTACGCTTCTTTCATCGATTCACAGTACGCACAATAGAATCCGGCACAGGCTGCTCTATACGCTGCAATGTGGTCAGGCGTCAACTAGTACGCCAAGTACTAGGGCGCAAAAGTCGGTCTAGGGCAGCCTGACTGGTGGTACAGGTGCTGGAACATACAGAGGGAAGCATAATGCCTAATACATAGAAAATATATACAGACGCCTAGATGTCTGTTGATCCGCCTGCGGGCTCCGTCACAGTATTCAATGGTTACAATAACGGCATAAACAGCGCAGACGGCGTAGGTCTTCGCATGCTTAAAAGCGACGGCACTATATAGAAGGTCGCACCATAGGTGTCAGGTTATCTGCCTCTTTCCGGAGGCACGATGACGGGAATCATCAACAGGAACGGCGTTCTTGCAGGCAATACCACCAACGGTGGTTCTGTCTCTCTGCGAGGAGGCGTATCTACTTTTAATGATGGCGGGACTCTTACTTTATACGATAAAGGGCATACCAACTATGCAGGACAATTTAACCTGCAAGCTGCTAACGGCTCCAATACTGCAGCTATTGTCGGCAAACCTGACGGCACATTGACGTGGAATGGCAAAAATATCGTTCGCTCTGTCGTTACTTCATCGGGTACCGCCGATGCCAACGGCAATATAAGCCAGGGCACGCTGTTCACAGGCTAGCTTCTCGCTGCTTCCGCTGATCTGGACGATTACAAGACGCCGGGTTACTACTACAGCAACGCCAACGTGGACTGTGCACAGATGGGCAATCACCCATCCGGTCTGGCAGGAGTGCTTCACGTATAGGGACACGCCGGAAGCAACATCACAATACAGACGTGGTAGGACTATCGGACAGATAACGATCAGGGCGACTCATGGTAGCGCAGATACTACAATGGAACATGGTCATTGTGGTACAGAAGATAGCTGGTCGGATCAAGAACAATATACGTAGGTGCGACAAGATAGATCAAAACAGTACAGCAGCTGATGTCCTATCTTAACGGCAGAGGCTCGCTGTCAAGATTGACAACTGTGTCCTTCGATGACGGCACATATACAGGCACGCTAGGTATAGCGCGTATAAGTGTGGCGCTCACAAGTACATCAAAAAACGCCAGCAAGGTTACACTGTCCGGCGACGTTACAATAAGCTATGCAAATACAGCGTCATGCTCATATCTGACTTTCGCAGGAGGGCTGACAATTCAGGACAGCATACGTTGTGCAGTCGAGCACTGTAAAGTGACAGGTCCAAGCAGAATTGCTGTTGCGCTGGCAAGAAACGTATCCGCATATATAAATGATGTTACAGCTACACGCACAGGAACTGTTGGAGACGTGTTCAATATAGCGAACACAGCGAATGTAGGTATCACTAGTTGTTCGGCTACAGGTTACTTATCATCAGGAGGGGCGGCTTTCGCTATTGGCAGCTGCAACTACGTAACGTTTACTGGAACTAATACAGCGCGTACTTCGGCGTACGCACTGTATATGAATAACAGCTTTATCTAGTTCAACTCCAACAGCACAATCAATTATAACAACATAGGTTCCGTGTAGCTCAATTCCAATGTCCGCAATCTGTGTGTTATGTATAGCAGTGTCAAAGTAAACAGGTCAGGAACAACCGCTACAACTAAATGCGCACCAGCCAACAAGACAATAGGTAACAGCAACAGCCTGAACTCGCTTCCTGACAATTACTGAGAAGGATAAGGAGACGTACCGTGAAATATGTGGTTTCAAACACCGATAACACCATCATCGCGACACACGACGACAATCAGGACGTCGAGAATCTGTACAATAACTGCACAGTGTACAAGTCAACGTAGCACTATGAGCTTGGCGATACCTTTGTAATCCCTGCTGCTACAAAACAGGATCTGGTGGAATTTCTGTACCAGTAGAAATGCAAGGTTGCCTATGGCGGCTTAACCATAGTGAAGGATCAGCAGGAGTACACTTTTGAGACCACGCAGGACTCCATAACGATGTGCAACAGTCTGGCTCTCGCCATTGCTTCGCAGCCAGACACACATGAGATCAGCTGGAAGTGCTGGAAGGGTGACGTCCCTGAGATGGTGCAGCTTACAAAGGCGCAGTTCAACGCCATCTTCGCTTTCGGCATCACTATGATCAACTAGGCATTCGCCGTGTAGGGACAGCTAAACAGCGTAGTGCAGAGCATGCAGCCGCAGCAGCTCCAGGACACAGAGTACATTGCACAGTTTAAAGCGCAGTCCATATAGGCGTTCAGCGCCGTAGCAACAACGATCTCAGTTTAGGCGCTCCTTGCCGATTACCAGCCATAGGGCACAAGCGACTCGGCAACTGCCTGACGCGCCGCTATTGGTGCTTTCTTTCTTTGTTCGCTTTTCCAGCTCGGCGAACACTCCTTTTGCTCCGTCTGTCCGCAACAGCAGGCGGAGTTTTTATTATTTCGCAATCTGTGTGCTGTATATGTCGTACTGTTCCTGCGTGATCTTTCCCTGTTCCAGCTGCTATGTCAGCCACTTCTAGTCCTGAGCATAATTGTACTTTGCAGTGTCCATGCAACCTGCACCAAAATACAGAGCACAGCCAAGCAGCACCGTAATAAGTATCTTTCTCATTCTGCCTCCAATATATCTTTTGTCTGCTGATACGCTTCTTCGCGCATACCGAAACCATTCGACCAGTTGAGCAGATCCCCGTTGTAGCTCTGTGTGGGTCTTATCAGATGTACATTCGGAAGTTCCAGATATCCTGACTACTTCAGCTGCATCACTTCTCTGTCCATAACAGCATTGAGCAGCTACAGCAGTCCTGATATTCCCTGCACTTCGCCATTGTACTTTGTAGGCGGTGTCAGCACCACGTACACATCGTCGTACTTCGCTGTCTACTGAACCGAAGGTAACGGTATATTGTTGAGTACACCGCCATCTCCGTACAGCTCCTGTCCGACTTTAACAGGCATGAACAGAAACGGAATGCTTGTAGCTGCAAGCACCCACGTAGGGGTGGCAGCCTTCATGTAACTCGTATAGTCATTAAGTCTGGTGACAGATACCTGCACATGGTCCATTGCATTGGTTGTCATGTTCTACAGAAGGAATCTTGCGAGTCCGGTATTGTCGATGATGTAGTTGCTCTTGCTGTATGTGCTCTTGACAGCCTGTAAAGGCGCAAGATGCATCCACTGAGAGATGTCCTTGTTTTCCATGAGGTCTGTGAACCATATACTGTTATGTCCGCTGTAATACAGACCTCCGAATATTGCACCACCTGAAGATGCAAAAACTTTACCTGGAATAGCTCCATGCTACTAGAAGGCTCTGTATACTCCTGTGAGTATCTACGAAGATGTTACACCACCGCCCTGAGCAACAAGCAGCGTGTTGTTCAAGTACTTTATGCCGTTGGAAATAGAGTCTGACATTTACGTGCTCCTTATTTTTAGACTATAAGGAAACCAGCGTCTGTCTATAAGGATACTAATGTTTACCATACTTCAGCTTAAGAACAGCCAGCCTCTGAATCAGGCGTGTCAGCAGTACATAAGAGAAACTCTCAATAAATTTTCATTGACAACGGACGGTCTGTGGCTGCGCACGCTAAAGCTCGATGAGGTGCAGTTCAAGTGGTGTCCGGCAATGCAGTAGTCTGCCGTTCTCGGAGCCTTCTGCCCTGTCAGCAGCGATACAGTATATATCCAGCCGCCTACAATGCTTGTTTAGGCTACATAGAAAGTGTATACATAGCTGCAGATTGATTGGCTGTAGCGTGTATTCTCCACAGTTGTGCATTAGCTGAGGCACATGTATCAGTGGCGGAAGAACAAGTTCTCCTACACGCTGGCTTCGCTTCCGCTTCTCAGACAGGTTACTCTGTAGAGAGATGCGTAGCGCGTTCAGGTGTCCGCATAGTTGTTCGCCTAGAGAGAAGCTGTAATACGCAACTAGAAACGCAACATATCCAAAGGCTGGATGCAGGAAGTTGCAGTAGGGAGTGATTCAAATGCGTAATATGCTGATTGCTGTTCTGTTGATATGTTCGATCGTTTTCGTGGTAAGCTGTCAGTCGGTTACATAGCGTTAGTACTATGAACCTACATAGCAGACAAGATTCGTGGGAACAGACGGGCTCACAAGAGGCGCTGTCAAGAGCTAGAAGGGAAAGAACGGTATTCCCGATTTCTCGCAAAATCAAACTTTCAGTTTCAATCTGCTGAATCTGTAACAGGGAGCAACCATGGCGAAATACATTCAGCCGAAGCATAAGACAGACTTTTCCAATGCCTATGTGTAGCCAGGGAAAATGCTGCTTTTTGTATAGTCCGATTCATCTTAGGGATATGTACTTACAGGCAGGAATTCCGCAGGTCAGTTCGTTCGCATATCTGAGCAGAAGCAGGGCATAACATAGGAACAGGTACAGGCTATATCTCTCAGAAATGCATTAGTGTTCGGTTAAGGAGCTTAGATGTATTAGAAGAGATATACAAGATCACTTGCAAACCCTTTCAGCACACGGTCCAACAGGTTCTTTCCAAAGACCATCAAGTAGTGCTTCGACTGGGCATAGTACATGCATGACAGATTTCCTGTCATAGGTACAGCTATCAACAAAGTCGTCAGATACTTCGCTGCCGACATCACAGTAACAAGCAAACAGTCTCCCTCTTAGACTGACACAGACTCGCTCAAGCACACATAGGAGCTGCTCAAGGACGGTTACAATCTGCTGTAGCTTCTGATACGCATCGGCTAGGAGCTTGCCACAATGGGCAACGTGTTCGTATATGCGATGCCTGTGATCAACAGGACACTGTGCTGTCCTGAATGTCGTAAGTTCGTGGTAGCCATGGATAAAGTGGTACCGAAAGTAGATTTTCAATGGGACGGATAGTGCAAAGGCGTGTGTCCTAAGTGCGGCAAAAAGGTCACATTCCTGATGGTTGACAAAGTCACCAGTGACTAGCTTGGACGCAAGATCCGGTTCATGATCTACTCTCCGCGAGATGTTCAGCTCAAGTTCAACTAGCTTACAGGTTAGTACACATATCTGTACAAGATGCCTTCGCACATCAAGAATGCGATCGTGTAGGGCGATCCTGTATATCTCAGAACAACGCCAAAAGTGTTCCTGAAGGGCGCTTTCTCCTAGAAGTTCATATAGTTCCCTGTCGATAAGTTTCTGCATCTCAGGACAGACACGCTGGCTTCAATGGACAGGTTCTACAAGGGCTGGGGCACTCCTCTGTTCCTCAGCAGCTTCAACAACATTCTCAGACTGGCATATCTCGATAAGTTCAATTAGGCGGTTGCAACCGACTTCATTGCTCCTATAAGAATGATCAGTCCTCCGACACAGCAGCTTCTTGCCGGTCAGGACAATCTCCGGCAGCCTATCAGCGGTCACGCTGTCAAGAACTTCATCATGGAAGCCATTAAAGGGATCAGAGAGAACCCCTCTCAGTGGGTTGTATCTCCGTTCCCGCTCAACTATCAGATGCTTGGCGGCTAGGCGAAGCAGCTTGCACCTGTGTAGCTGATGAAGTGGTACTAGGACAGAATTCTGTAGGATATGGCCATTCCTCTGTAGATCAGACAGACGACATTCCAGGCAGTAGCGCCATCTATGGGTCTCAGAATGTTTTAGCGGCAGTGGATACATTTCACCTCGCATCTTGATTACGGGCTCAGATGGCTTGTAGACAGAATCTGTTAGGTACACATGCTGGATCAGGTATCGGTACGCCTTGACAAGACATCGTTCGTCTAGGATGATATGCACAAGCAGACCATTCTTAACATGATGGGCAGCGGAATTATTTCTACAGATACGGTTCTGAGTACTATCGGTCTGGACTTCAAGGACTAGGTCAACAAGAAACTTGAAGAACAGAACTACGAAGCGGAAGAAGCCGCAAAGAGCCAGGCGAATCAGCAGCAGATGTAGATGACCGCTTCTGTATTGCCTCCTCCTGGATCATAGGGCATTGGAGCTGCACAGCTGAACATGTAGATGGTTCAGCAGGCGAACATGCCTCAGCAAGCTATGTAGCAAGGCGCACCTATGCCAGCAGCTCCTGCAGGAGCAGGTATGCCGCCGATGCCTTCAGGTCTGCAGAACAGTCAGTCCGCAGGTGTGTAGGCGTTGTTCCAGCAGGCACAGCAGATGGCTCAGCAGATATTCGATACAGGAGTTACGCAGGGACCTGGCGCACGCAGGTCTGCTCTTGTTCAGCTTAAGCAGCAGAATCCGTAGCTCCACGCACAGGTTAAGCAGATACTTTTGAATATAGATCAGCAGACCGCCTCTCAGGCAGTAGCACAGTCCAAGATGCCGCAATGAAGACTAAGATAAGACAGTACCTCGATAAAAGAGCTGCTTTTGACAGGGCGCTCGCCAAGTCTGCAGGCTGGTGGCAGGATCTGAAGAACTTTGGGCAGGCTGTCGGTCAGAATATGGCTGATGCCAACCAGTACTATAAGAATAACAGGACTATAGACAGGCTGCAGCAGGGCAAAGGCAATTACGGCGCTTCCGACAGAAAAGCTCTTCTCGATGTCATGAAGCGCCGACAGCAGTTCATCAGAGACCGCTCAGGCATGTCCTGGAAAAGCCTTAATGCAGGACAAGCTTTGAATACAGCAGGGACTACAGCTGCAGCGACTGCAGCTACTCTTGCAGGAGGAGAAGTTCTCGGGGCTGCTGCTACAGGTATCGCAACAGGTGCAAAAGCTGTCAGAGCGGCGCAGACAGCAGCTAAGGCAGCAAAAGACGCACAGACAGCTGTAAATGCCGTCAAACCTGCAGGAACAGCCGCACGCATGTTACGCACAGGTACAGGGACTTTTATCAAAGACTACCTGACAGGCTAGGCAATTGAAGCAGCTCCTTAGGTGTATGCTCAGACAGTAGCGAAGATGCATCCGTAGTGGACTCCGTAGCAGCGATAGCAGTATCTTGGCAAAGCGAGACAGTGGGGGAGCACTATGAATTCTGCGTACTGGACTGGAAGCGGTCTCAGAGCTCCTGGCAAATTTGGGAAGATACTTGGATTAGGTATGGGTGCCATGGGTCTGACCAATGCGTACGCTCAGAATCAGAATCCGACATAGTACTACACTTTACAGGAAATACAGCAGGATCCTTCCAGACTGGACAGAATGCCACAGCTGACAGGACAGCAGCGCACTGTCATGCAAGGCTATCAGCAGTAGCTGAACAACCCGGCGCTGCGCTTCATTCGTCCATTCAGAACTCCCGGACAGTTCATGTTCATACCTGGTGTAGGCTCAGTTGAAGATGTTGTTCCGTAGGGCAATAATACTGTCGACTACGCACTTGGAAGGACACCGGATACTTATAATTTACAGCGTACACAGCAGGACCGTGCTGCAGCATACAGAACTCTGGAGCAGGATCCGAATAACCCTACAGCTGAGCGCATACTGGAGAATACGCCATAGTATGTGCGCCAGACAATCCGGAATAATGGCGACACGACCAAAAATACAGTGCATGCTACAGCGTAGTAGGCATACAGAGCATATTACATGAAGCCTCAGGCGCAGCAGGATCCCGCATAGTTGCAGAGGCTTAGAATAGCCGCTCTGTAGTAGCGGCGCAACGCAGCAAGGTATGCAGCGCAAAATGCAGGCTTGGTACAGTCAGGATTCGGCAAGATGATTCCTGCCTCTGTGGTGCAGCAGGGTGTTGTCGAAGCTACAAAGCAGAAGATGCAGCTCTACAAGCAGCTGTCGCAATAGAAAGATCCTGTTAAGCATCAGCAGATACTGGAGTAGCTGCGATACGGCAACCAGCAGGGCGCTGTAGGCGCATAGGCGCTGAAAGCCAAGTGGTCTCCGTAGATGCGCAATCAGGTTGTACAGCAGGTTGTCGGAGATAACACAGATCTGACTCAGCTGCATCAGATGATACAAGGTCAGAATGAATACAATAAATGGCTTGCGCAAAATAATCTGCAGCAGGATTCCGACCAGTATACCGCTTAGATAGCTGCAGGTATGAAAGACAGATATGTGCAGAACATCAAGAAGCAGATAGCTTCCACCAACGATCCCATAGGATACGCATAGAAGCTTCTTATGTTGAAGCAGCACGCAGGATAGGATACTGCTGAACTTGGCAAGCAGCTGTACGACCAGATATATCCCAGAGTGAAGCAGCAGATATGGAAAGATCCTATCAATAACCTGCCGCAGGCTATTAAGCTGTGGGGAATGTCCAAGGGTTACTCCAAGTAGTTCCAGAACTTGTTCGGATCCAAGTCGGGTCTGTGGGGAACTGTCGGCCTTGGTGCAGGCCTTCTCGTAGGGCTTCCTTTACTTTACAGCCTATTTAGCGGACGCGCATAGACACCTCAGGTTAACTATAAGGATGCCAGGTTCCAGCAGATGCTTGACTAGGCTGTGCAGATGAATATGCGCAGACAACAGGAAGGAAGTTACGCGTGAACTAGATGCCTAAATCAAATCCAATATCCAAGCTTGTATAGAGCTACCAGAGCAAGGTAAAGAGTCCATTAGGGCAGTCTTTACTGCTCGCAGGTATTGGATTGCCTGCTGCCTATATGCTTAAGCGCCCTGTTAACAAGCTGTTGAAACATTTGGGAAGAGATCCCAGAATTAACGCAGCTCTTGGAACACGGCCTGCGTAGATGGAATAGGGCCTGGACTAGATGGAGAACTCATGGGTCGGCAAGCACGGTATCCCGATTGCGCTTGGACTGGCTCCGGCTGCTGTTGCTCTTGCGATGAACGTCACTCCCGGCCAGCCTTACTACGGGCTCAACTCGTGGGCTGTAAAGAAGAAAGCCGCACTCAAGAAGATTGCTTCTTTATGGTAGGCTAATGGATACCAACCGCAGATAGACTTCTCGCAGACACTGAACCCGAATACAGTTGTCAGCATGATCCAGCATAATCCATACCTGAAGGACTCGCCGTATTAGCGCAATCTTGGTACGTCTATTGTTACAGCAGCCAAAGCATACGGAAATTAGACGACGCTTGGCAGCATTTATGACAGCGCTGTTAACAAGTTCGATACCAAGCTCAGATTTGAGGGTGTTACAGATAAAGCTGTCAAGAGTCTTGTTCAGGGTTCTCTGGCAGGTATGTTTACAGATGTGGTCGGTTCCGTGATGGGGCTGCCTTAGCCTGTAAGAGGCCAGGTTGCCAATACTGCCGGGTTTGCACAGGCTCTGTACTCGATACTGAACTAATGTATACGTAATAAAGGGATACAATGAAATACTCTGATGTTTATAGACAGTTGCATAAAGAAGCAGCAGGACTTGGATAGGCTCTGGCAAACGGAGCGTATCTGATCGCGGCTGTGACTATGCTGACTCCTGCTGTTGGCGGCGCTGCTGCCGGATACGCTGCAGGCAAACTTACGACACCTGGCGTTCAGGACGTGTAGAACCTGTAGAAGTAGCACAGGCTTGCCAGACTCAAAAGAGACAATGAAACACAGCGTCTTCTCTAGCAGCGTGAAGACACCAATGCAGCCTACAGTAAGAAAGTCAAGCCGATGAGGTTTGCCTGATGCATAGTATCGGACCATAGGAAGCGCTTCTGATGCAGCTGGACCAGGAATAGGAACCGGCGCTGACAGTCGACACTTCGCAGTCCATGTGGGACTACAGAAACAGGAATACATACAATGGTATTCCTGTCGAGCAGTCTGCACAGGATCTGAAAGTCAATAATGCGTAGTAGCTGTAGAGAGCGCTTCAGCTTAAGCAGGGCGTTGTCGTTTGGACAGGATACCTGTCACCTTAGTATGACGACAAGAAATCTGTTTAGCAGTACAGAGATATCAGACAGAAGTAGGCTTAGGGTCTCATTCGTGTCTACAGCTAGGACAGACAGTTCTGCCCTCAAATCAATAAATTTCTTGTGCTTGTTACATACGCATCTCTTAGCTATTAGCTGAATCCGAGACTTGAATACCTCAAATAGGAACAGAACAATGAGTGATCCGATTTTGCCGAATACCATAACGACTGCGCCGTCTGTCAAATCCGTAGTCAACACAATAAATCCGCTTTCATTTTTGTTTTCAGGCAGAGATTATGTGCCGTCATGGTTCATAAATATGTTCCGTGGAGCTAAGGGAAGCGAATGGGAAACAACAGGTGCACCTGCCAAGTCCGCACATATTGCCGCAAAGGTGCTTGCCGGAGCCGGTGCGCTTGGGCTTGGAGCATGGGGAGCAAGGCACCTTATGCACTCCATGAAGCTGGACGCCATAGATAACGCCAATGCTGCTGCTACTGCAGGAGGAAAGCTGTAGAAGCTGTACAAAAGACCTACAGGTGCCATGGCTGGATATACGCAGGCGGAACAGCGTAAGGCGAAGCAGCTGCAGGAGTCTGACAGCCGCGGTATCGAAAAGAAAGCCCTACTCGGAAATGCTGTAAAGTATACCGATCCGTATTCGTTTGCTCTTGGTATCGTACCTCCTGCAGCATCCTTGCTCGCGCTCGTGGCGTCCTTCAAGAATGCAGATAAGTATTACGACACCAAGCTGTCTAAGAAACTCGATCAGAATATTGACAACGAATAGGCGGAGCGTGCCAGAATCTCCAAGCGCAGAATCCTCAAGGGACGCGGAGTTCAGGACCTGATTGAGCAGGAAGCTCCTGTAACTAAGACAGCTTCCGAAAAGCAGGGAGTGTCCGGACCTCTGGTAAGTGCACTTGGAGGAGCGGTTGCTCTGCTTGCTGCTGCTTCATTTGTAGGCGGTTTCAACTATGCCAGTAAAAATGATCCGCAGACAGTCAAGTTCAAGGCTTACAAAAAGGGCATATAGGCATATAATAAAGCAAGAATAGCCTAGGAGAATGTCGAGACAAAACCGCTCGATCCCAGGCTTATAGAGCTTTTCAATGCCAACATCAACAACAGGAAGCGCCCTCAGGAAATGACTCCTGTTAACAGCACTTCCTACAGAGACGTGTTGATGTAATAAGGAGCCGATATGCCGTAGCTGCAGGGAACAGTCAATAATATCCAGCGACAGAAGATGCAGTTCATCTCCGATGTGCTGGATCCTACACCAACTGTCATGTACAGAGCTGATGACTATAAGACTCAGCGCAAGCTGATCTTTGAACGTGTCAAAAATGCTGTTCAGAAGAGATTCCCTCTGTACAATGATAAATATGTACTGTAGGTGTAGAACCTCGACTACGCAGATCCCTAGGAGTTTTCTTATGCCGACCAGAAGAAAGCTGTTCTGTAGGGAACGTCTGTAGGCAGAAGACTTCGTGGCAGCTACGTGCTTAGAGATGCTGCAACTAATCAGGTGGTCTCAAGAACGAAGCCGCAGACACTCCTGAAAGTGCCGTATATGACAGATCGCGGCACGTTCATCAACTCGGGACACGAATACACGTTCAACAACATCATGCGTCTGTAGCCTGGCGTGTATACACGCAAGAACAATGATGACGACATTTCAGCCCAGTTCAATGTAAAGAAAGGCACTGGAGCTGGATTCAGCATGACATTTGTTCCCAGCAAAGGTGTCTTTCAGATCAGCAGAGGTACGGCAAATGCGCCTGCATATACTGTGCTGAAAGATCTTGGTGTTACGGATTAGCAGATGAAACAGGCGTGGGGAGATTAGCTGTACAATACCAATAAGTAGTACGGTACCGGATAGAAGGCACGCATAGCTTCCAACAGAATCTACAATTACAACTCATGAGTATTGCATCTGATATAGCTAAAGGTATAGTAACCAGATTCCCATAGCACTGGGACTGGAAACGTGCTCTTACATATGCCGGTGTGACAGGAGGCGGAGCTGCGGGTTTGTCTTTGCTGGTAAGTAAGCTGCGCAAGCACGATAAAAGAAAACGCACACTCAATGCTATTGTATCAGGCTTGTCAGGAGCTCTGGGCGGTACTGCACTTTACACAGGTCTTCAGAATTTCATGTAGCTTACAGGAGGGCTCCCTCTTGGAGGCTAGAACCAGCTTCCTGCAGTCGACACAGACGACAAGACACCCGGTAAACACTATGTAGTATATATAGGTGGAATGAACACGGCTCCAAGATATGCCAAGAAGCTGATACCAGGTGCAAATATGGCTGTGCTTGACTGGGGATAGCAGGATAAAGCTGTGAATTTCATAAACAGTCTCAGGGCTAAAGATAAGGTAACACTTATAGGGCATTCTGCTGGAGGCGGGACAGCAATAGCTGTAGCCGACAAAGTCAATAGACCTGTAGACAGACTGATAACGCTCGATCCTGTAGTGTTAAATCCTGTAAAGCGTCTGCTGTAGATGTTCAGGGTAAGAAAGCCTAAATCAGCTGTTACAGCATAGAACTACATACCTTAGGACTACAAACTTAAGGACAGCAGTAACGGATTCTTGTCAAAAAATAATCCTATATTGCTTAGACAGGTTGCAGGAATGCATAATATAGTTATGCCGAATTAGGCGCATGGGTTGTGGTCTACAGGGTACAGAGCAACGCCATAGTCAACATAGACCCTGTTGAATGTAAAGAAGAAAGTGGACGTACTATGAAGAAGTATGCTCAAATATATAAGGACGCCGGTGCTGCTTCCTAGGTCGCAGGTAACGCCATACAGACAGTACTGCCGTCAGTAATCGCCAGATCCGGTTTGCATTAGGACATCAAACTTGGCGCTATCGGAGCTTTCGGTGCAGCACAGCTTGTGGCAGCGGCAGCAGCTCTGGCGACGCCTACGAGATCAAACAAACAGCAGCTTAAAGCTGGTATCTCTCCATGGCATACTCTCGGTAATCTGCTAATACCTGGAATGGCTTCTTACAATTTGTACAAGAGGTACGGTAATGCTATGTCTCAGGAATCAGCAGCCGCAAAAGAACGTGACATTAAAGGTGCAACCAAGGCGCTCAAAGACAAAGACGCAAATGTGAGATAGGCAGCAAAAGCCTATCTTAACATGCGCAAGGCAAAGGCATAAGCAGAGGACACAATGACGTACAAGCAAGCATACGCTAAAGTGGCTTAGCTCAAGTCTTTGTAGGAGCAGAACAAGTAGAACACTCCTATGACCTACATGCAGGCGCACAGAAGAATGCAGCGCAGCATCAATGACATGCTCAAGCCTCCCGAACCCGACATTGCACAGGCAAAGACCAACAACAAGCTTACAGTAGATGCACCTGAAGGATCTCCTCCCTAGACACTGGGTAATGTAAAGTAAGCTGACATACAGCACATTCAATGGGCCGCTTCCCTTCAAAACTGGCAAGGGAGGTGGCCCATTTGTATTATATGCACAAACAGACACGAGGTCTGCAAAAACAAACGAACTGAAAGGTATTGAAAATGCAAATCAAATCCTTGGATGGAGTCATGCACGAAGTCTCGCCTGCTTAGGTATAGCGGGTGTACAAAATGCTTCCGGCGCATGCCTCAAAGCAAACGAAGGTCTAGTAGGATGTGGAGCTCGAGTAGGTGCTCGAAACGTTCGACTGGAAGTCGCAAAAGTACATGTAGAAGGCGGGACATAACATCAAGCGTATCGTGTAGCTGTAGGCATTGCCAACTACCGAAGATGATGTGAAAAGCGCGTTAGCGCATGTTCTGTGTCACGGATGCCCTGAACGAATAGCGGATGCTCTGTATGAGTCCATCTAGTTCTAGGTATCAAGATTTATGAAACATCTCGTCGACGAATACATGGAGTAAAACGAATATGGATATAATGGGATTGCTGGTGCCTATTCTTTCAGGCTCACCTGAGATAAAAGGCAAGTTGGAATCGGTGTTCGGACAGCCTGTCGATCACATAAGCAAATGTGTCAGCCAGTTCATGGACGGCATAAAGAGCGGTCCGGGTTTAGTGGATAAGTAGCTGCAGAAACAGCAGAGATTTATGCACATTTACCAGAGCGGACTGCGCATGGGCTTCCAGGATTACTAGGCGTAGATAGCCGCAGCCGATTGCGCCGGTTATCCCATTATAGACGTTGCAAACTCCTTCGCTTAGCGGCGAGGATGGAACTGCACAATATAGGAAATATAGCAGCTCCATGACAAAATCATGCCCAGATTCATGTAGATGGGCAGGAAAACCGGACTATTTCAAGCTGAAAAGAAAACCTAGACAGCTCCAAAAGGGATCCCGAGCGTACAGGTTACAGGAAGTGCGAAATAGCCTCCGTGGAGAACGGCGGAACAGCCAAAAGGTGCACCTGTTCCACCTGTAAAATAACAGCACCTGAAAATGAGGTAAAAAATGAGTTACAATGATACGAATTGCGGTCACACCGGATGGGGTGTGGGTCTGTCTGCCATAATCGGCGGCGCTCTTGGATACTGGGCAGGTCGTTCCAGCGGTCCCGGAGGGTTTGGAGTGTGTGGAGGTTACGGTTTCCCGGCAGGGTATGCTGTAGCCGCTTAGAACGGGCGCTGTTCGACATGCTTCGAGCAGGGTGTTGAGTCCGGTCAGACTCTCGCAGGTCTGAACTACATCGGCCAGCAGGTCGCTGCCAACAGCAGAGACATTGCCAATTCCATGGTTACACTCGGCAATCAGATCAACAATCAGACAGCTGCTATCCAGGCGCGTTTCGATGCGCTCAATCAGCAGAAGATTGCGGATCAGGCTGCTTAGATCGCGGCTCTGCGCACGCAGAACGTTGTCGGTCTCAATGCTGCTGCTACCAACGCACAGCTCACGAGTCTGAACGATAAGGTCAGCTCTATCATAGCTGGCTGCGCAGTCAGATCTGTCAATGCATGTCCGACGAACAACTGCTGCGGCTGCTCTAATCAGTGATAACCGATGAGGGAGGTTTCCGCCTCCCTCGCAACTAAGATGGAGGTTCACAATGGCATGCTGCGCATTGGTAAAGAACTGCGGACGCTGGCAAGTGTATGCCACTACAACGGCTACAGGAGTCCAATATTACAGGATCTATGCGTGCCTCTGCAATCTGCAGAGATGTCCGCAAATAACCTGCGATATAGTGTCAGCCGGAGCCTCCGACTCCAGTGAAGCCACGTTGGTTACAAACTGCGGAGCGATCATCCCACTGGTCAAGAGCTCTACGCTGGCCCCCGTAACTGCGGGCTAGCTTCCAGCCGGAACCAGTGTGGACGTTGTCGTGAAGACAGTCAACCAGATCCCGCAAGGTGTGGTTATTGGAGTCTGAGGTAATCTCAGGCCCGCAAAGCCCTCTTACTGTAACAGGTAAGGGGGCTTTTTTGTGCTCTGCTCTTACGCGCTAAGCTTTTTGATATACTTCAGCTACAGAAAGGAAACCTTCATGGCTCCATTTAATACCTCCGGCAAAGCTCCCAAGAACGCGCAAGACTGGGTCAGGTAGCTTCGCTTTTCCAATGATGTAAACATGAGCACTGTCGGCGTGGATACAGACAGAGTCACTCCTTAGCTCATGCTCGCTTCCAGTAAAAAGCTCCTCGGAATCTCCAGAGGCTAGCAGGAAGGAGATGCGAAGGATTCGCTCAGGTATCAGAAGATATTCGGACCTGTAGAATACTTTGCATAGAGAATACAGAAGGACGGAGGCAGCGTAGCCAGGTCCATGCTGTGGAAAGCTACCAACAGAGGCAACGTCGACTTCATCAACTCAGGCAGCCTGTAGCCGCACATCAGTGCAGTGTTCCATCAGAGCAACCTCTCGCAGTTCGTCGACAACAGTACACCTCTCGACGGCATCGACAACTCCATGAAGGTCACACGTGTCGGTGAGGGCGGCATCTCCAGCGACTAGGTTGCGCCTATTGAGATGCGTCTCGTGCAGCCTTCTTACTATGGCTACATCGGTTCTGCAAGATGCTATGCTTAGGATACAGAGATATACACAAAAAATGGGTGGATATCTGTAAAAGACATGACCAAGTAGACATAGTTTGCCACACTCATAGATGGCAGACCAGCTTGGAACAAACCGATAGATGTTACTAAGTACGCATACCATGGAACTATGTATGGATATCAGACTTAGGATATCGACTATCTGGTGTCTCCATAGCATAAAATGTGGGTGAGTAAAGCGACATCTAAGGTAATAAATGGCAAAAAAACAAAAGCTTGGTCAGAGTACAAGAAAGTTCCAGTGTAGAAAATACACTAGAAAGGCTTCAAACTACTAAGCGCTGTAAATACGCAAATGCAAGTCGACTAGACAGTAGTCAGCTTGGATCTAGCACAGCTAACACCTGTAGGAAGCACATAGAAAACTACACTTACTGTAAACATTGTCGACTTCGCATAGTTCATGGGCTGGTATCTCAGCTAGGGGTGTTTTAATGCTTGTGGCACTCAGCGTAGAGCTAAGATCACACAGTCAGAGCAACACAGCCCGTAGAATTGGAAACAGATAAAATAGCTGTTGTAGCGCCTGCCTTTTGACTGGAGACCGAATACTGTGAATAAAACAGTTACAGATTTCTGGTTAAAAGATAAGTGGTTGATTGCCTATGTGTAGCAGTTTGGCAACAGTTTTACAAAGTTCATCCCTGAGTGGATCTTCCATGCTCCCACTGCAGCAAGATGGGCATTCGTCGATGCAATCCTCAAAGGTGACGGATCTTAGCAGCGCCATTTAAATACAGCATCACAGCAACTGGCTAATGATTTCTAGCGCCTGCTTTTTGAGCTTGGGCAGTCGGCACTTGTAGTAAAGAGGAAACAAAATTACGTATCTGTAGTTACAGGGGAAAAAGCGCAAGACATATATCAAGTTGTATGGCATAAGACCAGAGAACTCGGTGTATACCCATCAACTTGGGTTAAACGTCCTAGGAGTGGACGAGGATTCTATACGCAAGACTATAACGGATACATATATTGTCCGACGGTTCCTGGCGGTCTTGTGTATGTTCGTCGTGGAAAAGCAAGCTTCGGTGTGTGGCTTGGAAATACGGCTGAGAAATGCTACAGATCCGATACACTCATCCTGACCAAGAAGGGCTGGAAACCTGTAACACAGATGTCCATGGCCGACGAGTTTGCCACACTCGTAGACGGCAGACCTGCCTGGAACAAACCGATAGCGCTCAACAGCTACGACCATGATGGACCTATGTACTGTTACAACGGTCGCTATATCAAGTTCTCCGTCACTCCCAGTCACAGGATGTATGTGGCACAGGATAAAGACTACAGCATACAGTACATCGATCAGGTCTTCGGTAATACAGTAAAGGTTCTGTGTGCTGTCGACAAAGCGTCCAAAGTCGACTAGAAGCAGAAGTGGTTCTACTTGCCGCAGGTATAGTCCCCAGCAGCCAACTGCAAGAACATATAGAAAGTGGACATTGTCGACTTCGCATAGTTCATGGGCTGGTATCTCAGCTAGGGCAGCCACGACTTACGCACAACCAAGCGAGGACAGAGTTACAGAGTCCGCATTACACAGTCTCCTACAAAGAATCCTGAGCACTACGCACAGGTGCTGTAGCTTATGGACAGACTTCCGTTCCCTTACACCATAGACAGCAGAGACGGATCAGCCAACATCACAATTCTGCGCAAGCAGCTGTACATGTATGTCAGGCAGTTCGGACACAGCGAAGACAAGTTCATCCCTGAGTGGATCTTCCATGCTCCCACTGCAGCGAGATGGGCGTTCGTCGACGCAATCCTTAAGGGTGACGGCAAAGGAGCCAGAGACCTGTGCACCATTTCAAGCAGGCTGGCAAATGACTTTGCAAGACTCATGTTCGAGCTCGGACAGTCTGTCAATATCATAAAAGAGCTGCAGAAATACGAGCACACAAAACGTCAGGTCAATCCATAGGAAGATTTCCTGTACACAGTTACCTGGCACAGAACATTCTAGTCCACACTGCAAGGGATTGGATAGAGATCAGGCTACTATGTATAGGAATATAAGGGCAAGGTCTACTGTCCCACTGTCCCGGGAGGTCTCGTATACGTGAAGCTTCCGGGAGCTGCAAAAGGTTTCTGGTGCGGCAACAGTCCCGGCATCACAGGTTACATGACAAAGAACGTCATGAAGGGTACAGACGGCAAGCTGTACCAGAACATGCTCAATGTTCGTACAGGCAAGATAGAGCCCGTCGACTCACAGAAAGCTGCAGCCTCGGTAGTCACAACCAACTAGTACATGAACACGGACGACGAATACGTGTACGCAATGGGCGGTCCCAGAGGCGTACGCATTGTCAAGAAGTCCGATATCGACTACATACTGCCGCACTCAGATGATGCGTACTCAATGGCAGCCAACTACGTGCCTATGTACTCCGGTATCAAGTCGATGCGTCTGCTTATGGGCTGTTTGCATCCGGATACACCTGTACTTGTTGTAGACAAAGACGGGTACACTGATATCATCCCCGCAAAGAGAGTAGGACATGTCGGCACCGTATATCTTGCAGGCTGTGACAGCAACGGCAGCGAAGCTATGTACAAGGTGCGCAATGTTGTCCCCAGAGTACCTGAGAAAAAGAGCAAGTTCCGCAAGATCATCCTACAGTCCGGCAGAACACTCATCACATCACCGTGCCACAAGTGGTACATATACAAAGACGACAAGTTCAACCTTGTTCCTGCTTCGTAGCTCAAACAGGGCATGCTTGTTCCCAGAACAGTGTTCCAGACTGTACCTGTAAGGAGTGCAACTGTGGCGGGCAAGCCTGTCACAAGACAGATAGCTGTGCTGATGGGCAGATTGTGTGCCTCTTTGTAGGTAGTGGGAACAACTGTCAGGTTCTCTTTCGTTCGCGACAGGAATCCTGAAACAGATCAGAGACAGGACATCACAGATGCTCTTGCGCAGATCGGCGTTGTTAACTACACGATATACACGCACAAGTAGCAGACCTGGTGCAACATAAAGGACTGCGTCTTCAGGGACTGGATTGCGTAGAACATCGGTCGCGACCAGCAGCACAAACGCATTCCTAAGAGCATGCTCTCGCTCGACAGAGGCTATACGAGCATCTTCCTCGATTCCTTCTTCAAGACACTCGATACAGTCGCAGAGGATATAACAGGTGACAACTGGCTGCTTAGGCTTCCCAATCCCACCGTTCGCGATGGTGTTGCGTTCATGCTCACGAAGATCGACACCGATACCAACTTCAGAGACGCAGTGCTTCCTGATCACAGAATCCACAGAGCCCTGCATCTGCTTCCCATACAGAGAGGCAAGCACGATGTCATCTTATAGCCCATTGTCAGCATAGAGGAAATGCCGACACCTGGAATGATGATCGACATCGACTGTGACGACAACGTGTACGCAGTTGCGAACGGCATCATTACACATAACAGCAAGTACGGAACACAAGCTGTCCCTCTCCAGTAGCGCTAGGCTCCTCTTGTTCGTGCACTCGACTAGCAGTCCGGTTAGGACATGCCTACGAGACTTGGCAGACTCCTTGGTACACAGTGGGCAGAGAAGCCCGGCATGGTGAAGGCTGTTCGCAAGGACAGAATCGACATGCTGTACGACGACGGCACAAAAGGCTCGGTGTATCTGTATGATAACTTCCCTGCCAACGCGAAGGGCTGGCTGACCAACTACGTGAAGGTGAAAGCAGGTGACAAGGTTGCTAAGGGGCAGCTGCTGGCGTCTTCCAACTATACTGACGACAACGGCGTTGCAGCTACAGGCAGGAACCTGCGTGTAGGCTACATGAGCTATCATGGCGCGACGTATGAGGATGCCTGTGCGCTGTCGTAGTCGGCTGCGAAGAAGATGGGTTACACGATCATGTACAAGACAGGCATGGACAAGGACAAGTCCATCCGTACGTCCAAGCAGCTGTACAACACCTGGAAGCCCGGACAGTACACAAAGTAGCAGCTGTAGAAGCTGGACGATTTTGGCGTGGTCAAGCCGGGCACTGTTTTGCAGCCTGGCGACCCGATGATCCTGGGCATCCGTACGACTGAGCCATCTCCAGGCACACTCGGCAAGAGGATCCTCACCGATGTTACCTAGACATGGTAGCACAGCACACCCGGTACAGTCACGGACGTGACGAATACCAAGAGCGGCATCAAGGTATACGCTACCATCAGCAAGCCACTGTAGGTAGGTGACAAGATGTGCTACGATGAGTAGACGTAGGTGTTGACAGCTGATGGCTGGAAGCGTTTTGCTCAACTCACGTTGCAGGACAAAGTGTACACGCTCGATCCCGATTCCGATACCATATAGCTGCAACAGCCTGATGAAATTATGTCCTTTGGTCATACAGGGAAGATGTATAAACTGTAGACCCCACAGTTAGACATTGTAGTTACACCGAATCATTACAACCTTGTAAATACTGAAGCTACCAAACATAAACCTGATAAAGGTAAGTTCTAGTTAGTACGTGTCGATGCCCTATTTGGACATAGAGCTAAGTACAAGAAGAGTGGTACTTGGGAAGGTATAGAGCAGCCTTTCTTGCTTGCAGATAAATAGGTTTAGATAACAGATGCTATGCGTCTTATAGGTTTCTGGCTGGCAGATGGCTCCGTGATCTGCAAGACAGGGGATCACAGAGTCTCTTTTGCTAAAAAGACAGCCTAGAAGAACATTGTTATACGCGATATTATCTCTGCTTGCGGCTATAAAATATCAGAGGGGGCTACAGCATATACAGTCTGTAATAAAGCTTTAGCTACTTTCTTCGCTTCTTTTGGCAACGCATAGTCGAAGTTCATACCGAAAGAATACTTTAGATACTCGAAGAGAGCATTACAGGCATTGTTCGATGGGATGATGCTGGGTGATGGTTACTATCTTAATGGGCGTCCTGTTAGTTATTGCACAATAAGTAAGCAACTGGCTGACGATTTCTCTATGCTGTGCCTGATGGTAGGCAAAGCTGGAAATGTAAAAGTACGCAATGTATAGATAGGAGCAAAAGGCGGTATAGGCAGAAATGGCAGTCAGATATACTGCAGACACATACCTTATAATGTCCAGATAGTAAATAGTAAATTGTAGCCTACAGTCCACTTCCATAAGAAACTAAGCTAGAACAACCATATTTAGTAGTGGATAGACTACGACGGAACAGTGTATTGCTGCAAAGTTAAAAAGTATCACACACTGTACGTGCGCAGGAACGGCAAGGCAGTGTGGTCAGGCAACTCCGGCTTCTAGGGCTCCAAAGGCACAGTCGCACAGGTCATCCCTGACGACAAGATGCCGAGGGACTCGCAGGGCAGGCCGCTGTAGCTGCTGTTCGACCCGCTGGGAATCATCAGCCGCTGCTACGACAAGTAGACATAGTTCCTTACGAACCGTGGCTGGTTACATGGCGCTGATGTACAAGACGACGACACCATCTACTGCTACGACACACAGCTTGGCGCAGGCATGTAGCTTCACCAGCAGTAGCAGTTCCACAGCGCACAGTACACAGGCGAGATGGTCGGCGCACGCTCGCAGGATGTGGATTTCCTGGTCACACCGAATCACACAGTATATGCGTACTTCGACAACCAGTGGCAGCAGACAACAGCAAGCAAGCTCAAGGGCACTGACTGCTATGTGCCTACAACAGATGACCAGTATCCGCTTGTAGCCGGACACCATGCACTGCACATAAAGAGCACAGACTGGTACACACAGCAGGGAACATTTGATGTGTACTGTCCTGCGGTGCCTACAGGATATGTGCTCACTCGCAGAAACGGCAAGTGCGTCTGCCTCGGCAACACCAATCCCTCGCAGCTCATGCAGGCAGGACTCGGCAAAGTGGCAGCCAAGATAGGCAAGCCCATAGTGATGCCGCAGTTCATGCCCAAGGGACAATCAAGGCTCAAGTATGTCAAGGACCTCATGAAGAAGAACAATGTTCCATGGTCCTAGGACGTGTACGATCCGTAGTCAGGCCGCACGATCAAGAACGTCTTCACAGGCGTCGCCTACTACATGCCTCTCAAGCACCTTGCATAGTCCAAGATGAGTGCACGAGGCACTGAAGGGTACACGGCCGACCGAGTGCCGAGGTCCGGTGGTGAGCATGGAAGCAAGAAAATAGGACAACTGGAATCGTCAGCTCTGGTCGGACACGACGCCTTCGACTTCCTCACGCAGGACGCCAAGCTCATACGCGGCCAGTCCAACGCCGACTTCTGGCGCTCCATACGCACAGGCCAGATACCTGTCGTCCCGGGCTAGCCTCTCGTGCACAAGAAGTTCTTCGCGCACCTGCAGGCCTCCGGACTCAACGTCCGCAGATCCAAATAGGGCGTCTCTCTGTTCGCACTCTCCACAAAGGACGTGGACGACATGGCGGGCAACAGGTAGCTCAAGTCAACAGACACATATGAGCAGAAGAACTTCAGACCCATCGACGGCGGTCTCTTCGGGCAGGACATCTTCGGCCCTGACGGTATGAACTGGGGCTACATCCAGCTCGACAGTCCTCTCCCGAACCCTGTCATGTAGTAGCCTCTTGCACGCCTCCTGCGCATGTCCGACAAGGACTTCCAGGCAGTCGCTCAGGGCAGAGCCACGGTCAATGGCATCTCCAACGCAACATAGATGAAACAGGCGCTGGCAAAGATCGACCTGTAGAAGGAAGCACAGCAGTCGCTCGTATAGCTCAAGGATGCACGGCCCTCCAAGAAGGACGCTGCGCTGAAGCGCTATGTAGCCATTGCCAGGATGCGCGACAACGGAGTTCCTCCTCAGGACTACATGCTGGACAGGATTCCGGTGCTGCCTCCCAAGTTCCGCCCGATCACGCAGCATGGCGGTCTCACAATGGTCGCAGACAGCAACTACCTGTATGCGCAGCTGCTGAACGCCAGGGACGACCTGCGCTAGGCACAGAAAGAAGGACTGCCCGCTGAGTACATCACCGACGCGAACGCGAAGCTTTACACGAAGTGGAAGGAACTGGTGGGGCTGTACGACCCGGAGGACGTGAAGCTGAAGAACAAGTCGGTGAAGGGCCTGCTGAAGTGGGCCCTCGGCACAAGTCCCAAGCGCTCGGCGTTCGCCACGAAGGTGCTGGGGTCGACGGTGGACACTGTGGGGAGGGGCGTTGTGGTGCCGAGCACGAAGATCAAGCTGAACGAGATCGGGATGCCAGTGGACATGGCGTGGGATGTGTATGCGCCTTTTGTGGTGCGCAAGCTGGTGCAGCGGAACTACACACCCGTGGACGCCATGAAGATGGTCAAGCAGCGTGTGCCCGCAGCGTTCGACGCACTGCAGCAGGCTGTGAGCGAGCGTCCTGTCGTCATGAACCGTGCTCCCTCGCTGCACAAGTTCAGTCTCATGGGCTTCAATGTAAGGCTGACAAGCGGCAAAGCTATCAAGACAAATCCCTCAATTGTTGTTCCCTTTAATATGGATTACGACGGCGATACAGTGTGGAATATGACAGGGATTGTGATTGATTTAGAGATGGCAGATAGGATATTCGAAAAGCAGGAAAAACAAGGGCTTGACTTTTTTCAAAACTGTGCTATATTACCTTCATACAGACCAAAGACTGGTCTGAGGCTAACAACCAAGAAAGGTAAAAGCACTATGATTAGCAAGAACACAACAACTAAGCTCGGCGTCCTCAACTGCTCCCTCAGTGACATCCCTGTAAAGAAGGAGACGGAAGTTCAGAAGTCGCCCACGGTAACGGAATGGGATGTGGATGGGCGTGTACTGGTCAACACTGTCGACCCTGCCACAGGTGAGCCCACATTGGCACAGATGACTAAGGTATCGAGACACACGGGACTGAAGATGTTCGATTGCACACTCAGTGTCAGCGGTGCCTACAGTCATGTTGTCACGGCATCAGAAGATCACAGCCTTATCACTTTGAACTCCAGCACACTGGAACTGGAAAAGACTCGTCCTGAAGACGCCAAGGGTGCAGTCGTGCCTAGAATCATGACCAGCAAGTACAATGACTGGGAAATCTGCGCTAAGAACATCACGCTCGGCAATACATATCCCCTTAGCTACGAGCTCGGTCTGTTCTTAGGTATCATGATCGGAGATGGATGGGTAGATGCGAACTATACTGTCCGCATTGCTTGCTGTGAAGAATCTCTACAGAAGAATATACTAAATTTGTGTTCACCTAAAGCAGGCCTTCCATTTACGAAAAACGCAGGCTTATTCGCATACGAGGCAGACGAGCAGAGATTTAGTGCGGATGATATGCAGCGCATCACAGTGCATATGGATAGGGAAGACAGAGAAGCGCTCAAAGAGAAGATTGGCACTGGCGCATACAATAAGCGCATCCCGCTGGAATCCCTTGTCGCATCCAGAACGCACATGATCGGCGTCCTTTGCGGCCTGCTTGCTACAGACGGACACATTGGCATCAGCAAGACTGCCAGCAAGAAGGCTTCGATTAAGAACGTCGCTTTCCACACGACATCGTGCATGCTTAGAGACTCCCTGCAGACGCTGTGTCTTTCGCTTGGTGTGCGCACAAGGGTCAACCCCTATATGGGTCCCAATTCAAAGGTGACATGCTACGAGATCAGCTTCTGCCTGGAAGACCTTGCCAAGCTGAAAGCTGCGCACCCGAAACACTTCGTGGTCCCTGTAGACTATAAGGAGAAGGCTCTGCAGGAGATTTGCGACTCGGTGTCATCTGCCAAGAACACGTCCTATGATATCGTGCCTTTCCCTCGTGGACTGTTCTGCGAGTTCAGCTACGCGAAAGTCACAAAAGTTGCAGAAGCCACTATTATCCCTGCACGTGCCAAGGGGTACATCAAGCGCAGTGTCGCCAGGAAGATAGCAGACCTTATGGAAGGTTCTGACTGGAAGAACTACAGTGACCCGCCGTATCTCGCCAACAAGGATCGCACGGGACACACTCCCGCCCAGGCCAAGGCACTTGTGGACAAGTGGATCGCCATGGTACGCAACGACGACATCGGCTGGGAAGTCGTGACCGACGTGACTCCGTCCACATGCACTGAGGGATGGGACTGCACGGTGCCGGGACCGTACACCTTCTCGCTCAGCACAGGAACGATTGTGCAGGACACCGTGAACCTGCACGTGCCTGTTTCACAGGCCGGTATCCGCGACGTGCGCTAGAAGATGATGCCCGAGCACAATCTGATCTCAGTGAGAAAGCGCAAGATATTATACGCACCGTAGAAAGCTTATACGCAGGGACTCTATGTAGCCACAAGAATGGGTGAGGCCAAGGACGTGAAGACCTTCAACACGCTGCAGGACGCCAAAGACGCCTACAGAAAGGGCCTCATCGACGTGGATACACCGATACTGATCAAGGAGAAGCAATGACATACGCACAGGCATACGGACTCACCAAGCAGGCTAACACATAGCAGACTGCGGACAGCGCATTGCAGGCTGCTTTCAACCTCGGCGGTCAAATGGGAGGCGCTGTCGGTGGAGGCACTGCAGGACTTGTAGGAGGAGGCCTTGCAGGAGCCGCGCTTGGGTACAGTCTGCCTGACTGGTTCAGCAAGGCGCAGAAAGCCAGCAAGCTGAAAAAGATTCTGGCTGCACTGGGCGGCGGTGCGCTCGGTGCAGGTGCAGGTCTGGTTGCCGGTACGCATGGCGGTCACTGGCTGGGCGGCCGCGTTATGGACGCAATCTCGAAGCAGTAACGTGCAGGCACCGGATGAAGAAGTACGCATAGCTGTATAAGCAGGCAAGCCCTCAGACAGGAAGTATGTCTGGCCTTTGGGAGGTAGGGAAAAATCATGTGCTCTTTTCCCCGAGTAATGGTGCAGCAGCGAATCCTATACTTCTTCGGTCTTCCACTGTTCCCAGCATGATGTCCAACAAGGAGCTGGCTAATCGGACTCTTAGCAAAGCACCTGATGGTCAGTTCAATCCACAGAATACATCTAACAGGCAGTTAATGCAGCTGCAGTCAGGCGACAGGAACTATCCTGGGCAATACTTAGATCATATTCGCAATGTTCCACAAAGTTTTTGGCTGAACGCAAAGTATTTGAAGTCTTATATAGACCAACAGAACAACCGGCGTTGGTTGGATCAAAACGTAATGCAGCATGTACGGATTCGTCCATATGAAGTTAGCTGGTATCAGCCTGGTGTATTTGGTATCGGTAAGCATGTACAAATCGACCCGAATGAGAATGTAAGGTACATGCAAGATCAAAAGCCAGTAACCGTTTTAGACAGATCAAGTATATCTCCGATACCTTGGTTCTACGATCCTTCGTCAAATATCGGACATTAGCTCATACACTATACACAAAACTCAAAATACAGTCCTGTACAGTTCAAACTGCGTGCACGTAGCAACAGGAACAACGAAAATTACGATCTTGATGCTGTTTAGGTAGCTCAAGGTCGGGCTATTTAGAATAGAGCTAAGGTTCAGCTGCAGAATAAAATAAAGTCTGACAATACATACAGAACCTGGCTAACTCAGAATGGGATTCCTGAGGATACTATCACTAAATTTTTAGCTGTACCCAGGTTCTTTACTGGAGATCAGTCTGGCTTGCAGCAGTTCAGAGACTACCATGCGTTTCTGTCGGCTAATCCGAAACTTGCAGCACTGTTAGGCGGGTAGGCAAACAGACGTTCTGTTGGTTATATGAACCTCAGAAACAGACGAGCAGACATACAGAAACAGATCTCTTGGAAGCAAAAGTACAGACAGGCACCTGCAATTCGAAACAACAAGCAGTAGCAAAAACGTATGGATTCCGAAATAGAGAAACACAAAAACGATCTGCAGCAACTGGACAAGTATATCAAGATGCATGAGTAGATGCGTATTTTGGGCCGTACACCTAAGAATCGAAGAACATATACCTAGCAGTTGATGGCATAATGCGTACTTATACACAGATATACAAGCAAGCCAGAGATCTGAGAGATGCCGCAAAAGACGCCCGATGGCGTGCTTAGCTGAAGCACTTTGTAGACACTCTTCCGGATCTGTCACTTATGCATCCTGATCTGACTCCGCAGCAGTACGCTGCTAAGGTGAAAGCTTCTCCACAAGTTCCTATGCAGCCTTTCTCTGCTAAAGTTCTGCGTCCCTATTCCAGTGCTGTCGGTACTTACAATCAGAACTTACAGAACGCAGCAATAAATGCCCTTGCGCAGACATAGTCCAGTAATAACAGGTTCGCTGTATCTGCTCCTGATAAGAAAGGCAGACAAGCTGTTGGAACATACCAGATACGTAGGCCAGCATTGGAACAGCTGAAGAAATGGAAGCTTGTTAAGCCGCACGTTACACAATAGGATATTCTGTATGATGCGTAGCTGAACAAGACACTTGGACCGCAGTACTTTCAGCGTATAAGCAAAGGCAGTACCTCTCCTGCTGTAGCTTATGCAAGATACTTCAGAGGGCCTAATGCATATAAGAATGCACTGAACAGAGGCTAGCTGACAAAGGGAACTACGGAATAGGCATGGGCAAATAAGTTCAAGTAGGTACAGAGATACATGCAGAACTATAACAGGTAGCTGAAGCGCATTCCGGCATCCTCGAAAGGACCTGTGCAGCGATGATCCCAGGGCTCCCCGACAGACGCAACTACGGTGACCTCGCGTCGCTGAAGCCATAGCAGACGTACACATTGCTGCGGCAGCTGCACAATGCACAGCGTGCCGGACGGCACGTGGACTTCCGCATAGGCTCTCCGTAGCTTGGTCTGTTCAGCTGGGCAGCGCCTAAAGACCTTCCGACGCAGGCAGGCCAGAAACGGCTCCTCATATCGCAGCCTCTGCACACGTACGCATACAAGGACTTCACAGGACCCATCTATTCCGCCTACGGTCGCGGCACTGTATAGAAGCTCTAGTAGACGCCTATAGTCATCCTGCAGAACAGCCCTGACAAGATCAAGTTCACACGCGCCGACAAGCGCAACGCGCCGGTGTACACAATGATCCGTACGCGCAACGGCAACTGGCTCACATCCATCATCAGTGACGACGCGCCGCCTGTCATCAAACAGTACGACAAGTAGCACTTCAAAAGCATCTCGCTGGAGCAGGCAGCCAATCTCCTGGACCTTGGCGCGCAGGCCTATCCGAAGGCGGACGGCACAGGCGCACTCGCACAGGTGCGCAAGAACAGCATATAGGTGTACGGAATACGCAAGGACAAGAACGGAAACCTTATACGATATACAGACCACATAGGCGGACTCAGGGACATGAAGATCCCTCCGCAACTTGTAGGCAAGGTATTCCGAGTGTAGGTCACAGGTTAGCAGAACGGCAGACCCATACAGCCCAATACTCTCTCAGGGCTGCTCAATTCTTCTTTGCAAAGGAACATACAGGCACGCAAAGACAACAATATCAATCTGTTCATGTATGCCCTTGCTCTTGCAGACAAGCAGGATCGATATGACAAGCAGCAGGTTGACGAGCTTGTCTCCCAGCTTCAGTCTCCGAAGCTGCGTACACTGCCGAAGGTAACAGCGCAGTAGTTCCAGGATCAGCTCAGACAGATGCGTGAGGGTACACATCCCATAACTCAGTAGGGCTTCATAATCCATCCCAAAGGGGGCAGACCGCTAAAAGCCAAACTGCTGCAGGACGCAGATGTCATAGTACGTGATATATTCCCTGCATAGACACAGGATGGACAACGTGCAGGAGGATTCACGTACAGCCTGCCTGGACAGCAGACTGTTGTAGGCAGAGTAGGTACCGGGTTTACACATTAGCAGCTGCAGGATATGCTGCAGCATCCATAGCAATACACAGGCAGGACAGCAAAGATACATGCGATGTCTCAGTATCCTTCAGGTGCATACAGAGCTCCTGCCTTCATATCTTTCAGAGCGGAAGGAGATTAAATGCCCATTCATCAGAACGAAGACGGTACCTGGCAGTGGGGCAAGTCAGGTAAGAAATACAAGAACAAGCAGGACGCAATAAGGCAGATGCAGGCTATCTTCGCTTCCGGTTACAGAGAGCACGGACACAGCAAGAAAGCCGGACTTACCTACATGTCTGCTTACCTGATCAAAAGAGCTGGTGGCGGTTCCTTCCAGGACTACATGAACTCCAATATTCCTGTGGAAAATGTGGAGCAGAGTCCGCAAAACAATGCGAAACAGGAACCTGAGAAACCCGCACAATAGCCGCCGACCCAGCAGCTTAACAGGCTTACGGGAATCTCTTTCTAGGAAATCAAATAAGGACCTTATTAATATGACTTACATCGAAGCCTACAATATGTATAAGCAGGCTGCTCAGGTTAATGCTCCTGCTGCACCTGCTGCACAGGCAGCAAAAGCCGCAGCAACTGCGACGCCTGCTACAGCCAATATCACGAAATACTCTCCTGACAGCCCTGAACTTGCGAAGTACAAGCTTAATTCAGCGCAGTACAAGGAACTGCTGCAGGCTGTCAAGCGTGGTGGAGGCATCAAAGACCTTGTGAAGAAATACGGACAACGCCCTGATGGTTCTCTGTACCGGCAGGCTCCTTCGAGACGGGCTTTTATCCAGCCTTCTCCCGGAACTGTGATTAAGGAGTGACTATGAGCTTTAAAGACATTTTCAAAGATATGAACAAGCAGGCGGCTTCGATGCTGACACCTTAGGCCATGCAGGCAGCGGCTGTGCCGCCCGAAGGTACCCCGCCTGCAGGTGCACCTATGGGAGGTGCTCCGATGGATCCTGCAATGATGGGTGGAGCTCCTATGGGGCCTGGACCTGATCCTGCTGGTGCGCCTGGAATGCCTGCAGCATCCGGAGCATGGATGACTGATCAGATGTTCCTTGACTTCCTCATGCAGTCCGGCTTCCAGTTCGATCAGACAGGTAACGTAATCGATCCTAATGGTCAGCCTATGGATCCTGCTATAATGGATCAGCTGTATGCGTAGTTCCAAGCACAGATGAGTGGAGCACAGCCTGGTGCACAGGGAGCTCCCGCTGAAGGTGCACCGGCATAGCAGCCGCCGATGTAGCTGCCTTAGGAAGTGCTCAATCAGGTTGCAGGAATTGTGCAGGATGTTGTCGACAGCTCTCTGGATGAAAAGCTATCTGTTCTGGAGAAGAAGATATCTGCTTTCGCATAGAAGCTTGATACATTGAAGACCATGCTGGATGACATTCTTATCGGCAACACCAACCAGGATTCTATTGATAAGGCTTAGGAAGCTTCCATCGACTCGCAGCTGTAGAAAGATCTGCGTTCAGCACAGCAGGTGGATGTGCAGTAGCCTGGAGGAACAGAACAGCTGCTTGCACCTGCTGCGGCTGCTCCGGCATCCGGCAGCATATTGCAGCTTATGAGAGGTGCTTGATGAAAGCGAACAGAAACATGAAGATTCTTGCAAAGCTTGCAAGCATGAATAAAGAATCACAGGGCAACCCGATGCTCGTGGCTTCCCTTATCGGCGCTGGTGCCGGAGGACTTGCAGGAGACCTCACTTCACAGCTGCTGTGGAGGAAGCCGACTAAGACGCAGCGGATTCTGTCTGCGTTGGTAGGTGCTGGTCTTGGTGCAGGAACTGGTGCTGCTGTTACAGGTTCATTCGGACACAAAGCTGTATAGAATCTCCCTGCGAGATTGCAGTCTATGTACTAGAATGCAGTCGGTACCATGTCAGGCAACTTGCCCTCCAAATAGGACTTTGCAGCCATGTCTCCTACAGCGAAGGCTATGTATGGCAGCACGAATACAGGTGACAAAGCCGCTGACAGACTTGGAGCTGTTGTCAATACTGTAAAGAAGTCTGTTGTTGGTCCAGGAGATGAATATAAAGGGCTTATTGCTGCTGGACAAGGCTTAGCTGGAGGAATCTCCGGCGTACTGGGATACAAGAGCAGTATAAAGGGCATGGACAGGCAAGGCAGACGCATGTAGCTCATACAAGCTCTCGATGCGAAAGCCGGTACTCTGCCTAAAGGAAGTCAGCAGCGCGCGATTCTGAAACGAATGCGTGACAATCTGTAGATATTCAGCATAAAGAACAACCCGCTCAATCTGGCTATCAGGAATTTTCTTGACTCCAGCAGATTTGCAAAAGGTCGGCAGTTGAAGCGTATCAATGAGACCAGGAAGCTTATTTCTGAAGACAATGCCAACCGCAGAGTATCCAGCACTGCGCGACTGAACGATTTGCGTAACGCAAGAGCACAGGCTGATCTGAATATCTAGCAAGAAAATTTGCGCCGACTTTCACTTGGTAAACCTGAGTTGACTGCGAAATAGCAGGATGCACTGCGCAGAAAAGCTTAGCAGTCAATCAGAGTTCCTACAATGTCTGATGGACAGAGGAAAAAGCTGGTAGAGGAGAGACGCGTTGCAGCTGCCGCAAGAAAAGCCAGAGCAAGAGGCGCCAGCTGGCGGTAGTCTTTGTTCGGTCTGAGTGCTGATCGTGCTGGCGAACTGTACGATAAGAACAAGCTTGGTCTTGGTTTCGATACCGAGCATAAAGCAGTCGATAGAAACCTGGTTGTCAACCGTCCTATCGGCAAAATGAAGCGATCTGCAGGAATCGTTGCAGCGCTTTTCAATGCACTTACAGCCGCCGGAATCACTGGCCGTATAGGTAATAATTATTTCGGCAATAATGCTCGGTACCAGCAGGCGCTGACAAACCTGTAGAATGCTTATAAGTAACAGGTGCTGAATTGGCTGTCACCACATTAGGCAGATAGGTAATCAAACAGGCGCTTCCGTAGAAGTACAGGAGCTTCGTTGACTAGCCCCTTACAAAGGCTCGCCAATAGAAGCTCACTACGCAGCTTGCCAAGGACAATCCATAGGCTTACATAGACATCCTGCAGAAGCTGAATGCCATCGCGTAGTCGACTGTATCTACGTACGGCAAAGACACTACCATCACTCTGGATGACATAGATGCTGGAGAGAATGTGCGCAAGATGCACGCCAAACTCCAGTAGCTGATACGTACTGTTGTGAACAGGAAAGATCTCACTCCGTAGCAGAAGTAGCAAAAGGTCATCTAGCTGGGCTATAAGTACACTGCACTGATGAAAGACCTTGGATTGAAGGATGCTCAATAGCGTCGTACAGGTATCGCCAATCAGATTGCATCAGGCTCCCGTGGTAATCCTGTACAGCTTATGCAGCTTCTTGTCGGCGACATGCAGATGCGTGATGCCGCCAACAGGGACATCCCTTATCTTGCTACTATGCCGTATGTGGACGGCGACTCACCTATGTCCTACTGGGCATCGAGCATGTCCGGTAGAAAATCAACTTACGATACGCAGGCTGCTACAGGTATGGCCGGTTACCTGAACAAACAGGCAACCAATGTCATTCAGGCAACACCTATAGCGATGCGTGACTGCGGCACTACCAATACAGGCGTACCGGTATCCGCTTCAGACCCTTAGAATGTAGGCTCCATACTTCTGCGTCCATGGAAGAACCATCCTGCAGGAACACCTGTCACGTAGGCGATGCTGGACTAGGCTTAGTAGGGCGACGAGATTGTGATCCGCAGCCCGAACACATGCAAGGCTCACAACGGCGTATGCGCCATGTGCTCAGGCATCCAGGAAAACGGCAAGCTGCCTGCTGTAGGAAGCTACGTGGCGCTGAATGCCATGAAGTCCTTCATCTAGCCGCTCACACAGGCTGGTGTAAGCTGTCTGCATCCTGATACAAAAGTAAGTCTGGCTGAAGGTGGATATAAACGAATAGCAGACATACAGATAGGTGATACTGTAATAGGTTGCGACATGACAGGTACAACTACACCTGTAAAGGTCACCAATGTATTTCATAATGGAATTCAGCCTGTATACAGAACTGTATTTGTTACATAGTCTGGCAAGCATCTGTAGCTCTTATCCACGCTTACACATAAATGCCTTATGCTGATCTAGGATGCGCAAGTTCCGGCACTGTTGCCTATAGGCACACAAGCTAAGAAACGCTATATAGTGCTGTCAGACAGGTCCGCATAGAGGAAAGCTTAGGTAATATAGCAGGCATTCTTAGGCGACATATAGACTATAGATATTTAGGTTGACCATCCAGATCATTTGTTCCAACTTGTTGATTATCAAGTAGTTTCAAATTCGAAGCATGGTTCTGGTATGGGCGGCAAAAAGAGCTAGGATCCAGACGGCTAGGACCAGCCTACAGGGTTCGACTCCATAGCGCGTATGCTCCTTGTGCCCTCTACATTCCCTGGTGGCGCAGTGCTCTCTCAGGTCGATGGCCGTGTATCATCTGTCCGTCCTGCTCCGCAGGGTGGTAACTACATTACAGTCGGTACCAATACGGTATATGCGCCACGCGTACGTACAGTAACAGTAAAGCCCGGCGACATCGTGTAGGCTGGAGACACCCTTACCAATGGCGTGCCTAATCCCATGTAGGTGGTCAAATACAAAGGTATCGGCTAGGGCAGACATTACTTCACGAACAAGCTTTTCGAGCTGCTTCCGAAATCCGGCGCAGGCACAGCAAGACGTAATGTGTAGCAGTTCGCCCGTGCCCTCATCAACAAGGTTCGCATAACATCCGACTAGGGTTTCGGCGGCTATTATCCTGGCGACATTGCAGATTACGATGATATAGCATAGAAGTGGAGACCCAGAGAGGACAGCAAGATGCTGAACCTCAAGGAAGCCACAGGAAAGTATCTGTAGGAGCCAGCACTGTATTACAGCATAGGAACAAGAATAACACCCAAGGTAGCCAAGAAACTGCAACAGTACGGCTATCAGTAGGTGAACACTAATTAGAATCCTCCGCCGTTCTAGGCGAAGTTCGTAAGCTCCAAAGCGTTCTCTACTACGTAGAGGCGTTGGTTGCCCAGACTTAACGGAGAACGGCTTAAAGAGGCTATCTTCGACGCTGCAAGAACTGGAATAACTGACAGTTATGACAGCCCTTCATTCGTCGACAAGCTTATCATAGGCCCCTATAATCCGGCAAACATTAAACCAGCAGGAATATGAAGTGTATGTCTAACAATCTCATCATCGACGAAGGCTATCTGCGGAAAACAGCAGCGAATTAGCCTGGCTAGGGGCCGTCCTTTGAACAGCAGTTCGGCATCCTTGCGAATGCCCAGATCACCGACAAGTACCCCAGCCTCGGCAACTATCTTGTAGCCGCTCAGCTTCTTGACAAGAGCGACGACAATTCGTTCGCTGTGTGCGCTGTTGTGTACAAACTCGGCAATAACTTCATCTACGTGCCTGCTGTGTTCCGCAACGGAAAAATATTCACCGGCTAGATCATGGAAGTTCCGTCGCTGCAGAGAATGCTGCCGCTGTCGGACGCATGGATGAGCTGGGTGAAGAACAAGGACATCGGCGGCTAGGGAGAGCTCATCCCTTCGTAGCTCTCCAGGCTGTACGGATAGAACGCATCTTCTGCACGCAGCAGAGAACCAGTCGACCCGCTCATGAAGACAGCATCCATGTCTACAACATCAGTATTGGATACTGCTCTCAAACTTGGCAAGAAGGCTTCCTAGAAGCTCGTCGACATGCTCACCAACATCGACTATCTGAATGCCGCTTTCAAATATTACAGCCCTGAACAGATTGACTCATTCGCAAAGAAGGCTGCACAGATGTTCCCATAGGCATAGCCTGTTTAGATCATCTCTGTGCTCGACAAGAAAGCTGCTCTCCTTACATAGGAACAGAAAAAGAATCTGTATGCCGATGGCTTTGTGGTCAAGTAGGGCAATAAAGTAGACTGGGGTCCTGCATAGGATTCCATTAAGGCTGTCGAATATAAGAATCTTCGCTAGGCCTTCGTTAAGCCGCAGAAGTCCTGCATGTGCCAGGTGCTGACTCAGACCGGATAGCTGCAGGATGTAACTTATCTTGTAGTTGATGATAACTGTAGTAGAGATATCTGCTGCTGTAATTCGGAGTGGGATCCCGGTTCCAGATATAAACACGGAGTCAGTACTGTCAAGCACGTTGCTCCTGCCAAAGACTCTCCGTTCTTCGGCAACAGATAGTACAAGAATGCAATAGTTCAGGACGGTCAGTACCGTACTGTGTAGAGTGTTCCGTGTGTTCTGCTCAGCAGTATCAAGGATATCGATGCCTCGAGTACAGGTAAGAGCATATAGGATCTCAAACATATTCCGTACAACAGTATCCTGCTGACAAAAGATGGCTATACGATGTTCGGACTCAGAGGAACTAAGCAGCCTAACGGAGATTTTGTCGCCTATAATCTTACAGTTCACATCACAGAAGATGATAACCTCAGACAGCCTTTGGTTCTTAAATAGTATATTGAAGTGCCCAAGGGCAGCCGCATCATCTTCCCCGCAGGCAATTACAATGCTGACGGCACACCTAAGCAGGATATCCTGCAATAGACACCCAACTCTGTGTATGTGGCTTATGGGGATCTCGGCAGAGCCATCGACGCTTTTGATTCCAAACACTACAGCAAGCTGAAGGTAACCAGCGACGGACAGTAGATTTCCATATCCGGTGCCAAATCCAATCCGGCTGACAGAATGCAGGTGAAAGAAGCTGTGCTGCACCTTGTGCGTGACTATGGACTCGCTCCTCTGGATGCAAAGGCGATTGTCAAGAAAGCTGGTGCAGGCAGCATACTGAATCCTGTATCAACTTCGTACAGATTGTTCAAAGCTGCCGCGTAGATGGTTTAGAGCGACATGTGGAAACCTGCCGACATCGGCTACTCTGAAGTGCAGAACGTTCCTCCGCAGGTGACACAGGAAGATATCCAGAGCAAGGCGCTGCAAGACGAGCGCTAGATGCAGACTGTGCAGCGTGCGGCTGAAGCAGGTGTGAAGTAGGTGTTCGACACACAGACACTTAAGATGCTTGTGCAGGCTGCTGATCCGCATGAATAGGTGCTGTAGGCGCTGCCGGACTTCATGAACACGCTCGATAAGCTGTGCAAGCTGCTGTTCCTTTTCAGATGTCACTTGAGCGATATGTAGAAGAAGTACGGAGCTGTGAAGCTCAGATCACTTTAGCTGTCCATCAAGAACACGCTGAATGATCTGTCATAGCTCACGATTTTCCTCAAGCTCAGAGGTCTCAACAATGGAGAAGCTCCTGATGCAGGAGATCTGCAGACAGGAACTATGATGAACTGATGCCTGTATCCAACTAGAGCGCACCATTCAAGAGGAGTCCTGTCTTTTAGCGGGACTCCTTTTTACAACCGCCCGACTGGCGATGGCAGGAAGCCAAGCAAATAGTCAGGGCGCAGCTGACAGACACCAACTATACACCTTCCTCCGACCCGATAATTCTGTATGCTGCCCGTATACAGAGAGCATGTCGAAATACAGATACGAGAAAGTTCGTACAGGCAAAGATGCCCGATGCCTGGCAGGTGTTCACTCTTGGGACATTTGATAACTCGTCACAGCTCAGAGCCTAGGTGGAAGCATGCCTTATCTATGGCCTGACTCCTTAGAAGACTTCCTAGAAACTGAAATGGCTAACCCCTGTACAGGTAAGACTGTACTCTGATTTGTTCTGTGACCTCACAGGTGTTCAGGCTATATCAGGGTGGTTTTAGCAAATGCTGCTGCAGCCAGCCAGAGTCGGCAAATCTATGAACCTGTTCAGGGCCAGAGCGCTCGCACATTACCACTCCTTATAGGCAGCCCTGCACTCTCTGCGTTTCGGAAACTCTGGAAAGAGTGCCAAGTAGGCTATGGACGCCATGTGGAGAAACTGCAGAAATACGCAGGTTTTTGACTACATAGCCAAGGAGCTTAACGTACCTATCTAGGTGTACACCCAGATGATGTAGCAGGCGGTAAAGAATCGGTAGGATCAGGCATTTATGCTGCAGCAGAAATAGGGTGGAGGCTAGTCGCAGGCTATCATAGATGCGGCGAATATTCTCAACGCCAGTATAAGAGGATTCAGCAGAGCTTAGATACAGCTTACAACATAGCAGCAGAAAGCCGGTGTTGACTTCACTACGCAGTACACTCAGTTTATAAAACATAAATCAGAGGCTTAATATATGGGATAGTTAAAGAAACTGGATCAGCTCACAGAATACCAGCTGACCAATGCTATTGAGAAGGCGGCTACACTGGCCCTCGGCTCAGACAAGGACAGAAGCTAGATTCTGGCATAGCAGCTTGATCTTGCTGACGTCCCGAAGAAGCTCACAAAACTTGCGGCACAGGCATTCAACAGAAGACTTGCTGTAGTTACGCTCGGAAAACGCAATGACTAGCACAAGGCGTAGGACTTCCCGCTTGCCGATATCGAAAAGGTAGCTTCATTACGTGGTGTGTAGCAGCTCGATAAGGTTGCCTCTGTCGGTACTGAGTTTGAATTCAGAATCAAGGAACCCGAAAAACCTGCAATGGTCAAAGCGGCATCCTTCAAGGAACCGTAGCCTGAACCGACGATCGGACAGCTGATGCTTAAGCTGTAGCATATGCTGTAGAAGGAAACCAAAGCGTTCTAGGCGGACTATTACAACCTGATCAACTAGAAGAAAGATCTGGATCGTATGGTCAAGAAAGCCTCTGACATGCTGAGAGACGAGACTAAACTTTCCAGGCTGATGTCTACAGTATATGGGGATACATACACTGAGCTGTTTAAAGACAAGCTCCCTGAATAGTCTCTGAAGAAATCGGCTGCCTATGCTGTGCTTCCTGTATCTGCAACTGTTGAGTACGTGTAGAAGACTATACAGCAGGCATAGAATGTGCGATGGCGCTAGAAGTCTCTGTAGAAGAAAGCTCAAGCTCTGGACGTCTTCTGCACGGAAGCTGTAAAGACATAGAATGCTGTAAGGCAGGGGCTGCTCAGCGGGCTTATTAAAAATGCAGATGGGTATACGGTTGTCAAGGATGTCCTTGCAAACATGGTGTCCGTTCCTTTGCTGGCAGGTATTAAAGGCGGTCAGGGTGCCTTGTAGACGGCAGGAAGCATACTTCGTTCCGGTACAGGCTCTCAGAGATATGCTGTAAATCCTTAGTCTGCTATTACAGGTGCTCTGCTGAATGCGGACAGATATGACGACAAGGTGATGCGCCTTGCTGACATGCTTGCAGACAGGGACTTCAAAGACTTCCCTGCACAGTAGATATAGAAAGCTGTGTAGGATGTCATAGTTTAGAACCCCTCATATCTGTCTCCGAGATTCAAGCAACACCTTAAGACAGCTGTTGCAGCAAGACTGATGCAGGGAGGCAAGACCAATCAGGCATCTCAGGCAGCTTAGGCCGCTACTATGAAAGCCCTTACTTCAGCCGACAGGTATCGTGCACAGTCTGCAGCTGTCAATGCAGTTAAAGGTATGTCTCCTGTGTAGACTTAGGGAAGCGTATCTGATCTTGTTCCTGATTTGTCGAAAGCAATGTAGAGACTGAACCTCGGAAACACTGTATTTGTCGGTAATCTTGGACAGAACTGGTAGCAGTTCTCCAGAGATATCGGCTAGGCCAGAAAGTAGAACTAGGCTAAGAAGTAGAAAGATGCTGAAGCCAGACTCCAGGCAATCAAGAACTACATGTCCAACAGGCAGAAAGCTATCAAGTACCTTGCCAACAAAGCAGCTACAGATCCGAAACTCCAGAAACAGCTTGGCATTTCCAGACAGACCGGAGCTAAAATCAAAGGACTTAATGATCTGCGTCTGTAGAATAAACAACCTGCAGTCAATTTGGCTACAGCACGGCTTGCAGCTGCCAGTGCGCCTTAGCAGTAGGCGCTCTATGCTGAGATTGTCTAGTAAGAGGTAATGCAATGATACAGAAAAGAATCGTCCCTTAGGCTTCTGATTTCGGAGGATAGGAACCGGTACAGATACTCAAAGTCGGTTCCAAAGGGTTGGATAAGTCTGCATCCATGCAGAAACGTGCAGCAGCTTTCGACGACATCATAGCAGATCTGAAGCCGATGCCCAAGAAAGCGTACCTGCACGTCATCACTACTGGTGCAATGTAGCACTTCGGTATCAACAGGAACTGCTTCGTAGCCGGTACTATGGTTGTCACCTAGAATGGCACGAAAGCAATATAGCACATTCGTGTCGGTGATCTCGTACAGAGCGGCAGCGGTTAGATGCGCCGGGTTAACGACACATCTGCCAGGTGGTACAAAGGCCAGTTTGTAACTATTACAGCAAAGAACGGATAGATCGTTGTTACCATGACATAGGATCATCCGGTACTTGTTCTCGATGCCAGCTAGAAGTGGGGAGACTTTGTTCCTGCCAAGGATATCAAGCCTGGAGCTAAGCTGCTGGTACCTGACGACAAAGTAACATAGACCGCACTGAAATACAATGTAACTGTAGACAAGGTGTAGTTCACTTATACAGAGTCCACTGTTGTCTATGACCTGAAGATCGAAGTCGAACGTACCTTCTGCGTTCCTTTTGCAGTGCACAATTGCGATGGCTGGAATTAGGATGCTTTTGTGTACAGACCTCCGATGCCTAAAAATGCAGCCTGCAAGTAGATTCAGCTCGATGGCGGACTCAGGAAGTACCATTCGACATACCTGGACAAGGCAGCTGTATATCAGGAGCACCAGACTGACAAGTAGAAGTCAGGATAGGTGAAAGCAGCTGTGTACAACGATAAGATGCACAGAGGCTAGCTGCTCATTGAAGTGGACACCGACAAGTGGGCATAGAGGCTGAACAAGAAAGCGAACGGTCAGGACATATTCCTTTCAGTAGGTGCCCAACTTCGTAGGGACGTCTGTTCGGTCTGCGGGAACGAGGCGCACACGCTCGACTAGCACTGTTAGCACATCAAGAAACATGCAGGAATGGTACTGTCAGACGGTACCAAGATCGGCATGATAAACGATGCGCCCAAGTTTTATGACATCTCAGGAGTGAACGTACCTGCAGACCAGATGGCATTCGTACTGCGCAAGGTAGCATCAGGTGACAGTGCAGCCAAGGCTATTGAAGCTGCAAGGTTCCAGGCAACAAGACCTCCTATGTCATTGTCAAAGGCTGCAAGACTTCTCGGTAAACTCGCGTAGCTGTAGAAATGCATTCAGTGTGAAGCACAGGACGATCCGATCTTTGCTGACTCTCCGGAAGCTGTGGAAGATTTTCTAAAAGCGGTATAGAATTACGACGCCGACTAGATCATCGATCAGTGCAACCGCAAGGCAATCCTGCTGTCTCCGAAAATGCTCTTTAAAATCCTCGGCAAGGAATCAGACAATCCGCAGCTGTTCAATACCTTTGCCTAGAGCTGCCCTTGCAGCGGTCAGAACCTCATGTAGGATATGCAGCAGGACTAGGAATTCAAGCCTATGCTCAGCGACGGCAGTTTCGATTCTGTACTTCCTGTAGACCTCGCCTTATAGGATGTTCTTAAACAGTTCATACCTTAGTTTGGTGTCAGCAGGCCCGCTTTGAACGGAAAGGCTATCCGAATATAGATAACATCTGCCTAGCCTTAGAAAGACATGCGGTAGTTCAAAGACAAACTGCAGGACAGCATATAGGTCTCAAAATCGAGTTAGAACGAAGATTCCGGTGATCGACAGAATGAGGATTCAGACAAAGAGGAGGATATGTAGAAGAAGGCGTCTCTCGTTGGAGACCAGTTCAGAAGAACATATGCCAGATACGTTCTGAGTTTTGCTTAGCGTAACAGTTAGGATACCTGCATGTTAGCCATGCAGAAGCTCGCCAGATATAAGTAACGTCACTCTCTATGTGAGATAGATAATCCCAACAAAAAGGTAATATACCCATGAGTATGCTTAACAAGAAAGCCGCTTTTCTCCACGATCTGCTTGTTCAGTCCGGAGCGCTGCACAAAGTTGCAGGCGGCGAATAGATTACAGAGAAGAAGCTCGATGCTCCGCAGCCCACTATCGGCGACAAGATGCAGAATGAAACCGAAGAGGCTACGAATGGCAACTATGCTTCCGACCCCAGTGTGAACGCCGAGATCAAAGGCACTGTCGAAATGGCAGAGAACAAGATCGAAGGCGACGAAGACAAGAAGGCTGAAAAAGACCTTGCAGAGACCGGTACTGCCGTGAAAGACGTATGTCCTGCAGGTATGCCTACAGGAACTCCTGCTCAGGTTGCCAAGTCCGCAGCTCTCAAGCAGAAGCTCACGGCCTGCATCAATGCCCAGATCGAAAAAGAAGCCGCTATGAAGAAAGCAGCTGAAGAAGCTGAGCTTGCCAAACAGGCTGCAGCCAAGCAGGCTGAGAGCAACGAGGTGGTGACAGCCACCGAAGTTCTTAACAAGATTGAATCTTTCGCTGAGGACAAGACAGCTGAGGAACTCGCAGCGCTTACTGACGACATCGAAGTCAGCTTCAAGAAACTCGCCGCTACCAATCCGCTGTTCAATGTTGCTTGCGAACAGGCTCTGATTCGCAAGATGGCAGCCGAGGTTGAAGCTCTTGCGGCATCTGAAGGCATTCCTCCGGAAGAAGCTGCTGCGGCGCTTGATGCTGCTGTCGCTGAAGATCCTGAAGCGATGAGCGAGCTTACCAATGAAGCTGAAGGTGAGGCTCTGTCTGACCTTGCAGCTGCGGAACAGGACTCTGCCGCTCTTATGGACGGACTCGACCAGACCGCTGCACAGCTCTCCGAAGCTCTCGGTGAACCGATTACAAGTGACGACATCCTCGCTGCTGTCGATGAAGTTACTGCTCAGGCCGAACAGCTTGGAGTTCCTCCGGAAGCTCTCGTTCAGGCTGCTGCAGCTGAGATGGCTCAGGGAGCTTAGATCTCTCCTGAAGATGCGGCTGCTGCTGAACAGCTTGTCAGTGATGCTGCTGCTCAGGGTGTCTCTCCCGAAGAGCTTGTCGAAGGCATTGCTCAGGCTGAAGCTGGTGCTGCTCCTGTTGAAGCGGCTCCCGCGCCTGCAGCTGAACCTGCACCCACTGAAGAGTAGCTCGCAAAAGAAGCTTGCCTCAGAAAGCTCGCATCTACGAAGCGTGGCGCAAATCTCATGAAGATTCTTGCTGCCAGCGGCAAGTAAGGAGCGAACAATGTCACAGGACTTCCAGAAGATCGCTGAAGAAGCGATTAAACAGTGCGCAGAATACGAAGCTCGCATTAACTAGCTCCAGGAACAGATTGCTCTCACCAAGAAGGCGAATCTGGTCGATCCTGAGCTGGTTAAGAAGTCCGTGGAAGCTCTCACTAAAACAGGAGGTATCACAGCATAGCAGGCAGACGAGACAGCTCAGTTGCTTGCACATGATCCAAATGCCTCCTTAAGAGCTATTCAGGCTCTGTGCGACCGCTACACTGACGCAGCTCCCATTGTGAAAAAAGAATCCGATATATAGGGCGGCAGGCTTGTTGATACATTCAATAAGCAGGCATCGGCGGCTCCTGTTGAAGACGCATACGCTGCAGTTGCCCGTGTCCTCGGACTAAAGATGAATAAATAAAGGAAACTATTATGGCTATTACAAGGTCTGTTAAACAGCAGTACGAGTACTACGTTGCTGTTAAGAGCGGCGTTCTTGATGAGACCAACTGTCTCATGCACACGGCTGTGCTGAATGAGAATGCCGATAAGGTTGTTCGCGGCTCTGTTATCTCTCTGAACGCTGCGGGCGAATTCGTGCTTGGACTCACTGAAGGTTCCGGCAATCTGTATCCGATGCCCTGCTTCGCGAAGAAGAATGCGTTTGATCCGGATGTCATGACCGGCGCTGTCGGCAGTGCTACCGGCGAAGTTATCGCCAGCTCTACTGTCGGTAAAAAGATGTCCGCCTATGTTGCTACGGGTGCATTTGAAATCGAATCCTCTGAGTTCGATAAGGATGCTACGTACGCAATCAATGCGGCTCTCGTCTGCGCTGATGGCGACAAGCTTGGAAAGGTCACTCCCGGTGATGCGAACGCTGTGTACGGAACGAAGACTGTCGTTGGTATCGTCAGTGCGCTTCCGTTCCGCTCCAAAGCCAGCCTGAACGTGAACGGCACTGCTGTTAACCGCATCTGCTTCTGGTCGGTCTTCTTCCCGCCGAAGCGTGGTTAATCCGCTGTAAGATAAACCAGGGGAGCGTGTCTCCCCGATAACTATAGGAACGCAATATGTATACTTCCGATCAGATTGCTGCCATCAATCAGGAGTTTAAAGACAAGCTCCTCAGCGATGACTCCGCTATGGTGAAACAGGCGGGACTCGCAGGCACCACATATTTCCGTACGCGCATTCGCTAGAATGCCGTATACCGCAAGCTTCTTCCTCCGGTCTCCGTTACGGCTGACAACTTCGATGTGAATGAGGTCTCCGACCTTCCCAGCATGATTGTCGAGCTCGACATCAACTCCGAGGGTGCAATGCAGGTTCCGTTTGAAACGGCTACCACCGGCGCAACCTTCAACGGACGCAAGGCGAGATGTGAATTCGGGCGCATCATGACGCCGAAGTACGAGATCGACAAAATCCGTCTTACCGGATACAAGATGCCGATCCTCGACATCCTGTACGACCTCATGCTCAAAGACATCATGGATGTCGAAGATGAAGCGTGGGCGGCTGTCAACCAGGAAATCGTCGGCAATGCTGATGATCAGACTGCGCAGGTTGCTGAGTTCGGTCTCCGTCGTGCTATCCGCCAGACCTGGGATCGTGAAGGCGTTGCAGGTGTGGGTGCTGCGGCTGCCGGATTGCTCCGCACGAAGGGCAAACTGAAACCGTCCAAGGGACTCATGAACGAACTTCTGTACATCAGAATGGCTGAGTGGGATCGTAATACCGTTGGCGGTGATATGGCTCAGGACATGCTGTTCGACGGTGTCACGACCGGCAAGCTGAACAAGCTCGATGTCCTCGTTACCTCCAAGGATACCGTCTGCTCCGAATACGATCTGTGGGTGTTCACTGATCCGCAGTTCTATGGTGCGAACTACACGTACCAGGATGTCAGCATGGTTACGGACGAAAGGGATGGAATCTTCCTGAACTTCTTCGCCTATGAGACCATCGGCGGTATCGTTGTGAACAGAGCCGGTGTCTGTAAGGTCACGTATGATGCGAAGAACATCAACGAGTGCACCTTCTGGACTGATCCGGTTGATGCTTCCGACGCCCTCAGTGACTGATTGAAATCAGGTTGCTGATTATAAAGGCCCTCCGTAACAGGAGGGCTTTTTTTATGTCCTTAATGTGGTAAACTGTAGGAAACCAACAAGAAAGGAAGTATTATGTCAGTAACTATTCAGACCGTCATCACCAACAAGAGTCGTGGAGTTCGTTCCCTTATTGTTTCCAGATCAAAGACGTACAGCCTCAGAGCAGGAGAAACAGTAGTTCTCGATTACGATATCTGGTCGTATCTCACACCTACAGTGAAACGGAAACTTGAACATGATGTTCAGATGGGAAGGCTCGAGATCACAACAAGGCTGTTTACAGACAATGCCAATATCTCTGTCGCCCCTGACGGAACATATATGATTGCGAACGGCGGCCTCGAGATGGCGAAGCCCAAAGAGCAGGTGAAAGAAACTAAGCTCCCGACAGCCAAGGCTGACAAGGCCACCACCAGCGGAAAGCTGTTCGATAACAGCGGTACGGTTATGGCTGACCAGAGTTCATCTGTCATGCAGAAAGCCCTCGGAGCCAAACGTGTTGCGACTGGCAATACGGATCAGACAGAACAGCCTGAGCAGGACAAGACAGGATTCACTAAAACCGACATGAGTTCCTCAGGTCTTATGCACACTATGAACAATCTCGAACCTGCTCACTCATCCAGTGTGTTCAAAGCCACCCCGACAGATACACCCAAAGTAGAGGAAGAAGCCAAAGCAGAGCCGGAAAAAGAACTGTCACGTCCTGAATACATCGACGAACTGTATGCAGCTAAAGATTACACAGCCATCGCAGGAGCGCTGACAGAGTGGTATCCTGGAACAACGTTCACAAAGGCTTCTATCAAGAAATGCAGTAGCTATGCTGAACTCAAAGAAAAGTACCCTGTGCTTGAGTAATCAGGCTTATATAACGCTCCGCACTTTGTAGCTCGCTACATCATAACCTCCTCCTTTCTTCCGTCTGTACAGTATTACTCCTTTTGCTGTACAGACGGTCTTTTATTACGCACTCACCTTAGTACAGTATAGGAACACAAATGCGTAAATAGATAATTCAGTTTGTAACAGGAACTTAGGGATAGATACAGCGACTGTGTCCTGTAGCTACGCAGCAACAGCGCCTTATCCTCAACACAACTACAGGACAGGTATTCTGGGACTATGCTGGTGTACGGCATAAAGTAACAGCATAGAATGCCGACTGGAACTAGCAGGACTCAGATGCCGAGTCGTACATAAAGAATAAGCCTGTAATACCCTCTGATATCAGCCAACTCACAGACAACACAGGGCTGATACCTAAAGATGTCACCGATCTTACAGACACTTCAGGTAATGTCGGCTACCTTAAATAGAGTGTCAATATGCAGGATGTAACACAGGATTCTGGTGCATATTACCTGCAACTTAAAGCCACCAGACTGCCGACATTCATACAGGCACCCTCAGGTGCTGTACATGATATATAGGGAGATTCTCTTACGGTAACACCTACAGGGAGTGTAAAGATGAACCTCTCAAGGTATCTTGCATACGAGAATGCAGCAATAATAAGCTCTCAGTGGAGCTTGTTATACAGTTAATAAAATTAAGGAATGTAAAATGAAAGACAAAGAGTAGAAAGTACCCAGCACCGTTGTGTAGAATGAGTCGGTTGAAACCTGCAATGAAACTTGCACCCAGGAGTGCTCTGAAGAGAAGCTTCAGGCTTTGTAGCAGGCTTTACAGTACTCACAGTTTTAGGTCATACAGAAATCAATTCTGCTTGTTGCAGTAACAGGTAAATTACAGTGTATGATCGGTACAATCCAAATAATTCTCCTCATCGGTCTTATGATCCATATGTTTTTCTTCATGTGAAAGATGCGGTACACAAGAACCTAGCTGGCTAACCATTATAACATCACAAAAGGAAAGCTTCGGCGTATATTGAAAGCGCTGCAGCTTCAGCCGGTGTAGGTTGAACGTACTGTTACAGGGCGTCCTGTGTTCTATTATGCCGACAGCACTGTGTTGTAGATCGACAAATACCTGGATGCTCTTATGCAGAAGAAACAGCAGTAGCTTGTAAAGTGCTGTATATGTAAGCAGAGTGTCAGTAAGAGCAGTATGATCGGCGGCAGATGTCAGCTGTGTTATGTGAAGAAGTGCTGTGCACCTATTATGTACGGAAAGTAGTTCTGGAACAGGAAGGTAAACGCACAGACTGTCAGCACAGCTATTCGTTATCTGCAGTCAATGTTACCTGGCTCCACGTGACAGGTTTGAACAGTCTGCGAAGCTTCCTTCTGGTGACTTTCTTTTTGGCTTTTCTGTGCATCGAATCCGGTGTGACCTATCTGCCACCCGGAGTAGAATTCATGCCGTACAGTGAGTTGAAAGAGCCGTACTTCTTTATGTAGCGCTTTTCCAGTCTGTCCAGCTGCTTGTTAGGCGCCTATTGGAGTATCTAAACTGAGAGCTGGTTCCAGTTACCTGTAGCTCTGAGACGTTTAAGCTCCCTGACCAGCTTTGTACAGCCTGACCAGGGAGCCTTATGTCGCTACCAGCGTTTTGAGAACGGCGTAGTGGATATGCCTATGTAGTGCTTCTGTCCGCTTGTTATGTGATACACATACCCGTTACCCTTCTTGGGCACATACTAAAAGTGATCAGGATGCATCACCAAGCAGCTCTTTTACACAGCATCTTTTGCTGTGTCTGATTTTGTTCATGTGGTAATGAGCTGCACCACAGCCTCTGCACACATACAACTGCTTCTTATGGAAGTCACTGGATACATACAGACTGTCTATGTTGAACAGCAGCTGGCGCACTTTGCCTGACACTGAGCGCTTGTTCCAATCAGCAAGATCACATGAAGTGTGCCACAGAGCACAATCAGGCGTGTTGCATTTCACTTCAGCGCCTTTTCCATTCTCGTAAATGTGCACTTCAGGAATACTGCCGCAGAAAGGACAAGGCAGAACATGCTTAGGCAGTTTGGCTGTGCCTATTTCGTACTTGTCTGTACCTGGCACTTTGATGCCTCTTCTGCGGAAGATCTTGTCTATGTCTTTGTTCTTGTGCATGCTGTTCCTGTTGGGTTTCTCCTGTGAAGTATAAAAGGGGCTAAAGTGCTGCAGGAGTTCAGCGCTCTTGTCGACTGGCCTGTCTAGGCCCCTTGGAAATTAGCTGGCGCTCCCACTGAGATTCGAACTCAAGATCTGGCGGATTTAGAGTCCGCTGTTCTAGCCATTAAACTATGGGAGCATAGTATTGGTTGCGGGGACAGGATTCGAACCTGCATATCCAAGCTTATGAGGCTTGTCGGCAACCGTTGCCACCACCCCGCCATATGTACACCTTAGTGCGCCTTAGTGCTCCTTGTTGTTACATGTTCAATCTACTGCAGACGTCGAAAAAACAAAACAACTAACGCACTCCGCTCTAGTAAGCAGAACCATACAAGAACAATAATAAAAGGACACAACAATGTAGTTAATCACCAGCTTGGTCGCACTGATACTTGCTATATTCGGCGGGTTTGGATATATGGTCAGGCAGACCGAGAAAGGATTCAAAAGGCTCTAGACCAGAATCGAAACCTTGTAGAAGAAATTGGATACGACAGTTGACTAGGACACATGTTAGTAGAGGCGCTGTCATTATGTAACAGCAGTCTCATTTCAAGAGCAGATAAGTTAGCTTACATTGTCCATACAGCGCCTGACGCATATATTAGAGAGCAAAAAATGAAGTACGCGTTGCTTGCTTGTTCTATATTGTTGTTTGTATTTCTGTTATCCTGTGCGCCCTTTGGCTCTACTGTATAGCCGCAGTCGAAGTAGCTGACAGTTGTCTAGCAAATAATACAGTAGAACAAAGACAGCATACGCAGCATATCGAACTAGATAAATCAGGACTATTAGATAGGGTACAGAACACATAAACTTATCACATAGGTGCAACCTGAATCCGATCTGCACTATAAATAGCTTGGAAAGATTATTTAGTCCATTGTGAAGTAGGTCTAGCAACAGGCCAACAAGTCAAAGATTCAGCGCAAAGACAGAGCTAAAACTGCAGCAGTAACCGTGGTAGCTATAATTTGTCTGTGGGCTATATGCAGATCTTGCAAAAGGATAAGGGCTATATGCGGATCAAATAGAAATTCATAAGGCTGATGGCAAAACTTGGGTTTAAGCTGATGTAGAATAAAGCAGTCAGGTTTCAGGTTATCCGGAGTCTGCTTAAGTATTTATCAAGGATGGGATAATGGCTGATATCTGTATTCCTTAGGTCACAGCAGGTGCTGGCGGTGTTGGCGGAGGACAGGGAGCCGATGGTCAGGCGTCCCTGATGGCTGACGGACACTATGCCACATCATATGGTATACCTGTTATAAAGATCACTACAGGAATGACAGCCTAGTACACACTGCAGCTGACCAGAGACATGTAGGGAACGATACCTGCATAGCTGTAGGACATGCATACAATTCAGTTCATGTGTCTGGCAGACGGCTTGCACGGCAAGGCGCTGTTTCAAGTACCGCTCACATATCTCGGCAACGGACGTGTACAGCTGCACCTCACACCGGCATAGGTCGACTACAGACCTGGACTTCATTATGCTTAGGTACATTGCTATGATGAAAACCAGGCATTACGGCACGTGTTCAAGTGCTGTCTGTAGATATAGAAATCTTTTGATGGCAGCCACATCGACTGCAGACGACCGATAACAATTGCCTAGGTTCGTATGTAGCTGTACGACACGTGCGCAAAACAGAATCAGCTGCTGAATGATCTGTAGTTCTCCGACATCATTATAGCAAGATGTATCGGCAGAGCTGTACAAGACTGGAACTAGATGCCTCCGACATTGGCCAACGCTTAGACAGCAGCTTCCTTCCCTTTCCCTGCCAACCTATGTTCCGGCGCAGCTGCACATTGTCTGAGAATGGCCATGTACAGATACAACAGGAATGGCATGCGTCACTCCAACGCTGGACTGACATTCGATGACAACGATAAAGGAGCTCTTTATGCCAGCCTGGCTGACAAAGCTATGACAGACTGGAAGAACTGGGTAATAGCCAAGAAGAGCTAGCTGAACATGCTGTAGTGCATGGGAAGCATTTCAGACGGATTCCTGTAGGGTTCATAGCCTTGGTGGAGGTAACATGTCCTCTCCGTTCGATTCCATAAAGGTATTTGTGCAACCTAACGGCACCAGAGTCGTCAGCTGGCAATTTACACATGGAGTATAGATTCCATAGACCGCCACCATAACGGTACAGAGAGCGAGAGCTGGCGGATAGTGGTAGACATTGGAAGAGGGACTTCCTGTCTCTTATTGCTATTTCGATACTACCGCCTGGAACAGGAACAAGTATCAGAATGACTATTACAGACTGATACTTCAGACACAAGACGGTCAGAGCTACACATCAGATCCGCAGCATACAGGTATGACTCTTTCCTATCCCTATTACTCATAGGCTGCGAATCTCATAAGACTGAGCTAGCTGTAGATACAGAGAACAGGAAGATAGGGGTATCTGCTGAAAAAGATAACCTATGGACCAAAATGTCCTGTGTGTCAGCAGTTTGGTGACGATCATCCTGTAAACTAGCACTGTCCTTAGTGCCTTGGTACAGGTAAAAAGGGCGGGTACTATAAAGCGATTCCTTTAGGTGTTTTGTAGCAAGGATAGTCGGCTGACCAGTCTGTAGCCATGTCCGGGCAGTAGGTATCAGAGATATTGACTGTGAAATGCACCGCATGGCCTATAATCCAGCACGGAGACGTGTGGGCAGACAAATATACAAGCCTAAGATACTACATAGATAAGATACAGGTCGCTTCGAAATTTAAACATGTGCCTTTGATATATACATTGCAGATGCATTTGCTATAGCAGTCAGACATAATGTATACTGAGAATGCAAATCAGCTGCTTCAGGAAGCACATGTTTAGTACAGCAACCCGGACTGGGATAAGACATTCGGTTAGTTATGATATTTACAGACTACACATAGAAAAGCACATTTCAGAACGGTTACGCCCAGCAGTACCGTATCATGAAGTACTTCAAGGATCTGCTCAATAACTGGTTCGCAGATAAGAGAAACATAAAGGACTAGCGCCTTGTCAGTCTGCTGTATGATGTTAATGGGAATCTGAATAAGGACTGCTTCAAGACAGGTACGGCATTCAATCCTGACGGCACTTATGCGGGCACTACACCTGCTGTTGTTGTCAGTCTCGGCACTATCACATACCAGAACAGACCTATCAACAGAGCAGGCAATCCCTAGTTTCTCAGAAACCCAATGCAGCCGCCTGTAAAATAGTGCAGATTCAAGCTTATTCCGATTCAAATTACCGTTATTACATAGAGTTGTGACGGTACTATCTTATTAGCTGAACTCATATAGCTGTTTCTTGCTATGAACAGTTAGGCTATACAGCAGGACATAAATGCTCTAAGTTTCGTTAATGTAAACTAGGTAAGCAGTCCACAAGCTGTGCAGCCCGGATCAGGAGGCAACGCGAAACAGTTGTATGCATCTACCATATCTGTGTCTACTATGAGTGTACTCACGTGGACAACAGATACACAAGGACCTGTGTTCAATGGTTACAGCATGCGGAATGCAGAGCTCGGCAATAGTAAGGTAACTAACAGCTGATATGCCCAACAACGTGTCAGTATCGAAACAATAAGGATAAATATGATTACAGACTATAAGGATCCTAGTGTAACCCTTAATCAGGTTTACAAGGCATCCACTGTCGGTACTACACCGGCGTTGGGAGCCTGTATTATCGGTCCGAATTACTTTGTACGTACATATTCCGACCTGAAGGAGTCTCTCAGACTCGACAGTTAGGACAATTACGCAAAGTAGGACTACTCGGTCGTGTATAATCCTGCAGACGGTCTTTCCCTCAGATACTTCCCTGGAAGAGAGACTAAAGACGGCAGTGTAGACGAAGATTCCGTGAAGGTGTTTGTTAAAGACGCCCAGCTTTAGTACCTTCCTGAATTCGGAGCTTCTGACAGCATCACTACGGATGCAGTGTATGGTACAGATACGATCAGTATCAAACAGGAAGGTATCTCCTATGTCTTCAATGGCGCAGGAAGTGATACATCTGTTCCGGCCGTGCAGGTTGGAGATGCTGTGAAGATCACTGTCGCCGGAGATACTGTCGACTGCTACGTTCAGGGTTTCCTCAGAGACGACGGAGGCAAATACACCAAGTGCGTTCTTACCAAGAGTCTTCCGTAGGGCGCCATCACTGCGGTCAGCTTCAGGCGCGTTGTTGATTGCTATGTCAACCAGGCGTATGTGACTGTTAGCACTGTCGATGGTGTGCAGCAGGTTTCCGTCCAGCCCAATGCAGAGGCGACCGTGGATCTCGGTATCGGTCAGACAGAGTATCCTATTCTGACAGGTGCTTTCTATGTCGAATACAGGTGCCGGTCCAATCGGTATGTCGGTACTTATGGTATGGTCGCCGATATCGATGATGTCCAGGGAATGCTCGGCAAAGTCTGCGCGGACAATCCGCTGGGTGTTGCTGTTGCGTGCGCTGTGACTGAATCCGATGGCGCATTCGTGTACTTCACAGCCACTGCATAGGAAGACCTCAACAACAGCGCTGTTAAGGTGTACAACGATGCTGCGGATCTCATTGCCGACACTGACGGCATTTACGGCATTGTTCCGTGCACCGCTGATGCAGAAGTTATTAAAAACCTGTTCAACTTCGTGACCAACCAGTCCGGTGAATAGGTTCCGTATCCCAAGTATCTGTATGGCAGCTGCGACATTCCGACTGAAGAGAAGCTGAATGCTGCATATCTCACTGTGACAGATTCTTCTGCTGAGAGCAACACGACTGCTGTAACGTTCAGCAACTCTCCGCTGCTTGCTATGGCTACGGTTGTTAAAGGCGATGTGCTTCGCATAGGTGATAAGAGCTACACCATCACTGGTTCCAATCACAAGGATAAGGTGTATGTTGCAGGCGATCAGACAGCAAATATTGATTCAGGAGCCGTTGCTGACATTTATCACACGTTGACTGACAATGCTCAGATTGTAGCGAGCATTATCGCTGCTAAACCTGTTGCAGACAGACGAGCATCCATCGTGTTCGCAGATGGTCCGATGTACAACGGATAGACTGTTCCCAACTACTGCGTTGCAGCTGCGCTTGCCGGAATGCGTTCCGGAACTTATCCGCATGCTCCGCTCAGCAATGTTACAGTCACCGCTGTCACGACTTCATAGGAACACGGATTTACAGCCAGCCAGCTCAAGCAGCTCGGTGCTTATGGCTTCTGGCGTGTCGGACAGAATGAAGAAGGTGTTGTGATCAGTCGCAGACAGCTCACATCCGCTGCAGCAGATGATGTCAATCTCGATGAGCAGTCTATAGTCTGCAACATCGACAGCATCTGTATTTCACTTAAGACCACTGGAAGAGACCTTGTCGGAAACTCGAACATCTCTCCGATGCTTCTGACATTGCTTAAGTCTACACTGCTTACGAAACTTGAAGGTTTCCAGCAGTATGCTACGGATCTCATCGGTCCTCAGCTGCTCAGCGCATCTCTGGATTCGATTGAACAGGACGAGATACATAAGGATAGAATCTACGCAGATATGTCTGGATAGCCCCCGAAGCCATTCAACAGATTCCATATGAGATTCTACATGAACTGAGGTGACAGAGAATGAAAAGCGTTTTCAATAACCCTTATACACAGGCTCCTTAGGTATGGTCTGCACAGGGTGCGGCTGTCACCTGGGGACAGACATAGGCTGCCGCACAGGCCAACCAGGCTGCAGCGAATAAAGTGTTTGCTGCTCTTGGCGGCATCACGATCAACTATCAGCGCCCTGTCAGCACGCGGTATCCGATTGGCGGATCTGCTCCGATTCAGCTTATCGGAGCTCCTTCCGGTGTAGTGCAGCTTAATACACTCATCGGACCGTCTACGGAACTCAATGACTTCCTGGATGCTCTGGCAAGTGCCTGTAAGCCGATAACGATTATCGTTACCAACTCTTCCATTGCATCGGGCTAGGACTGCGCTGTCAAGTCTCAGCCGCAGGAAATTGTATGTAACGGCGCGATTGGAAGTCAGGTGCAATACAACCTTACCATCGCTTAGGGTGGTATGGCTATTGCACAAGGTACCTTTGTGCTGCAGTTCACTGAAATGAAGTGGTCCAGTACGGCCAGCTGACACACAGTACATTGATGTTCAATGATGCGCATGTAAGTTACTACATGCGCATTTTTTATATAGGAGTCAACCTTGAGCGTTCTTAACAGCTTCACTCCATAGAATCAGCCTCTCACGTATGTGGGCAGCTAGGTTATAGCCGGTGTCATATAGGCCTGTCTGCCGAATACAGGTACAGCAGTAGTTCGCACTCAGTCGGCAGGTGTCGACAGACAGTTCTCATGTAAGATGTGCGGTGGCGGAGGTACCTTTGGCGCGAGTGTAGCTGGTCTGCCCGCTGTTGGTTCATCTGTCATAGCCTGGATAAATAAAGTAACAGGTAAAGGCTACATTCTGTCTGTGAATCCAGGTGGCGGATAGCCTAAATCATACAAGCTGTTTTCTTTGCTCCATACATATAGCTGGAACACACCTGTAGGCGACCTGACTTTTTCCGCATAGCTGTAGACACTGATAAGCAAGTACGCAAACAGTGGCGTGAATTCGACTCCATGCGGTGCCACGTAGGACACATATCCTGGCGACCTTGTAATCGGCGATAAGTATGGACCGTCTGCGTTCTTCGGGAGAGCTCAGATAACAATAAAGGGTTCCGGACTTGCCTATACGGAGTTCTCCGGACTGGACAACAGTATAACAGTAGTAGCTTAGCGCACTTAGTTCGACTCTTTCAGCCAGCTGATATAGCACAGTACAGATATAAGCAGATAGCTAACAGCATCGGGTGCCAAATAGGGTCTTGGTGTCCTGCAGACCAATAGCAGCAAACCTGTTGAGAATAATCCGGGCTAGGGAAACACACCGTCAGTTGACTACAGTGCGTAGTCAGGTGATCCTATCTACAGAACGCAGGAGTTTAAGGGCGGACTTGTATCCGGCCAGTTCAGTTCGGTACTGTCTCCTCTGCAGGATTAGTAGTATCAGGACATGGATATACCTGTGCTTGCTACTAATCATGTATCATACGATGGGTAGACAGAAACAGTATCGGCAAAAAGCATCCGACTGATAAAGACACCTGATATCTACGCTCCTCAGCAGATATCGGACTAGACAGCGGCTTAGCTGGCATAGCAGCAGATCCCTTAGTTTCAAGCTCCTCAGTTTACCTCGACAGATAAAGCGCTGCAGATGGATGCACTGCTGCAGCAGTCAGGAACACAGTACATACTGAGGAATCAGCTTACGGATTAGCAGATTCTCAGTTTGTATTCCAATAATGTACAATGCCTTGCGCAGCCTCTTACAACCAGGATAGCGGATTGGACAGATTCTGGACAGGCGTCACAGCAATAGTTAGCTCCATGTCAGTACACATAGATAACGGATACGTATACAGGACAGCAGAAGCGAGTGTATAAATGCACGTCATTTATTACTCAATAGTAGGATGGGTCTATCCTTATTAAGGATGGCTGGGGAAGTTAGATACGCATGACCGGAGGCAACATCTACATATCAAGCGCACTGGATACCTTCATTCGCCCTGGACGTGACTGTATAGGCTTGATACCAAGACGTATGTAGCTGGATGCTAACGGAGCAGCTGTTATCGCCTCTAAGAAGTCAGTAAAGGTAGCTGCCTAGGGCAGTCTGTATCTGTCTTCTGCTGTAGGAGGACAAGATGGTTACACGGTGCTGTAGAACAGATCTAAAACATCGTCTGCTGGTATGGTGATACGCAGTAACGGCAACTTATCTCTCACTTCATCCAGAGATATGTACATAGGAATAAACGATAAGACAACTACGAACGCAGGAGATAAAGCTACCAGAGGCTCAGGTTCGATCTGCATCGATGGAAGTGCGCTCATGCTCAATGCGGACAGCTATATGAAAGCCACATCCGGATCCATAGGCTTGTATGGATATTCAGGTGGTACGGGAGCTGGCGTCGTCATAACGCCTAACGCAACAAGTGTGCTGTCACAGGCTTTCTATGTTAATACAGGATCTACATTTGTTGGAGCACTCGGAGGAAGGAGCACTGTAACTGTCGGCAATACTGATCAGACTTTTACAGTCAGTGGAGGTTCAGGCTCAGGTATCATGCATGTCAGAGGCTCTATACAGTGCAAAGATATCACAGCTGATGGCACTGTGTCTGTAAATGGATCTTTCGGAGCCGCCAGCTATATGGTACTGGGAACAGAACAGGTAGATATAATACCTAAAGTAACAATAGATTCATTGCGAGCTTTCAAGCAGTCCATTGCCCGTATATTCCAATATAAAATAGATACCCCATCTATATCGTATCCAGAACAGACACAGCAATGGTACAACGACAACTATATCTGCAGTAAATAGCTGAGCTTCACCTAGTCAGGTGTATTGAGCTTTGGCAACTACAAAATGCCAAAAATGTGCTGGCAGACAAGTACCTAGTCCGGCCAGATATTCTAGCCTGTAATAACAATGGAAACAGGTCAGGATCAGCCAACATCCAAGTCATATCCGGGTAAGTCTGCCTGGTAGGCTGGCACAATCTCAGCTCTCGATTAGAATTACTCAGTCAAGTACGAACTGCCGCTACAGGGCAACTATACAGTGAATACAGATAAGGAGGACCAATAATGTCATAGACGAACACTTAGAAAGAGCTGCTTACATGTCCATGCTGTGGAAAACCGACATTTCAGGCTCCGGCCAAAGTCGATGATGAGACTAAACACAGGTATCTTGCCTGCATCATATCAGGTGCACCTTACAAGCAGACTTACAATCTTTTTGACCAGGCAGTAAAAATCACTGTCACATAGTTAGCTCCTTAGGTGACAGATAAGATGATTCGCCTCGGTGCTATGACTTCCCTGGAGCAGGATAAAGACAGGAAATCCATTTTATCCGACTTGTTATCCAGATTGTACAGACTGCTTCCTGTATAGAACATCAGCATAGTTACAGACACCAGTGTATCTGATTACCACGTGAGCTCCGTATGTCTGTAGATTCTGGAGAAAGCTCTGCAACCGGATTGTACAACGCAGCAGCTGTCTGAAATGTATGCACGTCTTGTCGATCCTTCCGTTGTTACATCATTGTCAGCAGGTATTCTCGACAAGGTTCTGGTTACACATTCAAGAACCATGGAGCTTCTGATTTCCAGTGGATTTGATGATTCTTTTTATCAGGGTATTCCGCACGCCTGTTAATGCTATCTCAGCAACGGGATACCTACGGAGCAATAAAAAGATACGCATAGCGCCCAACGGATCGCAATTTCCTGGCTGTTAAACTGCTGGCATCCTCCACGTAGATGCTGTTAAGGGCTGCTGGTATTCAAATAGCCGCATAGCTTAATATCTAGCTCAATAAGGGTGTGCCTGCTGCAATAAATGACATACTCGGAAGGGCGAATAAAGAGCTAGAGACAGACCTTACGGTAGACGCAAAAAGTATTTATGAGAACACATTACGTGCTGCCGGATTCAAATTGCCATAGTAATAACAGTTGAAAGACGTGCATGAGCCAATAGTCAAATATACTTAATCAAATTCTACAGGTGCTGTCATCTTTTGTTCAGCGTCCGCAGACTCAACTTGGAGATGACTATTGGCGCAGTGTGTCCGGTGCGCAGACAGGCCCATACTCAATGCATAGCCTGTTGCAGTCCACAGCTATATCTGCACTGGGTCCACTGTTTGGCGGAATTGTAAACAAGCTGATCATAGGCGACTAGTTTAACAGAGCCGGAAATTTCTCCAGTCCTTTGGCCGGTATGCTGCTTCCAACAAATGGAGGCACATACAGCGGCGCTTTTGCCAGTATGGTTCAAGATTCGATGCGGACTGCTACTTACTGGAGCAGACAGCAGAACTAGAGTGCTTTGAAGCGTGATTTCTACAGATCGTACTTTAGTACCTTGTATCCTAACTAGTCAAATGCGCAGATATAGCAGCGTATATATGGTGTATAGAGAAATCCAATACAGGCTGCCGGTCTTATACAGGCATTTGTCGATCCGTCTGAAGTAACAAGGACAATGCAGGGCATGTAGCTGGCTCAGGCAGGTGTCCTTCAATGGAGTACAAGGCGAAACCCGTTAGATACAAGCGCTGTTACTCGTGCCAATCAGCTGGCTGCAGGTATCAGTCAGCTTTCACAGCAGGCACAGCGCAGAGCAATACTCGGACAAGGGGAGTCCTTCGGAGGGTTCTCAGGAGGAGCTGTTGCCTAGCTGGCAGGCATAATAGCCAATGCCAGTGATCAGTTCGGTAATGTCAGCGGACAGTAGCTGGCATCAAGCATATAGCGATTCAAGACCAAAGTAAGAGACACTACAAGAGCTCTGCAGCCGTTAAGAGATATATTTGGTCAGGACATTCGCTCTATGGTAAATGCCATACAGGGATTTACAGGTCAGAATATATCTCAACTGAGTGTGTCTACTGTATAGAACATTTCGACAAGAATCGCCGATATACAGAGATATGCTCCAGGTGTGTCAATGGGTCAGCTGGCCGATATGGGCGGTGCAATGCGCCGTATGCTGGCTAACAACGGAATTAGAGGATATGCCGGATTGGGAGCTGGCGTGCTTGGTGTTGAAGTTGCAGGTATGCTTATTCCAGGCAACACGTCCTATGGTATGACTCCTTAGTAGTTCCAGCAGGGAACGCTTAATGCATACGCCAGTGCGCAAGGCAGCCGTGGTGTTGACTTCATGTCGATGGCTTACAGTCTGTGGAGACAGAGGAACAGAACAGGAACAATCCAACAGTTCAGAGACAGAATCAGCTAGGCACAGGCTAACGGACAGGATGCACTTACAGCTGCCCGTAACCTTGCTGGTGTAAGCTCCAATGGCTAGCTGCTGAGAGGTCTGTAGTACTCTGATTACAGAGAGGCTCAGATGTCCGGCGCATTTGCTTCATCCGGTATCAGATAGCAATGGAGACAGCAGCGAGACATCAAAGAACTGCAGTTAATGCAGACAGGCCGCTGGACAAGAGCACAGATCAGCGCTGCCATGCGTTAGTTCAGCAACCCTTAGGTCATGGCATAGCTCAGTCGTTCAGGCAATGTTGACCAGGTTCGTGGACTGAACTAGACATCCAGACGCATCATTAACTGGGCTGTAAGCACTGACACGAATTTCCTGGCAGGTGCACGCAGAGTATCTCAGATACAGTAGCAGTAGCAGTTCGGACGTACCATGTCCACTATACGTAATACATTCAAAGACATGGATGCCACAGGAGGAACAGGTTGGAATACATTTTTCAACAGGTTCATGACAAATAACTGGGGGGATCAGTCCGCTGTCTATAGGATGTTTGCTCAACAGGTATATGGGTAGACAGATGAAGCCAGGATAGCTGCACGTAACACACAATTACGCAGTGTTCTCGGTTAGTCAGGGATGCAGTAGGCACTCCGATACGGGTTTCTTGGAGCCGGAAGGTCGGATAGCGACTATAAACAGCATCTAAAAACGCTCACGCAAGCCGATAAGAGTACTCAATAGTACAAATAGGCGCAGAGATATGTTCTGTCCGCAATCGCAGTAGGCTAGGATAAAAAACTTAAAGATCTAGCTGCAAGCAAGCAGGGGCAGGATGCGTACGATGCCTTCACTACAGCCCTGAGGCAGGCTGACAACTAGACCGATCCGACAAAGCGTGCTGATGCTGTTCTCGTTGCCAGAAGCAACTACAGATACAGACTGAATGCTCTCAGTCGTAGAAACGCACTTAAATAGAGCACTGATTAGTAGTTCACACTGCAGACCAGAAAAGATATGTAGACTCTGCTTAAGGCTTAGTCTGAAGGCACTATTGTCAACTAGCAGTATTTCAACGCCAACAAAGGCAGATTCAAGTCGATATAGTCTTTCAGCTAGTACAGCAGACTCAGAGCAAAGCTGGGCGGATCAGATACAAACAGTGATCTGGCAGGCAAGCTGAACAGTGTTCTGTAGCGTATAGCCAACTTCCTCAAACAGATAGCTTAGAAGAAATGAACAAGGCTGATCTATGTCAACTACAGTTTTCCCTATAACAAGCTATATACAATAGACAAAGCTGAAAGGTTACACATACGTTACGCTGAGCCTTGGATCTAAATAGCTGTATATAGCTCAGGCTCCGATAATGGGCATATAGATAGCCTAGCAGATAGACTACAATCTAATAAAGTCTCTTTCAGGCAACTTTGGTATGCTTACCTTTGAGGACCATCCTGTCAGCATAACTATCTCCGGCCTGCGTATGGCGTTGCAACCTACATGCAGTTTGTCGTCTGCTAACCGCAATGCGACCACTATATAGAGCTTGTCTAAACTTTACATGAATTATAGAGGCTCTATAAAAAATGCTTCCCGGCAATCGCTGCTCACTGTAACTGTAGGTACAGATACATATAAGGGAGTCATTGTCAGCTTGCAGCAGAGTTCAGCCAGCTAGAGTATGCCAGGCGTTATGCAATACCAGCTGACCATGTACGGAGCCAGAGTATGATGACGTTATACACATCCGGCTCATTTGTACTTTGTGTCAAGGTGTCCGGAGCTGTAAAGTATTACGCTGTAAAGAACTTTTATCTTCGTAAGGCTAAAGGCGCAATAACTCAGTGTCGGGTGAGCCTTATGGATGTTACCTGGCAGGTGGAAGTCCGAAACCTGTCTACATATCCGAAACTGTCGGCATTGTCATAGCTTTATAACAGCGCATGTCAGCCTGAGACTAAACCCATGTAGTGCCAGCTGCTGTAGTACAACTCCAGATAGAACAGTGGTCAGCCTACTCAGTGGTTTACAGGTCGTGTGTGCGTCGTAACTCCGGTTCTGGCATAGCGCCCTGGAATTACATCTTAGTATACATGTTTCTGCATGGGAAAGGCGTGCTAGCTGATGTTCTCCTATGTCAGCGACTACAAGTATGTAGATGCCAAGTCTGCAAACAATGTGCCATAGCTGTAGAAAAACGGACTTATAGGAGCCAACGCACAGGCAACCAATATATTCAGCACTGAAAAACTCGATACAGCGTTGCTGATTTCCAACAGTGGACAGAATATAGAGTCAGACACCATAGATCAGCTCTTTACCAAGGCATTCAATTACTTGCAGTAGATGAGGGCAAAGCTGGCTCTTTTCTCACAGACGCCTACTATAGATTTATCCAAGTACATAACCTCTCGGTACAAGATAAGCTCTGTAATCAAATAGGCTATCAAGGCACCTGTAGACTTAGGACACAGTAATCCATATCTTATAGCCTTCGATCAGATGTTCGCATCAGGCATCGATAACAGGCAGCTCATTGATGCTATAATGATTACTCTTGCCGGTTAGCGTTTCCTGACAACTGCACCGGCTTAGCGCACACTTCCCGATGCTTAGGATAAATTGTTTATCATCCCTAATTATGTGCTGCCTGTTTAGACTCAAGATGCCATCATAACACCGGAAGACATCAATCTTGCACAGGTTACCGCTAATCCACTGTCCCATTTAAGCATACCTGATAAGTTGTTTGTCAACCTGACGATGCTGTCGGCTTTCGATATGGGAACAAGATTGATGCAGAATATACCTGGATTATATGGTGAGTACGAAGCGGTTACACCAGCCTCCAAGATAAAGCAGGCAGGTGCTCCGTGGTGGTTACTTACCATAGCTGTATAGAAGTCCAGATTCAAAACATATAAAGCCGATATGAAGAACATTCCTGTTGGTTAGTCAGCTGTTACGTAGACATAGTAGAACGCAAGCTGGGCAGCCGGAGCTAAACAGATGTTTGATACATATGCAAAGACACTGTATTTCAGTATGTATGCTGCCTAGAAGCAAGCTACTGTGAGTCTGCTGCCGACAGATAAAGCTAAGAATATGGACAGGTATATAGGTAAGTCCATAGCTTTACAGCTTCCTTTAGATCAACAGAATCTGAATGACAGGAAATACAGTAAATTCTTCGGTGTTCTTGATTCAGTTACATATTAGTACGGATGCTCTACATCGCCTCAGCAGTCGTCATATCTGACAATAACGGCAAATGTGACGGCGCTGACTCCATAGAGCTCTGCCTTCGCCAAGGCTATATTTCAGGATCAGCAGACACCTTTGCTATATTAGAAAAGCCTGGCTACATCTGATATGTACGATTACAATAACAGCTCTGATTACAGTGGTTTAGCGTGAGGTTTAAGATGCCGGGTATATTTGAACAAATTAAAGGTCTGAATACTTCTTCTCAGAATATTGCGCCTAAAACTGTAAAGCAGCCGCAAGAAGATATTGTACAGACCATAGCCGATTGGCAGAAGAAGAGCACGCCTGAAACCACCAAACAGATATTGGACTTCCTTAAGCCAACTATCGACAGTGCGCTTCATACCTATACACCTGGACAATAGAACACATTCAGGCTAAAGGCTACATCCTATGCCTTGCAGAGCCTGCGTAATTACGATGTGACAAAGAAAGTGTCTCCAAAGACCTTCGTGTTTTCAAACCTTCAAAGACTCAACAGACTCAGAAGGTAGCGTTAGAATATCATACATATACCTTAGAATCAGGTCTACATGAAACAGTTGCTGGACAGCAAAGCAGCTTAGCTGTAGAGCGATCTTGGAAGACAGCCTACTGATTAGGAACTAAGCTAGGCGCTGTACATCTCAAAACGCAAGTTGGATAAGCTGCGTTAGCAATCCTCTGTTACCATAAGCTAGACAATGTCTCAAGATCCGTAGGGACACTAGATGCTTGGCGCGTCTGATGTCACGGACAGAGATTACTATAATTATGTCTACTCGTCCGTATCTCCTATAGATAAAAAGATAATGTAGTGGACATCTGGATACGGCACAAAGCCTCTGTCCAATAATCAGATAGCTGAAAAATTACATATATCACCTGGGGCTGTATCACAGAGAAAGAACCGGATACAGCAGCTTATGGGTTAGGTCAGAGGTCTCGTATGAGAAAACTTGTACAGGAAGGCGGAGAAAAGCCAACCAGCTGCTCATTGCAGCAGCACGATAAGTTTATCAGGTATGCGATGAACCTCCGTTTATAGTCTCTCCAGGATATAGTGGACGGCAGTCTGCAATACCAGGCAGCTTAGGCACAGAAACCTGCATAGGCATAGCTGTACCTGACAAACCTGGATTAGATTTTGCAGCCTCAGTTCTTGTCCCACCTGCAGAGTAATAAGGATCAGTCTGCACAGGTATCTACATTTTAGCAGTACGGCTAGATATTCCGTATAAGCAGAGACTTGCTGACTTGCACTTAGAAAAGAAAATCGAGACTGCTTGCCGGTATCCAGGAAACGCTTGGAAAAGCATGGGCTAACAGTACAGCCGGAGATGTGTACTTATGAAGGATATGCAGTTCACATAGCCTAAAACAATGCTTATATAGCCACATGTGCTTGGAGTAACTTCTGTACAGGGGCTTATTCTGTATCAGAAAATACTGGTGCTTATGCTCAGTTCATCTTCCTCCAGCTACAGAGAAAATGCCGGAACACAGTTGATAGACTTGCTATCTGGCTCGAATACGCCATCCGACTAGCTTCTTACGTCTCTCGGTTCCAACGCATGTGCGCAGGTGAGATCTATGCTGGACTCCTAGGATATCGACAAAATAGACTCACTTACGGCATCTGCAAGTAATGGAGTCTTAAGCATAACACTGCAGCTCAAAGACGGCTAGACATATACTGGAGAACTGTCGTGAATTTAACAGAACCAACAAACACTCAATTTCAGCAGGCCTAGTAGACACTGACCAACTTGATGCAGGACTACTCTCAGCAGTTGGATGTAAAGAAGGCATCCGCTATACGGTAGCTGCTGATAAGACCATACGCATATTTATTCGCAAAGATAAATCAGCTGATGTAGACGTGGTTAAGAACTACGTCTGTAGGTTACCTGTCCTAGTCACAGCGCACATAGAATCAGACTGCGGATATAGTTGCAAGCAATTACTTTGTTACAAGGAGGCAGGGCACATACGCAAAAGGTGTTGTGACTCTTACCTGTACTGCCTCTTCCGTTCGAGTGACTAAAGGTGCGCAGTTTACTATAGACGGACATATCTTTGTCACCTAGAAGACAACTATAGCCTCTGTCAGCCCTTTGTAGGATACTGAAGACATCAATTACACAAGAATGTACAGCATTAATGGCCAGTACAAGACCAATGTTCCTGTTGTTTCTGTCGTATCCGGATACATGGAGATACCGGAAGGGGCTTTGGTCACCGTATCTTCGTACATATCCAATGTCAGTCAGGCGTAGCTTACATCTCCGATAACAGGTGGAGCTTAGAGCTAGACAGACGCATCTATGATGAGCAGATGTAAGGACAGGTGCGGATCTGCTATAGGCACATTGGGAGCTCTGCGGATAAAGATGTAGGAAGCTCCTGTACAGGTTATGAGCTGTAATGCAATAAGCAGTAAAGATCCTGGATGCTTCCGAGCCAGAAACAACAATCTCGATATACCTTATGGCGGCATAGTCGATGTCTATGTGAAAACAGCAAATCAGACATCATTCAGTCAGCTGCTGTTCCAGCAGATGGAACACGACAGTGATGGTTACTACATATAGGTGTCTGTGAAAGATGACAGACAGATCGCCGGGTTTACAAGAGTGACTAAAGTGCTTTCAGCCCAGCAAGGCACATAGATCGGCACATACACTGTATAGTATGGTTCATCCAACACACTTGTATCTGCATAGGCGGCAAGACTTACTGTATATCAGACAGCTAAGATCCGCTTCCGCCAGTCCCTCACAGCTTCGGTTCCGGTATAGGTGACTGTGTAGTATGTAAATGGCATTACAGACCTGCAGTAGTATATGGACAGTTCTTCAGGTGCCTTCCTTGGACAGGATTGTCTTGTAAAAGCTGCTGTACCTGCAACAGTACATATATCCGGCTACATACACAGCGCACAGCCGATAACATAGGATACCTTATAGTCACTTAAGGTTTTCATATCTCAATATGTGAACAGCAAACAAGTCGGTGACTATATATTGAATATGGCTTAGGTTGCATAGGCTCTGCACCAGCAGTATCCTGACATCAATTTAAGACTTCCATATGGTATTCAGACAAGCTTGCCGATGACTAATGGGGGCAACTATAACTTTACCACTTCCGACGGCTAGATCGACCTGACATACAGACAAGGTTTGTATATGTGGGATACTCAAGCATATTACTTCTCAACAGTGCCAGCATATATCACACTTGAGGTACTGTAATGTAGAAATGGGCTAAACTTGTTCGCAGAATATGCGGATATTTCTGGACTACGGTATGGAAAGATACATGGCTGATCTAGCTGCTTGGTAAGTTCTTTCAGCACGTGTCTGGATAGGTGCTGTAGGATAGGCTGCTGCAAATAGACAATCAGTTGCATGTTGCATATACTGTGCAGCCTGATAAGTGGCACCCTGTGCGTATACTGGTTGATGCGTAGACATAGAGCAGCGCTGTAATACCTATAACACAGTTCGTAATCGGCTCATCTTCCATAGGGCAGACTGTGTAGGGCACTAAGTACAGCACTTTGTAGCAGCTTGGTATCCCGATAAAGATACAGAATAAGGTGGACACACCTGATATCCTGCTCAATATCGATACCGACTATACTGTGCAGGACGGATGTATTAAGTTCAACCAGCCGTTGGATCAGATCGGATTCCGGTCTACTATAGTCACTGTAGCCGGTTAGATAAAAGTCTGTTACTAGCTGTGGGGCATCTACTAGAAGTATCAGACGCTGAGGGATGCTTTTACCGGTATCCTGTAGGTTCCGAATTACTGGTTGTATAAGTATCCGGGAGCTGTGGAGGCGGCCTGGAGCATAAAGCTTAACGGCAGCAACAAGCGAGATGTTCTGCGGTTACTTGGAGCTGTCGGACAATGTCCTGTAGCCTGGCAGTAGGGCACTGTATCAGATGTACAAGGCAGCACAGTCATTATAGGCGACCACACATATACCGGTGAAGGTTCTCCGATAGTCACTAAAGGTCAGTATGTGCTGAAGGGTTAGCCTTTGTTTGTTGCATCTGAAAACGCACTTGACTATCCGAGAGTGATAACATGGAAAGATACCATTCCATCTGATATCGCGAGCATACCTGTTGTTACAGATGCCGGAGTGCTCACAGCTTCAAACAGAGACGGACTGAGTCCTGTAAACAATGTACTGCCGCTGACAGGTTAGAACTACATACAGTATCAAAGACTGTGCGCATAGTTAAATGCCGATCTGAACATACCGTATATACAGCTTCCAGCCACTATGAATCCCGCGCAATTCCTGTTGTCCACAGTATGGAAGCACTCTGGCTTTATCATTGTAGCTCCGTCTTCCAACTACAAAGACATGTGTATAGCTGCCCGTGTGATTGTTTAGAACACATCGCTAGGTGCTATACCTATAATATACAGATATGCTGCACAGACATACGTTACGATATAGCCTGATTTACAGGTGACGTCTAAAGCAATAGCTTATTACAGTGAATCTGTGAATAACGGCTTGCAGCATAAGGAGAGATACAATGACTTTGACAAATAAAGGATCTGAGCTGTTGTTGCGTGCTCTTCTGCAGGCAGTCAATTCCTGTACAGGACTTACAGATACAGGTAAAGTAGTAAGGAATGGAACTGTCTCTGTTGTGGATAACTCTATAAAATGCTGCTTTGATACATACAAATTAGATCACTCGTAGATTGAATAGCAAAAAGATAAAATAGTACATATATGTCTGCTGGATGAAAATAGCTGGTAGCTTGCCCGCGTGCCGGTATAGCCAACGTGCAGACTCAATGGTGCTGGACTTATATTCAATCTGAACATGAATATTGGAGGCTTACATGGCTGAAAGTTACATGGTACCCAAGTACACATAGGGGATGGCTACTGTTGATAAGCTCAACCAGCCTCTTGACTACATATAGACAGCACTCAACGATATAAGTCAACGTGTCGACCAAATTTCAAACAAAAGCGCTGTCATACAGTGGTAGGCTGTGCTCGACGCATCTGTACAGACAGGAGACCTTGTATATTTCGACTCTGAAGGGTCGTCAGCATGTTTCAAGCCTGCGAAAGCGGCTCTGTTGGGCATTCCCGGAGCACAAGGGCAGTCTGTATAGGCGCCGCAGAGCCGAGTATAGGGCATCGTGCTTTCCGTAGACCCTGCAGTTATATTGCGATCTGGCTACTATTAGTCATCCATTATCGAGGCTACATTAGGAACCGGAGCCGAAGCTGGAATCTATTACCTGTCTCCATAGACAGCCGGTAAAGCTACAAAGACACCGGGATGGAACCTCAGACAACCATGTTTAAGCTACTACGGTGACGGCAAGTTCAGCCTGTTCTCGAACTATCTTGCACATGACAACCATCACCATGCAAGCCTCGTTATAGGGTAGTGGCAGTAGCGAGCGGCGTACGACGGAGAGTACACGGCACAAGGGAATTACTTCTATAAGATATCCGATGCAGACATGCTTGGACAGCTGTCCGCCGATACGACTGCTGTGTTCTATAAAGGTCTTCTCAATACTACTGATTTTTCCTTCCAGCCTGATGCTGTATGGTGTACGGCATCTGAGGCACCGCAGGCTGGATAGGTTGTCATGTTCAATGACTATCCGTTTGCTTATGGGGACTCTGTTGTAAGGACTGTAAGAAGTTCTTCTCTCGATGTGAAATCTCTTAACGGCACATATGAGATCGACCTGCCGCAGTACGTAAAGAACAAAGTTGTTGGTTCGGCCACAGCCGTTGCCGATATTTCAGGCAAGAACATTTCCATAACACCTGTCGTTTCCAGGCTGTATGCAGGCATGGGTATCAAAGTACAGAAGCTGGGATTGGGTGTATATCAGATTTCGTCCGCTCAGCACGACGGAGCAAACATTGCCGCTTCCGACATGCGCATGAACGGTACGCAGAGAGTTGCGGATGGGCTGCTGACGTATACTGTCTTCCCAAGATCCGCGACAACCTCGTTTATCATATCCACACCTGTTACATATTCAGGCTAGAACCTGAAAGGACAGACCAAAATATGGTTTACGACAAGAGGACCCGGATCAGGACGTGTCAACATCTCTGTGTACTGGATACCTGTAGACACATCAAGCATTGAATACACAACTATTCCGGGCATTCACATAGGCGACACAAGCGCTGTGTTCTCCAACACCAGCACATCTATGCTTGCTTACACATAGACGGAATACATCGGCAACTTTGATCTCAGCACACATGGCACGTTGCTGGCAAAGGTATAGGCTGTAGCGCCAGGCAACGACATGTATGTGTATCAGACAGGGTTCAAGACAACCGCTGTCGCATAGGTACAGGAAGATGACACATCCGACTCTGTGTCTCAGGACATTCTCGACCAGCTCGCCAAGGTGCTCACCTACAACGCGAATTATTGAGGTGGCAAATGACTGATTATTAGTGGATGAGCCATATGGCCGCCCAGACATATCCTCTGGCGGATTAGGTAACAGGGTTATCTGTTACAAGTCAGCTGTTGCCTAAGTATCTGATTCTGGATATGCGCATATTGGTCCCGGAAGCTACTGGAACTGTAGACGGCAATGCTTTTTATATAAGCAGAGTTCAGGACTAGGGAGCATCTCTGTCTATCTACATAGGATACAACGGTATCTAGGTTGCTGTAGGTTCAGGGATTCCAAAAACACTCACTATGACATAGCCTGCTGTGCAGCATTGGTACACATTGACTGCACTATAGGGAGGATCGCTGTCGTGGGCAGCTAAACTTACAGGCTCCATATGTGTAGGACCTACCAGCACGTACGATATCGGCACGCAAGTATACACAGCGGGCAACACTAAGCTTAACCGGAATGTCGTCAGTGTAATAGGTAAACTGACATATCTCTAGGCGATAAAGGTTGACTAGGTCTATTATGATGGTGTTGTGTAGATCCAGGCAGGATAGGGGGTCAGCATATCCGCTACTGTTGAAGACTAGGTAACGACACTTACCATATCTGTCGACCGGACTTATGTTACCTAGACTGTGCAGTAGTCTGTGGTGCAGCAGCTGAACGCCTCGACAGGTGCGACACCTATCACCTCTATCAATGGCGTAACTCCTGACTCCAGCGGCAATATACAGATTTCAGGTGTTGACTGCGTTGACGTTGTCGCACAGGGACAGGGTGGGCTGATCGTGAAAAATCCATGTTCCAAGCCGTGCTGTGATTCAACCAATATGTAGAGCACAGTGATTGCTTTGTAGGCCTTGAAGCAGCAACAGAGCGTCCTGCAGAGTTACTTTACGAATCAGGCCAATACCATCAATTATATGCAGGCGAACTTATCCACTTTAATGAACCAGCACTGACATGATAACAGAATTGCGCATAGCAGGATATCCTGTAAGTACAAAATACTTAAAGATACAGGGAAAGGATGACCTTAAGGTCACAACAGGAACATCCGGACCGAAGATATCTTATATACTGGCTAAGCAGGATTCTGACAGTCAGTCGGAAGCTCCTGTCGTGCCCATTATAACAGGATCTTACTTAAGGACTATAAATGGAGTGTCGCCTATGTAGTAGGGACAGTTCATGCTGATGGGCGATTACTGTACGTCTATTGTTTAGGGCAGTGACGATTCAGATCCATAGACATCCGAAGTGTCTGGAGCAATAAAGATCTTCGATGGCTGTCAGGCATGCGCCGACTGCAGTTCCCAGTGGTATGTGCAGTCTATGCTCCAGTAGTGTATGCTGTGGCTTGCCGGGTTGAAGGATTGTATTCTGTACTATGAACCGGCTGCAGCCAGGCTCTGGAACCAGATGCTGCAGAAACGAGTATTGTAGGTATAGAACTGCGGCAAAAGCGAAATAGATGCTGAGTACAGACAGAGAGAGTTCGGCAAGGCTGTAAAGCTTTTGTATCAATATAAAGCAGTTGTCGCCATGTGGAACTATCTGGTGTTTACAAAAGCCAGATCGATAGCAGTGGTTCAGGCGCCTGAGACACACCTGGGCTTTATAATGCAGTCAAAGCGAATCATAGACTTCTGCGATGCCGGGCTGAGCACTGTCACACTACACTTAAAAGCGACGTTATAGTCGGGGCAGACACAATCTTTTCTCGCGGCGCAAGGCAGAGCAATGCTGCTCTCTGTTACCAAAGTCACATAGAACACTTACATCTAGTATGGTAAAGATACCGGAAGTCTGGGCGGAGGGCTTGATACAGGCAGCCTCAGTTGTGACATATCAGCTACGCGCTAGCCTGTAATAACGTGCTCCATACAATTCTTCCCGACAAAGTAGTGCAGAGCTGTGTTCTCAGGATCCATTAAAGTGCTGCCTGTCATTGTATAGGGAGGCAGCGGCAGTGACGCACAGGTGTCTTCCAGTCCGCTTGTAGATCTCGGAACATATGCTGAAGCAGCCTATGATGCCACTGATATCGACAAGGGGTAGCTGACAAAGACAAACAGGTGGCGGATATAGCTTGCCTGGTAGTTCACACAGGGAGATATGGTGGTCAGCAAATAGGACACCTAGTAGGTAACTTATTTCACATCAGGATTTGGCTTGTATCCTTCCAGATCCGACTCAGAGTCTGGACCAGTGAGCGGCGGAAACGATGATACTGGCGGTGGCGGACTTATTTAGATATAACCGGTGAGAGCAACACATGAGCTTTGTAACAACAGAGACAAGCGCACGTACAGATACGTACCCTTTCACATGTTAGGTGCCTTTCGGCAATTACTTCATATAGTCGATAAAGTTAGCACTTAAAGATGTGCAGCAGCAGCCTTCTCTTAATATATTGACAGCTAAACAGGGCTAGTGCTCTATAACGCTGATGGCGGGTTCTGTAGTGTTGGCTACTGTATAGTATGCAGGCAATCTGTGGATGACTTTCGATACAGCACATGCTTTCGGTTTCGTGAAATTACGTGTCAGACCTTCTCACACTATAAATTTTTCAGGAAAGCTGCCTCTCCATCCTCTTACATATACATACAGCTACAACAATGAAGGTATCACCAGTATTCAAGCTAACGGCGACGTGAAGCCTGTCGGAGATACGTTAAACATTACTGTAATAGGCTCTATTTATTGCGATAAAGACTAGTTAAGATTTACGAAAAGTGTTGTAGGTGGACCTGACTGGCCTTTCAGTCTTCTGAGCTTCGACAAGGCAGGCAATATTGTCGACTAGTCAGACACTCCTGAAACAACTATGACAGTAACACCTGTAATTGAAAACTCATAGCTCATAGCCAACTAGTATGTTGGACAGCATGTATGGGTTGGTGACGATTACGGTACTGTAATCTATACTTATCTGCCCAGTGCCGATTATATGTATATAAGGCGTACGCAATAGCCATTGTACGACTTCATATAGACGCCTATAGAATCCAATTAGGTAGTATACACAAACACAGAGACAGGAAAATATATACAGAACATCAACGGAACTCAGACGCAGAGACTGAACATAACAAGTGTATGCGAGCAGATATCTGTCACAGGACCCATTGCCGTCGGAGACTCTGTGTATGTGATCTATGTCTCATCCAATCCGGGTTTCCCTACATGCGCCTAGTATGACAGCGATTCCTAGTCATCTACTGGAAGTTGATCTGCAATAAACAAAAGAGGTAATAATGAACATTCTCAATGCAGATACGCAGCAGGTGCGGACATTTTCGAAATATCCGTTCGATTAGGCGTCCACTATGCAGATATATAACTACACAGTAAAATCTACGTGGATACCATCTATAGGTATTTGTGTATAGCAGGCTAAATTCCCTCTATATATAAGCGGTTTTACACACACCAGCGCCACTACATGCAAGTTACATGTAAGTGATAATACAGCTACTGAAATAGCTTATGCCGTACTGTACAGATAGCGCAGTACAGCCCAGACAGCAGGTATACAGAGTGCCGATAAATTTGTAGCTTCGCTAGTGGACGTATATGGACATGTCTGTGGGCAATTGATGTATGATGTATAGTTTTCCGGATTCATTCTGAATGTGCTTACTACGGAGCATCTCGGATAGATAGTACTGAGCGCGAACAACCTTATACTGTCCCCATAGTGTATAACATGTACACATACAGTGGGGTGTAAACAGGTCGTATTCAATGGAAAATACAAATATAAAGGGAGTACAACCCTGATTTTCCAGCGCAACGTGACGCTCACCGACAGCGGAATAATAGCAACACCAGCTATAAATGTGTATGGGGATAAAGATACCACAGACGTATCCGACATTGCATATCAGGTACCGAAGTACCTCAAATACGTGAACGGTAAAGACCTGTCTGGCAGCCATGTGCTGATTAAACCGAGTGCTCTTTCAGATCTTCGAGTGATAACCAACACAGGAACTGTAACGTTCTCGGGGGTACGGAATGCTTGATAAACTGTACAATATATCTGCTGTATATCCATTCTATAACCATACTGGATTGTCCGATACCGACAGACAGACAGCCGGATGTATAGCTTGCTGTAGAATATAGATACGAAAACCGAGACTCAGGCAATTTTTAGCAGATTAGAATCACTACATACCTGTTCAAGATACAAATATTCCGACGCAGATAGTGCTTGAAAGAACAGCACCAGGCAAGGCTGTATTTAAAGTGCAATACGGTTACTATGAGTAGCCATGGTACATAACATGGACAAAGGATGGCACTTGCTCAGGTACTTTTCTTGTTTCATGCCATATGTAGCTGACAGCTTAGCTGCCTACATATACAGGCAGCTCTTTAATTCTCCTTAATTAGTGCATGATAATCAGAACGCCTGGAGTAGTGCTGCATGCCGCGTCTGATGGATTCCAATAGACAGGCGGGATATATCCTAACCAGAACATGCATAAGAATGTCAAAGGTTTCTGTGACGGATATAACTGTCAGGTAAGTGCATAGGATTCCAATTTGATTATACTGTCGTCGGCTGCTGCAGGTAAAGGGAGACCTAAATACAATGATGTGTGGGGTTCGGACTCACAGGATTCTTAGTTGCCAGCGGAAGCTCCGACAGGTGTGCGCACTATAAATACAAGCACAGGAAGCGTGACTTTTCTATCTATAGGCGATGTAACGCAGAACGTTGTTGTTACTTAGTAGGATGACGAAGTTACAACTACAGTGCAATTAAGTATCTGAGCTTATATGAAACACCTTAAGAAAGACAGATGCGGATGGAAAGAATATCGGTGCGTAGGCATTAAAGACCTGTTCTCCGACTCTATATCCATATGCTGTGACACAACAAATTATGATTAGACTGGCAAGTAGAGATAGAACGACTATAACTACCTGAATCTGCCTGTATCTTTTTAGGGTGTAGTCAATATAGTTCCATTTGCCAACCTGTAGTCACTCGGAGGTGGCGTCGGATGTATATCCAGCTACGATCCGATGGGGGACGGCTTGCAGGACTGGTTTGACAAAGTCAGTAAAAACGCTGAATATATAGCTGCATATGGTAACTTCAGGGCTTCTCTGGCTTGCTATTTTGATGCTTAGAAGTAGCGTCCGGGGATAATGACACCAAAGGCTACGCTGAGTCCGTTTAACACAGCACCTTCAGTAGTTGTTCCGACGTCTTAGCTGCGTGTATAGCCTAATGTGGGCGGCGGAGGTACAAGTTCATGGGATGGACAGAGTGCCTGCGCTAACGGGTTCGCTATAATACCGCTGGATCACAAGGGCTCTGGATATAGACTATATGTAAGTTCAGGAGATGCTATACCTTCTGTAAATGCAAACGGATAGGCTGTATCCTATTTCGTAGAAGGGAGATATCCGGAGGGATAGGGTGCTAGGTATAAGTCCGATCTGTAGGTATACCTGACAGCCAAATATGACTTTACCACCGCAAAATGGGACTTCGGAATTGCGGTCGTGCAGCAGGATCAGGACTGGTAGGATGCTGTAGACAGATAGTAGTGGGAAAAGGTGACTCTGCTGGGCACTGTAAGCTGCGTCAGTAACGGCAACGCAAGGGTATAGACATACGTAACGCAGACAGCTTGCTCTCCTGTCGACATGCGCGACTTTGTTTCTTAGGTTCCTATGCCGTCAGGTACTGACACATCAATGTATGTATTCGCTTATCTTGGCAGCAGCAAGATAAAGAAATGGGTACAGGTAAAGGACTGTTGACTTACATGTAACTTCAGCTAGGCTTAATGAAAACTAACTGAAGGAATATAACATGCCAAATTGTCCATGTCCGTAGTTCGACATCTAGAAGTACAAGGATAAGCCTTACTAGGAAACTCCTTGTGCCAAGTGTTTCCTGTCCAAGTAGACCACCAACACACATAAGCATTCATAGCTGTTCGACACAGACGGTGTGTAGTCTCAGCAGCCTGCCAAACGTCCGTAGCCTGTGTAGATATAGGATATCCTTCCTGAAAAAATTTCTCCTGACACGTTGGCTATAATCGTATAGGCGTGTCAGCAGAACTTTATCCTTACACTCAGCAATCTGGTGCTCAAACTTACACGTCTGTCCAAGACATATCCTGTACTGTTTTAGATTCTCACATACAAGATGCAGCATCCATAGATGTCTTACTTCGAGATAGGCAGGAAGCTTAATCCGCCGTGCTCAAAGCAGAACGTGCTGTATCACCTGTCGCACGCTGTCAGATAGTTCCCTCAACTGGAGAAGAGCATTGTTACAGATACAAGGTTCTCAGGAGGAAGATACGCACTGAAGACCATAGCATAGCTGGCATCTAGGATCAAGCAGGTGTAGATCGTGCGTCGTAAATTATACGAGCAGAACTAGTACAACACACGTAAAGAGTTCGACGAACTGAAGAAATAGCTGTAGAGACCATATAAGGTTAACATCATCAGCGAGTTCGACAGCTACCTTCAGGAATCCGACAGCGGAGACGACAATGTTAAGAGCAGATGAATAGGTATTCAAACTGAACGATTCAAGAGTTAAGGCACTGTCAACCGGTAAGCTGACTGTAGCTGCACTTGCATATACTATCAAACCTGGAGACTACATGATACTGTACAAGAATACAGTATATGCACTGACAGAAGACTAGTACTATGCCGCTCAACAGATGGACATGTAGAAGTATCTGACAAAAGAAGCATTCTAGCAGGTACTCAAATAGGATATAGACAAGCTTGATACAGTAGACAGGAAAGCTGCATAGAGAATCAAGAACAGCAAGACCAATTGTTCCACCTGCCAGTACAACTCATACAAGACTCAGCTGCTCAGAATCATGCAGAAGTATCCGTGGCTGCTCAGCAAGTACAATCTTGTGAAGATAAAGCGCTAGATACGGCAATACCCATAGGTATCGTAGCCTGTTATATCGAAGGTAAGCGCTCTGTTCCCTACGTTCTTCCAGAAAGTTGAATACGACAGGAAACCGTGTCTCGACTGCGTGTAGAAGCACATAGGCATGGCGTACATAAAAGGATGCTAGGCGCAACAAGGCTATCCTGAGCATCTTGTACTTGCAGTAGCTAATTTGCAGGAAGCATACGAGGAATGCCCTAAGGACTGCTCCGCTATAAGAGAGATGCTGCTGTTCTGCATAGGAAAGACAAAGATCGAGAACAAGGCGTTTATTCCACTGGATAATCTCCTGTATCTTATATAGATGGCCAGACAGGAAACAAGCATGCCGTAGGCTCTGGATAAGAATAAAGCGGATTAGTCGTTCGATCTGTAGCTCGATTAGCAGATGAAGCAGGAGCTTGCAGAGATTCCTGTGCTTAAGAAGCTGGATATAATGAACGAACTCAAGGCTCTCATCGCACTTGAGTACAGCAACAAAGACCACATATCTGTCAAGTATCAGGGATACATGGGCAGTCTTGCAGACATGATATTGCCGTTTTCTGTAAAGGTAAGTAATCTGCTCAGGAACAGGCGCCTTATGTTCAAGGCGTGTCCGTAGTTAGTGCGTCAGACTGAGTATGATTGCAAAGATCTACAGGAAGCGTTGAAGAGTCCGACGGCGAAAAAGGACTGATCTGCTACAGAACATCAAATTCCATGCCGTAGATGCACATCGTTCCGCTGTTGCTTGTATCGGACTGTGATTCAGAGCTCTAACTGTAGCTTATGCTGTAGCTGGAGCTCTGTGACTATGAACCTGACAACGACTGCGAATATGACACAGAGTCAGAGCACGCTGTTCCTGTAGTGAACTAAAAAGCAGTGGCCTATGCAGTGTTCAGATAGTTAAGAGCCTTGACAAGCGCTGCTACACCTGTCTTGATTCCATTTATAGCGTGCTATGCCTGAAAGTCGTTACGAACTCTGAGCTTTATACTGTTTGTCCGGAAATAAGCATAGTCATCCAGCATCTCGGACGGATAATCCTACATGTCCACAGGATCTGCTATATGGCTGAATCTGTAATCAGGCTACTTATTGAAGTTTTTAGGCAGCTTCTATATTACAAAAACATTTGTATCTACGTTACAGGCGGAGGTTGCTTTGCATTCAATATCAACAGCCGCCTTATATCCTGATCGCTGATATCTTTTGACACTGAAGTGCAGAGTTATGTTCATTACTGCTCCGTAAATGTGACGCCGCCAATTGTAATTGGCAATTTGAAATTCTATTTAAGAAAAGCATTAAAGGCTTTATTATATTGTAAGCGCAAAGCAGCCGCTTTCAGTATAGTATGCTTATTTACCTGTTTATGCGGGCACGTTGGACAGCCCTTGATAGCGGCTGACGCAGCTGCCATAAGAGGGAAGGACTTTAAGTCCATATTGAGTAATTTTTGCTAATCAGGTGTTAAAAACATTTTGCGCTCCTTATGAGCTGGGCGCGTTCAACTGGAAAGAATAGAATGGGAACATTGAGTAAAGACTGTTACGCGTATCCTGCCAAGGAACTCTATCCTATACACACCAAATAGGCTGCGCTTAATTCTTACAAAGAGTTCTAGCACGATATTGATAAGTATTCAATTGACAGCATCAAGATGATTGCAGCCAATTTCATAAAAGCTGCGTCTGTACACGACATCAAATATCCTTGTGCACAGGCTGCGAAATCCAGACAGTGTGTAGACATATAGCTGGATAACGGCGCTGTAGTATCTATGACCAAAATATAGAACTTGCAGGATGCAGATAAGGCTGTAGCCATGCTGGATCAGATCAGAGACAGCATTGAGCTTAAGTCTCTCAGAAAGGTTGCGAGGTATATTGTCAATGAATGTGAGAAACTCAGTCTGTAGCCTACTGACAGCATAAAGCTTCATAAGTACGCTGGTTTTGGTCTTGGCAATGCCTAGTAGATGGCTGCATAGTTCCGCAAGCGCGGTACGCTTATGCTGTTGCCTGAAAGCATCAAATCATAGTTCTATCAGGCATATAGAAACCTTGATCAGCAGGATGCATAGACCATGTACAAGCAATCTGCAGCTATTTGCGATATGCTTGATGGTATCGACAGACTGTATAAGCTCGAATCTCATTATGGTAACGAAATCAGTAAACCGTAGGATGTGTGTTTCTCCTAGACACTCGATACTATGATCAAGTAGGCTTCTGATTATCTCGGAGTCGAGTCGACATCCACCATTCTATCCAAAAAGGCTCTACTGCAGGACAAATAGAAAGTAGCCAAATTCTTTGCTGATAAATACGGCGCGTAGATAAAAGATGACAATGATATGCTGAGTAAGGTAGCTGCACTGTCTTCCACCGGAATCAAAGCACTCATAAAGGAACTTGAATGAACCTGTTCTAGCGCAAAGACTGTATGGTTCCTGTGTATGCACTTGCTGCTGTATCCAAGTTTCAGTAGTAGGCTGTGAATTGGGATCCGCTGGTACTGCGCGACGCATTCTAGGCTCAGTTCAGCTGCAGGCTGTCACAGAGAGGATTCGATAAGCTCATGGCTGGTACTTCTATGATAGGTACCAATCTATTCACAGCTTCCATATAGAGCTTTTTAGCATGTACTGCAGCTTGTGCCAACAGAAGCATACAGGCATCACAGCTGAATTATGTATCTCTGAAAGACTGCTGTTGGTCTGTATTCGTGTATAAAGATATGATCGGATACAACTAGCAGGAGTAGCAAGATCAGTTCGACCCGGATATAGTGATGTACATACAGGGCCTTATGGATATATAGGGTATATCCAAACTGCCTTCATATATGTCCTTTGCCTAGCTACCTGCGTAGAGGATGGCGACTATATAGCAAGCTCTGGTAGGTGACGTCACATCGTTCTAGGCCTACAACACAAGGCAGCTGAACTAGGTGCAGGATATAAATGCCTACGTGATGCAGATGCAGGCGGATCTTGTATAGCAACTGAAGCTGTTGGAGCCTATTATACACTGAATTGTTCTCAAAGGAAAAAGTATGTGTTTTCCTTTGAAAATAGCTAAAAAATGACCACTTTTTTGGCATAATAATATGGAGGAGCTTTTAGAGCTTTTCTATGGATGGATAAGTCCATCCAGTTTCACGGTGCTGTATTGAGGTCGACTTATGTTGACTGTCAGTACAGCACCGTTCGAATTTGTGACTATATTGTTCCCTGTTACCCTGCTTAAATTTTTACTTAGTAGTCGTATATGCGGCAGCAGTTGTTGCTCGCTGCTAAAGCACAACCTAAGTAAGTTTGAACTACGATGTGAACAAGAAGTTGATGCGGCTTCGATTTGTAAAAGGACCGCCATGTGTCCGTTGACAATTTCTCACGTGAGAATTACCGAGAAATACAAGACATCGTTATCTGAATATGCAGTTGTTGCAACTGCTGTAAACACATACTCATTGCAGTGTGTGATCCTATTTCCTGGCCCTAGGAGTTTCAGGACCAGGAAATCAAGAGATATGCAGGTGAACGGTTCGGCAAGCAATCGGCTGGATATGTCACATTATTTTGTTTATGCGAATTCTGCTGTTCTTGTGCCTTGTTTCAATTTAATATTCAATAGACTTCGTATCAGCTGCTGATACACTCACAGAACATGTGAGACACATATACGTGTCTATTACCCACAGCATACCTCCAGAGTGTTACTCTGGAGGTTAACTTTTGGGGTAATAAAGTATTGAATATGTTGCCAATAGATGACTATTACGTGAAACAGAAGTCGTTGCGACTTCGCACTAGGTTTGATAAATGCCTTATCAAACGGACGACAGTATGACTGGCGACCCCGCCAAGCCCATTGAGGCACTTGGCTGTAGCCAAGTGACCACCAAGTGGGCATCGGCGGAACGCCTGCAACTGTAATTAAGACGTTAAAGCCTGAATCTACAATCGTTACGATTGCTTGTATACTGGCTAGGACAGTATATATGTTATCTGTCATGATCTCATCCGGCGTTGCACCGGATTGTCTTCGCGGATCATCTGGTACCTGCAGCGAATGCTGCCTGTACCATCACCGCGCATCTTACCGTGTGACCCACGGCTGCAACATCAAGTTGCGAGCTGCGTTCTCATCTCTGTCGAGATGGGCTCCACAGTGGTCGCAACGGTATGTTCTGACGTTCGGAGGCATGGCCTCCTTAATGTGTCCACAAGTCGAGCACCGTTTTGTGCTCGGAAAGTACTTAGGTGCCTTGATATGGTGCACCGCTTTGTACGAGATCTGCCAAAGAATGGTTCCCATAAGGGAGCTGTTGTAGGCTCTTCGCACTGAACGTGCGGGGGCCTTGGAACGTAACTCGTTTATGTTCAGATCTTCGGTGACTACAGTGGCGTGGTTTTTGCACACCGTAGTCGTAAACTTGTGGGCTGCATCCTGACGGATGTTGGTAATGCGTTGCTGTATACGTTGGAGCTTGGTACGCTTGCGCTTTCGCGCATTGGAGTTTCTCTTGCTCCTGCTGAGGGCTCGCTGTGCTTTACGCTTCTTGGCTTCGAGCTTCTGGAGCTTCTCAAGAGAGAGCTGCAAGACGGTTCCATCGGAGGCTACAGCTGGGTGCTGGAGTCCTACGTCGATACCGACGACGGACTCCGGCGCTTCCTTAGGTGCGTCTGGACAGTCGAAAGCGATTGTCACGTACCAATGGGAACCAATGAGACGCACTGTGTAGCCTGTGATTTTGCCTTGGAAGCGCGGAGTTTCGCGAAGCTTCACGTAGTCTATGATAGGCAGCCTGAGACGGTTGCCTTTGATACTGCAGGTATCGTTTCCAAGCTGGAAGGAGATTCCCTGGGACCTCTTGTGCTTCTTCGGGTACTTTGCTTTGCGCCTGATGAAGTTATTAAAGGCTGTTCCGAGGTTGCTCAGTGAGCAAGTGACAGCACTGCGTGATGTCTTGTTTGCCCATTCAGGTTTCTCTTGTGTCCACTGTCTGGATATATTAACCCAGTCGGGTTCCTCCAAGCTGCTATCAGCCTTCCAGGCTTCGTACATCTTGCCCCACTTCTCGAGTCCCCAATTGTACGCATAACGAGCGCAGCCAGCAGTCTGCATGAGAAGACTGTGCTGCTCTCTTGTGCAATCTATGCGTATTTTGTGGGCTCTGTGCATGGCGCTCCTTATTGTATACAGACAATATACATCACCTTTATGAAAATCAAAACGTCAAATTAATGAACTCTATTGAGAAAACAGATGCACACTAACACGTTACGTGTTATTTTACAGCATACAATGGACAACGTTGTATCGCAGTATGTTCTTACTCATGAAGACTGCCATCGATCGCTGAACTCTGCTGTCTATCGACGCAAAATTCAGCGAATCGACGCAGCTTCAGAAGCAAGAACAGATCAGATCTGTAAATAAAGCTGAACTCGAGTCCGTTACGGATTCATAAATGTGTATTACTAAATGCGTGATACGCAACAATCCTGGTGCTGCCTGGAGCGCCTCCGACCAGCACCCAGGATTCAGAGCTTATACCCCAACGCAGCTAAAGCTTTCTCAAGCTAAGCTATAAACTTGGCATCAGGAACAACAGAATTCGCAAACCCTCCAAGCCCGTCCCACTGTCCTGCAAGACGCTGTTTAACAGCCTATCTTATCCGCACACCGAGATCCTACAGAACCAGTTTTAGCTACTGGCTCTGCACGTGGAAGCCTTTCTGCTCCCATCTGACCCAAATCGGGTACCACCTTGCAAACCGCTTGCATGCGGTAGGCAGAGGATATATAGTATCCCTTCTTCCCTATTTGCCGCGCAACACAACGTTGCCGTTTATTGACTAGAGTCTCCTGACCTAGTCAAAAGTGAACTTAGCGTGACTCATAGACTAGTACTGCGTTGCTTCTTTTTTTAGCCTATAGTCATTGTTGCTGTCAAGCTTAATAACTTTCATATACATCCTCCTATGGGTCTATTACAACAGGGTGACTGGAGACAGCCTGCACGAACTGACTGAACTAGGATCTTGGACTGAAGTTCTGATACTAAGCGGCCAGCACGGAAGTGTCGAACTTCTAGCCCAGCACAGGAAATATTCCGAACTTATGCCATAAGGCTGAGCAGGCAAAATTGACGGCATGTGCAAAGTCATCAGGCACACCTGGTTTCTTGCCTATGAAGACAACTGTCCTGTTGCCTATATACGCTCTTGGATCCTACTTAAGCGCAAGGAAGTCATAGGCAAGCTAAGTCTTATCCTATACATTGAACTTCATTATACGTACAGACGTATCTTTCAGCGCCTGTACAATGAGAGCCAGACTTCTGGATTTGTCTATTGTGTAGTTATAATAGTCAGCCTGCTGCTGCGCTTTGTCGTAGCTTATGATGTCACCTTTCTTAGGTCCGGTATATGTGAACGGAACGGGATACGTGCTTGTGAGCAGCAATCCTCGCTGCTTCATGATCTACATGCGCACAAAACCCGCACCGCCATTATCGTGTGCAAATATATCCGGATGCAGAATATCTATCCATTGCATCAGCTACTAGGCCTGCTATGTCGGCGTCGTTCCTTTAGGATATCTCTTGCCGAACAGTATGTCTATGCGGTCTGTATCCGTTCGCAACCCTGCTACACACGCAGTTGTGAACGACTATGATACAGCACCCCCTCCGTCCCAGTCTACACCTATGGCTATGCATCTGTACATATGCCTGATACCGGGTATATCCTGTACTGAAGCGATGCTGTAGTCGTGTTGGGCTGCAACAAGATCACGCAATGTCAGAGGATTGACCGACTAGTCATACGGCCAGCCGAAAACTTCATTGTACACACGCAGCTTGGAATAACTGTCGACTTTAGCCAGAAGGTCGTACCATTTTCTAGGTTCATTGGTAGCCTGATCGATCGTAAGGTGCAGCGGATGTATCGGCTGCCCTATATGGTAGCCTGGGAAAGTGAACTGCCTCTAAGGTACGGCATGTACGAAACCTCCGTTATGTGGAAACACAGTGCGTCCGCACCTGGAACACACAAGGCCGTTCTTTCCAAGCATTCCAAGAAGATCGTGCTATGGATTGGGTATGTTGAAATGGTTGCAGTGTGTGCATCTTATTATCCACTATGCCTGTGATGACTTATCCCACAGGATACCGCAAGTAGTATCTGTCGTAGTCGGAGTACCTGCATACATGGAATACCCGTGCCGCAGGTTGGCCGACATAACCTCACGTATGACAGGCACGAAACTGAAATCCACGTCGGCAAGCTCGTCTATGACTATCTGTGAGCATCCTGACAGACCTCGCAGAGCATCTGCGTTGGCATAAGCGGTGCCCAGATACATGAACGAGCCGACATTGAACTGCTTCAGCAGAGTTTTGCTGAGCTATACTTTTTTGATAAGAGATCCGCATATCGGACTGGACTCAAGCAGAGGTTTCAGAATGGTAGTGTGATATCGTGTCCTCTGTTCATCTCTTGGTTCGATATGAAGTATGTCATAAAACGGTATCAGACTGGAACGCAGTACAGACGACTAGGCTATCTGATAGGTCTTGCCGACCTGTCGTCCGGTCATCCATACCTGCTACCTTGGATATATGGTATTGAACATAGGTGCGAACTGGTAGTGCAGATCCAGTGTCAGAGGTTTCCCCTTAAGAGAGAAGATACTCAACAGCGGAATGAACGTCCTCAGTTTGTCCTATGCAATAGCATTCAAACACGATTTAACAGCATCAATAAGAGTCATAGTAACTCAAACATAAAACAGAAAGGAAAAACGAAAATGAAAAGAGAACGGACACCGGAACCAGACACAGAACTCGTAACAGTAATCAAGTGTGCACCCTATAATGGAGCTTGCGTTACCAAAGTCATCAGCGTACACAAGGCTGCAGCCAATCTGAGCTCGAGAGCTGTCGCGCGTAAAGCTGTACTGGATATAGTTAAAAGCCTGAAACTGAACCATGCCAAAGTCCAGCTGGATTCGGCTGCTTATTTCGATGAAGATATTTTCAGAGTCCGAATCTGGAAAGAAAAAGCAACAGCAGATGCGTGGGATAAGACTGTAATCTACTGGCTCGAGACGATGCCTCTTATAAAGCCGGTCAGGAACAAGCTTGCCAAACTGGGATTCAACCTGGACTGAGCTTTACTGTAACAAATGAAAGGAATAAAAGATGAAACGAAACAATTATGTATTCGCAGTACTGAGCTCAGGCATATTCCACACGTATATCGAAGCTGCATTCGATAGTGAGCTGTTGGCAATTGCGTACATGCAGAAACGTCTTGATGCTGTGCGCGCAAAGCACAAACGAGGATATGGTGGCAGATGGCGTACTGAACCTGACGGGTCGAGAACTGTCATGCTCAGGATGTGCAATCAGCCGCACATCCTGCTGAACCTGCAGAAACTCACCATACAAACCCATATATAACCAACACATATACGAAGTAACTGAAAGGAAAGACCCATGACAAAGAATAAGAAATGCGCATACATTGTACTGAGAGATGACAGGTTTTCTGCCTGTATGTCAGGAATAGAAGCTTTGTTTGACACAAACGAAGCAGCTAAAGCCTACATACAGCATCGTATCGACATGTGCAAAAGGAAACACAAGCGGGGATGGGGCGGCAAATGGAACACTAAGGTGTCGCTGAATAAGGAATGCGAAGCCGAGATACGTATAGGTGGCGGATATTGGTACACACTGTATGTAGAGAAATTTATCGTGCACAGCAAAGCCGATATAAAGGAGCTGGAATGAGTGTGATCATCAGTCGTCTTTATATTTCCGGACTTCCTTTGGATAAACTCGAACAACTGGCAGATGAAATCAGCCATAAAGACTTCACAGACGGTTGTATCTTCGCATGCTCTGTCCATAAGGATGATGCTAAGCTGTACATAGACACCTTTGAAGGCGTCGCTACCGACCAGATGGACGACGATCTCAACGAGATCGGCAGACTCGCGCTGAATTATGGTTGCCGCATTGCAGGCAAAATATTCCAGTACGGTGACTTTGCTATATGGTCAGGCAACTTCAACGATGTGAATGAGATTGAATGGGTCGATATGTCTTTGTTTATGGAACTGCACACGCAGGAACTCAGGAAGCTGGCAGCATATATAGGAGACAATAATGTCGTACAAGCTCAACACAAATGTTAAGCCGCTTACTGCTGCACAGGAAAAAGAGGCATTCGAAAACTTCCACTCGCAGGACACAAAGAAAAGCGAGGCTGCTGCCGACCTGCTGCTTTCGGCAAATTCAAAATTGATTTTCAAATTAGCGCAGGAATTCAAGCACCATCCCATTCCTTTTGACGATCTCATAGCCGAAGGTTGTGTAGGTCTTATGGTAGCTGCAGGCAAGTTCGACATCAGCAGAGGCACACGATTCATCACATATGCAGCATGGTGGATAAAACAGCGGATGCGCAAAGCTGTAGAAACGCAGAGCCGCACAGTAAGAGTACCTGCTAAGACACACGTGACCAAGTCCAGACTCCTCAGGATGCAGGACCAGCTGCGAGATGAACTCGGCTACCAGCCTGACATCTATCAGCTGTCTGAGTACACGGGCATGCCTGAAGCTAAGATCAAGACACTGTTGAACAGCCTTGGGCATGGCGTGTCTGTAGATGCGGAATCGGAAGATACCGAAATGTCCAATCTCGAGAAGGCACGTGTAGCCATTGCCGACGATCTAGGCGATCTGCTGGACGACTCTGAGCTGCTGGACGAGATGCGCAAAGCTTTCAAGAGGCTCCCTAAACGCGACCAGTTCGTACTTGGTATCAGGTATGGACTGGACGGAAGTGGAGTATCCACACTGGAAGAAGTAGCGCAGGAAGTCGGCAGATGCAGAGAACGGTGCAGACAGCTGCAGGATGAAGCCTTAAGGAAACTTCGCAGAGAAATCAAAAAACGAACAAGCTGAGGCACTATGAAAAACGTATATACGGTATGTGTCAGCAAACCGGGTAAAAGTCTGATGCGCTCTGTCACATGCTCCACAGCAAGCCTTGCCAGTTATTACATGCTGTACATGGTCGAGCAGTACAAGAAGGAACACAAAGACGTGGCGATCAATGCTATGGAAGGTCCTGACGGTAATATCGACGAAGTGCGCATTGCAGATAAGGATGGCAAGCAGCTAGCCTGGATCTTCATTGTTGAAGTTCCTGTGCACGCAAAGAAATCTGACACAGCCAAACTCGGTATGGCTCCCATATTGAAGTGGCTGGAATAAAACTCAAATCAAAATCTAAAATGTCTTCAAAGTAAATGAGAATGACGGTGTGCAGCTATTAAAAGGAGACACTATGACAAAGTCAGCCTTGAAATTCCTCACCCGCATTCACGTAGCCCCCTAGGAACGCCTTATAAGGCAGAATACGTTTGCCACATAGAGAACACAGTAGCGCAAGCGTAAGCCCACGGCTAAGGTAAGACCAACACAGGGTGTGAGCCGTTAACCGGCACACCTATTGCAAGAAGACATACTGAAGTTCCTTCGCAAGCTGCTATATATCATCACAGGTATTGTCTGCACACCTGAACGTAACAAGCTGATGCATAATCTGACATCAGAGGCATCCAGGTATTGTGGAAGACAAGTCTCTGAAGACGAGATATACAGCTCCGAATGGAGTAAACCGAACAAAGTAATAAAAGTTTATAACTGTAAAAAGGAGAATGAAATGAAGCGTTGGATTCCAGTGCGCAAAGCAGTACTTCTACTGCTGTTGGCGCTGGTCGTTGCGGCATTCATGCCGACCACAGTGATAGCTACACTGGTGGCTATATGCATATGCTGGCTAGTTGTCACAGGCAATGACGATAAGGATGGGCCTAGACAGGCCTGAAGCAAAAGAAAGCCCGTAGAGGGCCGCTAAAGGGGTTACCCCCTCTCGTTGTGTAGGGTTACCCTCTAACAGAAGCCAGAGAGGCCTAAGAATGCAAGGAACGGTCTTGGAGGATGATATCGGAGCATGTAGAAGACAGCAGTATGCTTGCCAGACACCACTGTCGATGGTTTCGGTATCGATTTTGACGAGATTGAGGATGCGCTGACTTAACAGTTACGACGTAACTGTTACTGACGTGTCGCTATTTTCAAAGCACCAAAGGCAGCAGAATATCATAATCCATACCGAAAGGCTGTTTCGTGGGTATCTTCCTCCTTAATGGTCCTCCTTCTCCTCCCCTTAATGGTTCCCTGCACCTTCCTTAATCCCCTCTATAGTCTCCCCTTAATGTTCCATCTGCCATAAGGTACTTTTTTTAATAAAGTACTGTTAAAGTACTTTATTGACGCAGTACTATAATATTAGGTACTAGTAATAATGATACCCCTAAAGGGGTATCGTTATTAATAGTACTGCGCAGGCGCATTATGCGCGTAGCGTATTATGCGTACACGTCACACATGCTGCGTCCGAGCTGCGCTCTACCTGGCATATGGAGCATTGGATTTTGATTTTGCCGATGTCAGTTGTATTGGTTGATGCTATCAGGAACACATATGGAGCGCAATCCGTTGATCACCGGTAAACCGGATGATCTTCCGTCAGCTTGGGCATGTCACTACGATTGCTTTGGACACTGCAGCACAACGCTTAAACGGCGAGCTGAAGCTCACCAAGCGTCGCTGCAGTGTCGTCGCTGATCTGCGCCATGCCCAGAGCTGCTATTGGATTTTTGATTTTAGAGGCACCATATGATGCCAGAATCTCATCAAACCTGAAAGAAAGCCCGTAGAGGGCCACCAAAGGGGTTACCCCCTCTCGTTGTGTAGGGTTACCCTCTAACAGAAGCCAGAGAGGCCTAAGAATGAAACGAAATATATATCTTGTCAGTGACTGCCATGTGAAGTCACGACTATGGACCAACTTTGCTGCTGTGCAGGGCGACGCCTACATGGCAATGCGAAAGATGGCGTCCGAAACCGACCCGTCAAGTGTGCTTATCTCCTGCGGAGATCTGCTCGACTCGAACAGACCATCCAATGTCGACCTTGCGGAGACGGCCGAATTCCTGAACCACTTTCACAGGGTGCTGTACATAGCTGGCAACCATGACGACTGTCAGCCGTCTATCGTACCTGTGATGTGTCCTTATGCGCTGCATCTGACACCTGATGATGTCGTTCGTGAGGGTAATCTTGTCATTTGCGGCATCGACTGGCAGCGCAGCAGAGAGGCATTCCTCGAGTGCCTTGCCCAGGCTGCACAGACACTCAGTGACGAGACCAAAGATGGCGGTCAACCTGTATTGATCATGCACCAGGCTGTGCACGATTTCCTGTCCATCGACGGCGCCAGTATGTGCACAGCAAAGGAAATTCTTGATACCGTAGGACAGGACGTCCTTGTATACTCAGGCGACATCCATGTTGTGCAGCATGTCGCTTCCAGCCTTGGCAAAGGCAGAGTGCAGTCTCCAGGTCCGCTCGTCCCGCAGGACACTTTGCAGGCCCGTAGACAGCAGGTTTACTGGGAACTCGACAGTGACACCGGGGTACCCACCCGGCACCCCGTCAGCGTGCGTTCTTTTGCGTTTCTCGACAGTGCCGCTCCTGACTTCGACCTTGCAGCGTCTCTGGATGCGCTTGATAGAAGCCTTGAGCTGCCGCCTGTTGCGATACTGCAGGTGCACGGTGACTATGTGCCGCCTAAAAGTCAGCTCAACAGAGAGGACTGCATTGTAGTTGTCCGTACGGAACGGACTTCGACAGAAGTAAGGACTGCGGATGAGTCCAGTGTAACTACACTGGAGGAGGCCATAACTCAGGAAATTGAAGCTACCGAACCGCTGCTTGCCGACGTGTTGAAGCCGTTGGTGGACAGGCTGACAACTGCCGATAAGCCTGACGAGCTTCTATCGACATTGCTTACGAATTGGCAGGTGACCACATGATACAAGTCAAACACATGGATCTGTTCCACTTCTGCAGGTTCGACAAGCTGTCGCTTGATGTGCAGCCAGGTCTGACCAGAATAGCAGGCCTTAATGGGTCGGGAAAGACGACAGTATTCAGATCTCTTATTTACGGTCTGACCGGTTGGTGCGATCCTGCGTGGGGCACACAAAGCGACCTTCAGCAGGACGATGAAAGCGTCCCTGGCTATGTCGAACTGACACTGTCGGTAGACGGCGATGAATACGTACTGAAGAGGTTCGCAGGCACTGGTACTAAGCTGGTCGACACGCTATGTAAAGATGACGTAATAATTGTTAAGAATCGTCAAAAAGTAAATGCGTGGCTGGAGCAGTTCACAGGTATTGCAATGCCTGTAATGGCACAGCTGATGTGGCTGCGACAGGAAAACTCGTCTTGGCTGCTGACAGCTACAGCTGCTCAGATCAATCAGTTCCTCGGTCTCATTTTCGATACAAGAAAGCTTGAGACCTACAGACAGCACCTGAAGAACGCCTGCGACAGTATACCGAAGCTGCGTGATGACTTTGATGTGAGAAAGCAACAAGCGGCAGAGACACTGCACCAACAGTCCTCGCAGAAGGAGCTGCTGTCACAACAGCTGCAGGAGCAGCAGGCACTTGTACAGGCTACACGGGAAACGCTGCAGGCATTTGGTAACAGCATGTCTGTTGCTGACCGTGACAAGCTGCTGCGTCTGCGCGAACAGGAACTGGCGGTCTACAACAGAGACCTCGACAAGTATAAGGATCTGCAGGAAGCTCCTGTAGTGGATATCGAAACCGAGACAGCAGCTGAGACTGCATTGGTCTCCAAAATATCTGCACAGCGGCTTGAAAAGTCAACTTGTGAGCGGATGCTGAACAGTGCCCGTGCCGATAGAGACAACAGCAAGTGGAGACTTGATCAGCTGCGTCATATACATACGCCTGACACCTGTGAACTATGCGGTTGCAACCTCAGTACCAGTCCAGAGACGTACCGTAACAACAAAGTCAAACTGTTACTGCAGCAAGCCTTAAGTTATGAGGAGGCCATAAAAAACTTTTCCGAGACTTACGAAATCAGTGCACATAAATGCATTGAACTGGAAAAGCGTATGGCCTTGCTTGAACATGATATTGCTTCAGACAATAAAGTGCTGGAATCAATCGGACAGAAACGTGCCGAAAGACTCCGGTACATGGAACAGCTGCAGCATAAAACAGAGCTTCAACACAAGATTGAACAGGTAGCTGCTGAAATCGAAAAGCTTAAGGCGACGCCCGTGTATGATGCATCTATATCAAAGCAGCAGATTGAAAGCATGCTTCGCAGCGCCGAAGCCAGAGAGACGGAACTGAAATCCGCATACGAGACCTGCATTGCTTCCATTGCGGCTGCACAGCAGGTAATGCATGATGCTGAAGAGGATGCTGTCAGGTATAAACGTAACGAACGTGTGCGTCAGGTACTGTCGACTTTGCGTGATGTCTTGTCACAAAGCAGAGCACAGGCAAGATACCTCAACAGCAAGATATCTGCCTTGAATGGCAATATAGCTCACTATCTGCAACTGTCCGAGATGCCTTTCACAGTCTTCCTCGACCCTGCAGAACATGTTTTCAAGTACAGGATGGATGATTGCGATGTGCAGCATCAGGCAGGCATGTTGTCTGGTGCACAAAAGGCGGCAGCCGCAATTGCCATACAGATGTCGCTCGTTGTTACAGCAGTGCCGGATCTGACATTGCTTCTGCTGGATGAAGCGGATGCTTCGTTGTCACCGGAGAACAAGGTAATTGCCACCAAGCTTTACAGGGTCCTTGCAGAGACGCTCAGTGGAAGCGATGGCAGCACATTCGTCATAAGTCAGTCAGACACTGTTGCTGCAGAATGTGACAGAGAAATAACACTATAAGGAGAACGAAATGAAAGTGGAAGAACTCGATCGAAGCGAAATTTGCACGCAAGTAAAGTACGCGTGGAACGAGAAGGTCTTCGAACTTGACACCTGCCCTGATTGGGCTCAGTGGGCAGCTGTTGACAAGGATGGAAACGCATTCTGGTACAATAACGAGCCAGATCTGTGTTCCTTCGGCTGGTTGACCTCTCTGAAAGATAAATGTAAGTCCATATGCGATGCTGATAAGCGTCCACTTCTGTTCAAAACAGATAACTGGGTCTACAGTCTGATAAAGAGACCAAAGCCCGCACACAAGAACGTATCGGTACACTTGTGCAGAGACAGCAAAGGCAGGTTTGTCAGCAAGATCAAAGACGCTACGCCAGATCTGCCTCAGACACAGTGCCTGCCAGCAGAAGCTCACTATAACTATGGCAGATGCAAACTGCTCGAGTTCGCTGCGCGTGAGATCAGCGATGAGTACGGCAATGCCATGATGCAGCTGAGACTGCTGCTGAAGAACAAAAGGGGCATTGTAGAGCTGGTCATAGATGTGCATCCTGTCAGCAAGGAAAAAGGCGCACTGCGTTATTTTGTATTGCAATCAGGGCTTGAGTATGCGCTCTTCAGTGCTTTGTTGCAGAAAGACAAGGAGATCGATGCGGACTTATCTGCGATATGTCCTGTACTTTATATATACAGTAATACTGACATACGTGAAATCAGGTTTCCAGCAGCATCATGCTGGAGAATCGAGCGGGAAATTGCACTGTAACACAAAACAGGGACATGAAATGAAGACAACAGAACTTGACACAAAAGAAGTGACACTGTACATCTTGAATGAGAAGGTGTTCGAACTGGACGAGTGCCCTGACTGGGCTCAGTGGGCTGCTGTGGATAAGGATGGGGTGGCATGCTGGTACGAGTCTAAGCCAGACATCGACGGCAGTGTTTGGATTGATGATGATCGTGTCCAATTAATCAAGTATACTGCTAGAGCTGAAGCTATTGTTTTCGATGCTACTGCCTGGCAGAACAGTCTTATCAAGCGGCCTGAAAAGGTACTCGAAGTCACCATGGCTGATCTGGAGAAGAAGTTTGGGCGCAAGGTTAAAATCGTAAAGTGCGACGATACGCAAGAAAGGATAGATGTTACATCTGATGCTGTAGCTGCGACCAGCAACAACTTAACCACAGATGTCTACAAGTTGGATACGCAAGTATTCCTGCTTAACCAGTGTCCGTCTTGGGCTAAGTGGGCTGCTGTAGATCATGACGGTATTGCAAGCTGGTACAACACTAAGCCCGTTCTCAGCTCAGACAAAAGATGGCAATTGCCAAAAGGCGTGTTAGGATGCTGTATGCCAATTGAACGTGTCGGTGCTGGACAATACATGCGCTTCGATGCATCATCTTACTATGATAGTGTAGTGGAAAAGAAAGCGTGTTTGAGTCCATACAAAGCACGTAAATCCAATGCCTGACAGTCTGAATATAAAGCTCAGCTATACTGTATGCTCATGTACTCCGTGGCCCGCCAGTCTGCGTGATACAGCTCGTTTCACAATGCGCGAGCCAAAGACGCCGGAAGAACTTCGAGCAGAACGAGACGCCATTAAGCGTGCAGGCGGCACAGGTAAACCGAAGCCCTACAAGTTCACAAGTCACAGCTGCGTTGAAACAAGGAATGGTTCCGGCTATTTCCTGATAGGTTTCTGGCCACACCTCAAAACAGAGCTTGAAAAGCGCAATATACCTTACAGTATAGACGACCAGCGAGATCAGGCACTCAGACCTGATCCTGATTATAGCTGCCTGTCGGGCATACAGTTCCGAGAGGGGCAAGCGGAAGCGCTGGCAAGCATCATATCAAGCGACGGCGGTTTGCTGTGCTCCAATGTTTCGTTTGGCAAAAGCTTCCTCATTAAGGTACTCTGTCAGCTGTACCCTACACTGAACATACTTGTTGTATGCAATGCGGGCGAAGTTGTACGAGAGCTGTACAGAGCCATCTCCGAGGTGCTTCCTGGTCAGGTTGGCCTGCTCGACATGAAACACAGCGAGATCAATGGCAAACGCATCATCGTTACCACAACGAAGTCCATGACGAAAGTCAAACCGGAACAGGTACAGCTGATGCTCGTAGATGAATGCCATTGCGCCGGGTACAACGAGACAGGATTCCAAATACAGCAGTTCTGCTTCTGTAGACGATTCGGATTCACAGCAACCCCGATCAGAAACCAAGGCGATCATCTGTACTTTGAATCGTTGTTCGGTCCTGTGCTGCAGCAGCAGACATTTGAGCAGTCTGTAGCAGCAGGTTCGGTAACTCCGATCGAATACACGATGGTACCATTGGAAAAGAAGCTGACATATCTTGACGACATAAAGCAATTGCCCAATGCGATACAGTACCGGCTGATGTACACCAACAATCCTGTAAGGAACAGACTTATTGCAGGCGTGTTCAATGACATCAGGCAGGCGAATCCTGATGCACAGATACTTATCATGACTCAGACTATCGAGCACTTGATACGACTGTGCGAACTTATTCCGGGTTTGCATTTCGCACATGGTGAAAGAGGTGATCTCAGCTCATACAAGCGCAAGAAGGGGCTCGAGAATGTCGACATGTTCAAGTACAGACAGTCAGCTGAGCAACTGTCGTACGTGAAAAAGCAGGCCGAGCTTGGTGAGTACAAATCGCTTATAGCTACAGGCGTCTGGTCAAAGGGTATCAACCTGCACCACTTGTCCGTACTTATACGAGCGGATGGTGCTGTGTCTGGTATACCGTCTGTACAGATACCTGGACGACTTGCGCGGCTTGACGACGGAAAAGAAGTTGCTTTTCTTGTGGACTTTTCGGACGAGTTCTGTGAGTCTGCAGGTAACAGAGCAGTAGCCAGAACAAGGCATTACAACAAAGAAGGGTATGCGTGCGTATCTTATATAGATATGCTGAACGAGATAAGGAGAACAAAATGAAGTACAAAAAGGGGGAATTCGGATATTGGTGGACGAGAAAAAATGAGGATATTGAAGGCGGAGAGTATGAGGGCTCCATATGTTGTCCTGAAAATCTTACGTCTTTAAGAGGAGCACCACGAATAGTGACAGGTGAATTCTTTTGTCACCGTTGCCGTATCACAACACTGAGCGGAGCGCCTGAGAAAGTAGGCGGAAATTTTAGTTGTGCTGAAACGAAGCTAACAGATCTGAAAGGAGCTCCTAAAGAAGTCGGCGGTAACTTCGACTGTTACATGTGCGGGCTGATATCTCTGGAAGGAGGTCCTCGCAGGGTAGGAGGAAGCTTTGACTGCGATAACAACAAGCTCACTTCGTTAGAGGGCGGTCCTACTGAGATTTTCGGTGACTACAGATGCAGCTATAACGAGCTTAAAAATTTGTTAGGCGCACCAGAAGTTATTCCTGGCGATTTCATCTGCAGTGAAACCACTCTTAATTCACTGGAGGGCTGCCCAAAAGTAGTGAAGGGCTCACTGATCCTGGACTATAATTCGCTCATATCTTTGGAGCATTGCGCTAAAAGTGTAGGAGGGGACTTCATTGTAAGCTTCAATGGGCTTAAGTCGTTGTTAGGCGGGCCCGTATCTGTAGGAGCTTAACAACTTCCTTTAACCAGCGATGGTTATCGAACAAGAAAGTGAATTGCTAATAGATCCCAAGAGCCTCACGATGCCTTTAACAAGGATCGAAAGAGAAAACAAAGAAGTGAGGATACCGCAAGGCGAC
>OLNE01000069.1_pt1 | contig 112332 bp, 87 predicted proteins | sample 1672431 | NCBI WGS metagenome assembly OLNE01 (sample SAMEA3136685, study PRJEB25190) | human gut metagenome | reverse complement strand
AATAAACACTTCGTTCCTTTCTCCTTTTCCCCACCAAATTTTCAATTTGTCGGGGACCCCGAACGGAATTTCGTTTTATAGCACGGCACGGTTTAGCCACTTTATCAACAGTCTGAGCTTGAACGTTGCGTTCAAGCCGCTTTCATTTTCTTATCATTATGCTTTTTATAAATGATTGCGCATATTCCCGATATAACTGCCGTGAGCACAAACACGGTTGCTGCCGTTTTCATATTGTTATGCATAAGCTCATTGCCGCAGATTGTGGATGTAATTATTGACGGAATACGGGCTATCGTTGTTATCGCAAAAAATCTGACTAAATTAATATCCGTTGCCGAAACAATATATGTAAAAATATCCTTCGGCGTTCCGGGAACAAGATAAAATATCCATAAAAACAGATTTTGATTGTCGCTATTGCTGATTATTTTAAGCTGCTTAAACTGTTTTTCATTTACAAAAGCGCCGATAAATGCCTGACCGAAAGTCTTTGAAAGAAAAACAATCACGAGTGAGCCTAAAAAAGTTCCTAACGAACAGTAAAAAAGTCCGCCCCAAGTGCCGAATGCATAGCCTGAGGCAATTTCAAGCGGTTCGGCAGGGATAATTTTAATAACGGTTTGAAACGCACGGATAAGAACAAATATTACCGCACTGAGACTTTTATACTGTGCAAGCCACGCATTAAAATTTTGAGTATCCGAAACAAAAGCAGTAAGCTGCTTGCCGAATGTAAAATAAACCGACAAAAATGCAATAAGAATAACAGCGATTGCAACACCGTAAATTATGCAAACATTTTTAGGCGGAAGTTTGAAATATTTTTTAAGCCGTTTCACTGTAATACCTCCTTGCCTTGTAGCTCGGCATACGGTCAAAGTGATGCCAATATCCGTCAAGCTCACCCTTATAGTCACTTTTCCACGGCTTGAATTTACCGTTAAAATGAATAATATCTGTGTGCTCGTCCACATATTTCTTTGCCTTTTCAAAAGGCTCTTTATTCAAAAGCCTTGCAAAGCAACGCTCGTCAAGATTAATAACATATTCATCATAAAGACCGACATAGCCGTCATACATAATATTAATTACATCCTGGTCGGCAAGAAACAGTATCGGCTTTTTCTTTTTTATAATATCAAATACCCTCTCGCTTGAAAAAAGCTCTCGCATAAGTTTCAAATTAAAGAGCATAACTCCTGCGTTAATATATCTTTTGGAATGCTTAATACCGAGCCTTTTTCTGTTCCAAATATCTATTGCGCCGTCAAAATGCTTGGCGCCGATTAAAACATTGCTCCCAAAGTCTGCATTATAAAAATCGTCAAGGCGGTTAATCACAACAGTATCAGGGTCGATATACAAAATTCTATCAAGCTCCTTTGGCAAAAGCTCGCTTGCGAAAATCCTGTAATAAGTTTCCTTAGAAATTCTTTTGCACGTCGGCGCACCGTCAAAAAGCGAATTGTCAACCTTTATCGGGTGAAGCGAAATATCCGTATTTATTGTTACTGCATTGATTTTCTGAAAATCGGCAAGAGTAAGCGACGAATGAACGATATATAAATCAATATCCGTTCCCTCGTTTGAATAAGAAAGCGATTTAAGCATTGTGCAAAGCGGCAAAACATATCCGCTGTTAAGAGTTACCAATATATTCATATTCCCATCTCCTTATATCCTAAGTTAAAAAATCAAGTTAAACTTTTCGTTTACGCCCCTGATTTTACCAAAGCATTTCTTACTTTCTGTTAAAGAAAAGGAAAGAAGTGATAAAGAAGTTCTTACAAAATTGCTAAGATAAGCCATTTCTCTCTTTCGTCAATAAAGAATACACCCCAAGCCTTACTCTTACGTGAATTTATTATTACAAAAACGTAAGAAAAAAGCACATTGAGTTTTCAATGTGCTTTTTTGAATATGAATATTAAATTTTAATCAACAAAGCCCACAAAAATATCGTCAATAATTTCTCTGAGCGCCTTGCCGTAAAAAAGCTGTTCTCTCTCCATTGAAAGAATACTGTCGTAGCTTTTTCTCACACCGTTATGCTCGACGGTTATTTTTTCATCTTTATTTTTGAGATAATACTGCTCATTATTAAGAGATATAATTACATTTGAATACCGCCTTAACGCATTTTCGATTGATGAAATTGTATTTTTCTCAACCTTTACATTATGACGCTTTATCAGTTCTTCAAAACAGCTTGCACAAAACCAAGTGCCTTTATCGCCGCAATACCCTTGCTTATCATTATCATCTATATCATAATTGCTGATTTTTTGGGCATCAAACAAGCAATGTGTATGGTCGCCGTCGGCTTTAGTCCATGCCGCTTTTCTGAACACTTCATTGTCGATGCAAAATTTTCTGTAGGATTGATAACACTCCTCAAGCCAATTATTACTATCACTCATAATAACAACCTCCTATTTCATATATTTTCGTTCCCAAGAGTTATCAGGAAATATTCTATATCCTCGATTATCGCCCTTCATTTCGTCAAAGGGCTTGCCATAGCAAATAATTTTACTTATCTTAATTCTTCTTAACATTATCATAACCGATTAGGCTTACTTCTTCAAGACTGATTTCTTGTTCATATATAAAAAATGAATAATAAAAAACCCGCTGTAATCTTTTGAATTACAACGGGTTTGATTTTTATAAGCTATCAGCTTAATTTTGCCTTGCCTGTGCAAAGCTCATAATAGCGACCCTTTTGAGCCATAAGTGCATCATGGTCGCCACGCTCGATAATTTCACCGTGTTCCAAAACCATAATTGCATTTGAATTACGGACAGTTGAAAGCCTGTGAGCGATAACGAATACAGTTCTGCCAATCATAAGCCTATCCATACCGTGCTCGATATGAAGCTCTGTACGGGTATCGATTGACGAGGTTGCTTCGTCGAGAATCATAACAGGCGGGTCTGCAACAGCGGCACGTGCGATTGCAAGAAGCTGCCTTTGACCCTGACTGAGATTTCCGCCGTCACCCGTGATTACCGTGTTATAGCCCTCAGGAAGCCTGCGGATAAAGGAATGAGCCGAAGCAAGCTTAGCCGCCGCAATACATTCCTCGTCTGTTGCGTTGAGCCTGCCGTAGCGAATATTATCCATAATAGTTCCCGTGAACATATGCGTATCCTGCAAAACGATTGCAAGGCTCTTTCTCAAATCGTCCTTTTTGATACGCTTAATATCAATTGAATCGTATGTGATTGAGCCACGCTCGATATCATAAAATCTGTTGATAAGATTTGTAATAGTAGTTTTGCCTGCACCGGTTGAGCCTACAAAAGCAATCTTTTGACCCGGCTTTGCATAAAGGTTAATATCCTTAAGCACCTGCTTTTCGGGAACGTAGCTAAAGTCAACGTCCTCAAATACAACCTTGCCCTCAACAGGAATTTTCTTCTCCCCGTCAAGCCAAAACCACTTTTTGCCGTCAGCCGTTTTTTCCTCGCTGAGAGTTACGGTACCGTCGTCAATTTCCGGACTCATATCCATAATTTCAAATACACGTTCTGCGCCTGCAAGGGCAGAAAATACGGTATTCATTTGGTTTGCGATTTGGTTAATCGGCTGGGTAAACTGCTTTGAATAGCTGAGGAAAGTAAAGAAAGTACCGATATCAAGGCTTCCCGTCAATGCCAAAAGTCCGCCGACAAGTGCAATGGTTGCATAGCTTGCATTATTGATACCTGTTGAGCAAGGGCCCATTATGCCTGAGAAAAAGTTTGCGTTTGTTGCAGCTTTTCTGAAGCTTTCATTAGTTTCTTCAAATTCGTCGAACGCCTGCTGCTCGTGGTTGAAAACCTTAATAACTTTCATACCCTCAACAGATTCCTCGATATTACCGTTCATAACGCCGAGGTTTTTTTGCTGTAGCCTAAAGTATTTTCTCGATTTTTTGCCTATCTGCGATACGGTAATAAGCATAATTATAAGAAAAACAAGCGCAAATGCAAAAAGCGTAGGACTTAATACTATCATCATTGCAACTATGCCGACAAAGGTAAATGCCGATGAAACAAGCTGTACCATTGACTGCTCAAGCATCATTTGAACGTTATCAACGTCGTTGGTAAAGCGGCTCATAATTTCGCCGTGAGTTTTTGAATCAAAAAATCTGAGCGGTAAGGTTTGCATGTGGTCAAACAAATCCTTACGAATAAGATTAGTAGTCTTATATGCAAGAGTTACCATAATTTTGCTTTGTGCAAATGAGAAAAGCGATGCGCCTACATATAAAATCGAAAGCTTAATAAGATTTTTGACAAGGGTTTTAATTCCCTCATCCATAAACGTGCCTGCCTTAATAGCGGCGGCAACATCGTTGAGTATCGGTTTAAGGCAATAAGATGCGGCAATATTGCAAACCGTACTTAAAATAAGCATTATAAATACAACAATCAAAAAGAGCTTGTTTTTGCCCATATATTTAAGGATTCTTGTAAATGTCTGCTTAGCATTCTTGGGCTTTTTGAAATCATTTTTTCTGCCCGGAGGTCCCATTGGTGGCATTATTCAAGCACTCCTTTCTGTTGTGTATTATAAATTTCCTGATAAATCTCGTTTGTTTTTATAAGTTCGTCGTGATTGCCGATACCCTTAATCTTACCGTCGTCAACAACAAGAATTTCATCGGCGTCCTTAACAGATGAAATACGCTGAGCAATGATAAATACAGTTGTATCTTTAAGGTCGCCGTAAAAACTTTCACGGATTTTTGCCTCTGTTGCGGTATCGACAGCACTTGTTGAGTCGTCAAGAATAAGAATTTTAGGATTTTTAATCATGGCACGGGCAATGCAAAGACGTTGCTTTTGACCGCCGGAAAGATTAAGACCGCCCTGCGCAAGATAAGTATTATATCCGTCAGGCTGTTCATTAATAAAGCCGTCTGCCTGTGCCGCCTTGCACGCCGCAACAATTTCCTCGTGAGTAGCGTCCTTTTTACCCCAACGAATATTCTCCTCAATAGTTCCGCTGAAAAGAACATTTTTTTGAAGCACAACGCCTATCATATCACGAAGCGCTTTAAGGTCATATTTCTTAACGTCAACACCGTCAACGAGCACTTCACCCTGCGTTGCGTCATAAAGACGTGGAATAAGATTAACAAGGCTTGATTTACCGCAGCCCGTACCGCCGACGATACCTACAATCTGACCCGGCTTTGCCTTAAAACTGATATTTTCAAGAATATTATCGCCATGGGATTCGGGGTCATATTTAAAGCTTACATTTTTAAATTCAACCTCACCCTTCGGCTCTGTAGGAACAAACGCATTTTCAGGATTAACAATATCAATCTCCGTATCAAGAACCTCAACAACACGCTCTGCACAAGCTTTACCTCTTGCAAGCTGCAAAAGCATCATTGAAATCATAACAAGGTTCAAAAGAATTTGAACAACATAAGAAGCAAATACGGAAATTTGACCTACCTGCATAACACCCTCATTAGCCGAAAGCGCACCCTTATAATAAGTGAACACGATTACGGCATTAAAAAGAAGCATCATAACAGGCATAACGGTAATGATAAGTCCCGAAGCCATAGCGCCCTGCTTTGCAAGGTCATCAGATGCCTTATGGAATTTATCTTTTTCGTGGTCCTCACGCACGAAAGCCTTAACAACACGCATACCTATAAGGTTTTCCTGAACTACACGGTTTACGTTATCAACCTTTTTCTGCATTTTTTGAAACATTGGGAAGCCGAACTTCATAATAAGCGCTACTATAACAATAATTATAGGAAGCATAATAAGAAGCGTTGCCGACATTTTAGGATTAATTCTTACTGCCATAACTGCCGCAACAATCAAAAGCGCAGGACCTCTTACCAAAATACGAAGCGACATCATAACCACCTGCTGAAGCATTGTGATATCGTTTGTAAGCCTCGTGGTAAGAGAAGCAGTTGAAAACTTATCAATATTTCTGAATGAAAAATTGCTTATCTTTTTATACACATCATTTCTAAGCCTGAATGCAAAGCGCTGGCTGACTACTGCCGAAGCCTTCATAGTTGTAAGGCCGCCACAAAGACCGATAACAGCCAAGCCGAGCATACAAAAGCCCATTTTCAAAACATATGCTTTAGTCTGGTCAGGCGAGGTGGCAACATTAACCGTTTCGTAAATGTTATTTGCAAGCGACGGCAACGCAAGCTCGCAAACAGCCTCGATAATCATACCCAGTGCACTTATAAGCGAAAGAAAGCCAAGCCCTTTCATATATTTGCCTAATTTTTTTAACATTTTCTATCATCTCCTTTTTCACAGCAATTGCCGAATTCTTCTAACAAATTATCAATGGCACGCTGTAAATAATGCGCAAACTCAAGCGCTTTATCCTCATCCATTCCTTTTTTCAATATAAGCTCAAGCTCATTTATCTTTTCTCTTGTATTACCCGGAACGACTTTTGCCTTTTCAGTCGGATAAATATGCATTATTCTTGCATCATTTTCGTCAGGCTTTTTAACAATAAAGCCCGCTTTTTCCATTCTTTTGACAGACACACTCATTGTTGCCGCCGACACACCTGTTATCTCGGCAAGCTTGCTTGAGGTTATGCCCTCATTTTCAAGAACTGCAAAAAGGATATCCTGCTGACCGGAGTAAAGCCCCTCCTCGCTTATAATGTCGTTAAATTTGCAACGAACAAGGCGTGATAAAAAATTGACTCTCGGCCCTATAAGCTCCTCCTTAGGCGGCTGCCTGCGTTTATAATTCATTATTTCACCAACCTTATATAATGTAATTACGACTTCTTTAATAAAGTTAGTCAACTAACATTAGCCGACTAAACGATATTTTAGCACAATTTAACAAAATGTCAACAATAATATTGTAAACTATTTTTGAATGTGATAGAATACTCGCAAATTAAGATAAATCATTGATTTTAACTCGTAAGAGCGAACATTGTTTGCCGAATTTCCCGTCCTTTTCTTGCAAAATGACGGCATAAAATCAGGTCAGGTGTAATATGGACTGTAATTTATATGATATCAATACAATAAAAAAAATACTTTCAAAATACGGCTTCACCTTTTCAAAGGCACTCGGTCAGAACTTTTTAATTGATTCAAACGTTTGCCCTCAAATGGCGCAGTCGTTAAATGCAGACAGTAAAACAGGTGTGCTTGAAATAGGCCCCGGCATAGGAGTTCTTACAAAGGAGCTTTGCAAGGTGGCAAAAAAGGTCGTTTCAATCGAGCTTGATAAAAGGCTGTTGCCCGTTCTTGACGAAACGCTTGCTGATTTTGACAATCTTGAAATTGTAAACGGCGACGTTATGGAGCTTGACCTAAAAAAACTTATTAAGGAAAAATTTGAGGGTTGCGACAATATTAAAGTATGCGCAAATTTGCCTTATTATATTACATCACCTATAATAATGATGCTTCTTGAAAACGAATTGCCTATTGACGAAATAGTTGTAATGGTGCAAAAAGAGGCAGGCGAGCGCCTTTGCGCCGAGGTTGGCACAAGGCAGGCAGGCGCAGTATCGGTTGCAGTTAATTTTTATGCAAGCGGTGAAATCCTTTTTGATGTGCCGAGAGAAAGTTTTATGCCAAGCCCAAAAGTTGACAGCGTTGTAATCAAATTGGTATTAAACGATGAGGACAAATATCAAATTGAAAACAAGAAAAAATTTTTCTCATTGGTAAAATGTGCATTTGCGCAAAGGAGAAAAACGGCGCTCAACAGTATTTCAAACACAATGGGAATTTCTAAGCAAAAAATCACCGAAATATTCAATGAACTTGGGCTTGAAATCAATATCAGGCCTGAAAAGCTAACGATGCAAAATCTTATTGATATTACGGACAGATTATAATTTACTAAATTCTTACGGAAATATTACGAAAGGATACGATAAATATGAAAGACAATACAAAAGTTTTTGAAGAATATACAGTACCGAAAGCGGTAATGACTATGGCTTTGCCGAGTATGCTGAGTATGCTTATTAATATTGTATATAACCTTGCGGACACATTTTTTGTAGGTCAAACAGGCGACAGCAATCAGGTAGCCGCAGTTTCGGTTTCAATGCCGCTTTTTTTGCTTTTCATTGCAACGGGTAACCTTTTTGGAGTAGGCGGTTGTGCATTTGTCAGCCGTTCACTCGGCGAGGGCAGAAAAGACAGAGTTAAAACAATCAGCGCATTTTGCATATATGCCTCAATTGCAGTAGGTTTGGTACTCGGAATAATATTTTTCACATTAAAAAATCAAATTCTTATGCTTGTAGGTGCAAGCGAAAACACGCTCGGCTTAGCCGCAGATTATCTTAAATGGGTAGCGCTTGGTGCTCCGTCAATCGTGCTTTCAATCACGGCATCAAATCTCGTTCGTGGCGAGGGTGCGGCAAAAGAGTCAATGATAGGCTCTGTTATCGGTCAAATTACAAATATAATTCTTGACCCGATTTTCATTTTACATACGGGTGATAAGCTTTTCGGCATCAATATGCCTTTTGGATTTGATATGGGCGTTGCAGGTGCGGCAATCGCAACTGTTATCGGCAACATAGTATCGGTTATTTATTTTCTTATTTATTTTCTCAGAGGAAAGAGCATTTTAAGTATTTCTCCAAAACGTTTTGCTATGGGGCACGGAATTACTAAAGGCGTTATCGGGGTAGGACTTCCTGCTGCTATTAACAATCTTCTTATGAGCATAAGCAATATTATTGTAAACGTTGTTCTTATCAAATACGGCGACAGCGCAGTTGCCGCAATGGGAATTGCAATGAAAGCAAATATGCTTGTCGTTATGCTTCAAATCGGTCTCGGTCAGGGTGTTCAACCGCTTGTCGGCTACTGCTACGGCGCTCAAAACTATAAGAGAATGAGAAAATGCCTGCGTTTCAGCATAATCTGCAACATTATTATCGGCACTGCCATGACAGGCTTTTATCTGCTGTTTAGAAGAAATGTTATCGAGCTGTTTATTAATGATGCCCAAGTTATCGACCTCGGTGTTAAAATGCTTCTTGCTCTTATGGCGTCAGGTCCTGTTATCGGCATTATGTTTGTGCTAAATTTCTCATTCCAAGGAATGGGCAAGGGTATTCAAAGTATGATTCTTTCCCTCGGCAGGCAAGGACTTATCTATGTTCCTATGCTCTTTATTATGAATAAGCTTATCGGACTTGAGGGCATAATTTGGTCGCAGGCAACAGCGGATATATGCTGTGTAATAATGAGTATAATTATGTTTATGTTCATCAATAAGGGCATTAAAAAGAAAGAAAGTTCGCTTGCATAAAATAAATATGCGCAAAAAAAATTAAGCGTTGGAGATTTCAGTTATCTCCAACGCTTTTTGTTATTGTATAAGATTTTATATGATTTTAAAAGTAACACCGTAGGGTGCGAACTCATCGTCACAAAAAGCTCTCGCTTTTCGGGGAGAGGAGAAAGGAATGGAGTGTTTATTATAAATTTTGAAAAAATTTATTCAAACACGGAATTTCTTTCGACGATATCCACTTTATCAAAGTCTTGCTACGCCGTCCTTAACTGCGGCATCTGCTACAGCCTTTGCAACGGTATCCTTAATTCTTTCATCAAATGCATAAGGAAGAATATAATCAACGCTGAGCTTATCATCATCAACAAGAGATGCAATGGCATAAGCTGCGGCAATCTTCATATTTTCTGTAATTTGACTTGCCCTTACGTCAAGCGCACCACGGAAAATACCGGGGAATGCAACAACGTTATTAATCTGGTTAGGGAAGTCGGAACGGCCTGTACCTACAATTTTAGCGCCTGCTGCCTTAGCCTCGTCAGGCATAATCTCAGGAGTAGGATTAGCCATTGCAAGAACAACCGGGTCAGAATTCATAGTCTTAATCATTTCCTCAGTAAGAACACCCGGAGCCGAAACGCCGATAAAGATATCCGAACCCTTAACTGCATCTGCAAGTGTGCCCTTAGTCATCTCTCTGTTAGTAACCTTAGCGATTGCCTCTTTAGAAGGGTTAAGCTTTTCTCTGCCCTCATAAATAGCGCCTGTTCTGTCACAAAGAATAACATCACGAAGGCCTAAGGTCATAAGAAGTTTTGCAATTGCAATACCTGCTGCACCTGAGCCGTTAATTACTGCTTTACAGTCCGAAAGTTTTTTGCCCGTAAGCTTTGTTGCGTTAATCAATGCGGCTGAAACAACAACTGCCGTACCGTGCTGGTCGTCGTGGAAAATAGGGATATCGCATTTAGCTTTAAGCTTTTCCTCTATTTCAAAGCAACGAGGCGCTGAAATATCCTCAAGATTAATGCCGCCGAACGAGCCGCTGATATTATAAACAGTTTCAACAAATTCGTCTACATCCTTGGTACGAACGCAAAGCGGAAATGCGTCAACATCGCCGAATTCTTTAAAGAGAACGCATTTGCCCTCCATAACAGGCATACCTGCCTCAGGACCGATATCGCCAAGACCCAAAACAGCAGTTCCGTCTGTAATAACAGCTACCATATTCCAACGTCTTGTAAGCTCCCAGCTCTTTTTATAATCATCCTTAATTGCAAGGCAAGGCTCCGCTACACCCGGTGTATAAGCAAGCGAAAGAGAGTCCTTATCGTTTACCTTTGCCCTTGCGTTCACTTCGATTTTGCCCTTCCATTCTCCGTGAAGCCTTAATGATTCTTTACGATAATCCATAGTTTGTGTCACCTCATAATTTAAACTTTATATATTATTCCCAAGGGAACTTATATTGTGTAAGACCGAGTTCGTCACGAACCTCATTCATTTCCTTTTGAACAGACTCATTGATAGGAACACCGCTGTCCTTTCTCTGCTGCCAAATGTCATATTCCTTCTCACCTGCCGTGTAAATTCTGTCACAGCCCGGTGCCTTTGTTGAATTACGAACAGAGCGAATAATTTCGCCTGCCTTCTTCCTTGTTTCCTCTTCGCCTACAAAATGACCGGTATCGATAGCGATAAAGAAATGACCGAGATGATAAGGAGCAAGCTTTCCGTTTTCATCCTTGCCGTTGAGAGCCTTACCGTAATTACCGTCCTGCAAAGCAGCAGAAAGAAGCTCGATAACCATAGCGTAGCCATAGCCCTTATATCCGCCGAGTGCCTCGCCGATACCGCCGAGTGTTGTAAGTGCCGCATCGCCCGAACGAATTTTCTTCAAAGCTTCTCCTGCATCACCGCTGATTTCCTTACCGTCTCTGCCGATAATAGTTCCCGGATGAACATCCTCGCCTATTCTTTCATAATACTCAATTTTACCGTTTTGAGTAATAGAAGTTGCGCAATCGATAACAAAATCAAATTCTTCATCGGTTGGAATACCGATAGTAAGCGGGTTAGTACCGAACATACCGTCAACACCAAAGGTAGGCGCAACAGACGGACGTGCATTTGTGCCCGTAATACCGATACAGCCCTGCTTTGTTGCCATAGTTGCATAATAGCCGGCAATACCATAGTGGCAGGAATTACGAACGGCAACCATACCCATACCGTATTTTTTTGCCTTATCAATAGCCATTTGCATCGACTTGTAGCCGATAACCTGACCCATTCCGTCGTGACCGTCAACTACTGCGGTGCAAGGGGTTTCCTTAATTACCTCAAAGTCAGTAATCGGATTTTGAATACCTGCTTTAATTCTGTCAAGATAAATCGGCTTAAAGCGGTTACAGCCGTGGCTTTCAATACCTCGTCTGTCCGACTCAAGAAGAATGTCGGTGCAGATTTCGGCATCCTCTCTCGGAATACCGTAACCTACAAATGCATCTGTCACAAAATTAATTAATGTGTCCCAAGGACAAACAACTTTACCCATAATTTTATCTCCTTTTATAATAAATATCAATATATTTTATAATTTTATCTTTCCCAATTGCGTGAGCGTTCAACAGCACGCTTCCAATCGGAATATTTTTGATTTCGCTTTGAAATTTCCATTGACGGAACAAAAATTCTGTCAACCGCTCTGTTCGCCTCGATTTCCTCAAGACTGTCCCAAACGCCTGTTGCAAGGCCTGCGCAATAAGCCGCACCGAGCGCCGTGGTTTCAACATTTTTAGGCCTGTTTACATTAACACCGGTCATATCCGCCTGTATTTGCATCATAATGTTTGAAACGGAAGCGCCGCCGTCAACCCTCAAATCCTTTAATACTATGCCTGAATCGCTCATCATAGCCTCAAGCAAGTCTGTCATTTGATATGTTATGCTTTCGAGCACGGCACGGCAAATATGCTTTTTATTAACTCCACGTGTTAAGCCTACCATAACTCCCCTTGCATACATATCCCAATAAGGAGCGCCCAAACCGGTAAATGCAGGAACGAAGTAAAGACCGTTGGAATCCTCCACCTGCTCGGCATATTCGTCACATTCACGTGCGGTTTTTATAAGCTCAACCTCGTCACGAAGCCATTTAATAATCGAGCCGGCATTGAAAGCAGAGCCTTCAAGCGAATAAGTAATCTCATCTCCGATACCCCAAGCGATACCCGAAAGAAGATTTGACATTGAATTAACACGCTTATCCCCCGTGTTCATAAGCAAAAAGCAACCTGTGCCGTAAGTATTTTTAGCCTGACCCGCCTTAAAACAGCCTTGACCGAAAAGAGCACCGGGTTGGTCGCCAATTGCACCTGCAATTGGCACTTCGGCAATATCCTCAATACCTGTTATATGCGCAAGCTTGCCATATATACAACTTGACGGCTTAACTTCGGGCAGCATACTCATAGGAATACCGAGTTTTTCACAAAGATATGGATCCCAGCAAAGCTTATTAATGTCAAAAAGCATGGTCCTGCACGCATTTGAATAATCCGTCACGTGCACCTTGCCGTTGGTCAAATTCCAAATAAGCCATGTATCGACTGTGCCGAAAAGAAGCTCGCCTCTTTCCGCCTTTTCCCTTGCACCCTCAACATTGTCAAGAATCCACTTTATTTTAGTGCCGCTGAAATAAGCGTCAATTAAAAGGCCTGTTGTTTCTTTTACATAATCCGACAAGCCCTCCGCCTTAAGTTCCTCACAAATAGGAGCGGTGCGCCTGCATTGCCAAACAATTGCATTATAAACAGGCTTGCCCGTTTCCTTTTCCCAAACAATTGTGGTTTCACGCTGATTTGTAATACCTATGCCGACTATGTCCTTAGGGTCTACTTTTTCAAGCCTTAAACACGTCAGCATTGCGCTTGTTTGCGAAAAAAGAATTTCCATAGGGTCATGCTCAACCCATCCGTTTTCAGGATAATGCTGAGCAAATTCGTTTTGCGCCTTGGCAACAATTTCACCTTTCTTGTTAAAAATAATTGCCCTTGATGAAGTAGTTCCTTGATCAAGCGCCATAATGTATTTTTCTTTTTCTGCCATAAGTGTTACACCTCTCAAAATGGTCATAAAACGCTTACAGTTATTTTACCGCTTTTAAAAGTTATTGTCAATATATATAAAAATTATAGACATAGTTTTTATACTTTTGTTGATTTTTGTTTAGTTTGTTAATTTTTACCGCCAAATATAGAAAAAAAGTCATAGTTTGTCTATTACAACAAACTATGACCGTAATATAAAATCAAACGTCAAATATTGTTTTCAATATAATTAAGCATATCGCCGACGGTTTCAATTTTTTCAATAATTTCATCAGGCACTTCAATCTTAAATTCATCTTCAACAGACATCACAATATCAATAGTGTCAAGACTGTCAGCACCGAGATCTTCAATAAGCAAACTGTCTTTAGTGATTGAATCGGCGTCAACGTCAAGCTGTTCTGCCAAGATTTTCTTTAATTTTTCGAATACCATAATATGTTCACCTCAAAAAAATGTTGTTTAAATTAAATCATTATGTTATTATCATATTATAAAATTATTTTTGACTTGTCAATAATTATTTTAAACTATTTTTTAAGAGGCAAATATTAATGAATAATTTTTGTTTAATCGGCTACCCTTTAGGTCATTCCATGTCACCGATAATTCACAAGGAGCTTTTTAAAATCAAGAATATTGACGCAAGTTATAATCTGAATGAAATTGCACCTGAAAATTTGAAAAACGAATATAAAAAGCTTAAAAAGCTTGACGGTTTCAACGTTACAATTCCTCACAAGACGGGAATTATCCCAATGCTTGACGGCTTATCGCAAAGAGCACAGCTTTTCGGCGCAGTAAACACCGTAAAAATCGAAAACGGCAAGGCAACGGGTCACAACACCGACTGCTTCGGATTTCTTCGTGCGCTTGAAATGGCAGAAATCAACCTTGGCGGCAAAGTGCTTTTATGCGGCAGCGGCGGCGTTTCAAGAATGTTTGCATTTGAAAGCATACTTGCAGGCGCTGATTTAACAATTGCGGTAAGAGATAGCAGTTTACCGGCTGCAAATCTCATCAAAAGTGAAATAAAGGACAAGCTTGATAAACAGGTAAAGGTTGTTAAGCTTGGCGATGTTGAGGGCGAATTTGATTTACTTATAAACGGTACACCTGTCGGAATGTTTCCTAAGGTTGACGCAAGCGTTTTGCCTAAGGAAAAGGTACAAAAATGCAAGGCTGTTTTTGACGCTGTTTATAATCCGCAGGAAACATTGATTTTAAAATATGCAAAAGAAGCCGGAATTAAATATTCAAACGGTCTTTCAATGCTTGTTTGGCAAGCCGCAGTTGCCCAGGAAATTTGGTTTGACACCGAATTTACTATGGACGACATTAAAAAAGTTTTAAAAATAACGCAAGAGGAAATGGAAAAAATATGAATATAATTTTATGCGGCTTTATGGGTTCGGGCAAAACAACAATAGGCCACGAGCTTGCAAGAATGACGGGCAGAAAATTTGTTGATACAGACAATATGGTCGAAAACGAGCAAGGCACTCAAATCAAAAATATTTTTTCCGAATACGGCGAGGATTTTTTCAGAGAGCTTGAATATCAGGCTTGCAAAAAGGTAGCTTCTATGCAAAACTGCGTAGTGTCAACCGGAGGCGGAGCAATGACATATCAAAGAAATGTTGACGCAGTTAAAAATTCGGGCAAAATAATATTTCTTGACGTTGATTTCAACATTATTTGCGAAAGAATAGGCGACACGTCAACACGCCCGCTTTTTCAGGATAAGGAAAAGGCAAAATCGCTTTATGACGAGAGAAAATCAAAATATCTTGCGTGTGCAGATATCGTTATTGACGGCAACAAAAGTGCTAAAATTGTGGCAAGCGAAATAGCAAAAATGTTTAAATAAATCATATTAACATTATTTTTGTTGAAAAATGAAACATATTGTGATATAATTCTAAAACGTTAGATATCATAAAATATATGAGGTGCTTATATGAGTACAGGTAATAAAGAGCTTGACCGTAATGTTAAGACCTTTAAAAAATACAGAAATCTTTTAAAGGAGCTTACAGCCAAAAACGTTAAGCTTAAATACAGAAATTCATGGCTCGGTATTCTTTGGAGCTTTATCCAGCCGCTTTTGCAGATGATTGTTCTTTCAGTTGTATTCGGCGGTATCTTCGGCAAGTCAAACAAGCACGTAATTTGCTTCCCTGTTTATCTTTTCACAGGTCGACTTTTATTCAGCTTCTTTACTTCGTCAACAAAGCAGGCTATGACCTCGTTTAGGCGAAACGCAAGCATTATCAAAAAGGTATATGTTCCTAAATATATGTATCCGCTTTCGTCGATTTTTTCAAATTTCGTTACGTTTGCGATATCGCTTCTCTGCCTTATCTGCGTATGGATATTCTTTAAGCTTACAGGCATTAGCGGCGGTTCAAATCTTCATATCACGCCGTATGTGTTTATGAGTGTTGTGCCTATGTTCCTTTTGCTTATTTTCTGCACGGGAGTAGGACTTATTCTTTCGGTTATCGGCGTATATTTCAGAGATGTTGAATACATTTGGGACGTTCTTACTCAGCTTCTTTTCTATATGGTTCCTATCGTATATCCTTTCCAAAGAATTACAGGCCATTGGACAAGAATCCTTATTAAAATCAATCCGCTTTATTCAATGATTGAAATGTTTAGGCAAAGCGTTCTTTACGGCTATATGCTCAGCCCTAAGCTGTTTGCTTACGCAGCGGTTGTATCGTTTGCAACGCTTGCAGTCGGAATTTGGATTTTCAATAAAAAGAGCGATGATATAGTATTCCATCTTTAATATTAAAATTTATAAATTTAAAGGCACGAGAAATTCTCGTGCCTTTGTTTTTTGATGTTTTTTATATTATTCCTCTGCGTCCTGCTTAACGGTCAACAGACATGAGATTTCGATAATTGAAATTAAAATATAGATTATCATACAAGCAATAAGCCAGATTTTATCTGCCGCAATATCGGCTTTTATTGCGTTAACTATTCCCAAAATTGCAGCCACACCGCTCGGTATTAAAAAAAGCGGAGAAAAGTTTTCCAATATTTCAAGCGGAGAATACGGGATATCGGTTACAAGATAAGTAAGTATTACCGCAATAAGCACAGTCGTTACCGCAAGTGCCATAAAATTGACAAGTACAATTTGATTAACCGAAAGCGGTGCGTTAATAGGAATAATTGATGTTATATCTTTTCCGAGCAAAATTTTAAACTGCGAAATAAAGCCTGCAAGAACATTTAAAATATTTAATATCCAAAGAAAAATTATTGCACCCTTTTTACTTGTTGTCATTTAAAATAAACTCCTTAGTTTTTTCAAGAAAAATATCCATTTCCTCATTTGTGCCGATTGTAATTCTTACATAATTTTCAATCCTCGGCAAAGAAAAATAGCGTATAAACACCTTTTGCGTTTTAAGATATTCAAAAAGCGATTTCATATTATGCTTATTGTGAGTTACAAAAATAAAGTTGGTTTGAGAGTCGAGAACGTCAAAACCGAGCTTTTTAAGCTCAAGTGTAACTCTCTCCCTCGTTTTGATAACCTTTTTGCAGGTTGATTTGAAATATTCGTCATCCTCAATGCTTGCCGCACCCATTTCTATTGAAAGAGAATCGACCGTGTAGGAATTATATGAATTTTTAACAGCCTCCATAACATCAATAAGCGCTTTACTTCCTATTGCAAATCCGATACGAAGCCCAGCAAGCGAACGTGACTTTGAGAATGTGCCCGTTACAAGCAGATTTTCATACTTATCAATAAGAGGAATGCTTGACGTGCCGCCGAAATCAACATAAGCCTCGTCAATAATCACAACGCTGTCCTGATTATAATCAAGTATTTTTTCCACGAAATCAAGACCTTCGCCGAGAGAGGTCGGTGCATTGGGATTAGGAATTACAACACCGCCGTTTTTTTCTTTATAATCTTCGGGGTTAATTCTAAAATCATCACCTACGGGATAATTTTTATATTTGATGCCGAAAAGCGAACACCAAACGGGATAAAAACTGTAAGTCAAATCAGGATAGACAATCGGCTTTTCGCTGTTGAAAAAGGACTGAAACGCTACCGCAAGCACATCGTCCGAACCGTTGCCGACAAACACGTTTGACACGTCAACTTTATAATATTTTGCAATTGCCTCTTTAAGCTTTGTTGAATTTGCACTCGGATAAAAGCGCAGCTTATTTGTATCAAAACTTTTAAGTACCTCGGCTGCCTTTGGCGACGGAGGATACGGATTTTCGTTTGCATTGATTTTAACTATATCTTTATCCTTACTCTGTTCGCCGGGAACATAAGGCTCAATATTTCTTAAATTTTTCGTCCACTCTCTGCTCATATATTTACCTCACAAAGATTTAGTTTGTAACACGTCTATTTTAGCGCAATTTCAATCAAAAGGCAATAAAAAATAAGCGGCACGTAAAAAATCACATACCGCTTAACATTATTTTACCCTGACTCTTTTAACGTTTGACCATTTGCCGTAGATTTTCTTTCCGCCCCGTTCCGTTTTATAAGCACGAACACGAACATAATATCTGTGCCTGCTTTGAGCGGTTTTAATGGTAACTTTTGTTGATTTTGTGTTTTTGGTTAAGAAATTTGATTTGAAATTTCTATGAGTAGACCACTGGTATTGATAACCCGTGGCATTAACCTTTTTAAACGAATAGGTTATTCTTCTGCTTTTCTTGCTTTTTGCCGATTTGTTTGAAACCTTTTTCGGCACGGTAACGGCGGAAAAAGCATTACTCGGCTCGCACTGCCTGTTTTCCTTATTTGCACAAACTGTAAATTTATATGATAAGCCTTGCTTAAGATTCGAAATTTTTAACGAATCGGTATTTCCGTCTGTTTTGCCGACGGGTTTATATTCCTTTAAAGCACTGTCATATTGATAAACGGTTTAACTTTCGCAATCGGCAATCCTGTACCACGAGAGAGTTATTGATTTTTCCGCCCTTGCGCTAACTTTAATGCCGCTGACTTTATTGCCTGTTGTTTTGGTAGAAATATAATCAGACGGCTCACCCGACAAGGCATTGCCCTTAGAATCATAGCCGAGCGCACGAACGGTGACGATATATTCATTGCCGTCAATGAGGCCTTCGATCTCACCCTCTGTCCTGCCATACACGGTTTTGGTAAACGTTTTAAAATTATTTATACTTTCGGCAGTAATCACGTAAGCATCTGCGCCCAAAACACTGTTCCACGAAAGCTTCAATGACGTATTTTCACTTGAAATATACTTAACTCTCTTCACCTTATCCGGAACAATATTAAAGGTATAATTTTGTTTCATGCCCTTATGTTCGCCTATTCCGTTTAATGTGATATGGGCAGTACCTACATTAACATTATTTGAATAGGTCAGAGTATAATCAACATTTTCAACAAGCGCCTTGCCGTCAATTGCGGCATATACTCCGCATTCAATCGGAGCGCCGGTATAAACCTGAGTGCCGAGGAAAGTTGAATTTTCGCCTTTGCACCAAAAATTGATATCAACATTACCCCTCATACCGCTTACTCTGCCCTTAGCGGTATGCTGCCAAAATTCATAATTGCCATTATAATTTGTCTTTGAACTGTAATTTGCAAGCCAAACCTTAAAATTTGACGAAATAAGGTTAGCGTAAAGATGCTCCCCAAGGAAATTTTCACTTGCGTAAATACAAGCGTCATATCCCGCATTTGAAACCGTATTTAAAAAAGCAAGAGCATTGGCAGTCATATTCGTTTTTGAAAGTTTTGCGCTGTCAAGTCTGCCTTTTTTCGTGTCGGCAAATTCATAATCAAACACTACCGGCATAGTTATGCTGTAGCCTTTAATCGCTTTTAAAAGAGCTTTTGCCTCCTTTTTTGCCTCGCTTACCTTGGTGGACTGAGAATACCAATAAACTCCGACCTTAAGACCTGCCTTTGTTGCGTCCTTAATATATGTTTTATACTTCTTATCCAAATTAAGCGAAAAAGAGGATTTTGTATATCCCGTGTATCCCACACGAATAAATACAAACTCAATTCCGTCACGCTTTGCCTTTTTAAAATTGATTTTGCCGTTATGCTGAGAAACGTCCATACCGTAAACAAGTTCTTTATTTTTGAACTTAGAATTATGAGTATATGTTATACCGGTATATCTGCTTCTCGTCTTGGTGCTTGCATATACACCCGTTGACGTAAAAAGCATAATAAACGCAAGCAAAAAGGATATAACTTTATTTACTTTTTTCATTTGCATTTCCTCATTTCTGCTTTTTGCTGTACCAATAATTTAAATCTATATATTTGCTCTCGACACTGTCGCTTTTGCCGGTTCGTGAATATTGCCAGATATGATAAGCCGATGAAGCAGTAACCGCATCATTGTAATCTGCCACCCAAATAACGGTATCCTTAGGAAGCTTTTTTGTATTTATATCATTGTTATAAAGATAAGAAGAAGCGTAAACACCTGCCATATATCCGTATTTTTGCACCTTTTCGCAAAAGGCGGCAACAGTATTTGTGCATTCCTGCTTAGAAAGAGTCGCCTCCCACATTCTGCCGGTATTATCGCCGTTTTCATCAACAGGATATTCATAGTCAATAATAATAGGCAGCTTTGGCTTATAAAGCGCAAGCGTTTTGATTACAAATCTTGCTTCCTCCTCAGCTTCCTTTTCGTCAGTTGCCTGAGAATAGAAATAAACGCCGTAAGGAATACCCGCCTCTTGAGCACCTTTTAAATTATCCTTTGCACACTTATCCTCGCAAATGGTGCCTGTTCCGTATCCTCGATATCCTACTCGAATAAACACAAAATCGACCTCGTTTTTGAGCGACTGCCAATCAATCTTGCCGTTGTGCTCCGACACGTCATATCCCCTTGCTGTTTCCTTTCCGAAATCATAATACACCTTTTCCCTGCCTCTTAAAACAAGGGCGCTGCCGCCGATTGCGAGCGCAAAAACCAAAACGACGCTAAGCGCAATTATAAATTTATTCTTTTTATTTAATTTTTTATTTTTTCTTTTCGCCTTAGCCTTTACAGCCATATTTTAATATACCTCTTTTCAAAACAAGAGATATATTACCATATTAAAAAAACAAAATCCACAAAATCATACTAATGATTAAAAAAAATTAACAAATTATAAAAAAGCAGCCTGAATATTACATTCAAACTGCTTTGGAAATATACAATTTTTTCAAATCGTGGGTCCCCGACAAATTGAAAATTTGGTGGGGAAAAGGAGAAAGGAACGTAGTGTTTATTATGAATTTTGTAAAAAATTCATTCAAACACGGAGTTTCTTTCGACGTGGTGCGCTTTAGCCGATTTATCAAAGTCTTAATTTCTTTCGGGAGGTGTGTATAGGTGTATTCTTCCTGTGTCGTTAAATGCCTTTACCGTCATAACGCAAATAGGAACAATAAACATACCCATAAATCCGAACAGTTTTAAGCCGAAATAAAGACCTGCAAGAGTAACGAGAGGGTGAACTCCGAGAGAATTGCCGACAATCTTTGGCTCGATATACTGTCTTACAACAGTAATAATCGCATAGATTACAAGCAATCCTATGCACTGACCGACGCTGCCGGTAACAAGTGCAACAAGTGCCCACGGAATAAGAATACCGCCTGAACCTGCAACCGGAAGAATATCGAATATGGCAATGCATATTGCAATCACAAATACATAATTGTTGTCCATAACTCCGATTAAATTAAGAATACTTAAACCTATGAAATTCTCGCAAAATGTGATAAACATAATAAGCCCGTAAGCCCTGCACATTTTAAGAATTGTTGACGAAAATACTTTTTTTGTTTCGCTCAAAAGATTTTTATGCTTATCGGGAAGCTGGAGTTTAATAAACCTGACAACCCTTTTGTAATCCTTTGTAAACAGAATACAAGCAATAATGCCGATAACGACGGCGATGATTATTGACGGAATATTTTTAACAACGCTGTATACTCCGCTGATGCCGCTTGTAAGAGTCGAGGTTATCGAGCTCATATTTATTCCGAGCTTTGAAACGTCAAAATCATTAATAAGATTGCCGAAAAACTGAGTAATATTTTCCGACACACTTGTATAAATACTGTCAGGCAAGAATTTAAGAGCCTTAAGTATTTCATTTTGGAGCGTTACAAGAAAAGTCGGCAAATCGTTAAGCTGATTACCTAAATATGAAGCAAAATTGCCGATTTCCTTAAACAAAGCGGCAATAATAGAGATAACAGGACCTAAAATAATTGCAACGCATAAAAGTACCAGCAGAATTGACCAAAATGTATGACATTTATTTTTAGTCTTTTTATCAAGCCATCTGATAGGCCTTTGCAAAATAACTGCGAAGAAAAATGAGAGCAAAAACGGGGCGGCAACGGCAAAACAGTATTTAAAAAACACATAAATAAGAGCCATTATTGCCACGGCATATAAAAGGTCAATTAAAAATGCCCTCTTTTTTTCAACCTTGGAGTTCATATAGTTATACTTCCTTTTGTTCAATATATACATTATTTTAATGTAAAACACAGTGTTAATCAAGTAATTTTAATAGAAATTAAGATTTTTTTAAATTTATACTTGATACTTGTTCATTTTTTTGCTAATATATAGAAAGTGTTTTTCACAGTAATACAATTGTCCGTGTACGGAGGACACTTTGGTTATGGAAAAAATAAATTTTTATTTGATAAATGCAAGCATAGTGCCGGATATTTACAAAAAGGTAATCACGGCAAAAAGTTTGCTTGCAAGCGGCAAGGCAAAAAGCACATCGCAGGCAGCTAAAATGGCAGATATTTCAAGAAGCGCATACTATAAATATAAGGATGCAATTTTTGAATATCACGGCGACGACAGCAGCGACACTGCTACAATCAATGCAAAGCTTATGGACAATGCGGGTGTTCTTTCCAGCCTTATGAACGAGCTTTACAAGGCAGGGGCAAACGTTTTATCCGTAAATCAAAGCGTGCCTATTCATTCGGTAGCAGATGTTTCCGTAACCGTGCAAATTGCCGAGATGACCGCTACAAAAGAAGAATTACTAAATTCAATTAAAGAAATTGACGGTGTAAATTCCGTCGTTTTATCATAGGAGGTAGAAAATATGAAAGTTGCTGTTATGGGCTACGGAACTGTAGGTTCAGGCGTAGTTGAGGTTATTGAGCATCACAGTGATATCATTCCAAAAAGAACAGGTGGCAAAGCACTTGAAATTTCACACATTCTTGACCTGCGTGATTTTCCTAACGATGCGCACAAGGATTTGTTTACAAAAGATTTCAATGATATTTTAAATGACGAGGAAACAAAGATTGTTGCTGAAACCATGGGCGGTGTTAATCCTGCATTTGATTTCACAATGAAGCTTCTTAAGGCAGGCAAGAGCGTTGTTACTTCTAACAAAGAGCTTGTTGCGCAGAGAGGACTTGAGCTTTTACAGGCTGCCGAGGAAAGCGGAGCAAACTATCTTTTTGAAGCATCGGTAGGCGGCGGTATTCCGATTATTCGTCCGCTTTGCCAGTGCCTTGCAGCCAACTATATTGAGGGAATTGCAGGTATTTTAAACGGCACAACAAACTTCATCCTTACAATGATGATTGAAAAGGGTATGTCATTTGATGAGGCTCTTAAAATCGCACAGGAAAAAGGCTATGCCGAAAAGGACCCGACAGCAGACGTTGAAGGTCACGACGCATGCCGCAAGGTTTGTATTCTTGCATCTCTTGCTTTTGGCAAGCATGTTTATCCAAATCAAGTTGAAACCGAAGGAATCACAAACATTACACTTGAGGATGTATCTTACATTGAAAATGCAGGTGGAGTAATTAAACTTCTCGGTCAAATCAAATATATTAACGATAATGAAATTGCCGCTTTTGTAAGCCCTGCCGTAGTTTATAACGGTTCTCAGCTTGCAAGCGTCAAGGATGTTTTCAACGCTATCCTTGTAAGAGGCGACGCTGTCGGCGACGTATGCTTCTACGGTCCGGGTGCTGGCAAACTTCCGACCGCATCTGCAGTTGTTGCTGACATTATCGACTGCGCTAAGCACTCAGAGAGGAAAAAGATTTTCGGCTGGGGTGCAGGTGCCGAGGACTATGTTGTTGATTATAAAGAAAGAATTGAAATGCCGTTTTACGTTCGTGCCAAGGCTACTCCTGCTGAGATTAATGCTAAATTCTCAGACGTTAAGTTCCTTTCAAGAAAAGGTCAGCCGAGCGACGAGGTTGCATTTATTACAGACATTATGACTGAAAACAAGCTTAACAAAAAGCTTGACGGCATTAACGTTATCAACACAATCAAGGTTACAAACTATTAATGTTTTTCAATATAAATTAATTTGGAGGATTACAAACGTATGGGACTTATTGTTCAGAAGTTCGGCGGTTCTTCGGTAGCCAATGCCGAACGTGTAATGAATGTTGCCCGCATTGTTACAGACACATATAAGCAAGGCAACGACGTTGTGGTTGTTGTTTCGGCTCAGGGTGACACAACAGACGATCTTATTGAAAAGGCAAACGAAATCAATCCAAAGGCTGCTAAAAGAGAAATGGACCAGCTTTTAACGGCAGGTGAGCAGATTTCTATTTCACTTCTTGCAATGGCAATTGAGAAGCTCGGCTTCCCTGTAATCAGTCTTTTAGGCTGGCAGGCAGGTTTTAATACAAATTCAATTTACACATCTGCAAGAATTAAAAACATTAAGCCAAACAGGCTTCAGGCTGAAATTGCAAAGCGCAATATCGTTGTGGTTGCAGGCTTCCAGGGCATCAACAGATACGATGACCTCACCACTCTCGGCAGGGGCGGCTCAGACACATCGGCTGTTGCAATTGCCGCTGCTCTTAAGGCTGACAAGTGCCAGATTTTCACCGACGTTGAGGGTGTTTACACAGCAGACCCACGTAAGGTTGAAGGCGCAAAGAAGCTTAAGGAAATCACTTATGACGAAATGCTTGAACTTGCAACACTCGGTGCGCAGGTTCTCAACAACCGTTCGGTTGAAATGGCAAAAAAATACGGCGTAGAGCTTGAAGTTTTATCATCATTAAACCCAATTCCGGGTACAATCGTTAAGGAGGTAACAAAAATGGAAAAAATGCTCATCAGAGGCGTAACAAAGGATAAGGACGTAGCACTCGTATCAATTCTCGGCTTGCAGGACACACCGGGTATCGCTTTCAAAATTTTCTCAAAGCTTTCTACTAAGAATATCAACGTTGACATCATTCTTCAGTCATTCGGCAGAGACGGCACAAAGGATATCGTATTCACGGTAAGCAAGGATAACGGTCCTGTTGCTGTTGAAATTCTTGAAAGCTTCCTTGACAACTGCAAGATTGTTTGCAACACAGAGGTTGCTAAGGTTTCAATCGTAGGTGCAGGTATGGAAACTCATCCTGGCACAGCATCAAAAATGTTTGAGGCTCTTTATGAATCAAATATCAATATCCAAATGATTTCTACATCGGAAATTAAAATTTCTGTTATCATTGACGCAGAAAACGCAGACAGAGCCGTTTCGGCAGTACACAAGGCATTTATACCTAACGACTAATATAAGAACAATACTATCGTAGGGGCGACCATCGGTCGCCTCTTTTTTTGTTTATATTATTTACTTTTTCTTAAATAATAATTAATTCCTTGTTTTTAGTTTTTATATATAGTATAATAACTTGAATGCAGATATTAATATAGAAGCGGTGCAAAATGAAAATACTTACTATTGGAGATATTGTTTCAAAACAAGGATGCGAATATTTAAGAAGCACCCTGCCCGCATTAAAGAGAGAACTTGAAGCCGACATTGTTATTGCAAACGGCGAGAACTCGGCGGTCGGAAACGGAATTTTACCTCAAAGTGCAGAATATATACTTGACTGCGGTGTTGACCTTATCACGCTCGGCAACCACAGTTTAAAGCGAAAAGAAATATACGATTATCTTGATTCCTCTGCCCCGATTATAAGGCCGGCGAACTATCATTCAAGCGCACCCGGCCGAGGAATTGAAATTATAGACAAGGGCTATTGCAAAATAGCGGTAATCAATCTTCAGGGTGCAGTTTATCTTGACCCGATTGAAAATCCCTTTTCGGTTATTGACTCATTGATTGACAAGGCGAAAAGCGAGGGTGCTGGCATAATAATTATTGATTTTCACGCTGAGGCAACGGCTGAAAAAAAAGCAATGGGATTTTATGTTGACGGCAGAGTATCGGCAATATTCGGCACTCATACCCATACCCAAACAAACGACAATCAAATTTTACCTAACGGCACGGGATATATTACCGATATCGGTATGACGGGTCCGTACTACAGCGTTTTGGGCGTTGCTGTTGAACCCGCCATTCAAAAGTTGAAAACAGGGCTTCCCACTCGTTTTATAAACGAGGACGGAGTTTGCACTCTTGAGGGTTGCCTTTTTGAAATTGATGAAAAAAGCGGAAAAACCGTTAACACTAAGCTTATCAGGAGGTAGCTATGGCGAAGAGAATATTCGCTTTAATTATGGCGGCGGCTCTTGCGTGTACTGCTTTTGCAGGATGCACGGCGCAAAAAGATGCCGATACCGCTAAAGAAAATATTACCACAACTAAAAAAGTTACCGACGATTCCAACTTCAAATTGAGCTATACGCAAGCGGACAGTCTTGACCCGTTCAAGTCAAAAACGCAAAACAATCAGGTGCTTTCATCTCTTGTTTTTGAATCGCTGTTTGACATTGACGAAAACTGGGAAAGCGTGCCTAATATTGCAACAAAATATGAATTTTCCGATGGCAAAACGCTTAAGGTAAGTTTCAATCCGTCGCTTACGTTTTCCGACGGTTCACCTATTGAAAGTGACGATATAATCTACTCATTCAATGCGGCAAAAAAATCGCCGGCATATAAAAACAGTCTGAAATATATCGGCTCGGCGTCGGCAGGTGCAGGCAATACAATTGTTTTTTATCTGAAAAAAGCAAATCCGAATGCAGTTAATCTTTTAACCTTTCCTATTGCAAGCACTAATGATGACGAAAACGGTTATCCCATCGGCAGCGGCAGATATAAATACGTTAAAAAGGACAGCAAAACATATTTAAAAGCAATTGTAACAAAGGACTTTAATCCATATATCACAACAATCAATCTTGTAAATATTGCGGCCGCCGATTCTATTGACAATGCGGTAAACATCGGTAACATTTCATATGCGTTTCGTGATTTAAGCTCAAACGTTGCAGAGAGAATGACCTGCAACAGAAAGCTTATCAATATGAATAATCTTGTTTACATCGGCGTTAATTCACTTTCGGGTATTACGGCGAATGAACAGATAAGAAAAGCAATTTCCCTTGCGTGTGACAGAAACACCTTTGCCGAAAGCGCATACAACGGCTACGGCACGGCTGCAACCTCACCGTTCAATCCGCAATCAAGTCTTGCGCAAAACGTAAAGATTTTTTCAAGCGAGGCGGACACGTCAACGGCTAAGCAAGCAATTGCACAAAGTGGAATTGACTCAAAAGAGTTAAAACTGAATATACTTGTTAATAAAAACGACAATCGTACTGCCTGTGCCGCTCTGCTTAAAAATCAGCTTGAAGCGGTCGGCTTTACGGTTACGATTGACGAAGTTAGCACAAAGGAATATACAAGAAGAGTTAAAGGCGTTGAATTTAATTTATATATCGGCGAGGTTAAACTTTCTGATGATATGAGCCTTTATCCGTTTTTTGACGATAACTCAGGCGGTGTAAGATACGGAATAGACAACAAAAGTTTAACGTGCGACGACCTTTATTGCGCTTATCTTTCAGGCGAGGCTGACCTTGGCAAATTCATACTTGCATTTAATGAGGAAATGCCTTATATTCCGCTTATATACAAAAAAGGAATGATATGCTATACTAAGGCTATGAGTGGCGATATGCAGGGCTATTGGAGCAATTACTTTTCTAATATCGACACTTGGTATTTTGAATAATATTTACGGAGGTAATACTTATGATAAAGCTTGAAAATCCTAACGGATATATTGAAGTTACGAACAACTATTTTGCAAACCTTGTCGGCAGGGCAGCGCAAAGTTGCTTTGGCGTTACAGGTATGGTTAATTCCAACGCATATCAAAGCTTAAAATCCGTTTTAAAAAACAAATCGGCTAAAGACAATTTAGACCAGGGCGTAACAGTCAGAAGCGTAAATGATGATTTAATTATCGAGCTTCACATTTCTGTTTCCTACGGTGTAAACATAAGCGCAATTGTTGAAAGCATAGTAAACAAAGTTCGCTATACCGTTGAAGAAGCTACCGATTTAAAGGTGTCAAAAGTTAATGTATATATTGACGCACTCAACTAAGCTATAGGAGATTTAATTATTTATGATTACCGGTTTATTATTCAGAGATTCTATTATCTCTGCCGCAAATAACATTTCAAACAGCAGGCAGGCAGTTGATGCGCTTAATGTTTTCCCTGTTCCTGACGGCGATACAGGCACTAATATGAGTATGACAATTACTGCCGCAGCCAAGGAAATGGCTGCACTTGACGATAACTGCACCGTTGAGGAGGCTTCGGCAAAATGTGCTTCGGCTCTTTTAAGAGGTGCAAGGGGCAACTCCGGCGTTATACTTTCACTTATTTTCAGGGGCTTTTCAAAAGGCTTCAGAGGTTTGACCTCAGCAGGTGCAAAGGACCTTGCCAATGCATTTAAAGACGGTGTTGACGCCGCATATAAGGCTGTAATGAAACCGACGGAAGGTACAATTTTGACCGTTATCCGCAAGGCAAGCGAAGCTGCGCAGAAAGCAGCTGAAACTCAGGACGACCCGTTTGAAGTAGGTCTTGCCGCACTCACCGCCGCTAAAGAAGCTCTTGCAAAAACTCCGGAGCTTTTGCCTGTTCTTAAAAAAGCAGGTGTTGTTGACGCAGGCGGCCAGGGACTTGTACTCATTTTTGAGGGAATAGAAAGTGTTTGGAGAAACGGTGTTATCGTTCAGCCGCTTGACGGTTCGGGTGTAACTCCTGTTTCAATGCCATCAAAGGCAACCGTTGCAGCCGCAAGCGATGATATTGAATTTGGCTATTGCTCTGAATTTCTTATTGAAAAAAGCAGCGATGCAAAGGAAAAGGACCCGCTTAAGCTCAGGGCTTATCTTGAATCAATAGGCGACTGCGTTGTAGTTGTTGACGACAGCAGCATTATCAAAGTTCACGTTCATTCAAACTGCCCGGGTAATGTTATTCAGGCAGGTCTTAAATACGGTCAGCTTATTAATATTAAAATTGATAATATGAGATATCAGCACGCCAATGCAGACGTTGGTGTTAAAGAAGGTGAAAAAGTTGTTGAGCCTGAAATTACAAAGCCTGAAAACGAATACGGCTTCGTTGCTGTTTGCGCAGGCGAAGGGCTTGAAGAACTTTTCGGTGATATCGGTGCAGATACAATCGTAAGCGGCGGTCAGACTATGAATCCGTCTACAGACGATATTTTAAATGCAATTATGAAAACTCCGGCAAAGGTTGTTTTCGTTCTTCCTAACAACAAAAATATTATTATGGCGGCTGAGCAGGCGGCTCCTCTTGCAAAGGACAGAGATGTAAGAGTTTTACCTACAAAGACCATTCCGCAGGGCATTTCCGCTATGCTTATGTTTGACGAAACCGCAAGTGCAGACGAAAACCAAATGAATATGCTTTCTGCCGCAGAAAATGTTGAAACCGCACAGGTTACATTTGCCGCAAGGGACAGCGAGGTTGACGGCAAGCCGATTAAGCAGGGCGAAATTATGGGCCTTTGCAACGGAAAGATTAAATATATCGGCGATGATATTACGGACATTGCCGTTAAAGCTGCTCACAAGCTGTTCAAAAAAGGCGAACATTCACTCATCACAATTATTTACGGTGAAGGCGCAAGCGAAGATGACGCAGAAGCTGTTGAAAAAGCACTTTACGAAAAATACGGCAGTGACGTTGAAATCAGCATTGTAAACGGCGGTCAGCCTATATATTATTTTATCATCTCGGTGGAGTAAGATATGCTGAATTTAGATAGCAATATACAATTTATTAAGGGTGTCGGCGAAAAAAGAGCCAAGCTGTTTAACAGTCTTGGCATCTTTGACGTTGACAGCCTTATTCATTTTTACCCAAGAAAATATGAGGATTGGACTGTCGGCAAAACCCTAAATGACGTAAACGACGGAGATACAATCTGCATTAAAGCAACGCTTATTACTCCCGTTAAGGAGGCTGTGATTAGGCGTGGCTTAACGCTTTATAAGTGCAAATTTTCAGACGGCGAAAATGTTATTGCCGTAACAATTTTTAATAATAAATACCTTGCAAAATCGCTAAAGGTTTATGAGGATTACTTTTTATACGGAAAAATAGACAAAAGTTTTCTAACGGCTTCCATGAGCTCGCCGAAAATCGAAAAGGCAGACGGTGCGCTTGCAATTCAGCCGGTTTATCCTGCCAAGGAAAAGCTGACCTCTCGTGCAATTTCAAAGGTTATGAAAACCGCACTTGACGAAATTCATCAAATTGACGAAACATTGAGCGATGAAATCATGCAAAAATACGGCTTGATTTCACTTGATAAAGCAATAAGAGATATTCATTTTCCAAGCAGCGCCGACGATTATCTGCCTGCAAGAAAAAGACTTATATTTGAAGAACTTTTGACTCTCCAGCTTGGCTTATTAAAGCTTAAAAGCAACAAAAAATGCGAATCCTCTCTAAGGATTACAAAAGATTACAGCAAGGAATTTGAAACCTTTTTACCGTTCACTCTCACCAATGCGCAAAAGCGTACAATCGGCGAATGTGTGGCTGATATGGAAAGCAAATTCCCCTGCAACCGCCTTGTTCAGGGTGATGTCGGCTCCGGCAAAACCGCCGTTGCGGCAAGCCTTATTTATACCGTTATCAAAAACGGATATCAAGCGGCTATGATGGCGCCGACCGAAATACTTGCAACTCAGCATTTTGAAAGCCTTACAAAAATGTTTTCAAAATCGGATTTAAAAATCGCTCTTTTAACAGGCTCAACACCCGCAAAACAGAAAAGAGAGATAAAAAAGGCGGTGTTTAATAACGAAATTGATTTGCTTATCGGCACGCACGCTTTAATTCAAAATGACGTTGAATTCAGAAAACTTGCGCTTGTTATAACCGACGAACAGCACCGATTCGGTGTAAATCAGCGTGCAACGCTTGCGCAAAAAGGGCAAAACGTGCACACAATCGTTATGAGCGCCACCCCTATTCCGAGAACGCTTGGGCTTATCCTCTACGGCGACCTTGATATCAGCGTACTTGACGAGCTTCCGCCGGGCAGGCAGACTGTTCGCACGGACGTGGTTGATTCAAGATACCACAAAAGGCTGTATAAATTTATTAAAGATGCTGTTGCCCGTGGTGAGCAATGCTACATAATTTGCCCTGCGGTTGAGGAAAACGAAACCAATATAAAAAGCGCAGAAGAATTTGCCGAGGAGCTTGCAAACGGTGAATTTAAGGGCTATAATCTCGGAATACTTCACGGCAAAATGAAGGCTAAGGACAAGGAAGCGATTATGAAATCCTTTGCCGACGGCAAGGTGAGCATACTTGTTGCAACCACCGTTGTTGAGGTCGGCGTTGACGTGCCTAATGCAACAATTATGGTGATTGAAAATGCCGAACGCTTCGGTCTTTCAACACTTCATCAGCTCAGAGGGCGAGTCGGCAGAGGCAATAAGCAAAGCTACTGCGTGCTTGTGTCCGACGCTAAGGGTGAAACCTCACGTGAAAGGCTTATGACGATGAAGCAGTTTAGCGACGGCTTTAAGATTGCGGATACCGACCTTAAGCTTCGTGGCCCCGGTGACTTCTTCGGCTCTCGTCAGCACGGTCTGCCCGAGCTTAAAATTGCCGATATGGTGGAGGATATGGACACACTTAAAAAAGCGCAGGAATGTGCACAGGATATTTTGAAATCCGACTTTTCACTCTCCAACTTCCCCGCCCTAAAAAAGCAAATGAACAAAATGTTTGAAAAGATAGTAAATTAAAAAAAGTAGGAACATTTATTGTTCCTACTTTTTCCTTTTATACGGCTTTACTTCATCTGTCAGTCCCGCAAGATAATCCATACTTGTATCCAGCGCAAGCGCTATTTTTTTGCATTGTTCAAAGGTATAATACCTTTTTCCGTTTTCAATTTTTGAATAGTCGCTTTGGTCAATTCCTGTCAGCATTTGCATTTTGATTTGCGTATATCCACGCATTTTTCTTAATTCTTTAAGTCTTGACATATTATCCACCTCTTAAATATTATGTCATATTGACCTATTGACATTAGGGTGTTATTGACCTATAATTGAATTAACAAAATATAAGGAGATATATTATGAAAAAGAAATTTCTATGCACAATAATTATTGCCACACTTGCAATAATTACAGCAATTTCATTACCAATTTTAACAAATGGGCAACAAAATACACCTATCGCAATATCAAGCGAAAAGGACTTTTCGAAATTAACACAAAATCCTTATGGTGAATTTTATTTAACAAATGACATAACATTTTCCAATAGATATACCATTGAACACAACGATTCTTTTAGCGGTATTATTGACGGCAGAGGTCATACTGTTTTTAACGCAGAAGGTGAATTCTTAATTGCAGAAATAAATGACGGAGAAATTAAAAATTTGCAAATTGAAAACTGTGAATTTTCAAAAGCAGGAATTGCCTATCGCAATTACGGAACCATTTCAAACTGCCGTATAATAAGCACAACAATGTCATCTGGTATTTGTTATTCAAATAGAGGATTAATAGTAAATTGCTATACTGAGGATACAGATGGACCCATGTGCATAATGAATAGCGACAATGGCATAATCAAAGGTTGCATTAATCTCTCTGATGTAAGTACCAGATATAGTGGTCTTTCGGAATCTTCAATGGGAGGTATTGCCGCTAAAAATGTAAGCGTTATTGAAAATTGTATAAACAAAGGTAACATTCGTGGAAGTGATTATATCGGTGGCATTTGCGGACTTGGCGAACAAAAATATGATAGTATATCCAATTGTGCAAATTATGGCTCAATTTCAAGTTCTAACCATGCATATGGAATCGGTCAGGCAAAAGAAGTAAGTAATTGTATAAACTTCGGCAAAGTAAAAGGAAATGGCTCAAATGCACGAGGCATCGGAGGTTATGCATATAATTGTGTTAATATAGGTGAGGTCAACAATGGTTTGGGCTACGCAATAGATTATCTTGGCGTTAAATCACAATCATATGCACTTTCAACAAGCGGAACAAATGACTATTACAATAAAACAATATTAATAAGCAAAAATAATTTCAATAATCAATCAAGTTTCAACAAACTTGATTTTGATTCTGTTTGGAAAATAGATGAAAATGGAATAAATTTGCAAAATCTTGAAACAAAGCCCATCGGCATTTCAATATATGCATTACCTGATAAAACGTCCTATTATTTAGGTGAAGATTTTGACCAAACAGGATTAAAAATAATAAAATTCAATTCTTTTGGTAATTGGGAACTTACAAACAACTATAGTATTTCCGATTTTAAAGGAACTGTAGGGAAAAATACAATCACAGTAACATGCGGTGATTATGCCGAAAAATTCAATGTTTCTGTTAATGAAGACATAACAAATTCAACAGTTACATTTAATACAGGCAATATTCAATATGCAAACGGATACGAAATTTGTCCTGATATAACCGTTATTTCGCCGAGTGGAAGAAATCTTGTAAATGGACGGGATTATACTGTTACATATAAAAACAATATCTCACCCGGCACAGCATCATTATATGTTGAAGGTATCGGCTACAATACCGGAAATATTAGCAAAACATTTGTTATTAAACAAAAACTTACTCAAAATAGCGTCATTTTAAATCAAAGCTCATATATCGAAAACGGCTCACAAATCATTCCCGATTTTTCTGTTTATAATTGCGTGGGCACCAAATTAACACAAGGCGTAGATTATAATGTAACATTCACAAACAACGTTGCACCTGGACAAGCGACATTAACAATTACAGGTATAGGATATTATGAAAACACGCTTTCAAAATCATATACAATTTATGGAAATATAGCTAACTATGGATTAACACTTTCAGGATATGAATTTATTACTAATTCAAATTCCATTTGTCCTACCATAATCATAGTTGATTCTTATGGTAAAATTTTAATTCAAAATGTTGACTATTCAGTAACATATAATTCAAACATTTATCCCGGCATTGCTACAGTATCAATTAACGGCATAGGAAATTACATAGGTACACTTAGCGCAAATTATCGCATTAAACCCTCGCAGGTTTTAGGCGTTTATGCAAAGGGACGCAGTAATAATTCTATAAAGCTGTCTTGGGCTAATCAAATTGGAGTTGACGGATACATCATTCAAAAATATGACAGCAAAAAGAAAAAATGGAAAACATATAAAAAGGTAAAAAGCAATAGTATTAAAATCAGTAAGCTTTCATCATCAACCACTTATAAATTTAGAATAAGAAGTTATAAAGGTGGAGATTATGGCACATACAGTAAAACATTAAAAGTAAAAACGTTAAAAGCAAAAAAATCATCTGCTAAAACAACAAACAATAAATCTTCAAAGCCATCCTCAACTTCAAAATATTCGCCCAAAAAAGTAAAAAATGTTAAGGCAATCATTTATACACATCATTCAACAAATCAATTCAAAGTAACTTGGAATAAATCAAGCAAGGTATCAGGTTATCAAATTGAATATTACGGAGAAAACGGTTGGAAACGCCTTGCAAACATAAACAGTTCAAAAAAGAACGGATATGTTTCAAACTGGGCAAATTGGTCACTTTATATGCCAAAAGCAAAGGTTAGAATCAGAGCATTTAAAACAGTAAACAGAAAAAAGTATTATAGCTCGTGGAGCAATGCAAAAATGAGTTTTATAAGCAAATAATTTCGAAAGGGTAAAATATGATTTGCAAAAATTGTAAGGCAAAAATTCCTGAAGAAAGTAAATATTGTGAAAAATGCGGATTAAAAATTGAGCGGGACGAAATTCAAGTTCCTCATGAACTCATCGAATCAACCGCTTCGCAAAAAAATAATAATAAAACTAATTTCCTTTTAATAATTTTAGTATTTATTATAATAATACTAACAATTGTTATAACTGCTTTAATCTGCAAAGATAGAGAAGTAAAAGCCACAACCACTGCACAAACAACAGCCATAACAACACAGGATACAACTGTTGAAACTTCTAACGATGAAGAAAACGACGGTGATGACAACTATGCTTACGAAGATGATTATTTGTTTCCTGCCGTAGATGAATATATCAGTATGATAAACAATTCCGATATAGTCAGATCAGGTGCAACGTATAAAATAAGCTATTTTCCCGATAATTCAAACAGTTTTAATGCATACTTAAAAACCGGAAATGTCAACATTCAAACTGTTACCGCCGAATCGCCTAAATCCGAAGATGACGACAATTTCGGCAGAATAACCGATGTAATGGTAACAACTAAAGATTTTGCTCAAACCTCTGATCTCGATGAAAAATATGCTGTGCTGTTATGCGCTGCAATGACGCCAATAATGCCAATATTAGCACCAAACGAACCTATAACATACTCTCAAACAATTGTTGATAATCGCACACGTGATTTTTGGATATCGTCATCTTTACACTGTTATAGCGGTACCGAAAACGGCATATCTTGGATTGTTATATTTAAAAAAACAGATGGAAGCATCTTATCTGCTTGCGGAGAAACAGCTGTAGATTATATATTAAAATCATTATAATAAACATAGTCTATAAAATATGTAGACTTCCTTTTATACAACTTTACGGCGGGAGTTGAGGTCAAGTACGCTTACAAAACACCCTGCAACAAGCAAAACGGACAACGTTACATTCACGCTTGAAAGCCTGACGGGAGTTGAAGCATTGGCAAACACGGACAAATCAACAGGGAAAAAGTACAAAAGTAATTTCATAATAAAATAGGACAAAACGCTTGAAATGAGCCTGAAAAGCAGAAATTCAAAATAGCTCATTTTAAATTTTCTCAGCACACCTGAAATTTGAAGATGAATACAAATTCCGCCGAAGGAGAGAAATGCGGCAGTAAGCGGCAGAGAAAAATCGCCGTTACAAACGCCGTTTGTTATCTCAATAATCGGCAAAAGCGGTTCGGGAATTTTGACTGTACTGCTAAGAGCTGAAAACAAAACAATATATGCCGTTATCACTATTACGCTTTGCGCCGCCTTGGGTGTGGCAAGGGTGAGTGCGTCGCCGAGAGAGGTGAAAGAAAAAAGAGAGTATTCGCTTTTTTCAAGCCTTTTTTCCTTAAACGAAAGGACAAAACCGATTAAAATTGACGACAAAGCGTTTGACAAAAAGAGCATTACGCCGACTCTTGTGCTGTTAAAGGTGACTGTGCCGACAGCGGTGATTATAAAGCCGCAGCCGCCGCAAAAATTAAAGCACATTAAGCGTTTTGCCTGATTTGAATCTATCTCCCCTGCCTCAAAAAGCTCCTCACTCAACAGTGCGCCTGTGGGATATCCGCCGACAAGACCGAAAAGAATTGCCGAAAAAGCCGCCTTTGGCAGATTAAAAAATACTCTTGAAAAATTTCCGAACAGTTTTATCAAAATATTATTTGCGCTCGATTTCATAAAGGTTAAAAATATTATCAAAAGCGGCAAAAGCGACGGCACAACTGTATTCATTGCAAGAGTTAAGCCGTCATAAGCCCCCTTGCGTGTATCTTTTGAAAAAATGATAAACAAAGCGACAAGAAAAATCAAGCAAAGCATTTGAAAAAAGGAATATGTAACATTTTTTATCTTCATTTATACCACCACTAATACTATGGCTAAAATTTACATTTTATACAATATAATATATATTGATTAAATATGTAAATTATAGTATAATAATTAAACTATCTTAGATTGGAGATAAAATATGGACAACAAAATTCCAAATATGGATTATGATGCCGATGAGGTTATCAACGAATTTAAAGAAAAAATCAAATGGCCGAAAAGCGACGAGGTAACGGCGGTAGTTAAGCCGACAAAAATTCCGCTTCGCTTGCTCATTTCTTTCCTTATCACGGCAGTAGTGGGCGGCATTGCTTACTATATGATGCTCCCGGCATTAAACTTTAAAGACACACAGATGTATCTTTTCTTAATTCTTCTTGTAGTTGTATTTATGCTTTCATTTGCACTTGTTTGCAGAGCTAACAAGAAAATCGAAAGAAAAGAATATGTTAAGAAAAAATCGTTAGTACCCGTAATAATTGTGGGTGTGCTCGTGGTTGTTATGGCTGTTGGATATCTTACCGGTGTAACCCTTTTCCGTGCAAAATCGTACAGCAACCTTCTTACAATCAGCGACGGTAACTTTGAAAATGACTTTGAAGATATCAGCTATGACAAAGTGCCACGTCTTGACTCTAACCGTGCAATTGCGCTTGCCGACCAGCAGTTAGGCTCTCTTGAAGAATACAAGAGCCAGTATGTTGTAAGCGACAATTCAACACAAATTAACTACAAAAACACTCCTTGCAGAGTTGCATATCTTCAATATGCCGACTTCTTCAAATGGATGAACAATACTAAAAACGGCACTCCGGCTTATATGCTCGTTGACCTTGTAAGCCAAAAGGTTACGGCAGTAAACTGTGTTGACAAATTCGGCGAGGGCATTAAGTATTCACCTGCCGAGCTTTTCAACGAAAAGCTTATTCGTCACCTTCGTTTCCAGTATCCTACAGAGCTTCTTGATACGCCAAACTTTGAAATTGACGATAATATGCACCCATATTGGATTACAGCCGTGCTTGACAAAACAATCGGTCTTTACGGCGGTACAGACGTTAAGGGTGCAATCATTACAGATGCGCTTACAGGCAAAAGCAAATATTACGATATTGAAACAGTAAAGAATGACAAGAGCCTTAATTGGATTGACGTGGTTTACAGTGAGGCGCTCGTTCTTGAGCAGTACAACTATCACGGCAAGCTTCAAAACGGCTTCTGGAACTCAATAATTTTCCAAAACGACGTAAACATTGCTTCAACAGGCAGCGGTAACATTGCTATGGACGATGACGTTTGGGTATTCACGGGTGTAACCTCTGCCGAAACAGACGCTTCAAACTTCGGATTCATCCTTATCAATCAGCGTACCAAGGAAGCAAGATATTACAAGAGCCCGGGTGCAACGGAAATTTCGGCTCAAGAGTCGGCAACCGATGCAGTACAGAACTACGGCTATCAGGCAACATTCCCTATTCTTTTGGGAATTGACGGCAATCCGACCTACTTTATGTCACTTTACGGTGACAGCAACACGGTTAAGGGATATGCATTCGTAAGCCTTAAGGATAAAACCGTTGTTGGAACAGGGCTTCTTGATACTGCAAAGAGTGATGCCAAAGCGCTTAACAATGCTATTGAAAACTACATTGACGCACTTAAAGAAAAGGGCATTGCAGACAATGTTGACAAATCAAACATAATTGTTGACGAAAGCAAGATAAGCGAGTCGAACAACGCAGATATCACAGACGATAACAATGCAAACAATAATGCAAACGATAATGCAAATAATACCGAAAACGAAACAACAACCAAGCCAAGTGAGGAAACCGCAAAGGGCACAGTTACAGGCACGGTTGAAGATATCAAAACAAGCGTAAACGACGGCAATTCTGTTTATTACCTTAAGGTTGACGGAAAATATTATTACATTAACGTAGGCGACTGTATGGAGGTAATGCTTGTAAATAAAGGCGACACCGTTGAGATTACAACAGACGGCGGCAAAGGCACATTTATTCAGGCAAAGAGTGTTACAGTAAAATAGTTAAAATATAACAAAACAAAGGGATTAGATATTAAAATATCTAATCCCTTTTTAATATGCAAAATCTGCCGCACCGCTGTACGGCAGATTTTGAAAGGAGAAAGGAACGAAGTGTTTATTATAAATTTCGCAGAAATTTATTCAAACACGGAATTTCTTTCGACGTGGCACGGTTGTGCCTATTTATTCACAACCGCCTTATTTAGTCTTAACAGATTTAACCTTAGACCAAGATGAGTATACCTTAACACTCTTGCCGTTTACCTTTGCATTCTTATAGGTACGAACACGAACATAGTAAGTCTTTTTAGCCTTTAAGCCCTTAAATGACTTAGAAGTTTTCTTGTTGCCCTTAATAGAATAGGTTGAGGTTTCTCTTGAAAACTTCTTTGAAGTTGAAATTTGGATTTGATAGCCTGATACGCCTGTCACCTTTTTCCAGCTTGCCTTAAAGCCTTTTCTTGCCTTTTTAAGCTTCTTGATTGAAACTTTCTTTTGCTTTTTATTTACATAGCTGCCGTCCTTAGCGTATGTTGTAGCCTTCTTGGTTGTCGGCTTTGTTGTTGAAGGAGCGGTAGTAGTCGTCATTGTGGTGGTTGTTGCATCATAAGCCTCTTTAGCCTTGAGTGCATCATAGAAATACATAAGACCTGTGAGTGCATCTGCCGTTGCAGTTGGGTTTTCGCTTTTATCATCAGCAGTGTAATAGTAAGCACCCTTTACGTCTTTACATTCAAATGCAGAAAGCTCAGTGTAAATCTTCTGTGCCTTGTCAAGATTATTTGCGGCAGAATAAGCGGCAAGCGCAAGAGCTGTTGAATCGGCATTTACCATCGGCTCACCGTAGGTGTTGTCAAAATTATAAAGATAGCCGCCGTCTTTCTTGAAGTTTTCAATTGATGCAAGCGCATCATCTACAAATGACTGATAGCCTGCATACGGTGCAACAGCGATTACAAACTGAGATGTGCTGTCTGTGCTGGTATAATATGTTGAGCCTGTGCCAAACTCATAGTAATTATTTACAAGGAAGTTTTGAGCCTTCTTGAGATAATCCTTAAGACCGTATTTATTTGCTACAGTAAAGATTGAAGAGAAAAGATATTGATTTTCGTTATCCTTAACAAGTTTAACATTTTCAAATGCAGATACAATATTATAACCCTCAAAGCTCTTTGCACTGTAACCCAAGCTGTCAAGCGCTAAAATAACGTTTGCATAAACACCTGCAGACTCGCCTTTGATAGGAGCCCAGTTGTTATTCTCGTCATATCCTACAGTTGATTGAATCTTGCCGCCGTTTGAGTCAAGATTTTCCTTAACGCTCTTTGCAAACTCAGCCTTATAGTCGCTCATATTTACGCCTGCACGTATAAATGAGTTGAGGCTGCCGGCATTATCAACAGTAAAGCTTGCCTTTTTAACAGACATAAGATATATTGCGCTTTCATTAATTTTTGTTTTAACGTCACTGCTTGTTACCTTGCTGTCTGCCATTGCATAAATTCCTGTGAAAAGAGAAGTCAATGCAACACAAATTGCAAGTGTAACTGAAATTAATTTTTTCATATTTATTAACCTCCTAATATGAAATTATTTTTTATATGAACAGGTGTATGTAAATACAACCTTATCACCGTCTTTAAGTTTTTTTGAATCTGCGCTTACGTTTGGAAAGCTTCCATTGACACTATACATCCAGCCGCTGTTTTTTCCGCAATCCTTTTCATCGATATTATTTATTCCCACGATATAAACACTATACATAGTATCCTTTGCAGTATAGGTTATGCCTTTATCATTGCACGCTTTTTTAAACAAATCATAAACTGTGCTCTTGCTTTTAAGCGTGGTTTTATAATTATCAAGCATAATTCCGTTTTTAGGAACATATTTTTCGTGTTCCGGTTTCAAATCGTCCATATTATTGAGAATGGACTTACATTCAATAGTGATTGAGCAATTAATCTCAGACGAGGTGGTTTGAGTAACCTTATCGTCATTCTCTTTTTGCGAAGTTGTTTTCGGCTTTTCAGCCTTAGAGTCTGCGGCAGACTCTTTTTCTTTAGCATACTTCTTTTTAGCTTCTGTATGGCTTTTTGATTTAGAATTACTTTTTGACTTGCTGTTCGACTTTTTTGAGGCGTCCGTAGTTTTTTTATTATCTTTTTTTAAAACAGATTTAGCGGCAGTCGAAGCCTTTTCGTCTTTTTTGGTTGTTTTTTTATCTGTTTTTTGTGTGGTTTGAGCCTCATTTGCCGTTACGGTTACTTCTTCTGTGTCTGTCGTCTGTTCACTCGAAGTTGATGAAGTAATGTTTGTACTTCCTGCCACGTTGGCGGTTTTGCCGTTTGAACAAGCACAAAACACCGTCAGGCATAAAATTATTGATATTAAAACGCATAAATATTTACGCATAAAAAATCCTCCGTCGCTTAGGACAGAGGAAAGGATACAATAATAGTACGGACTTTTAAATCATTGCTTTCCCTTGCCCAAAAGCTGAATTTAAGTTTGCGGCAGGTCTCCCGACTTATGATATAGCATTGCTTAAAAAATCGCCTTCTCGGTTTCCCAATGGCTGATGATTTTTCTTCATCAAATACGGTAATGGCTGTTGCTTGGGAGTCTAACCCAATTCCCTTTTAATTTCTCGCAAAGGAGAAAACCGTCTTTTATTCAATTTGAGAAATTCAATTATTTTTCGTATATGCTCTTTTTGAGCACACCGATATACGGCAAATTACGATAATACTGGTCATAATCAAGACCGTAGCCTACAACAAAAGCGTCAGGCACGTCAGTACCTACATAGTCAGCCTTGATATCAGCGATACGCCTTGCCGGCTTATCAAGAAGGGTAACAACTCCTATAGATTCGGGATTACGCTTAGAAAGCATATCGTGAATATATTTAAGCGTGTTACCCGTATCAAGAATATCCTCCACAAGCAAAACATCAAATCCCGTCAAATCATCTGCAACATCCTTGATAATATTGATTTTGCCGCTTGAAACAGTGCCTGAGCCATAGCTTGAGGCCTGAATAAAATCAATATTACACGGCAGGTCAATATATCTTGAAAGGTCCGTAAAAAAGTAAATTGAGCCTTTAAGAACACCTATGAGCAAAAGCTTCTTGCCTTCATAATCTTTCGTAATCTGCGCTGCCAAGCGATGTGCAATTTTATTAAGTTCTTCCTCGGTCACAAGTATCTGTTCAACGTCCTGATGCATAGTATTACCTCTCTGTTTTCATTACCGTTAAAGTATAGCATTGTTTAGGTATAAAGTAAAGTATAAATTACTAATTTCAGGTTGAATATACAGAAAAGAATTATGAACTGTAAGACTTCGAGAAAGTGAGATAAATTTCGTTTTCTTGTGAGCGGGAGCTGTACGTGGGTACTGCCCCCGAGCAAAAAACGGAAAGCGCCAAAAACGGCAAGGACTCGATGTCCTTGCCGTTTTTCCAATCCCTCCGAGTGCAACAAGTTGCACCCACCGTCTCGCCTCCCGGCTCGGTCGGTGCTTCTGCACTAAAGTGCAGAGGTCTCCACCGGAGACCCGCACCCTTTGAAAGGGAGGCAAAAAGGTTTATTTAATTCTATTTGGCGCGGTTTAGCCACTTTATCAAAGTCTTTTAAAGTAGTCCGGTTTCTTCGACTTTCTTCTCAAAGAAGCGCACTGGCTTGCGGAAAAGATATCTGAAGAGTGTACCGATAAGAAGTCCGATAAAGAAGTAGACAAAAAGTTTACCGAGACAAATCCAATAATTATTGCCGTAGGTGCCGCAAACACATTCTCTGAGTGCGTCAATAACAAAAGTGTATGGCAAATAAGGGTTGATTGCCCTAAAGAATGCGGGTGTTACATCAATCGGGAATGTACCGCCGCAGCCGCCAAGCTGAACAACAAGCAAAATAACCGCAACTGCCTTGCCGATATCGCCCCAAGCGGCAACAAGTGAATAAATAAAGAACGTAAATACAAATGAAGCGCATAAGCCGGCAAAAATAAACTTAACCGGGTGATAACATTGTATCTTTAAGAAATAGAGATCCCCAAGGCAAATAATAAGCCCTTGAACGAGCGATATTGTAAGGAATATAAGTGACCTGCCGAAATATTCCTCCCTCGGCTTAATGTTGCCGATTTCTTTTTTATTTGCAACCTTAGGTTTAATAAGAGCCACAAGAATAATTGCGCCGACCCAAAGTGCAAGGGTACTGTAAAACGGCGCCATTGCCGAGCCGTAATTATCGATACCGTAAATCTTATCGGTATTAACCTTTACCGGACAGGCAATGAAAGAGCCGAGCTCGTCTGAATTACCCTCAGTCAAATTCATAAGGGTATTAACAATCTCGCTGTCGCCCAAACCGTCGAGCTTCTTTGAAAGATTTTCAAGTTGCTTTGCACAATTGCTGATAAGAGAATGGAGCGAAGTCAAAAGATCGTCGCCTGCCTCAATCGAACCGTTAAGAGATTTAACAAGCGTATTAAGCTGAGGTGACTGATTTTCAATGGTAGTCAAAAGATTAGACACGTCAAAAAGCACATCAAGAAGGCTGTCAACCGTTTTGTCAAGCTGAGGCTTAATTTCCTTGGTGTATGTTGAAAGGCTTGAATCAAGCGTAGTTGATACGGATATAAGCTTATCGGCAACGTCGCCGATTTTCTTAGAAGTATCGCCTTTAAGAATTTTATTAAGTTCATTTTCAACACCGCCGAGCCTTGAATCTGCGGTTTTGAGCACCTTTATAAGTGCTTTGACCGAACTAAGCGGCTTTGGCAAATTATCATTTACCTTTTCAAGAGCCGGCACAATTGCCTGAAGTTCCTTTCTTGCCTGCGCACACTCTGCAAGAACAGACTTGATTTCCGCCTGCGCCTTATCAGAATTTGTATCATTTATTTTTTTAAGATTGTTTGCCGAATTTGCAAGCTTCTTGCTTGACGATTTAAGCACGTCACCGACAGATGAGGTAACAGCGTCAACACTGCTTTCTGCAACCTTAATTGCATCTTCCGTGTCGCTGACAACAGTCTTTGTGTCACCCAAAATCGCACTGAGGTCGGTTTTGCTCAATGATTTGTTAAGGTCTTGCGCAACTTCCATAACGCCCTCAAACCCGTCAATTGTTTTTTCAACCGATTTTACTGCCGACTGAGCGGAATCAATTTGATTTTGAAGATTTTGAAATATATTTGTTCCTTCCTTCTTTCCCTGCTCAATAACAGTACCCAAAAGCTTATTTACAAGGTTAATTACGGTTGTGACAAACGACTCGTTAACCTCTGTTTGAATTGTTTGAACTACCTTATCGGTAATCTTTGTGGCAATTGCGTTTTTCTTTTCGTTTGCATAATAGGTGATTTTAGGCTGCTTAAAGTTTTTAGTCATAATACTTGTAAGCGATTTACTGAAGCCTTTTGGAATTTCAATACCGGCATAATAATCGCCCGCCTCAATTCCGTTTACCGCCCTTTCTTTAGAAACGAACTGCCAATCTATCATATCGTTGGCTTTCAAATTACTTTTAATTTGGTCACCGACGTTAATTTCCACTCCTTTAAATTCGTAGCCCTCGTCATTAATAACAACAGCCACCTTCATATTGCCTGTACTTGCAGGGCCATAAGGGTCCCAGTTGGCATAAATATTAAACCAAGCGTAAAGAGACGGCAAAACTGCAATACCGACCGCAAGAATAATCGCCATAGAATTAGTAAAAATTTTCTTTAAATCTCGCTTATATATCTTAAATATATTTTTCACTTTTTTGCCCTCCCGTTCTTACGTTTATTTTCCTTAATCTTTTTCTTCTGTTCCTTTTTGAGCTGTTTTATCAGTTTTTTCTCCTGCTGCTCTTTTTCAAATTCTTTGTAATCCTCGTCCTCTTCCTCGTCGTCAGAAAAAATCGAATACTCGCCAAACTCTATTTGATTATCGTCCTCAAGATACGGAATAACTTTTGATTTTACAAGATATTTGCAATAATCGGTAATCAGAAAGATATTGACAAGCACGAAAATTAAGATTATCCACAACACAAGCCAGAATGACTTACTGCCTCCGTTTGAGCAAACTGCAAGACCTACCGCCGTAAAAATCAAGAAAAATGCTGCACAAACGACCTTTGCAATTTCAAGATATTTGCATCCTCGATTATAATGTTTAATAATCAAACTGCGCAGAAGCTTATATTTGATTACGATATTTTCTTCATTTTCTTCAAAAAGGAACTCTTCTTCCTTTTGAAATTCGTCCATACAAACTACCCTTTCTAAATTATTACAATTAGTATATCACTACAATACTATTTGTCAATACACTTGGCAATTCTTTTTAATTTTTTTGTATAATTGTATAAATTAGATGATAATTTTTCTTGAAAATTAGTAAAAATTAAGTGAAAGCAATCAAAATTCAGGGATATTTTTTGCATTTTACCAAAAATTACCGAGCAAAAGATTATTTTCACTTAACTAATTTACTATATTAATACTATATTATACATTAATTTCAACGTCAATTCCGATAAGGTCTTTTTCCTTATCAAGGATAGGCTTAATAACCTCGCTTAAGAAATCAGCCGTCTGCTCAGGCGCTCTGCCCACAAAATTGGCAGGCTTGAGAATAGCCAAGATTTCCTCCTTCGTTGTCATAAACGCCGGGTCAGCCGCAATGCGGTCAACAAGGTCATTTTTTCCGCCCTCAACCTTAACGACAGCGCCTGCTGCCATTGAATGTTGACGAATTTTCTCGTGCAATTCCTGCCTGTCGCCGCCTTTTTTAACTGCGTCCATCATAATGTTTTCAGTTGCCATAAACGGAAGTTCACTCATAAGTCTTGACTCTATTACCTTAGGATATACAACAAGTCCTGAAGTTACATTGATATATAAATCAAGAATACCGTCTGTTGCAAGAAATGCTTCTGCAATTGAAACACGCTTATTAGCCGAATCGTCAAGTGTTCTTTCAAACCATTGCGCAGATGCAGTCCATGCAGGATTGAGCGTATCAATCATAACGTAACGTGAAAGAGATGCAATTCTTTCGCTTCTCATAGGATTGCGCTTATAAGCCATTGCGGATGAACCAATTTGATTTTTTTCAAACGGCTCCTCAATTTCCTTAAGATTTTGGAGAAGTCTCAAATCGTTGGAAAACTTACAGCATGACTGAGCAATAAGGCCAAGGCAGTTGCAAACTATGGTATCAAGCTTTCTTGCATAGGTTTGACCGCTTACAGGGAAGCAGGATTTAAAATTCATCTTTTCCGCAATTTTACGGTCAAGCTCCTTGCATTTATTATGGTCGCCGTCAAAAAGTTCAAGGAATGATGCCTGAGTACCCGTTGTGCCCTTAGAGCCTAAAAGCATAAGGCTGTCAATAACATGGCAAATTTCCTCATAATCCATTACTAAATCCATAAGCCAAAGGGTGGCTCTTTTGCCGACGGTAGTTGGCTGTGCCGGCTGGAAATGAGTAAAGCCGAGGCAAGGCATATCCTTATATTTATCAGCAAATTTAGAAACAGACGCAATTGCGTTAACAAGCTTTTTCTTGATAAGCAAAAGTGCCTCACGCATCGTGATTACATCTGTATTATCGCCAACATAGCAACTTGTTGCACCGAGATGAATGATAGGCTTAGCCTTTGGGCACTGCTCGCCGTAAGCGTGAACATGGCTCATTACATCGTGGCGAAACTTTTTTTCATACTCTCTTGCAACATCATAATTGATATTATCGGCATTTGCCTTAAGCTCGTCAATTTGCTCCTGAGTGATATCAAGCCCAAGTTCTTTTTCAGCCTCTGCAAGTGCAATCCAAAGCTTTCTCCAAGTTTTGAACTTAAAATCGGGTGAATAGATATATTGCATTTCCTTTGATGCGTAACGGGCATTAAAGGGTGAATTATATGTATCGTTTGGCATTAGTCAAGTCCTACTCTCTTCATCATTTCTGCATAAGCGTCCTCTACACCGCCGAGGTCACGACGGAAACGGTCCTTATCAAGCTTTTCGTGAGTTTTGCTGTCCCAAAAACGGCAGGTATCAGGGCTGATTTCGTCAGCAAGAACAATAGTGCCGTCTGATGTTTTACCAAATTCAAGCTTAAAGTCGATAAGCTCAACGCCGATTGAAAGGAAATATTCTTTTAATACTTCGTTTACCTTGAAGGCATACTTTTTAATTGTGTCAACATCTTCCTGAGTTGCAAAGCCGCAGGAAATAGCGTGGTAGCTGTTGATAAGCGGGTCGCCGAGGTCATCGTCTTTATATGAAAATTCGATTGAAGGACGAACAAAATCCATACCCTCTTCAAGACCGAGTCTTTTGCAGATTGAGCCTGCTGCACGGTTACGGATAATAACCTCAAGCGGAACAATTTTAACCTTCTTTACTGCTGTTTCCCTGTCTGAAAGTTCCTTAACAAAATGGGTCGGAACACCGTGCTTTTCAAGAAGCTGCATAAGATAGTTAGACATCTTATTGTTTACAACACCCTTACCTACGATAGTGCCCTTTTTAAGGCCGTTGAATGCTGTTGCATCATCCTTATAATCAACGATTACGATTTCAGGGTCATCTGTTGCCCAAACCTTTTTTGCCTTGCCTTCATAAAGCTGTTCAGTCTTTTCCATATTTAAATATCTCCTTTATTTTAAAAATCCCGAGGGCAAGAAACCGTTTTCCCTGCCCGTAGGTTATATAAATAACTAAAAAATCAAATTATTTCTTGTAAGCCTTTTTAATTCTTTCGATAGCCTCAACCGTTTTTTCGTCATTGCCGAATGAGGTTAAACGGAAGTAGCCTTCACCTGCAGGGCCGAAGCCTGAACCCGGTGTGCCTACTACCTGGCATTTTTCAAGAAGTTCGTCAAAGAACTCCCAAGAGGTGTAACCTTCAGGAACTCTGAGCCAAACATAAGGTGAATTTACACCGCCGTAACACTCAAAGCCCGCATCGCAAAGTCCGTCATAAATAACTCTTGCATTCTTTTGATAATAAGCAAGTGTTTCTTTAATTTCTTTCTGTCCTTCTTCTGTATAAATAGCTTCTGCAGCTCTTTGAGTGATATATGATACACCATTGAACTTAGTAGCCTGACGTCTTGCCCAAAGCGGATTAAGGCTCGTGCCGTTAAATACAAGTTCCTTAGGAACTACCGTATATCCGCAACGCATACCCGTAAAGCCGGCTGTTTTAGAAAAAGAACGAAGTTCGATAGCACAGGTCTTTGCGCCTTCAATTTCATAAATTGACTTTGGAATACCCTCCTCAACAACAAATGCCTCATAAGCAGAGTCAAAAAGGATAAGAGAATGATGCTCGTTTGCATAATCAACCCACTTCTTAAGCTGCTCCTTAGTAGCAACCATACCCGTAGGGTTATTAGGGAAGCAAAGATAAATTACATCGGGAACTTCCTTAGGAAGATCAGGTGTAAAATTATTTTCAGCGGTGCATGGCATATAGATAATATTTGACCAAAGTCCGTTTTCATCTTTATCTCCGCTTCTGCCTGCCATAACGTTTGTATCAACATACACAGGATAAACAGGGTCGCAAATAGCAACCTTATTGTCAACAGCAAAGATATCTCCGATATTGCCGCAGTCGCTCTTAGCGCCGTCTGAAAGGAAAATTTCGTCCTTGGCAATGTCAATTCCTCTGCCTGTATAATCATGCTTTTGAATAGCGTCAAGAATAAAATCATAACCGTACTCAGGCGGATAGCCCCTGAATGTAGCCTCGTCTGCCATTTCGTCAACTGCCTTGTGCATAGCTTTAATAACAGCAGGAGCAAGCGGCTTTGTTACATCACCGATTGAAAGACGAATAACGTCTGCCTCAGGGTGAGCAGCTTGATACTCTCTCTGCTTCTTGGCAACAGTTGAGAAAAGATAGCTTGACTCAATCTTCAAAAAGTTCTCATTAATCTTCATATTATTTTAAACCTCCATTTAATACAAATATTTAATCAAATTTATTCAAATCGACTTCGCCCGTAAATACTTCCTTTGCAGGCCCGGTCATAAATACACTGTCGTTTACATCACCGCTCCAGCTTATATCAAGGTCGCCGCCCAAAAGGTGTATGGTAATGTCATTATCGCAAAGCCCTAAAGTGATTGCGGCAACGGCAGTAGCGCAGGAGCCTGTTCCGCAAGCAAGCGTTTCGCCGGAGCCACGCTCATAAACTCGCATTTCTATATTATTCCTGTCAATTATTTTTGCAAATTCTGCATTAACTCTGTCAGGAAAAACATTCGTATTTCCCTCGCAGGCTTTACCGTATTTTTCAAGGTCAAAATCCTTTGGATGCTCGTCAATAAACATAACGGCATGGGGATTTCCCATAGAAACGCAGGTCATTTTAAATTCCCTGTCAAGAATTTTAATCGGCTCGTCAATCGCTTTATCGCTGCTTACATTAACAGGAATGTCGCTTGCTTTAAGTGACGGCTTACCCATATCAACCTTTGCACTTTTAACCTCGCCGTTTTCAACATTAACGTCAATATATTTAACTGCGCCCATTGACTCAATAGTAAACGTGGTTTTATCGGTAAGCTTATGGTCGTAGCAATATTTTGCAACGCATCTTATTCCGTTGCCGCACATTGCACCTCTTGAGCCGTCTGCATTATACATAACCATTTCAAAATCAGCCTTTGTGCCTTTTTTGATAAGAATTATTCCGTCGCCGCCGATACCGAAATGACGGTCAGATAAAATAATTGCCGCCTTTTCCTCATTTTCGACAAATTCTTCAGTGCAATCAATGTATATATAATCATTGCCGCAACCGTGCATCTTAGTAAATTTCATAAAATCAGTCCGTTTCAAAATTAATCGCAATAAAGCTTGCAATAAAATATGTACTACATAAAATCGTTAATTATTTCCTGAGCAAGCACTGCAATTTTCTTGCCCATTTTCATACTTTCACGCTGGAGATATTTATGCGCCTGAAGTTCGGAAAAGCCGTTGGTTTCTTTGAGAATAAGCTTAGCCTTTGATATAACGTCCTCGTCGCTGACGCTTCGCTTGGTAAAACTTGAAACGCTGTTTACAAGTACGCCGACCGTATTTAAAAACTCCTGCCTGTCAACCGGCAGAGGAAGATAAATAAGGTTACTCATAAAGCTGTCCGTATCCCCACGTGTAAACGCAACAATATCAAACCCCGGTGGAAGATGCTCAGCAATATTACCAGCCGTCATATCCCTTAGACCTTCGGCGCAAACTATAACGCCTTCGCTCATATCCTGAGCGATACTCAACACGCTTGCACCCGTTGCACAAACATACGGCACGTCGTAGCCCTCACCCTCAAGAAGAGAGCGCAATTTAAGCGCAGTATCCTTTGACGGATACGCAACCAAAATTTCACGCATACTCTCCACCTCTGCTAACAAATATCTGACAAAAGCATTATACCATATATAATACTTATTATACAATAGAAAAAACTAACTTTTATTATACAAAATAGAGATATGCACAGGCGGTATTTATTGTTAAAATTGGCTGAAGATTATTTCTTGGATTATTATACATTTCTAACATTTTACACAGATTTTATAATTTTTTAACTTTTTTTTGTAACAAAGTAACCAAAAACCGCTTGATTATTTGTTGTAAAGGTGATATGATATGATTATATAAAAATTATAATAGCGCCAAAATATTGTTTTTGACGCTTTTCAATAAAATAAAGGAGATGAAATTTTGGCAAAATTAGACAAAGATTATGAATTCCCTTTGTATATCTTTCACAGCGGAAAAAATTATAAGGCATACGAATTTTTCGGCTGTCATAGAATTAAGGGAGATACATTTGCATTTCGTGTTTGGGCGCCTCATGCTCAAAGCGTGTCAACAGTCGGTGATTTTAACGATTGGAACGAAAGCGCCGGTGTTATGAAAAAAATCAGCGACGGTATTTTTGAAGCTAAAATCGACAATGTTAAAATTTACGATTGCTATAAATATGCCATTACGACGAAAGACGGCAACGTTATTATGAAAGCCGACCCTTATGCTTTCCACGCAGAAACAAGACCGGGCACAGCATCAAAGGTTTACGAAACAGGCAAATACCGCTGGAATGATTCGACTTGGAAAAAGGCAAATTCGATCAACATTCTTGAAAAGCCCGTTAATATTTACGAAATTCATTTTGGCAGCTGGAAAAGGCACGAAAACGGCGATTTCTTATCATACAGGCAAATGGCAGAGGAACTTGTGCCTTACGTGAAAGATATGGGATACACTCATATTGAAATGATGCCGATTATGGAATATCCTTTTGACGGCTCATGGGGATATCAGGTTACAGGATACTTTGCTCCGACTTCACGCTACGGAACACCTGACGACCTTATGTATTTTGTTGACGCTTGCCACGAAGCCGGAATCGGAGTAATACTTGACTGGGTACCGGCTCACTTCCCTAAAGATGCTTACGGTCTTTATGAATTTGACGGAGAATGCACGTATGAATACTCCGATATGAGAAAAGGCGAACATAAGGAATGGGGCACAAGAGTATTTGACTACGGCAAAAACGAGGTTAAATCTTTCCTTATTTCCTCTGCAATGTATTGGGTTGACAATTTCCATTTTGATGGGCTTAGGGTTGACGCAGTTGCATCAATGCTTTATCTCGATTACGGACGTGAGGACGGCGAATGGATTCCGAATAAAAACGGCGGAAGAGAAAATCTTGAAGCGGTTGAATTTTTCAAGGAGCTTAACTGCGCAATGTTCAAAGAACATCCTGAGGTTATGATGATTGCCGAGGAATCGACCGCTTGGCCTATGATTACAATGCCGACAAATATCGGCGGCTTAGGCTTTAATTTCAAGTGGAATATGGGCTGGATGAACGATATGCTCAGATACATTTCGCTTGACCCGCTTTTCAGAAAAGGCAACCACAACTGCATTACATTCAGCTTTTATTATGCATTCAGTGAAAACTTCATTTTGCCTATCAGCCACGACGAAGTAGTACACGGAAAATGCAGCCTTATAAACAAAATGCCCGGTGAATATGAAATGAAATTCGACGGATTAAGGCTGTTTCTTGCATATATGTTTGCTCATCCCGGCAAAAAGCTTTTGTTTATGGGCAGTGAATTCGGTCAATTTATTGAATGGAACTATAAGCAAGGGCTTGATTGGCTCCTTCTTGACTATGAAATGCACAGGAAGATGCTTGGATTTTCCAAAACGCTTAATAAACTTTATAAAGACACACCTGCACTTTGGCAAATTGATTACAGCTGGGACGGCTTCCAATGGATTTCCAGTGAGGACAATGCAAACAGCGTAATCGCCTTTAGAAGAATTGACAAAAAAGGCAATGAAATTATTGCAATATTTAATTTCACACCTAACAGCTTTGACGAATACAGAATCGGCGTTCCAAACGAAGGCAGCTACAAAGTTGTACTTGACACCTCGCTTGAGCAATTCGGCGGCTCAACAATTGCAAAGCATCCCGCATACAAGACCAAGAAGAAAGCTATGCACGGCTTTGAGCAAAGCATCGGCTTAAAGCTTTCGGGTCTTTCGGGCATTTATCTTGAAAAAGTTGCCAAAAAGCCTTCAAAATCAAAGGCTAAGGAAAACAGCACAAAGGCAAAAAAACTTAAAAATGCAAAACCTAAAAAGGAAGCAAAGCCAATTGCCGAAAGTAAAGATATAAAAGAAGAAAAAAAGAAAATTTCCAAGGCTGAACCTAAGGCGGAAAAGCCTAAAAATAAAAAGGAAGAGCCTGTTAAAAAAGCAAAAAAGGCCGTCAAATCGGCGCTTTCTAATAAAAAGAACAAATAAAGGAGAAATGAAATGGCACAAAAAACAGAAGTTGTAGCAATGCTCCTTGCAGGAGGGCAGGGCAGCCGTCTCGGTGTACTTACAAAAAACATCGCTAAGCCTGCTGTTCCTTACGGCGGCAATTACAGAATTATTGACTTTCCTTTGTCAAACTGTGTAAACAGCGGTATCTATACCGTAGGCGTTCTTACCCAGTATCAACCGCTTGAGCTAAACGACTATCTCGGAAACGGACAGCCTTGGGATTTAGACAGGCAAAACGGCGGTATTCACATTTTGTCACCGTACGAGGCTATCGGCGGCGCAGAATGGTACAAGGGTACTGCAAACGCAATTTACCAAAACATTAATTTTATCGAAAAATACGATCCCGAATATGTTGTAATTCTTTCCGGCGACCATATTTATAAAATGAATTACGCAAAGATGGTTGATTTCCACAAAAAGAACAATGCAGACTGCACAATCGCAGTTCTTGAAGTTCCGTGGGAGGAGGCATCACGTTTCGGAATTCTTGCAACAAATGATGACGACAGAATTTATGAATTTGCAGAAAAGCCGAAAGAGCCAAAAAGCAACAAGGCTTCAATGGGTGTTTACGTTTTCAGTTGGGATAAGCTCAAGAAATATCTTATTCAGGATGAAAACACAGAGGGTTCGGCTAACGACTTCGGTAAAAATATTATTCCTACAATGCTTGAGGCAGGCGAAAGACTTTTTGCCTTTCCGTTTGCAGGATATTGGAAAGATGTTGGAACAATTGACTCTCTTTGGGAGGCTAACCTTGATATTATCAATCCTAATGTCGACCTTGATTTGAGCGACACAAGCTGGAGGATTTACTCAAGAAATCCTATGGCGCCGCCGCATTACATAGGCAAAGATGCCGTTGTTGAAAATTCGTCCGTCAGCGAGGGATGCGAAATTGAGGGTAACGTTGATTACTCTGTTGTTTCTCCGAACTGCGTTGTTGAAAAGGATGCAGACGTAAGATACAGTGTTATTATGCCGGGCGCTAAAATCAAAAAAGGCGCAAAGGTTTATTATTCAATAGTTGCCGAGGACGCAGTAATTGAGCCTGACGCTAAGGTCGGCGAAATCCCCGAACTTCTTGAAAAGCCGGAAAATTGGGGCATTGCAGTTATCGGTTCGGGCGCAACAATAAAAACGGGAACTCACATTGCCCCCGGGGTAATGGTTAAAGCAGGAGAGGAGGTATAAGCGATGAACGGAAAATCAGTACTTGGCATGATATTTGCAAACATTCACGAGGAGGCTCTTGATTCGCTTACGGCAATGAGAACTATGGGCTCTGTTCCTTTTTGCTCACGCTTTCGTTTAATCGACTTCCCGCTTTCAAACCTTGTTGAAAGCGGAGTTACCAAAATAGGCGTTGTAACAAATGCAAACTTCCGCTCTCTTATGGACCATATCGGCACAGGCAAGCCTTGGGATTTAAGCAGAAAGAGCGACGGCCTTTTCTTGCTTCCTCCGTTTTCGGCAGGAAGCACAAGCATTTGGGGAAATCGTATCGATGCCATATTCGGCAATATGAATTTTCTTCATCAATCGCATCAAACTTATGTTTTGATGACTGATTGCAACAATATTGTAAATATTGATTATTCTAAACTTTTTGATGCTCACGAAAAGAGCGGAGCAGATATCACAATCGTTGGCGTAAAAAGCAAAATGCCTAAAAACATAGGCTCTGTTCTTTGCTTTGACAAGGTAGATGAAAACGGCAAAATTACAGAAATGAGCCTTGACCGTGATGTTGACGACGAGGTATTTTACTCGTGTAACATTATGATTATGAAGAAATATCTTCTTGAAACTCTTATTCAGACTGCTCATTCCAAAAATGAAATTTCTTTTCAAAGAAATATTGTTATGGCAAATGTTAAAAACCTTAATATTCACGCTTTTGATGCGACTGACAGCTTTGTCGGCACAATCGATTCAATTCAAAGCTACTATAAAATTTCTATGTCGCTTCTTGAAAAGGAAAACAGAGATAAACTTTTCTCATCCCCTATTTCAACAAAAGAACGTGACGATATGCCTACCCTTTACGGCCCTGAATCTGCAACTAAAAATTCACTTGTAGCTGACGGCTGTATTATTGACGGCCGGGTTGAAAACTGCATTATTTTCAAAGGCGTCAAGGTTGAAAAAGGCGCAGTGGTTAAAAATTCCATTCTTATGCAGGATACCGTTGTCGGCGAAAATTCAAAGGTAAACTGCGTAATTACGGATAAGAATGTAAGCATAAGAAGTTCTGCCGAGCTTTCAGGTGCCGAAACATTTCCTGTTTGCCTTGTTAAAAACACAAAGGTCTAATTTTGGAGGAATAAAAAATGAAAGTATTATATGTTGCTTCCGAAGCACTTCCGTTTATGGCTTCGGGTGGATTGGGAGATGTTGCAGGCTCACTTCCTGTAGCACTTCGCAAAAGACTTATAGGTTGCCGTGTTGTTATGCCGCTTTATGACGGAATCAAGCAGGAATTTAAAGACCAAATGAAGTTTATCACTTCTATTTCCGTTCCTGTTTCTTGGCGCCGTCAATATTGCGGAATATTTGAAGCCAAGGCGAACGGCGTCATTTACTATTTCCTTGACAACCAATATTATTTCAAACGTGACGGAATTTACGGCCATTATGACGATGCCGAACGTTTTGCATTCTTTGCAAGAGCAGTACTTGAAATTATTCCTGCTATTGATTGGAAACCCGACATCATTCACTGCAACGATTGGCAAAGTGCATTAACTCCGCTTTATTACAGTTGCTACTATGCTAACAAAATGGGATATGAAAATATCAAAACCGTTTTCACTATCCACAATATTCAATATCAGGGCAAATACGGCGACGAACTTCTTAACGACGTTCTCGGAATTGCGCCGGAGTACAGCAATCTTATTATGTATGACGGCCTTGTAAACTTTATGAAAGCCGGCATTGAATGTGCAAACAAGGTCACAACCGTTTCCCCTACATATGCAAAGGAAATTCTTGACCCGTGGTACAGCTACGGTCTGGACCCTATTTTAAATCAGCGCAGCTGGAAGCTTTGCGGCATTTTAAACGGTATTGACACAGATAACTACAACCCTGAAACCGATAAGGATATTTGGGCCAACTACAATGCAGACGATTTTTCAAACAAAGCTAAAAACAAAGCTGAGCTTCAAAAAATGATGGGTATGAACGTTGACCCTGACGTTCCCGTTGTCGGCATTGTTACAAGACTTGTAGGTCACAAAGGTGTAGACCTTATGAAAGAAGTGCTTGAAAAGAGCCTTTATGAGCGCAATATTCAATACGTTGTTCTTGGCAGCGGTGAATGGGAATATGAAAACTATTTCCGCTATCTCCACGATAAGTACCCTGACAAGGTTGGTATTACTATCGGCTTTGTGCCTGACCTTGCAAGAAAGATTTATGCAGGAGCAGATTTATTCCTTATGCCAAGCAAGAGCGAGCCTTGCGGACTTTCGCAAATGGTTGCACTTCGCTACGGCACACTGCCTATCGTTCGTGAAACAGGCGGCCTTAAGGACTCTATCACCGACTGCGGCGACGGACAGGGCAACGGATTTACATTCAAAACATACGACGCATACGATATGCTCGGCGCTATTTACAGAGGTGTTGACGCATATAACAGCAAGGATTGGAACGTTCTTGTTAAACGTGCGCTTGAATGTGATATGAGCTGGGGCAAGAGTGCAAACGAATATATCAAAATGTATCGTTCGCTTCTTAAATAACAAATAGAATATATAACAAAACCCGTATTCAATTTTGTTTGAATACGGGTTTTATTTTATCTGAATCTTTTTCTGTAATTACTCGGTGTTACGCCCTTACTGCGCTTGAAAAGGCGATTAAAATAACTCAAATCATTAAAACCGCACGAAAGTGCTATTTCGGTTATTGACACATAAGAAAGACTCAACTGCTCTGCGGCGCACTCAATACGGTAATAATTAAGATAATCTATGGGAGTTTTGCCTGTTGCCTGCCTGAATGCACGGCAAAAATATTGCTTGTTAAGCTGTGCCTCCTCCGCTAAATCATCAAGTGTAAGCGGTTTTGAATAATCGTTTCTGATTTTTGTAAGTACCTTTTTTATCTGCTTGTTTTTGCGATAAACGGCATTTTGCGATGACGGCGCAATTTGTGACTTTTGTTCTAATATATACCCTATAAGCTGCCACAAAAGACCCGTTGTGGCAAACGTATAGGCAACGCTTTCCTTTTCCATATTTTCAAAAAGGGAGTCAACCATTTTGCCTGCCGTGCTTTTAGGCTCAAATATCATTTCGCTTATAACTCCGCTGTCAATTGCATTGTTATATTTTTCAATGCACTGCGGCGATTGAGCAAGAAAGCTTTCCATATCAAACACAACACATTCATAAATACAATTTTCAGGCGTACCGCCGTGAATAAATTCACTTGGAATAAATGCACTTTGCCCTCCCTCAAGCGTATAGTTTACGCCGTTGACGGATAAATGGAATTTGCCTGCAAGTACCAATATAAGCTCACATTCCATATGCCAATGAAACGGCATTTCATATTGCGGATGATTAACATCAACATAATAAAGCTGAATCGGAAAGCCGAATGTACCTCTGCTTTTATTTTCTTGATATCCTGTATATCGCATAGTTTTTCCTCAGATATTATAGTTTTATCAAAAAGTCAATATTGTCCTACTTTTTCACATTATACACCTTGCCTGCACAAAAAATCAACAGTATAATTGAAATTAGAAAAATATTAATTTTTTACTATGAAAGGAATTAATTATGGATATTGAAGTAATTAAAGACCAAATTTGCGATGTGTGCCATAAAATGTGGCAGCTCGGCTGGGTTGCGGCTAATGACGGCAACGTAAGCGCAAAGCTTGACGACGGCACAATCCTCGCAACACCTACGGGTATGAGTAAGTCGTTTATAACACCTGACAAGCTCATCAGAATTGACTCTAAAGGCAATGTTCTTGAAGCAGCTGAAGGGCTTCGTCCGTCAAGCGAAATCAAGATGCACCTAAGATGCTACGATAAGAGGGATGACGTTATGAGCGTTATCCATGCTCACCCACCCGGAGCAACAGGCTTTGCCGTGGCTCACAAAGCAATGGATATGTATAATATGATTGAGGACGTTGCTGCAATCGGCGCTGTTCCGCTTACTCCGTACGGCACTCCGTCCACAACCGAAGTGCCTGACGCTATTGAGCCTTACCTTGAAGAACACGATGTAATGCTTCTTGAAAATCACGGTGCGCTCGCAGTCGGCAGTGACGTTATTACGGCATTTTACCGTATGGAAAGCCTTGAACTTTGGGCTAAAATAACTATTAACGCAGTTATCCTCGGCGGAAGCCACGATATTGACGAGAAAAATATTCAAAAGCTTATTGACCTTAGAAGTTATTACAGAATTACAGGACGTCATCCGGGATATAAAATGTATAACCCTGATGATGATATGCTTCACAAAAAGGAGGACTGATTATGCTTAAAGGTATTAATCCTATCGTTTCCCCCGAACTTCTTAAGGCCCTTTGCGAAATGGGACACGGCGACGAGCTTGTTATTGCAGACGGCAATTTTCCTTGCGAAAGTATTGGCAAAAATGCAATAGTTATCCGTGCAGACGGCCATTCAACAACAGATATTCTTGACGCTGTTTTATCTCTCATTCCTCTTGATACATACACCGAAAAACCCGTGGTGCTTATGGAAGTTGTAAAAGGTGACAACACCCCTACCCCTGCAATTTGGGCTGAATATGACAAGCTTTTAAACAAATATGAGCCTGAGCACCACGATATTGAAATGACGGAGCGCTTTGCATTTTACGAAAGAGCAAAGAAAGCTTATCTCATTATTGCAACAGGCGAAACGGCAATTTATGCAAACGTTTTGCTGAAAAAAGGAGTAGTCAAGGTATGAGCCGAGTATTAGCATTCGACTTTGGTGCGTCAACAGGCAGAGCAATTCTTGCTGAATATAAAAACGGTAAATTAAGCTACAACGAGGTTCACCGATTTGACAATAATCTTGTTGAAAAAGACGGACTTTTGTGTTGGGATTTTGACTATCTGTTAAACGAAGTTAAAAAAGCAATTGATATGTGTGAAAATGTTGACTCCCTTGCGTTTGACACGTGGGGCGTTGACTACGGTATGCTTGATAAAGACGGAAAGCTTATATCTCTGCCCGTTTGCTACCGTGACGACAGAACTAAAAACGAGGTTTCTAAAGTATTTGAAAAAATGCCTGATAAAAAGCTCTATTCGCTAACAGGCAATCAAATTATGGCTATCAATACTCTTTTTCAACTTTGCAGTGAGAAGATTAACAATGCTGACACTTTTATCTTTATGCCGGACCTTTTTGCTTACTTTCTTTGCGGTGCAAAAACGGCGGAGCAAACAATTGCTTCCACCTCTCAAATGCTCGACCTCGAAAACGTAAAATGGCAAAAAGAGGTATTCAATTTAACAGGAAAGAACGAAAGCATTTTGCCGCCTATAGTTAAAAGCGCAACGCAAGCGGGAGAATACAAGGGCATTAAGGTTATAAAGGTTGCCGGCCACGATACGCAGTGCGCAGTATGTGCAATGCCTGCAAATCCCGATAAAACACCTGCCTTTCTTTCCTGCGGAACGTGGTCGCTTATCGGTTGCGAAAATGACGAGCCGATACTGAATGAAAAAAGTATGAACGACGAGCTTTCTAACGAGCTTGGCGCAAACGGCAAAATAAATTATCTTAAAAACATAAGCGGCTTATGGCTTATTCAGGAAATCAGGCGTAATTTCAAAAGCGAGGGCAAGGAATATTCATATAACGATATGGAGCAGCTTGCAAGAGGAGCAAAGGCTTTTGAATTTTTCATTGACCCTGACGACGCAAGTTTTGCCGCACCGGGCAATATGCCTGAAAAAATTTGCGCTTTTTGCGAAAAAACAGGTCAAGGCAAGCCCGAAAGCGACGGTGCAATGATTAGATGTATTTACGAAAGTCTTGCTATGAAATATCGCTTTGCAATTGAGCAGATTGAAGAAAATACGGGAAAGAAATTTGACGTACTTCATCTCCTCGGCGGCGGAACCAAGGACGGCTTTTTATGCCAAATGACAGCCGACAGCCTTAATATGGACGTTATTGCAGGCCCTACCGAAGCAACGGCACTCGGCAATATCGTTTTGCAGCTTATCGCACTCGGTGATATCAAGAATGTTGACGAGGGCAGAGAAATAATCAAATCAAGCGAAAAGCTTACAACATACAAAAGTGAAAATGCAGGCGCTTTTGCAAGCAACTACAACAGATTTGTGAAAATTCTGAATAAATAATTTTAAAGGAGTAAGATTTATGAAATATCCAAAAATCGGTATTCGCCCTGTAATTGACGGCAGATGGGGCGGAGTTCGTGAAAGCCTTGAGGACCAAACCATGGGTATGGCAAAGGCTGCGGCAAAGCTTATCAGCGAAAATGTTTGCTACCCTGACGGCACACCTGTTCAGTGCGTAGTAAGCAATACCACAATAGGCGGCGGCGCAGAAGCGGCTAAATGTGAGGAGCAGTTCTCAACTGAAAATGTTGTTGCTACTCTCTCTGTTACACCTTGCTGGTGCTACGGCATGGAAACCTACGATATGAACCCGAAAACCATTAAAGCAGTTTGGGGTCTTAATGCAACAGAGCGTCCGGGTGCTGTTTATCTTGCGGCAGTTATGGCGGCTTATGCTCAAAAGGGTATGCCCGCTTTCTCAATTTACGGCCATGACGTTCAGGAAAAGGATGACAGCAAAATTCCGGCAGACGTTTCTGAAAAAATCCTTCGCTTTGCAAAATGTGCTGTTTCTGTCGGCTGGATGAAGGACAAATCATACGTTAATATCGGCGGCGTAACAATGGGTATTGCCGGCGCATACTGCAACGCTTCATTTTTCCAAAAATATCTCGGTATTCGCCCTGAATGGGTTGATATGACAGAGATTTGCAGAAGAATCACACTCGGTATTTTCGACCATGACGAATATGACAAGGCTTACGCTTGGATTAAGGAAAACTGCAAGGAAGGCTTTGACGTAAACGCAGGCAAAAATTTACCTGAGGTTATCACTAAATCTAAGGTAGTTGACCCTGACAAGGATTGGGAATTTATCACTAAGATGACGCTTATCGTTCGTGACATTCTTTTCGGCAACAAGAAGCTTGACGAAATGGGTTGGCACGAGGAGGCACTCGGCAAAAATGCAGTTGCCGCAGGCTTCCAGGGACAGAGGAACTGGACAGACTGGCTTCCTAACGCAGACTTTACGGAGTCGATTATGGCTTCGTCATTTGACTGGAACGGCAAGAAGATGCCTACTCCTTTCGCTACCGAAAACGATACATTAAACGGCGTTTCAATGATGCTCGGCTTGCTTGTTTCCGACACTGCGCCTTGCTTCCACGACGTTCGTACATATTGGAGCCCTGACGCTTGCGAAAGAGTAACAGGCAAAAGACCCGAAGGTGTTGCAAAAGACGGCTTTATCCACCTTATCAACTCAGGCGCAACCGCACTTGACGGCTCCGGCGCATCAAAGAATTCTGACGGCAACGGCTGTATGAAGCCTTTCTGGGAAATGACAAACGATGATATCAAGGCTTGCCTTAACGCTACCGATTGGTGCAGAGCGAACTATGAATATTTCCGTGGCGGCGGATTTTCTTCGCACTTCCGTTGCAAAGCTGAAATGCCTGTAACTATGCTCAGAGTTAATATTGTTGAGGGAATCGGCCCTGTTCTTCAAATTGCAGAGGGCTACACCGTTGATTTGCCTGACGATATCCACGAAACGCTTGACAAGCGTACTGACCCGTCATGGCCTACAACTTGGTTTGCACCTACTCTTACAGGCAAGGGCGCATTCAAAGATGTTTACAGCGTAATGGCTAATTGGGGTGCTAACCACGGCGTAACGGTTTACGGTCACGTTGGCGGCGAGCTTATCACTCTTGCTTCAATGCTTCGTATTCCTGTAAATATGCATAATGTTGACGAAAGCGAAATTTTCCGTCCTCATTGCTGGGCAGCATTCGGCACAGACGATACACAAGCCGCAGATTATTCGGCTTGCAAGACCTACGGCCCACTTTATAAATAAGAAATAAACCATATAAAAAAGGAAGTTGAGCAAAATCAACTTCCTTTTGTTTTTCGCACTTTTATTTACACATTCGTTGTGAATTTATAGCCCTGCTTTTGGGCTTCGTCAATCACGTTGCCGAGAATTGACGCATTTGTTTTGCTGACTGCGTGGAGAAGCATTATTTCGCCCGGATGAAGATATTTTGTAATCTCATTCAAAGCGGTTTTTTCGTCAGACTGATTTTGGGTATCCCAATCGGCATAAGCAAAGCTCCAAAATACGCTTTTATAGCCTAAATCCTTGGCAAGCGCAAGTGTGCTTTGGCTAAATTCGCCCTTTGGGAAACGAAAAAGCGTCATTTCATAATTGAAATTCTTTTTAATAAAATTGTGAAGAAACGTGATTTCCTCTTTAGCCGTGGCTGTGTCAACCTCGTCCATTGTGTAGTGGCGATAGGTGTGGTTGCCGACGATGTGCCCCTCGTCAATCATTCGCTTAATAAGCTTTGGATTATCCTTTGCAAAATCATACGTCACAAAGAAAATCGCCTTAACGTTTTTCTCCTTAAGCGTATCCAAAATTGCAGGAGTGAATCCGTTTTCATACCCCTCGTCAAAGGTTAGGCAAATTGATTTTTTATCATCAAGAATAAAGCGTGCGCCGAGATTTTTGTATTGAGAGTTGAGCATTACGGGGTCGGTCGGCTGCTGATGATTTTCTGCCCTACCGGGACCCCATACAACCTTTTCCGTACTTAAGCCGTCAGCGCCCATATTATTTGCCTGAACAGATGTGTCGGCAACATTTGTAGTGTCGTTATCTGTTGTTTCGGCTTTTACGGTTGTTGTGGTTGATGTCGATGTTTTTGTTTGAGTTGTAGTTTCGTTATTATTTGATGATTTTGTGCAACCCCAAATTACCAAAAGTGCACAAATCACAAGACTTAATGTTAATATGATTTTTTTCATAAAAAAACCTCCCGCCATTATTTTTAGCCGGGAGGTTATTATTATGTTTGGTATTACTCGGTAATTTTCCAACCGGCAGAAATGATTCCTTCGTCCTTGCCGATATGAACAATTATGCTTTCAACAACATCATTGTTTTTCTTTGCCGTTGTTATATAAGCCTTAATCTTGACGTCGCCGTTTATCTCATCGTTACTTTCAAGATTATGTAAAAGAACGTCATTTTTTTCTCTTATAGTTTTAATCAAATGAGAACGGATATCAATTTCTGAGCTTTCCTTGCATAAAATTGAAATTTTATACATAGTTTCTTCTCTGTCTCGCCTGTCCTTATTGTAGTGGCTCTTTTTGTTGATATAATCTGAAAACGGGTGCAAAACAAGATGAACAATAACTATTGCAGCAGCAACAATCACTGCATAATAAATATTATCAAGCGTACACAAAATGCCGATAGCCGCAGTTGTCCAAATAGTTGCAGCAGTTGAAAGACCGCTGACTTTTGTGCCGTCACGAATAATAAGACCTGCGCCAAGGAAGCCGATACCGCTTACAACCTGAGCCGCAACACGGGTAACATCAATATTATTTCCAAGCTCTATACATGAAAACGCAGTATAAGCATAAGCACCTACGCACACAATAACATTAGTCAGTATTCCTGCCTGATGCTTTGTCCATTGGCGCTCAAAGCCGACAACAAAACCTAAAACTATGGCAAGCGCAAGCCTGATTGTAAAGCCCGAAAATGCAGCTATATCAAGTATTGCCTCCAAATTATTCAACTCCCTCAACAGATTTCATTTTCAAGTAAGCGTTAATGAAACCGTCGAGGTCGCCGTCCATAACAGCGGTAATATTGCCCATTTCAAAATTCGTTCTGTGGTCCTTAACCATTGTATACGGCATAAAAACGTAGGAACGGATTTGACTTCCCCAAGCGATTTCCTTTTGGTCGCCCTTAATATCTTCAATTCTTTCAAGGTTTTCTCTTTCCTTGATTTCAACAAGCTTTGATTTAAGCATACGCATCGCAACCTCACGGTTTTGGTGCTGGCTTCGCTCAATCTGGCACGATACAACAATGCCCGTAGGTATATGAGTAAGACGAACGGCAGAAGAAGTTTTATTAACCTTCTGACCGCCTGCACCCGACGCCCTGTAAACGTCCATTTTGATATCCTCATCACGAATTTCAACGTCAACGTCGTCATCAATTTCCGGCATAACCTCAACAGAAGCAAATGAGGTGTGACGCCTGCCTGATGAGTCAAAAGGTGATACTCTTACAAGACGGTGAATACCCATTTCGCCTTTAAGATAGCCGTAAGCATTTTCACCCTCAACAAGAATAGTTGCGCTTTTAATACCTGCAACATCACCGTCGAGATAATCGAGAGTTGAAACCTTGTAGCCGTGGCGCTCTCCCCAACGATTATACATTCTGAAAAGCATTTCTGCCCAGTCCTGAGCCTCTGTTCCGCCTGCACCGGCATGGAAAGTAAGAAGTGCGTTTTTACTGTCAAACTCTCCGCTCAAAAGAGTTGAAAGGGTAAGCGATTCAAGTTTTTTCTCAATTTCCTCAACAGAAGAAGTGCAATCCTCAAGTAAATCTGCATCTTCCTCCTCGTTTGCAAGTTCAATCATAACAAGCGCATCGTCAAACTCATTTTTAACATTTTCGTATGACTGAACCTTAGCCTTAAGCGAGCCAATTTTCTGCATAACTTTTTGGCTGTTTTCCATATCGTCCCAAAAATCAGGCTTGGCGCTTTCCTTTTCAAGCTCGGCAATATCACCCTTCAAGGTGTCAATCGCAAGTGCTTCCTTTAAATTTTTTACTGTTTTTTCAGACTCCAAAAGTCTTAATCTTAATTCCTCGTATTCTATCATTACAATTTCTCCGAATAAGCAATCTCTATATATTATCAATATATTATATACAATTATTTTAATTTTTGTCAAGTTTAAAATAGATTTACAATATTTTAATTATAATGTTGATTTATTATGGTAATTTAGATATAATAAATTAAATAGGTATCCACATTGAAAGGAAAAAATTATGCCTTCATATAAAAACGAAAAATGCCCCGTTTGCAATCAAGAATTTAAAGACGGCGACGATATTGTAACCTGCCCTGTCTGCGGAACACCGCACCACAGAGAGTGCTACAAAAAAATCGGTCACTGCTTTAATGAAGATAAGCACGCCGAGGGCTACGAATTTAAGAAAACAAATGAAACAAAAATTGAAGAAAAGGCTCATAATGTTAATCAGGGCACGGCTGTAGGTTCATATTTTTCGCCCGACAAAAGCGCTCAAGGTGAAGAAAAGAGCAATCAAAGCGAGCCTCAAAATTCAAAAAGCAACACCAAAAAGTGTGTAAGCTGCGGCGAAGAGATTAACAAGAATGCTCCGTTTTGCAACAAATGCGGTGCAAGACAGCCAATGAATGATTTGTCAAATCCTCAGCCGTTCATCCCTAATTTAAACACGGGATACGAGAACAGCGATTTAACAATTGACGGTGAAAGCGCAGAGGATATCGCAGGCGTTGTTAAAACAAATATTCCTAAATTTATGGATAATTTCAAATCCGGCAAGAAGTTTTCATGGAATTGGGCAGGTTTTATATTCGGCCCCTATTATCTTTTCTTTAGAAAAATGTATAAAGAGGGTTCAATATTCCTTGCTCTTCAGCTTACAGTAAGCCTTGTTGCCCAAGGTATTTACGCTAAGCCTTATGCAAAATTAATGCAATTTATAACCGACAATGCAGTTGCCATTTCGTCAGGCAAATTAAGCTCGGACCTTGTCAGCAAATTCAGCACGCTTTATGAAAAAATTTTGCCGATGATGCTTATTATGGCAGTTGCAAATTTAGTATTTCACGTTATCATTGCGCTTTGCAGTAATAACTTTTATAAAGCAAAGGTCATTAAAACGGTTAAAGACGTTAATCAAAAAATTGACGAAGGCGGTATGCTTGAACAAATGATACCTTTTGGAAACAGCACGCCTATGTCGCAGGACGATTTAAAGAAATTATATTTAAACAAAATGGGCGGAACAAGCTTATTCTCTCCTGTTTTGGCATTTTGCGTACTTGACCTTATCACGTCTATTATATCAAAACTCTAAATCAAGGGAGAATCATAATGAAAGTCAGAAAAGCGATAATACCTGCTGCCGGATTGGGAACAAGAGTATTGCCTGCATCAAAAGCAATACCGAAGGAAATGCTTAATATTGTTGACAAGCCTGCTATTCAGTACATAGTTGAGGAGGCTTTTAATTCAGGCATTGAAGAAGTGCTCATTATTACCAACAGAGGTAAGGGCGCTATTGAGGACCATTTTGACCACGCATACGAGCTTGAAAGCAAGCTTAAAGATAACGAAGGCAAAAAGGATATTTACAACGACGTTCTTGCCTGCTCAAAATTCGGCAATATCTTTTTCATCAGGCAAAAGGAGACAAAGGGATTGGGCCATGCCGTGCTTTGTGCAAAATCCTTTGTCGGCAACGAGCCGTTTGCGGTCCTTTACGGCGACGACGTTATTATTTCCGACAATCCTGTTACAAAGCAGCTTTGTGACGCTTATGAAAAATACGGCAAGGGCTGTGTCGGCGTTAAAGAAGTGCCCAAAAAAGATGTGCCTAAGTATTGCTCGCTGGCTGTTGAAAAAATCGAGGGCAACTGCTTTAACTGCACGGATATGATTGAAAAGCCTAAGCCTGAGCAAATTATGTCTAACTATTCTATTTTAGGCAGAGTTGTTTTGCCGCCGGAGATTTTTGACATTCTTGAAAAAACTCCGCTCGGTGCCGGAAACGAACTTCAGCTTACCGACGCTATGAAAACACTTGCTCAAAATCAAGGCGTTATTGCTGTTGATTATGAGGGCAAGAGATATGATATGGGCAATAAATTCGGTATTCTTCAGGCTAATATTGAAGTCGGACTTAAGCACCCTGACACGAGAGATGAGCTTAAAGCATATCTTAAAGAGCTTGCAGAAAATTTTTAAATTTTATTAATTGACAAAATATTGTAATATTTTATACATCATTTTGGTATATTATTTAGGCTGACGATTAAAAAGATAGTCAGCCTTTTTATAAATGAATGAAAGAAGAAAAATTATATGGCGCAATATTACTATAATCCTAATTTTAACGAACAGCAAAGTGAATATATGAGACGTCAAATTCAGCGGGATAACATTGCAAGAAAGCAAAAAAAAGAGCTTAAAAAAATAAGCTCTTGGCTTGGCGGCGCAATAATTTTATACTTGGTATTGCAGGTAGTTGTATCTTTGGCAATGAGCAAAATAACAATAAACTCGGGGCAGACGCTTTATGATATTTACAAATCGAGCGCCTCATTCAGCTATGCCGTGAACATTCTTTTCATCTCCATTTTGTCTGTTGCGGCGCCGTTTGGCTTAGTTGCGCTTATTAACAAGAAAAAATACAAAACTCCGATTGTTCCCACAAAATCGCTCAAATTCGTTGACGCTGTAATTTGGATTTGCTTTGGTATGGGTATTTGCGTTATTGCAAATGCGGCAACAAGCTATCTTGTTGCTTTCCTTAAAACAGTCGGCATAACTCTTACTCAAGGTGACGTTTCAAATCCAAATTCAGTTTTTGAATGTGTGCTTAACATTATCGGCATAGCCATTGTTCCGGCAATTTGCGAAGAATTTGCAATGAGATGCTGCTCACTCGGTCTTTTGAAAAATTACGGCAAAGCGTTTGGCGTTGTTGCGGTAAGCGTTGTTTTCGGTTTGCTTCACGGTAATGTTATTCAGTTTGTTTTCGCTTTTCTTGTAGGCTTAGTGCTTGCTTATGTCACGATTAAAACAGACAGCATCATTCCTGCAATGTGTATTCATGCGCTTAATAACGGAATGTCGGCAGTCAGCGATACGGTCAATTTTGTTGCCGGCAAGGAAATAAATATCACCGCTGCACTCTTTGGCTTTTGGCTTCTCTTAGGCATTATTGCAACTGTTTATTTAGGAATTAAGCATAAGCTTACCCTTCCTAAGGAAAACAGCGATTGCGTGCTTACAACGGGTGAAAAAATTTCGTCATTCCTCTTCCCCGGTATGATTATTCCTTTTCTTCTTTTAATCGTGATGACTGTGCAAACAGTTAAGATAGGATAAAATATGACAGATGAAGAAATAATGAAAAAAGCTATTGAGCTTGCAAAAATAAGCGGCGATGAGGGTGAAGTTCCCGTCGGTGCGGTTGTTACCAAAAACGGAGAAATTGTTGCAACAGGCAGAAACAGGCGTGAAATTGGCAAAAATGCGCTTTACCACGCAGAGCTTGAAGCGATAGACAATGCCTGCAAGGCACTCGGCGGCTGGCGGCTTTGGCAATGCGAGCTTTATGTTACTCTTGAACCGTGCCCTATGTGTGCAGGTGCAATAATCAATTCAAGAATAAAGCGTGTTGTTTTCGGCGCAAGCGACAGCAAGGCAGGCTCGTTCGGCTCTGTTGTTGATTTTAATAATTTGCCGTATAACCACAAGCCCGAAATAGTTAGCGGCGTGCTGAAAGATGAATGTTCGTCGCTTTTAAGCGATTTCTTTGCAAGGCTTCGTGAAGAAAGAGCTAAAAACAAAAATATTGACAATATTAATAAATAGTTATATAATTTACTTAACTTAATAAGTCAGGGGTGCTTTGATTTTCAAGGCTGAGATTATACCCTTCTAACCTGTTCGATAATGCGAGCGTAGGAAGACGGAAGATTATATACATATTAGCACCTTTGCGTTTTGCATAGGTGCTTTTTCTTTTGACTTATCAAGAATATTACGAAAGGAAGTATTTATTATGAAAGCAAGTGTTGCAATTCAGGTTTTGCCTGATGTACCAAACGAGGACGAGCTTATCCGTATTGTTGACGAGGTTATCGCATACATTAAGTCAACAGGACTTAACTATTATGTAGGCCCGTTTGAAACCACTATCGAGGGTGAAAGCTACGATGAACTTATGGAAATTGTTGCAAACTGCCAAAAGGTTGCAATCAAAGCAGGCTGCCCAAGTGTAAGCGCATATATCAAGGTTGTTTATAACCCTGAGGGTGAGGTATTGACCATTGACAAAAAAGTTACAAAGCATCACCAATAAGACAGCACCGCTCGGTGCGATAATTGTCATATTATTGCTGTGGTTTTTAGCTTGCGATATGGAGTTTGTGCCTGCATATATGCTGCCGTCGCCGATAGACGTTGTAAAAGCGTTTGCCGATAATTTTTCTATTATGATGAAGCAGGCGGCTGTTACATTGCAGGAAACACTTTACGGTCTTCTTATCGGCATTGCCATTGCGTTTGTTATTGCAAGCTTGATGGACAGGTTTACCATAATCAACAAGGCGCTTTACCCTGTTCTTGTTGTTACCCAAACAATTCCCACTATCGCCATTGCTCCGCTTTTGGTGCTGTGGATGGGCTTTGGTATGGCACCTAAAATCACGCTTGTTGTTATCACGACATTTTTCCCTATTGCGATAGGGCTTTTAAACGGATTTCAAAGTGTTGATGAGGATGCAATAAATCTTATGCGCTCAATGGGGGCAAGAAGGCTTCAAATTTTCAGAATAATCAAGCTTCCCAATGCTACGGCTTCGTTTTTTTCGGGGCTTCGCATTTCAGCCGCTTATGCGGTTGTCGGCGCCGTTGTTTCGGAATGGCTCGGCGGATTTGAGGGCCTCGGCGTTTATATGACAAGAGTTAAAAAGGCTTATGCCTTTGACAAAATGTTTGCCGTTATCGTGTTTATTTCGGCAATCAGCCTTGTACTTATGGGCATAGTTGTTTTGCTTGAAAAAATTTCAATGCCTTGGGTACATAAAAAAGAAATTTCAGGAGATAAGAAATGAGTAAAACAAAAAAAATATTTGCAGTATTGCTTGCAATTTCACTTATTTTTGCTTTTGCGGCTTGCACAAAATCAAATACAGATACACAATCTGACAACACAGCAAAAAAAGAGTTAAAAAACGTTACTCTTTGCCTTGACTGGACACCTAACACAAACCATACAGGCTTTTATGTTGCTTTACAGCAGGGATATTACAAAGATGCAGGTCTTAATGTAAAGATTGTTCAACCGCCTGAAAACGGTGCTACAGAGGCTTGCTCGGCAGGTCAGGCACAGTTTGCCATTGACGCTCAGGATACTATCGCTTCAGCCTTCACATCTGACACTCCTATGCAGGTTACGGCTGTTGCCGCTCTTCTTCAGCACAATACATCGTGCATTATGTCTAAAAAAGGCGAGGGTATGGACACTCCTAAGGGTCTTGTAGGCAAAACATATCTCACTTGGGACTCACCTATTGAGCTTGCAATGATGGAAAACGTTGTCAAAGCAGACGGCGGTGATTGGAGCAAGGTTAAGAGAATTCCAAACACAGTAACAGACGAGGCACAGGATGTAAAGCAAAATCCGGATCACGCAATTTGGGTATTTGACGGCTGGGGCGGAGTTAACGCTCAGGTAAACCATGTTGAGGTTGACAAATTCTTCTTTAAGGATTTGAACCCTACATTTGATTACTACACACCTATCCTTATTGCAAACAATGACCTTATTAAAAATGACCCCGAAACCGTTAAGGCGTTCCTTTCGGCAACCAAAAAGGGTTATGAATACGCTATTGAAAATCCGGAAAAAGCTGCTCAAATGCTTATTGACGGCGACGATACAGGATCACTCAAGGGTAGTGAAGAACTTGTAAAGGCAAGCCAAAAGTATATGGCAGACCAATATATTGCCGACGCTCCTAAATGGGGATATATCGACCCTGCAAGATGGAATGCATTTTACAATTGGCTCGGCGAAGTAAAAATTGTTGATGAAAAAATTCCTGAAAACACAGGATTTACAAACGATTATTTGGCATAACTTATGGAAATTTTAAAAGCTGAAAATATTTATAAAAGCTTTGGAGAAAACAAGGTTTTAAAAGGCGCTTCACTTACTCTTAACAAGGGCGAAATTGTCAGCCTTTTGGGAGTAAGCGGCGGCGGCAAAACTACACTGTTCAATGTCCTGTCGGGTATTTCAAAGCCCGACAGCGGCAGGGTACTGCTCAACGGCGACGATATTACGGGTAAGCCCGGAAGTGTCAGCTATATGCTTCAAAAGGATTTACTTTTGCCTTACAGAAAGGTAATTGACAATGTAACACTTCCGCTTGTTATAAACAAGGTAAGCAAAAAAGAAGCAAGAGAGCAGGCAGAGCCTCTTTTCAAAACCTTCGGTCTTGACGGCACGCAATACAAATATCCGTCGCAGCTTTCGGGCGGTATGCGCCAAAGAGCGGCACTTCTTCGCACCTATTTATCGTCAAACGGCGTGGCGCTCCTTGATGAGCCGTTCAGCGCACTTGATACCATTACAAAAGCTGTTATCCACAAGTGGTATCTTGACGTTATGCAAAGCATTGATTTGTCAACAGTATTTATTACTCACGATATAGACGAGGCTATTTTACTGTCTGACAGGATTTATATTCTTGCCGACGGTGTATGCTCAAACGAAATTAAAATCAACTGCCCTAAACCGAGGACCGCCGATTTTAATCTTACAGATGAGTTCTTGAATTATAAAAGACAAATTGTTGAAATTTTGCATTTATTATAATTTCACATAAAAAACAAAAATCCTTCTGATTTTCTTTTCAGAAGGATTTTTTATTTCTTTTCTCGTCAAGCTTTGTCGGGAAGATTTGCTTTCATTCTCCCCTCTTGAGTCATTCTGCCTTTTCTTTAAATTTAATATTATCAAGCCTTTCAAATTCCTTTTTAAACACAAATAAAAGATATATTGCGCCCAAGGTCCAGCTAAGCGGCTCGGCAATGCAAGCGCCGAAATAACCCCAAAGCGGAATAAACAGATATGCCGCCGCAATTTTGGAGGCAAGCTCCATAGTGCTTGAAATAATCGGCGGTGCCTTTCTGTCAACCGACTGGATAGAAAAACGCAGGGTGAAAAGCAAACCCAAAACAAAATAAAACGGCGCATTAACCCTGAGATAAAGCTGTGTATTTTCAAACACAGTCTGCGAAGCACTGCCCGTGACGAGCCTTGCAATTTGACCGCCGAAAAACCATAAAACAAAGAAAGTAAACACAGACCAAACAAGAGAATAAAGCGTGCTGTATTTGATAGACGATTTAATTCTTTTGATTTTACCTGCACCATAATTTTGACCTACAAAAGTAGAGCAAGCCGTGCCGATGGTTACAAGCGGCTGCATAAACATTTCCGCAACCTTCCTTGAACCGAGATGTGCTGCAATAATATCATCGCCGAGCGCATTAATAGAGCCTTGCATAATAATTGAGCCGATTGAGAAAATCGAATTCATAACCGCCATTGTCATACCTGCGCCCATCATATTTTTAAAAAGCGACGAAGAAAATTTGAAATCATCTTTTTTTAGCCTGATTATCTTAAAATTCTTTAAAATAACAACAAAGCAGAAAATTACGGACAAAAGTTGCGCCAAAACAGTTGCCACAGCCGCACCCATAACGCCCATATTTGTAAATTTGATAAATACATAATCAAGCACAACATTTAATATACTTGAAAAAATCAGAAAATAAAGCGGAGTTTTACTGTCGCCGAGCGAACGCAAAACAACCGCCTCAAGATTATAAAGCATAGGCACGATAATGCACGCCAAAATAACGACAATATAACTGTTAGCCTCCTGAAGCCTTGCAGACGGGGTGTTGAGAAGTTTGAGCATAGGCTTGCTGAAAAGCACGCTTGCAAAAAGCACGGCAACTGAAAAAGCGGCATTAATCACAAGCGAAATCGCAACTGATTTTTTCAGCCTTTTAAAATCCTTTGCGCCGAAACATTGAGCAATAATAATGCCAAATCCGCCGTTAAGCCCCCACGCAAAGCTCAAAACAAGGCTGTTAATCGTGGAACTTGCACCGATTGCAACAAGCGCATTATCGCCCAAAATATGGCCTGCAATTGCGGTATCGGCAAGATTATAAAATTGTTGAAAAACATTGCTCAAAAGAGTAGGAAATGCAAAAACAAGCAAAAGTTTCCACACACTCCCCTGCGTCAAATCCTTAGTTTTTGCCATAAATTACTTTTTCTTCCCCTTTTTCCCATTTCTTAAAATAATCATAAATATCATACCGATGATACCCCCTATGGCATTCATCATCATATCCGTCATAGTATCAACAAGACCGAGATAGCCGTATTCATTATGGTATTTTGAAAGGTCAAACATAGCCGTTTCGTCCCCTGCTTTTGAAAGCTGAAGATTTGTGCCGTGAAAATAATCCATCAAAAATTCATAAAATTCCCAGCCGACTGCAATTGAAAGCGCAAACATTATTGAAAAAAGAGCCGCAAGAGTTGCCGCACACTGCCCCTTTTTGCGCTGAATAATGCAAGCAAAGTCATAGCCGAAAACGGCACAAACCAAACCCGACATAATATGCATAAAATTATCAAACCACGAAATTTCATCAAAAAATCCGAAATATGAGCCGATAACTATTCCTATAAAAATTATAATATTGAGCATTGTTTGGCTAAGCGGCGGAACTTCCTCAATAAAACTGCCGTTGCCGAAAACCTGAAACATATCCCAAAGATGAGTAAATATAAAACAAAATACACTTTCAAATCCCATTACCAAGTCGCCGTGAATAAACGAGTATCCGGCACAAACGAGCATGGAAATACGCACAATAATCCAAAAAACAAACTGTGCCTTAGGTATTTTATCAATAGGGTCTTTTTTTACTTTATAAGCCATTTTTTCACCGCCTGCAATTTATACGCCTTATTCTACCATATATGAAAAAAAAGTCAATTTATTAAATAAAACTTAATTTATTTAATTTTTGTGGATTTACTTTATATTATTTGTTATAATTGGGGTAATAAGTCAATAATGCACACAGCGGTACATTGTGTTCATTATTTGAACTGCTTGGAGGATAATATGATAGAATATACAACACGATATGATGTCAAAAAAACAATGTATGAAAAATTTGCGGATTCTGCCGCTCAACATACAAACGAGCCTTGTTTTTATTATTACAACAACACAATCACTTGGGCGCAGGCTGAAAAAATGGTTGACCTTTGCGCCGCAGGTATGTTGGCAAACGGGGTCAGAAAAGGTGACAGAGTTATTATTTGCGCACCTAATATGCCGCAGTGCATTGCAGCTATATATGCGGTAAACAAAATCGGTGCTATTGCTTCAATGCTTCACCCTCTTTCGGTTGCAAGCGAAGCACAATATGCGGTTGACCTTGTAGGCACTAAGTTTGCATTTTGCTTTGACGTTTCAGAAAAAGCATTTAAGGGTATGAACCATCTTACACTTGTAAGATGCAAAACAGCCGAGTATTTTCCAAAAACTCCTTACGGCTTTATTGCAAATCAGCTTTATAAAAAGAAAATCAAAGGCAAAACAGCTCCGGCAACTGACGTCAAGAAAAATATTGACTGGAAGGAACTTTTAAGAGAGGGCAAGGAATATATTGCTGCCGGCAATGAAATTCCTATTGCAGAAAACCCACTCGCAGTTGCCGCAATTATGATGACAGGCGGTACAACAGGCAATCCAAAGGGTGTTCAGCTTTGCAATGAGGCTATCAACAATCTTTCATATCAACTTTGCGATGTAGTTGAAAATGTTTTAGATATGAAATGTGACCCTAAATCAGACGCTATGCTTACTGCACTTCCCGTATTCCACGGTTTCGGCTTTGCACTTTGTATGCACGTTTCAATCTGCACAGGTATGCCTCAGTCGCTGTTTCCTCAGTTTGACGCTAAAATGTGTTCAGACGCTATCAAGAAATACGGTATCAACTATATTTTCGGCGTTCCTGATTTCTTTGAAAAAGTATACAAGGCAGGTTATCTCAAAGGAATTGATATGTCGAATATGAAGCTTATCGGCTCAGGCGGAGACGTTGTTCCTTATTCGCTTACTGAAAAAATGGATAGACTTCTTAAGGAAAACGGCGCTCACTGCCACTTCGTTTCAGGCTACGGCCTTACGGAATGTGTAACCGTTTGCTCATTTACCGACCCGAGAAGAGAAGCACCGCAGGGCTGTATCGGCATTCCTTGCTACAATGTTGAGGCTATGACCGTTAAACCGGGAACTACAGATGAGGTTAAAGGCGAGGACGGCGAGCTTTGTATTTACGCTCCGACTCTTATGGAGGGTTATTACCACGACCCTGACGAAACGGCAAAGGTTCTTGTTAAGCACAATGACGGCAAAGTATGGCTTCATACCGGCGATATGTGCTACATCGAGCAAGAAACAGGTGATATCTATTACCGCCAAAGGCTCAAGAGAGTTTACAAAATCAGCGGTTATCTTGTTTACCCTTCGTTTATTGAAGAGGCTTACAGAGCAATGGCAGAAATTTATGACTGCTGTGTTATCGGCGTAGGAGAAGAAGGACAGACGAAGCTTAAGCTTTTCGTTGTTAAAAATAAAAAATTTAAAAACGATGATGAAGAAATGCTTAAGAAAAAAATCATTGAATTTGGTATGCAAAACCTTTCAAAATGGTCTGTGCCTAAAATTATTGAGTTTATAGATGCCCTTCCGAGAACAAAAATCGGCAAAGTAGATTTCAAAGTATTGAAATAATTATATTAACAAACCGGTCACGAATTTATGTGACCGGTTCAGACTGTCGATAAAGCGGCTAAACCGTGCCGAATAATATAAATAAACCTATTTGCCTCCCTTGTAAAGAGAGGTGGATGCAACTTGTTGCACTCAGAGGGATTGGAAAGACGGCAAGGACATCGAGTCCTTGCCGTCTTTGGCGCTTTCCGTCTTTTGCTCGGGGGAGTGAATTGTGCAAAGCACAAGAGACACGTGGCTCCAAATTCACGTGTGAATTTGGGAGAAACAGTACAGTGTACTGTTTCGTAGCAAGTGGATAAAACAGCTCCCACTCGCAAAATACGAAATTTATATATATTTACAAAAACCACCTATATAACTCGTAACCGGAAAAGTTCGGGGTCCCCGGAAAGCGTAAGCTTTTTGGGGAGAGGAGGAGCAGCGTAATGAGAGTGAATTGTGCGAAGCACAAGAGACACGTGGCTCCAAATTCATTTGTGAATTTGGGAGAAACAGTACAGTGTACTGTTTCGTAGCAAGTGGATTGCTTTATTCATCTATAAAAGGATAAAAAGAAAGTCGCCACAAGCGATATGAAGCTTGCGACGACGAAGTCGGCATTACTTATTTTCCCGGCAGGCTGCCCTGCAAGTATTTTCAGCGCAAACGAGCTTAACTACCGTGTTCGGGATGGGAACGGGTGGACCCTCGTTGCAATCAATACCGACGCCTGATATATTATCATAACAAACAGTAAAAGTCAACACTACTCGCTCAATTTCCTGTAAAGAGAATACATAAAAGGACCGAGATATGCTTTAATCAAGGCAGTGTATTCCTCTTTAGTTACAGGCCTTTCTTTAGGAGCAAAGCAAAGATTTTCATAAATGACGCTATATTCCCTAACATTATAACCTGCGCCAAAAAAGCCGTTTTTAACATAAAATTCACGGCGACGGATACGTTCGTCATTATTGGGCGCATTATCATCAAGTGCTTCAATATTGAGTACCAAACGGCAGGATGGAAATTCCTCTTTAATTAGTTTCAAAATTTGAGAGCCGATACCGTTGCCCCTTGCCTGCTTTTCAACGGCAAGATAGAAAATAAAAACAATATCATTATACCAAACAGTATAAGTAAGACCTTTAAATTCAGCTTTGTCAACTACGGCAAAAAACATTACGTTACTGCCCTTTGCTTTATAAAGCAAAATATCAAACGGGATACGTTCGGCACTTGGAAATGCGCTGTTATAAAGCGACCTTGCTTTTTTGATATATTCCTTATTTTTCTTAATATTTTTAAGTTCTAACATAAAATCACCTTTATATATTATATCATATTATATTTTTTTAGGCAAACAAAACAGCATATAAATAAAATAGCAAGCAATAAATACAGCGGTTTTGCAAAAATTACAGCCTTAATTTTTACTATTGACAAATTATAAACCTTTTGGTATAATTTGAGCATAATACTTTAACGCTTAAAAGCGTTACACTTTCAAGTGCTAAAGCATTGCTGAAAGTTGACAAATCAAAAATGTCAATTATAATAGTTATTATCGGAGGGCAAAACTATGGATTTGATGACAAATACAAATTTTAAAAGAAAGCTTCCTGTTCCGCAGGAGATAAAAAAAGAAATGCCGCTTTCAAAAGAGGCTGAAGAAATAAAGGCTAAAAGGGATGAAGAAATCGCTAAGGTTTTCAAGGGCGAAAGTGACAAGTTTTTGCTTGTTATCGGCCCGTGTTCGGCTGACAGGCATGATGCTGTTCTTGACTATATTCACCGCCTTGCAATGGTTCAAACCGACGTTGAGGACAAGATTTTGATTATCCCGAGAATTTACACAGGTAAGCCGAGAACAACCGGTGCCGGCTACAAGGGTATGCTTCACCAGCCTGACCCTGACAAGAAGCCTGATATGCTTGAGGGAATCAAGGCAATTCGTGCGCTTCACAAAGATGCAATTGAGCAAACCGGCTTAACATGTGCCGATGAAATGCTTTATCCTGAAAACCACAGATATCTTTCAGACCTTCTTTCATACGTTGCAGTAGGCGCAAGAAGTGTTGAAAATCAGGAACACAGGCTTGTTTCTTCAGGCCTTGACATTCCTGTAGGTATGAAAAATCCTACAAGCGGCGACCTTTCAATTATGCTCAATTCTATCAAGGCAGCTCAGGGCGACCACACTTTCCTTTACAGAGGATGGGAGGTTGAATCCAAGGGCAACGAGCTTGCGCATGCAATTCTTAGAGGTAGCGTAAGCAAGCATGGCAACAACCACGCTAACTATCACTACGAGGATTTAAGAAAGCTTCACGATGCATATTGCACAGGGGATTACAAAAATCCTGCCGTTATTGTTGATACCAACCATTCCAATTCAGGCAAAAAATATCTTGAGCAGGTAAGAATTGCAAACGAGGTTCTTCACTCAATGCGCCACAGCGACGATATTAAAAAAATGGTTAAAGGCTTCATGGTTGAATCATATATTGAGGACGGAAGCCAGAAGGTTGAGGACGGAGTTTACGGAAAATCAATTACCGACCCTTGCCTCGGTTGGGAAAAAACAAAGGAAATGATTTATACAATTGCCGACCAGCTTTAATTTGATATAAAACGCAAAATGAGCTGTCTCACTAAATATGTGGGACAGCTCATTATTTTTATTTAGTTTAAAATATCACATTCATTGCCCTTTGGGTGAAATACTCCCGTGCATCTTTCGCAAGCTCCGTGATTGCATCTGCCGCAGGTATTAGCGCCGCATCTGCCGCAGCAATGAGTGCTGTTTTGGCAAAGGATATAATCTCCGCCGCTGATTTTAATTGATTTACCGTTTACGAGCGAATCGGAAATCTTGTATCTTGCATTTTCATAAATTGCGGCAATGGTTGAACGAGCGACTTCCATTTGCAATGCACATTCATATTGGTTAAGCCCCATATAATCAATAAGTCGCAGGGTTTCATATTCATCAACAGTAAGTTCAACACAGCCCCTGCCGTTTTTTGGTTTTATTAATTCTGCAATATTCGGTTCAAAGCAAACCTTTCTCGCCTTTTTTGGTCTTGCCATAAGCCGCTCCTTAATTAAAACTTTAATGCTTTAATTATACACGATATATATGACATATGTCAAATAATTATTCTTTTGACGATTGGAGCATCGCAACGATTACTTTGCCGAGTTCTTCCTTATTAAAAACAGGAAGCGGCTCAATAAGAGCATCAATACAGCCGGCAACACCGAATGTAATTGTTGAAACCTCAAAATAATTATCTTCAATAGTGAAACCGTTGCTTTGAGAAATTGATGCAACAAGATTTTCCTTAAGCATTTTTATTGCCGGTGCACAAATGCTGCTTGACTTGAATTTTGAAAGGTATTCAATATTTTTCTCCACCTCGTCAAGAAGCCTGTCAACCGCAGGTTGGGGGTTATGCTTAATTTCATTATAATCAATCTTCTTTGAAATATTGATAATACCGTTCATAATGATTTGAAAACAGTTTTGCAGGCAATCGTCCATACTTTTGTAATGCAAATAAAATGTGCTTTTATTAATATCCGCACGCTTGCAAAGCTCCAAAACGGTAATCTTGCTTGTATCCTTTTCAACCATAAGGTCAAGAACGGCATTAAAAACAGCTGTTCGTGTCCTTTTAATTCTTCTGTCCATTTCGGTTTGACTCCTATTAAATTAATAAACGTAATAAATCAGAACTCTATTTTGACATATAACAAGATAAATTGCAACTTTTTGACGCAAAATCGACATATCGTACAAATCGGTCGATAATTATTTGTGCAAAAAGACAACACTTTTATAAAAAATGTCAATTATTTCAACCGAGAATATGCATAGTTTGAATTAAAAATACCCACGAAAGGCCGTAATAAATAACAACAGCCACCAAATCATTAACCGTGGTAATAAGCGGACCCGAAGCTACGGCAGGGTCAACCTTTATCTTTTTAAAGAACAGCGGCACAAGCGTACCGACAAGGCTTGAAACAATCATTGCAAGAAGAAGCGATACCCCAACGCAAAGTGAAATCAAAAATGCGTGCCTAATATCATATCCTTTATAAAGGAAAATGTATAATCCCAGAAAAACTATTGCCAAAATGCCGAGCAAAAAGCCGTTGCTAAAGCCAACCTTTGCCTCTTTAAGCACTAATTTCAGCTTATCCTTAGGCGCAAGCTCCTCGTCCATCAAAACACGAATTGTAACTGCCAGCGACTGCGTGCCTACATTACCCGCCATATCAAGAATGAGCGATTGAAAGCAAATGACAATAGGTAAAATGGCAACAACATTTTCAAATACACCTACAACAGCCGAAACTCCCATACCCAAAACAAGAAGCACAATAAGCCACGGCAAACGTTTTTTTATGCTCTGCTTTGTCGTTTCCTGCAAATCCTCCTCTGCAGTCAATCCGGCAAGTTTTGCATAATCCTCGCCCATTTCATCATCAACCGCCTCAACAACGTCCTGAGCCGTGATGATGCCGACAATTTCTTTATCATGGTTCAAAACAGGAAGTGAATCCTCGGCATAATCCTTGATTTTTTCAATACTGTCTGATATTTTTTCATCAGCATAAAAATAAGGATAGGAATAAATAATTATAGAATCAAGCGTATCGCTCTGCCTCGCTATAATCAAATCCTTTAAATCAATAGCGCCGCTGAACTTGCCGTTTTCGTCAACAACATAAATAGTAGAAATATTATCGTTATCGCCTGCTTGCTTAATAAGCTCGTGCATTGCTCCACGAATGTCAAGCGTTTTTGAAATGCAAATATAATTATTTGTTATTAAGCTGCCGACCTCGTCCTCATCATAAGAATTGATGAGCTGAATGTCCGCCTTAACATCATCATCAAGGCTTAAACGAAGCTTCTCCTTAACGCGTTCATCAACCTTTTCAAGCAAATCTGCTGCATCGTCGGAGTCCATTTCGTTAATGATATCGGCAAGTTTTTCAACACCGAGTTCGTTAATATATTGCTCAGGCTCTTCAACATAGGAAAGAATTTCCGAAACCCATTCATCGCCCAAAATTTCATAAAGCGACAAACGCTCATCCTTTGTTAAATACTCCAAGCTTTGCGCAATATCGTTTGCGTGGTAGTCGTCAAGCTTTTCAACTAATTTTTCTTTATCCAAATTGCTCCTGATAACGGCAACAATTTCTTCAATAAGCTTATTTGCTTTTAAATCCAATTCCATTTCAGCCTCCGTTCCCCCAAAAATGGGCATAAAAAAATCCATCGTGCAAAAACACACAATCAAAGTAATAGTTGTGACATTCTTAAACGACAGAAAGGCTGAAAATATATTAATGCGAAATCATAAAGACATTTGCTTTTTCAAACCTTGCCCATCGCCAAAGCTACTTCGATTATCACAACTGTCCATATATTTCGCCTCCTTATTTCTAAAACTGCAAAGATTATAGCACCAAAAAATCAATTTGTCTACCATAAAATCAACCGACATTAAGAAAAAATTTCTTTTGACGTAACGTAGGGGCGAACAATGTTCGCCCCTACGTTGTTGAATATAAAAAATTATTTTCAATCGGAAAGGACTGAAGATTATTCAAACATATAAACTCTTGTTTCATAAGGTCTGAGTTTAAAACCGTTGCACTGAACAAAATTATTTTCATAATTGCAAAGAATAGGTGTTCCCTTTTCAAGGTCAAAGCCCTTTGGCGCTTCAAACGGAACACGCTCATCGGAAAACGAATTAATAACCAAAAGTCTTTTGCCGTTGAATGAGCGTGAATAAACATAAAGCTTATCGGAATTTTTGTAATATTCCTTATAATCTCCCCACTTTGCAACATCGTTTTCTTTCTTAAACTTAATGAGCTTTTTATAGTGATTATAAATAGAATTAGGATCTGCCATCTCTGCTTTTGCATTGATTTGCTTGTAATTTTCATTAACAGGAAACCACGGCGTACCGGTAGTAAATCCTGCGTTTTTGCTGTCATCCCACTGAACGGGTGTACGTGAATTATCTCTTGTCGATTTAACGGCAAATTCAAATGCTTTTTCCTTTTTCATATGAAGCTTATTGATTGCAACGTCATAATTATTTTTCACGAAACAGTCAACATAATCATCAATAGAGCCGAGGCGGGTATTGAGCATACCAAGCTCCTGACCCTGATAAACAAACGGCGTTCCTTGCTGAAGCATATACATATTTGCAAGCATTTTGCCCGACTGAACTCTGTATTTTTCGTTTCCGTAGCGACTTATAATCCTCGGATGGTCGTGATTTTCGATATAAAGCGTATTCCAAGCCCTGCCGTTTAACTTATTTTGCCAATTTGTAAATGCTCTTTTCATTTCTTTGAGCCTAAACTTAGTCTGCAAGAAGTCAATCAAAAATGCGTCCGCCTCGATATGCTGAAAATGGAACATCATATCAAGTTCTTTGTGACTTTCGTCAATATATTTAAGCGCATTATCAGGCGTCATCATCGGCGCTTCGCCGACTGTAAAGCAATCGTATTTATCTGTTATTTCTCTGTATTCACTCAAATATTTATGGATATTAGGGCCGTCCATATAATGCTCAATTCCGCAGCCGATAGGAAGCGGAATACCGTTAGGAAGCCCCGGTCTTTTTGAAATAAATGTTATAACATCCTCTCTAAAACCGTCAACCCCCATATCAAGCCAAAATTTCATTATATCCTTAACCTCTTGCCTTACCTTTGGGTTATCGTGGTTAAGGTCGGGCTGTTTTTTTGCGAAAACGTGGAGATAATATTCTCCGCTTTTTTCATCCCTTTCCCAAGCCTTGCCCTCAAAGCAGGAAAGCCAATTGTTAGGCGAAAGCTTGCCGCCGAGCCTGCCTTTGCGCCAAAAATAATAATCGTGATATGGCGAGGACGGGTCTTTGGATTTAATGAACCATTCGTGCTCGTCAGACGTGTGATTAACAACAAGGTCCATAATAACCTTCATTCCACGCTTGTGTGCGCCGTCGAGCACCTGCCTAAACAAATCGAGATTGCCGTATTCCTTATGTATATTTTTATAGTCGGCAATATCGTAGCCAAAGTCAGCATTAGGTGACGGATAAAGAGGAGAAAACCAAATGCAATTTATGCCCAAATCCTGCAAATAATCAAGCTTTGAAAGCACACCCTCAAGGTCGCCTATTCCGTCGCCGTTGCCGTCGCAAAAAGAGCGAGGCCAAATTTGATAAACAACTAATTGCTTATACCAATCTTTCATAATTATATCCCCTTAAAATAATAAAATTAGGTATAAAACCTCTGATTTTATAATAGCACAAAATATGAAAATAGTAAATAATTTTATGATTTAAAATAATCATTGACTTATTCAAATTTTAAGTATAAAATATAAAACAATAAAGCTGTCTAGGCTGACTGAGACTATAAATTTTGCTGTTTCTGAACACAACAGCAGGGTTTATAGTCTTATTTTTTGGTGGTAAAAAATGAAATTCAAGAAATATTTAATCAAGACATTAACAGTTATTGCAGGTTCAATCATATCTGCATACGGAATCACGCTCGCAATAGGCGCAGGCTTCGGCGGTGCAACGCTTGCAATACTGTGGCAGGGGCTTACAAATGTAACAGGTATGACAATAGGCACTTCTTCGCTTGTAGTTGCCGTAGCAATGATAATTTTTGCCCTATTCTATGACAAAAAGCAAATCAACGTTGGCACAATTCTTTACCAAATAATTTACAGCTTTTTTGTAGACGTGTTTACGAAAATTCAGCACTACACTGATATTAAAGCAGTTAATTTTATTATAATGCTGCTTGGAATCATAATTTTTTCATTCGGAACAGGGCTTTACTCCGCCGCAGATTTTGGCAGAGGCTCTTATGAGGCGGTCACATTTTCGCTTGCAGAAAAAAATGGTTGGAAAATTAAAATTGTGCGAATGGTACTTGATATTTTAATGGTAGTTATCGGGGTGCTGCTCGGCGGCAAATTCGGAATTTGTACCGTTGCCACAGTTTTGCTTTCGGGTCCTGTTATTCAGGCAACGGTAAACGCAGTTAAAAAATCAAAAATTTTCAAAACAATAAATGATAATATTTGACAAAAACTAAAAGTGGCTTGAACGTGATGTTCAAGCCACTTTATCAATAGTATAACTTATTTCATTTTATTAAGAAGAGCATAGTCCTTAGCGTTGATTACGCCGTCCTTTGTAACGTCAAGATATGGACTGTACTTTTCGTCGCCCTTCTTTGAATTTACTGCGTTAATAAAACCTAAAGTAAATGTGTCGCCGCAAGCAGAACACTTAACTGTTGCAGTATCATTCGAGAATGAAGAAAGACTGTAAGAATGAGCATCCTTCCAATTAGCATAAATGCTCTTATCCCCCGTCACATTATCAAGCGTGTCACTCCATGTGTCGAGCACCTTGCACTGCGGCGGATTTTTAATTTCTGGAGCAGTTACCGACTGCCCGTCATTTGCAAAAGCCCTGCCGATAAGCGAGGTGTTTTCACTGTCGGCATAGAAACTAACCTGATGGAAATCTCTTGAAACGGTAACGCTTACTTTCATATTTTCGCTTCCTGCAAGCTTGGTATTGCAATAATACTCAATACCGCCGTCAATTTCGCTTACGTCATAAGCAATAAAGCTTTCAAAATTAAAGCCTGAACCGTCGCCGTAATCATCAAGCGTACTTGAAACATAATTATCATTGTCAAGATTGCTGTTTTCAAAAGGAATAACAATCATATTGCCGTCAAAATTCGCTTTTAGGCTTACAGATTGGTTGCCAATCATAGCATTTGTAACATTTGCAAGGCTTGTATTTTTGCTCAAATCAAGCGATGTCAAATTATTATATGTGCAATTGATTGAAGTCAAGCTTTGGTTATTTGAAAGGTCAAGACTCTTTAAGCTGTTTTGGTCGCATCGAAGCGATTTCAAATTAGGAACAGAAGTTAAATCAAGCTTTTCAAGTTTGTTAACATAGCAATCAACCTTTGTCAACGAATCAGACAAAACAACAAGCGAAGTAAGCTGATTGTTTGCACAATTAAGCCTTTGAAGCTTATTGTTTTCATAAAGATTAAGTTCACTCAAGCCGTCAGCCATACACGTAAGTGACGTAAGCTCGGTAAGAGTAGATACGTCAAGCTTATCAAGCGGATTTTTTGAACAGCTGAGATTTTTTAAATTAGGAAAATACTCGATACCCTTAAGACTTGTAATACCACGATTTGCAACTGAAATAATAGGGTGATTATCTCTTTCCTCAACACTCAATACCCCATTGCCGTCTGTATCAACGTTTTCGGATAAATACGCTCTGAAATTAGCGTCAGGGAAATTCATCTCATTAAGTGCAACGCTGTCATCGGCGAAGGCAACGACTGCCGAAAGGCAGCCTGTTGCCAAAACCGTTGCAAGAAGCACAGATAAATATTTTTTAAACTTTTTATTCATTTGTGCCTCCTGTTATCCTTTTGTGATTGTAAATGTAAATTCAGACATTGCCGTTGAACCGTCTGCATTTGTAACGGTAACTGTTACTTTTGTTGCAATTGAAGACAATGGGTTAAGATTACCTATTGTTGTAAGGGTAATTTTACCGCTGTTATCAATTGAGAAATTCGCTGTATCATCAACTTTGTAGTCAACCGATGTAATAGCATTTGCGTCGGCAGGAGTAGGAATATAGCCTACTGTTACACCTTTAAATTTACTGAAAGTTAATTTGCTGCCTGAACTTACTGAATATTTACCGTCGGTCACGGCATTACCGTCAACAGTAAGCTCAAGTGAGGTGACAGGAATAACAACATTGATTACACTAATTGCGTATGCCTTAGTGTATTCTCTGCCCCATTCGTCAACAACCTTAACAGTAAGGTTAAACGTTCCCTTGTCAGCCGTCTTTGTAATATTGATATCATTGCCGCTTACAGAAGCTTTAACGCCGTTTTCATCGCTTACCGCAATATCGGTTGATTTAACCATTGCGCCGTCATTAAGTGCAAGCGAAAGGGTAGCCTTTTGAGTATCCTCAGGTACCTGAATAAGTGCTGTTTCGCCAATAACGGTATCGCCGTTTTTAACACTAATTTCAGGCACGATAAATTCGTGACCCTCAAGCGCTGTTGTTGCGGCTACAAGAGCATCACAAGCAGCGTCAATCTCTGACTGAGGAGCTTGCATATTTGCATAAACCTCATTAGCCTTGTCAAGTGCGGCAGTAAAGGTATTAGCGTAAGATACCGCATAATCCGTCGGGTTGATTTTGCTTGCCTCGTCGATAGCCGCCTTAAGCGCAGCCGTATCCCACGTGGTATATGCCTTGATTGTTGCGGTGTATCCACCGTCCTTAGCGGTAACGGTAATTGTTGCACAGCCCTGAGTAATGAATGTAACTACACCGTTTTCATCAACTGTTGCAATGTCTTTATTATCAGATACATATTTGCAATCTTTGATTACGGAAATATTGCCGCCAAGTTCAAACTTAGGCGAAAGAGTAACTGTTTGAGCAGGAGCGCCGAATACCTTTTCGTCGGCAAAGCTGATACCTGTTACTCCGTATCTTACAAACGTAACCGTTACGGTTGACGAATAACTCTCGTCTTTTTCATTTGTAATTGTGCAAGTAATATCCGCAGCCTGAGCCGAAGCTGAATTGTTAGTTACAACACCGCTCTCGCTTACGGTAACGTTGCTGTTAGATGAAGTCCATTCAACTGACTTATAAACAGAATCCTTAGGCTGCTCATTAGCAACAAGACTAATGCTCTTGCCGTTTATGAATGTGCCTGTGTAGCGGAAGTAGCCCGGATTTGGATTTGTCACGCCTTCTGCCTCATAGTAGCCGATTTCCACACCCTCGCTTGCAACGTAAGGAATGAGTGAATCGTATGCATCGTTAAGCTTTTTAAGCATTGCGTCAGCTTCAGCCTGGGTAGCCTTGCCTTCGTTAATCATTGTCTTAGCCTCAGCCACTGCGGCACTCAATACATCAAGACTTGCTTTGGTGTATGTATATGAATCCTTAACCTCTTCAATAAGAGCATTATATTCACTCTGCTTTTTGGCAAGAGTGCTGAAGTCTGTCAAAACAGCGACTTTAACCTTATCTGTAAATCCGCCGTCAAATGTTGTACCTGTAATAACAGCCTCGCCCTTTTCAACAAAGGTAAGCTTGCCGTCATTTGATACCTTGACTGCATTTTCATTGCTTGAAGTCCATGTGATATTGCCAAATTCAGGTGAACCCGAAAGTGTATATTCAAGCTGAGTTTCAGCATCGGTAGCGTAATAGGTAAGTTCCGATTCCTTAATGTCAAAGCCTGTTGCAATTTTGTCACTCATAGTAACATTGATAGTCTTTTCAAAGGCTCTGCCGTATTCGTCTGTATAAGAAATCTTAACCTTAGCCCAACCGCCGTTGCTTCTGTCTGACGGTGTAAGCGTAATTGAACTGTCGCTTATTGATGAATCCATCTTATATGACTCAACAACGCTCCATTCAACCGCTTGATACATTGCGCCCTCAGGAAGAGCTGTTGAGGTCAATGTAATCTTATTATAATTGTTATAATTTGTATATTTATCGCCTGAAAGATTTATCGAAATTGAATTGTTATCGCCGATTATTCCGTTTTCTGCATCCTTATATCCGCCTACAAGCGGCTTAGCTGCAGTTTGATAAGTAATCTTCGCATCTGTTACGTGAACATACGGGTGCTCAATCATAGCCTCATAAGCCGCAACAAGATTTTGAGTTATTTCATCAATCTTTTCCTGAGTTAATGTATCGTCTGTCAAAGCATCGGTTGCCGCATCATACGCAGCCTTAAACACTTGACCGTAGTCATAAGCATAATCCTTATAATCAATATCCTTATATTCTTCAATCGCTGCCTTAAGCGCTGTACGGTCGCCGTCAGATGATACGTGACATTCGCCGTAAATACCGCCGTCATACGATACACAACGAACAGTAGTTGCACCGGCTGAAACGAATGTTACAAGTCCGTTTTCATCAACTGTTGCGATATTTTCATCATCGGACTCCCAATAAACGTCTTGAATACTTGCCTTGCCGACATGAGGCGGTAGGCTTGTGCCCTCAGGCTTAATAGTCTTTGAAAGCTGAGCGCTTGTGCCGAGTGCGCCTGAAATGCTTGACGGGCTTACTACAACATCGGTTACCGGATAGAATGCGTATGACACCCAAACCGTATCCTGATATTTATTGCCAAAATGGTCCTCAACCGTACAGGTAATCAAACCGTAGCAAGATTTATTTTGAGTAGGGGTGCATTTACCGTCCTGAGTTACGCTGATAAGCTCATTTGACGATTCCCAAGTTACCGACTTGTATGAGCCGTTGTTAGGATAAAGCCTTACATTAAGGTCAAGCACAGCGTTTTTATAACTAATACCGTCTTTAAGCACGCTAAGGTCATACTGATAAAATTCCTTAGTAGGCTCGCCGTCAAGGTAAAGCTCAACCTTTTTAATGTAGTTATACTTGACAAGACCGTTATAAGCTGCCTCAAGCTCTGTTACCATTGCATTAACCTGAGTCTGCGAGTATCCGCCCTTATCAATCATACCCTGAGCCTTGCTCATAGCATTTTGGTATACTTCCCAGCTGTCAGGATAATAGTTTACCTGATTGAGCTGCTGGTCGTTATATGATTTAACAAGATTTTCAAGTGATGTGTAGTTAGTTACAACATTAACATTGCACTTCGCTTCATATCCGCCGTCATACGTTTGGCAGGTAATTACGCAATCGCCGCCCTCTTTAAAGGTTACAACGCCCTTTTGGTCAACCGTTGCGATATTTTCATCGCTTGAATACCAATAAACGTCTGTGCAGCTTGCGCCGATACCCGGTGTACCCTTCGGTGTAACAGTAGCAGTAAGCGTTTTAGTTTCGCCAATCTTACCGCCCTCAATAGTGTCTGTATCAAGTGACACGCCTGTTACAGGAATTTTTGCAAAGGTAATAAATGCATTTGTGCTTGTGGCTGTACCCATATAGTCGGTAACGGTACATGTAATCATTGCCGAACAAGCATCGTTAGACTTTGGCCTTGCAATACCATTTTTATCAATTGTGATATTTGGATTTGACGATGTCCAATTAATGCTGTTATACATTGCGTTAGCAGGCTTTAATTGCATATCAAAGTCATATTTATAATTAGTATAGTTACCGGCAGCAGGTACCTTAACCGTTACGTGGTTGCTTGAAAGCGGTGTTTTGTTAGGCCCTAAAATATCTACACCTAAAATACCTACGAAGCCGCCGATTTTATAGAAATCATAAAGAAGCTCATGGGCGTAGGTGTCACACGTGTCTTGGCTTGCCATAGGCGAATCATAAAGAACATAGTATGCCATATCGAGAGAACCGCAATATTGGTCGTACTGCTCTTGATTTTCATCTGTGCACAAAACTACCGTTGAATCGCAAAGAGAAACGATATTGGAAAGATAATCCTTGTCAGGATATACGGTAACCTCAGCCGTGTCAACATAACCTCCGTCGGCTGACACGCAATAAAGAGTAGCCGTACCTACGTCAACACCTTTAATTGTTGCATCTCCGTTTTCATTATTCTTTGTTTCAACAGTAAAAATGTTTTCGTCACTTGAATACCAATTACATTTGTAGCATGCCGAATATGTACCGTCAAAGCCACTGAATTTCATTGTATGAGTAGCGTCAACCGTTTCGCCTCTTGTTACGGAATACGAATCTTTGTCAATCGTGTTTGAACTTGTCGTATTCTTGGCAACCGTAACGGTAATCTCGTTTGATTTTATTTTTCCGTCGGCAGAAACTGCATAAACATTAAAAGAATCTGCGTTTTCGTGAGCCGCATTTTGTGTTATTTTTGCGGTATGAGTTTCATTTGAAAGGTCAGTTGAATAGAAACTATTATCAACTACCCAAGTAAGGTCCTTATTAGAAGCGTTTTCCGGCTCAACCGTTGCTGAAAGCTGAGCGCCCAAACCTGCGTATTGAGTACCTGCTTTAACAGATACATATTTATATGTTTTATCGCCAACGGTAACGTCTGTTGTTTTATTAATACTGCTTGCTACGCCGAGAGCGCTGTCAACGCTGATTGTAATATTCTCAACAGGAATGCCGTTTGTCATTTCAAATGTTGCTGTTTTTGAGGAGATTTCATAAAATTTGCTGTTTGTAACGTAGTAACCCGTCTGCGCCTTAAGAACTACTGTTGATTTACCGCCGGACACTACGGTGTAATGACCTGTTTTGTCAATCTGACCTCTGCCGTCGGTAGCGGGAGCATCATCGGTAGCCCAAGAATATGTTGTCTCTCCGTTTTCGTCCTTACCTGTTACCATACCCCAAGTAACATAGAGGTTATTGCTTTCTGCAACACGCTTCGGGAATACCTGATATGTAAGGTCTGTTTCCTGACCTGCTTCAAGATAGTTTTTGCCCGTAATTTCAACATCTGACAAATACTTACCGGTTTTACCTGTTACAGTAAGCTGTATTTCTCTTGAAATTCCGTTTGCCGCCGAAGTCGCAGTAATAGTACATTTTTGAGTTGAGATGCTGCCTAAAGAACCGCCCGCATCTCTGCCTGTGATGGTACCCGTTACCGGGTCAACAGAAGCAATTTCAGGATTTGACGATGTCCAAGTAATATCCGAGGTGTCGCCCGTTGACGGCTTAACATTTGTGATTGCAAGCTGAATTTGAGAGCCCTCTTGAACGGTGTTTGCGCCGTCAATATCAAAGCTTTCAAGCGGCTTAGAGTCAACAACCTCAAATGTGATTGAATCGTTATATACAAACTGAAGAACAAGGTTACTGATAAGCTTGACTGCAGTAGCGGTAAGCTGAACCGGGTCCGCCGTATCTCCGACTATGTCTTTAATTGCAAAGCAAGCGTCAAGAATTGCGGCAAGCACCGCCCTGTTTATATCAATTCCGATATAATCAATAAGAATTCCCGCAAGCTTATCCGAATCAATTGTTCCTTTTACCTCATAAAACTTGTTTACCAGCCCAAGAATACCGTTAATTATGTCGTCTGTATCAGGCGATGCCATAATCGTAACTTTACCCTTATTCTTAAACGTTACAAGTCCGCTGTCATTTACGGTTGCAACAACCTTGCCTTGAGTAAAGATTGAAGAACTTTTAACAGAATACATTGTTCCGTAATGCAAACGAAGTGGAGTTGTAATAGCTGAAAGCTGAACTTTTGAGCCTACAGCCACTGTAGTAGGAACCTGCGATTTATTGGTGATATGAGTTCCGTTCGGAAGAAAAGCGGCATACCACTCGTCATTCTTAACAACATTGATACGAAGCGAATCGTTATCAAGCTCGGTGCCGTTCTTGTCATAAAGCGCAACGTGGATAACCGAGTTAATGTTATTAAGATATTTGCGAAGAGAATCGATAAGTTCGCCCTTGTATGAATCAATCCAACCGGCAATAGGTGAATCCGAGCCGAAGGCGGCCTCAACAATATCAATAATTGCTTCGGTGTCCATAGAATCAATATCTATTTTGTCATTAAAGAGCGCTTTTTCAAGAACGGTAGCCATAACCTTACCCACAAGCGGAATAGGCTTAACCTCGTTATCAATCCAGTTTTGAATTACCGCACCCTTTGATGAGTCAAATGCCTTAACCACACCGTTTTGGTCAACATCAACCAAAGTCGGCATATCGCTGTACCATTTGATGTATCCGTTATCCGGCATTTCGGTATCGATGAGCTTATATGTAAGGTTGAGCTTTTCGCCCTCCTTCATAGTCTCAACATATACTTGCTTTTCTTGCGCTGTTTCGTCAACATACGAAGGCACCATTGTATCGGTATCTTTATAAAAAAGCTCGATATCCCAATAGCCTTCAACTCCGTCGCCCGCAAAAGCAGACGCCGCAGGAATTATGCCCGTTACAGCCATAAGAACTGCAAGCAATACGCTGATAAGCTTTTTGCCTTTCCTTTTCATACGCAATTCTCCTTTTAATCATTTTTGCCTGAAAATCCATTGAGTAATGGCATATATTACCCAAAGTAATACACACTTTAATTATAATATTATTTATAAAATAATTCAACAAAACAGGCTGAAATTTATTTCGTGATTATTAACAAACTTTTAACACTTGGATTGGTTATATTTACCAAACTGTTCGATAATATACAAATTGTCGACGTTTTGTCGTGAAATAATAAAAAAACGGTTGCAAAAATCACAACCGTTTTGAAAGTGTATATTAAAGCAGTATTACAATTTGCAAAATCATCAAAACATTTCCGAATACGAATTCGTTACATTTTTAAGCCTGCAAATCATAGAATACGAGCCGTCAGCCTGTTTAACAAGCTTTCTTCTGTCCTCAACAACAAGAAATCTGCCCGATTTTGTTCTTACGCTGTAACGTGAAACCGTGGTGCTTTTGCCATCGGAAATTTGCTTTTTTATCTGCGCTTCAATAAATTTTGCTTCCCTTTCGCTCACAAAATCGTCAAGCCTGCCCTTGTGTTCATCAAAAATATGAAAACGTGAAAATCCCAAAAATTTGATGAAATCCTCGCTGACAATTTGAAGCTGCCAAATATCGTCGGTGCCGGTACAAAAAATCGGGTCGGGAAGATTTTTAAACATTTCAACAAGCATATCCCTCATTTTATCCGCCGATTCCTCAGCCTTCTTTATCTGCGTAATATCGGTTATCATCGCATGGAAAATCGGAGTGTTATCCTCGTCATATCGCCCAATTGCGGCATTGAATTTGCACCACTTATACTCGTCCTTATGTACTATAGTTCTAATTTCCAAATCGCACTCGCCGTCAGTCGCCATCGCCTTGCCTATAGCCTGAAAAACAATGCTCTTGTCCTCAGGGTGAATAAGCTCATCAAGGCGGTAATTTTTGTTGGCATAAGCCTGCTTGGTAGTGCCGAAAATGCGGCAAGCACCCTCGTTTAAATATTGTACCTCAATGTGCATATCACTCGTAACTTTGAATAGGCAGACACCGCCTGTTACAAGGTCAATAAGATAGTTCATTTCCTTCGCTTTGTTGCGCAATTTTTCTTGCAACTCCTGCGATTTTGACACATCGGCAAGGGTGAGCCTGCAAAGGCTTGAATTATCATAATTTTGACCCGTGCAATGGATGAAAATTTCGTTTTTGTCTTTATCGATAAACTCTGCGTCAAAATAGACATAGGGTGAATTTTTCTTGCAAAGCGCTCTCATAATTTCTTCCCTGTAAATCGGCTTTATTATATTGTGAAGAAAGAGCTTTCCCTGCTTTATTTTTGACGGGTGAACGCCTGTAAACTCGCAAAAATGATTGTCGCAGTCAACAACCTTAAGCCCATCTGCCTTATCAACAACAAGGTTCATAAAATCAACCTCGTACACCTCATCGTCATTAATGCTGTAAATTTTTATCTCCCCCTTTAGAATATCCATAGTAAGCTGTCGCAATAAATTCTATGAATTATTTAAAGTGTATATGAAATCGCCGAATCACAGCTTTCTAACATAATAATTATAACATAAAATGTAGTGTTAATGAATACGTTTTGTAAACTTTTCTAAAATTTTGAAAAATATTATATTTATTTTTTATATAAAAATATTATTTTACTATATGAAAAGCGACTGATTTGTGTTAAAATAGAAAAGTATTTATATACATCAAGTTTCAAAAGATGAGTAAAAGGAGAACAAAATATGTCAAAGGTTTTTCGTATTTTTGTTGAAAAGAAAAAGGGAAACGACATTGAAGCAGGTCAAACCCTTGCGGATTTGCGTGACAATGTCGGCTTAAGCGCTCTTGAGGATTTGAGAATTATCAATCGCTATTATGCTCAAGGTCTTACCGAAGAAGAATTTAACCTTGCGGTAAAGCAAATCCTTTCAGAGCCTAACCTCGACAATGTTTACACCGAGCTTTCAATCCCTGAGGATTACAGATATTTTGCAATGGAATATCTCCCAGGGCAATATGACCAAAGAGCCGATTCTGCCGCTCAATGTATACAGCTTCTCACAGCCGGCGAACGCCCTGAGGTGCAAAGTGCAAAAATAATTGCCGTTAAGGGTGACATCACAGACGAAGAATTTGAAAAAATCAAGAATTATATCATCAACCCTGTTGAGTCAAGAGTTGCAAGTCTTGAAATGCCGGAGTCGCTCAATATTAAATCAGACGTTCCTGCCGATATCGCAAGAATTGACGGCTTTATTGATATGAGCGATGATGAAATCGAGGCTTACCATTCATCAATGGGATTTGCAATGAGTATTGCGGATTTATGCTGGGTAAGAGATTATTTTAAAAATGACGAAAACAGAAATCCGAGCCTTACGGAGCTTAAAGTTATTGACACTTATTGGTCTGACCATTGCCGCCACACAACATTTGCAACACAGCTTGACGAAATCAAGATTGACAGCGGCAAATACACAGACGCCATCAACAAAGCTTTAGAGCAATATTTTGACATAAGAAAAGAAGTTTACGGCGACAGAGATAAGATTGTTTGCCTTATGGATATGGCTTGCATAGGCACAAAGGTGCTCAAAAAACGTGGCCTTGTAAACAATCTTGACGAGAGTGAAGAAATCAATGCCTGCTCAATCGAAGTACCCGTTGTTATTGACGGTAAAACAGAGCAGTGGCTCGTTCAGTTTAAAAACGAAACTCACAACCACCCGACTGAAATTGAGCCTTTCGGCGGTGCGGCTACCTGCCTCGGCGGCGCAATCCGTGACCCGCTTTCAGGCAGAGCATACGTATATCAGGCTATGCGTGTTACAGGCTCAGGCGACCCTACTACTCCTTTTGAAAAAACACTTGATGCTAAATTACCTCAAAGCAAGATTACAACGGGTGCAGCTGCAGGCTATTCAAGCTACGGCAACCAAATAGGTCTTGCCACAGGTCAGGTTACAGAGCTTTATGATGAGGGCTATGTAGCTAAGAGAATGGAGATTGGCGCTGTTATCGGTGCATCTCCTAAAGATAATGTAAAAAGAGAATGTCCGCAAAAGGACGACGTAATCGTACTTTTGGGCGGAAGAACCGGACGTGACGGCTGCGGCGGCGCAACAGGCTCATCAAAGGCTCACAACTCATCTTCTATTGAAACCTGCGGAGCAGAGGTTCAAAAGGGTAATCCTCCTACGGAACGTAAAATCCAGCGTTTATTCCGCAAGGCAGAGGTTGCTAAAATGATTAAACGCTGCAATGACTTCGGCGCAGGCGGTGTATCAGTTGCCATCGGCGAACTTGCAGACGGACTTAAGATTGACCTTGACAAAGTACCTAAAAAATATGACGGTCTTGACGGAACGGAGCTTGCTATTTCAGAATCGCAGGAAAGAATGGCAGTAGTTCTTGACAAGGCAGACGTTGATACATTCATCAGGCTTTCCAATGAGGAAAACCTTGAGGCTACTCCTGTTGCTGTTGTAACAGATGAAAACAGGCTTGAAATGACATGGAGAGGTGACAAGATTGTTGACCTCAGCCGTGATTTCCTTAACACAAACGGTGTAACTCAGCACGCTAAGGTTGAAATCACCGCAGTTGACGAAAATAAGAATTACAGAAAAGAAGTGCCTGCTGCTCTTGATAATCTTTCACTTGCAAACGCACTCAAGGCAAACCTTTCACGTCTTGAAGTTTGCAGTCAAAAAGGTCTTGTTGAGAGATTTGACTCATCAATCGGTGCTTCAACCGTTCTTATGCCTTATGCAGGCAAATATCAGCTCACTCCTGAGGAAGCAATGGTAGCAAAAATTCCTCTTTTAGAGGGTGAAACAGACACAGCAACAGTTATGGCTTACGGCTTTATCCCTAAGCTTTCACGTTGGTCACCGTTCCATTCTGCCGCATTTGCAGTATCGGAATCACTTGCTAAGCTTGCTGCAGTAGGCTGTGACCCGTCGCAGGCAAGGCTTACATTCCAAGAATATTTTGAAAGACTTAATGATGTACCGTCACGTTGGGGCAAGCCGACAGCCGCACTTTTAGGTGCACTTACGGCTCAGGTTGGATATAAATGCCCGTCAATCGGCGGTAAGGACTCAATGAGCGGCAGCTTCAACGACCTTGACGTTCCTCCTACTCTCGTTTCATTCGCAGTAGGTATGAGCGAGGCTTCAAAAACCGCATCATCGCAATTCAAGCGCATTAATTCAACGGTTAAGCTTCTTGAACTTCCTGTTGACGAGGAAACAGGCTTACCGATTTATGACAAGGCTATGGAGCTTATGGTAAGCGTTTACGAAGGAATAAGAAACGGAAAAATCCTTTCAGCATCCGTTATCAAAGAGGGCGGCGCAGCAGCTTGCGTATGCAAAATGGCATTCGGTAACAAATTCGGCTTCACCTTCGCTCAGGGGCTTGATAAAGAAACCTTATTTGCCGCAAAAGAGGCTTCTTTTGTTGTTGAACTTGCAGACGAAAATGCTTATGACGGCGTAGTTCTCGGTAAAACAAACGATAACGGCGTATTCATCATTGACGGCGACGTTCAGACTGTTGACGAACTTATTGACGCTTGGTGCGGCAAGCTTGAAAAGGTATTTGCTACCGATTCGGGCAAGAAAGCCAATATGCCTTATGACGTACCGCTTTATAAAGAGCGCTCAATCTTTGTTGCTAAAAACAAGGTTGCAAAGCCAAAGGTATTTATTCCTGCATTCCCGGGCACTAACTGCGAGGTTGACTCTGCAAGAGCATTTGAAAAAGCCGGCGCTAAAGCAAACATTCTTGTTGTAAACAACCTTTCATCTTCGGCTATTAACGAAACAATTGACAAAATGGTTGAAGAAATTGAATCATCGCAAATCATTATGCTTCCGGGCGGTTTTTCAGGCGGTGACGAACCTGAAGGCTCAGGCAAGTTTATTGCTACAACATTTAGAAATCCTAAGGTTAAAGAGGCTGTTACAAAGCTTCTTAACAACCGTGACGGCTTAATGCTCGGCATTTGCAACGGCTTCCAGGCTCTTATCAAACTCGGCCTTGTGCCTTACGGCGAGATTAAGGAAATTAACGAAAACGACCCTACCCTTACATTTAATACTATCGGCAGGCATATTTCATCAATGGCATATACAAGAGTTGCAAGCGTTAAATCTCCTTGGTTTAGCAGTGTTAATGCAGGCGACGTATTTGCAGTGCCTATCAGCCACGGCGAGGGACGTTTTGTTGCAAACGACGATGTTATGAAAAAACTTATTGAAAACGGACAGGTTGCTACTCAATACGTAAATCTTGACGGCACTCCGGTAAGCGATATGCCGTTTAACCCTAACGGCTCTGTTTGCGCAGTTGAGGGTATCACATCTCCTGACGGACGTGTACTCGGTAAAATGGGCCACGTTGAAAGAAAGGGCAATAACCTTTATGCCAACGTTCCGTTTGAAAAGGATATGAAAATCTTTGAAAGCGGCGTAAATTATTTCAAATAATTGATACATATTGAAAGGATAAAACAAAATGAAATATGTAGTTGTTTTATATGACGGTATGGCTGACTATCCCGTACCCGCACTCGGCGGCAAAACACCTATGATGTGTGCAAAAAAGCCTAATATGGACTACCTTGCAAAGAGAGCTGAGGTAGGGCTTATCAGGACTGTTGCGCAAGGATTAAAGCCCGGCTCCGACGTTGCAAATATGAGTGTTTTGGGATTTGACCCGATGAAGTATTACACGGGAAGAAGTCCGCTTGAGGCAGCGTCAATCGGCATTGATATGAAGCCTACGGACGTATCGCTTCGTACAAATCTTGTTACTCTTTCAGAAGATGATTTGCCTTATGAGCAAAAGACGATTGAGGATTATTGCGCAGACGATATCTCAACCGAAGAGGCTGAAATCCTTATCAAGTATATTGATGAGAAGCTCGGCACTGACGAATTTAAATTCTATCCTGGTGTATCGTACCGTCACTGCCTTATTTGGGACAACGGCACAACCGACCTTGGCAAAATGACTCCTCCTCACGACATTACGGGCAAGGTTATTACAGAATATCTTTCAACAAGCGAGAATGCAAAGCCGCTTATCGAACTTATGAAAAAGAGCTATGATTTGCTTAAAGACCACCCTGTAAACCTTGCAAGGAAAAAGGCAGGCAAAAGACCTGCAAACTCAATTTGGCTTTGGGGCGAGGGAAAAAGACCTGCTCTTTCACCGTTTGAAGAAATTTACGGCATCAAGGGTGCTGTTGTTTCTGCCGTTGACCTTATCAAGGGTATCGGCGGCTGTGCTAAAATGGAAGTTGCCGAGGTTGAGGGCGCAACAGGCTATATTGACACTAACTTTGAGGGCAAAGCCAATGCCGCTATTGACTGCTTAGAGAGAAACGACCTTGTTTACGTTCACTTTGAAGCACCTGACGAATGCGGCCACAGAAACGAGCCTGAAAATAAGGTAAGAGCAATTGAGCTTATTGATGAAAGAGTTTTGCCTATTCTTTTTGAAGGGCTTAAAAAGTATGATGATTACAAAATTATGATTTTGCCCGACCACCCTACTCCTATCGTTACACGTACCCACGCAAGCGACCCCGTTCCTTATCTTATTTATCATAAGCAAAACGAGATTGAAGGCGTTGACACAATTAATGAGGAAACGGCAAAGCAAACGGGCAATTATATTGACCACGGCCCAAGCATTATGAATCATTTTTTGAATGATTGATGTTAAATAACAATAAAAAATAATAAGGTTGCGAAGAAGTAGTCAGAATTGAGCATTTTGCGAGTGGGAGCTGTACGTGTGTACTGACTCCGAGCAAAAGGCTCAAAGCACCTAACGATACGATTACGGTATCTCGATACCTAAAATCGTATCGTTACAAAGTTGTTGATATAGATTATTTAATTATACATATACTTTATTAAATAAAACGTGATAACATTAACAATTCAGGTGCGGTTATGGCTGCTTATTCACAACCTAAATAAGAGGGAATATTATATTATGAAACAAGGTACTATCTGCGTGCAGGGCGCATACCGCCCGAAAAACGGTGAGCCGAGGGTTTTGCCCATCGTTCAAAGCACAACATACAAATACGATTCAAGCGTAGAAATGGGAGATCTTTTCGACTTAAAGAAAAGCGGATATTTCTACTCTCGACTTCAAAACCCTACTAACGATACCGTTGCCGCAAAAATCACTATGCTTGAGGGCGGCGTTGCGGGAATGCTTACATCAAGCGGTCAAGCAGCCAACTTTTATGCAGTGTTTAACATTGCACAGGCCGGCGACCATATTGTAAGTTCCTCTGCAATTTACGGCGGAACATACAATCTTTTTAACGTCACAATGAGAAAGCTCGGAATTGACTTTACCTTTGTAAGCCCTGACGCTACAGAGGAGGAAATTCAAGCTGCATTTAAGCCGAACACAAAGGCTGTTTTCGGCGAAACAATTTCTAATCCGAGCCTTGATATTCTTGATATCGAGCGATTTGCCAAAGTTGCTCACAAAAACGGCGTTCCGCTCATTGTTGACAACACTTTTGCAACACCGATTAACTGCCGTGTATTTGATTGGGGCGTTGATATCGTAACCCATTCCACAACAAAATATATGGAAGGTCACGCTTCGACTATCGGCGGTGTAATAGTTGACAGCGGCAATTTTGATTGGACGCAAAACGACAAATTCCCGGGGCTTACAACACCTGACGAAAGCTACCACGGAATAACTTATTCTGACACTTTCGGCAAGGGCGCATATATCACAAAAGCAACCGTTCAGCTTATGCGTGACCTTGGCTCTATGCCGTCACCGCATGATGCATTTTTATTAAACGTCGGCTTGGAATCACTCCATCTTCGTGTTGCAAGGCATTGTGAAAATGCTAAAAAAGTGGCTGAATATCTTAAAAATCACGATAAAATAACTTGGGTAAACTGTGCTATGCTTGAAGATGACAAGCAGTATGCAAAGGCACAAAAATATATGCCAAACGGCACCTGCGGCGTAGTAAGCTTCGGCATTAAGGGCGGCAGAGCTGCGGCTACAAAGTTTATGGACTCGCTTAAACTTGCGGCAATCGTAACACACGTGGCAGATGCAAGAAGCTGCTGCTTGCACCCCGCTTCAACCACTCACCGTCAGCTTACTGACGAACAGCTTAAGGAATGCGGCGTAACACCTGACCTTATCCGTTTCAGCTGCGGAATTGAGGACTGCGAGGATATTATTGCCGACATTGAACAGGCACTTGCACAAATTTAATTCAAAAAGGAGTGAGAGTATGAGTGAAAAAGAAAATTCTAAAACTCAAATTGAGCAAAATCTTTCGCACACCCATACTCATTCCCACGAGCACACAAAAGAGGTTTCAAACCGCCTTGCACGTGCAATAGGTCATCTTCAAAAGGTTAAGCAAATGGTTGAAAACGGCGACGATTGCTCAGACGTTTTAATTCAGCTTGCAGCTGTTAAATCTGCGCTTAACAATACGGGCAAAGTCATTTTAAAAGACCATCTTGACCATTGCATTGTTCATGCAGTTGAAAAGGGCGACACCGCCATGCTCGACGAATTCAACAAAGCTATTGACAAATTTGTAAAATAGAATATAATGATTATAGATTTTTAAAAATCTAATAAAATATTTCAGGGCGAGGTGCAATTCCTCACCGGCAGTAAAGTCTGCGAACCGCCAAGGCGGCCGAAACGGTGCAATTCCGTTACCGACGGTTAAAGTCCGGATGAGAGAAATGTTTAGGCAAATTGTAATAATAATTTTGCCAAGTTCAAGCATTGCGCCCCAACATATTTGTTGGGGCTTCTCTTTTGCCCAAAAGGAGAAAATTATGGAAAAAAATCAAACAAACAAAATCAGACTTATTACAGGCACGGCAATGCTGACGGCGGTTGCGGTAGGGCTTCAATATGTTGAAATAGCCATACCGATTATGCCGAGTTTCATCAAGCTTGACTTTTCAGATTTGCCCGAACTTATCGGCGCATTCGCTTACGGTCCGCTTGCAGGTGTGATTATTGCACTTTTAAAAAACTTAATTCACATGGCTGTAAGCCAGAGCGGCTTTGTCGGTGAGCTTTCAAACTTCTTGCTCGGCGCAAGCTTTGCACTTGTGGCAGGCTTGATTTATAAGCATAAAAAAACAAAGGGCGAAGCGCTCGTGGCAGGAATTGCAGCATCACTTATTATGGCAGTAATCAGCGTGCCGATTAACTACTTTATTATATATCCTCTTTATTATAATGTTTTGGGCTTTCCTGAGGCGGCAGTGCTTCAAATGTATCAAGTGATTTTGCCGAAAACAAAGAGCATTTTGCAGGCATTGTTAATTTTCAATCTGCCGTTTACATTCGTTAAAGGCTTAATCTGCGCAGGAATAACAATGCTTATTTATAAGCCGCTTTCCCCTGTTTTAAAGGGAAAATAAATTATAAGATAGACTTCGAGAAAGTGAGATAAATTTCGTGCTTGAGAAGCGGGCGACCAATGGTCGCCCCTACGGTCTATTTCAAAATCTGCCGCACAACCGTACGGCAGATTTTGAGAGGAGGAGCTACGTAGTGAATGAGAAATAAATTTCATAAAAATATTAAGAAATTTATTTTGAATGATACGAAGTCAGCGACGACGAGGCGAGGCGGAGGGATTTGTTTTTGATTAATCCCTCAGTCAAACCTATCGGTTTGCCAGCTCCCTTTACAAGGGAGCCATATAGAAAAAGGTTCGGATTTTTCCGAACCTTTTTTATTATATATTTATGCTAACGGGAACTCTACCTTTGCCTTGAACAAATCGCCGTCGATTGACAATTCAAGCTCACCGTTTTGCACCTTGCAAAGCTCCTTTGCAATTGACAAGCCCAAGCCGTTGCCCTCGGCAGTACGTGATTTATCGCCACGCACAAAGCGCTCTGTTAGCTCATCTGGTGTTATATCAAGAGGTTGAGCCGAGATATTCTTAATCTCGAAAATTCCCTTGCCGCCCTGCTCATACACGCTGACATATACACGTGAACCTCGTGCGCTGTATTTGCGTGCATTTGAAAGCAGATTTTCAATAACCCTAAACGTTTTTGCGCCGTCGGCAGTAACGGTTACGGGTTTTTCGCCCTGCTTAACCACAAGATTTAAGTTATTTTTATCGAAATCCTGCTGCACATCAACAGTTGATTGCAAGCAAAGCTCCGACAAATTCATAGGCGCAAGATTAACGCTTACGTTACCGCTCGTAACCTTTGACGCCTCAATCAAATCGTCAATAAGCCTTTTAAGCTTAGCGCCCTTATCATCAAGCACGTGGATATATTCCTGCGCCTTAGGGTCTGCAATATCGCAATTTTTAAGCAAATCAACATAAGTGATAATCGATGTAAGAGGAGTTTTTAAATCGTGGGAAACATTGGTAATAAGCTCGGCACGAAGTCGCTCGTCCTTAACCGCCTTAGCAATTGCATTTTGAAGCTCTGCGTTAGTATATTTCATACTGTCGGCAAGGATTTTCAGCGACTGAGGAAGTGTATCTAATGCCATCGGCACGTCGATATGCTGTGATGACGCATAAATAATTTCGTCAAGCGTTTTAAAATACTTGCAAACCGCCCTGAGTGCAAAGGTATTCGCAACTACATCGCCTGCAATAAAGACAAACGCAAAACCATTGAGCGAAGTCGAGAAGAAAACTGCAATAATAATTATCAAGGCTATATTTACGGCAAAAAATGCAAGCGAAAGCAAAATTATATTTCTTACAAACGTCTTTGGCTTATAAGCGTAGAGCTTAAATGTGCCGAAAAGCTTTTTATTAAACCTATGCCAAGCCTTAATCAGCTTAATTATAAATTTGAAAATATGGAAAAGTGCAAAGCCGAGCCAATAAAGAAGCAGATGCTTGTAAAATTTCTTTCCGCTTTTAGAATACCTTGCGACCGAACAGCAAAGCTCAAAAAGAAGCACCCAACAGCCAAAGCAAATTCCTGCAAAAATTGCTAAGAGAAGCGTTATATCATCAAACTCATCAAATACGCTTATCAAAAGCGCAACAAGCCCGAAGCCGCTACCGCCAACTATACCAAGCTGAAGAAGCAGAGGAATATAATCTATAAATATCAGCTTTGCAGGCGAGTCATCGTCCTTTTTGCCCACTATTTTGAAATAATAAAACGCAATAACAAAAGAAGCGGCAAGCAAAATGACATCAATAATTGCGAGCTTAACAAGATTATCGTTAACCTTGCCTGCATAATCGTTAAACTGCCTCATAGCTTCAAAATAGTTTGAAACATTAGGCTCGTTTTTAGCGGTGTTTATATAAGCATACAAGGAATAGTCCTTTGCCTTAAAGTTTGCACTGTAGCTTTGCATTATGCTTTTAAGCGTTTTTTCGGGAATTTCCTCACTGAAAATTTCTCCGTTTTCAATCTTAAAGCTGTCGTGCTTTGCCATAATCTCTTTTACGGACAAATCCGAGGTCTTATAAGCGACCTTATTATTTTTTATGATTACGTATTCAATGCCGTCCTTAATACCCCAATATTCAACGTTTTTATATTGAGACACTTGAGTTTTTACGTAATTATCATAACTTTTTTCAATATCCTTATAAAGCTTACTCTTATAATTTTTTAGAGTTATGCCGTCGGGACTGTCGTATGAAAATTCGTCTAAACAGGTATCCAAATGTTCCAAATATTTATAATAATTTCCGCTGTCTACACTATATGAAACAACATCTACAAAATTGCTGATTGGACAGGTTTTGCTGTACTCTAGGTCAATGTCGTCTCCATCATTAATTAGCTTATCAAGATAATAATTAAGCTGTTTCACTACCTTATTATAAACAGTTTTGCAAGCCTTCGTCTTTTGAGAATTAAGATGCTTTTCAAGCCCCTTTGGGTCTAAATGTACCTTGTTTACTCCGTTGGCTATGCTTTCCTCAATGCTACACTCGACGTTGGTATTTAAAGTATAATATGAATAATCATTGCCGTTTACTTTGTTATTTATAACAGTCAAAACTTCGGCAGTAGTTAAAAATATCGCCGAAAGACCTGTTATAAGTGCAAGAACTATGCACAATAATTTTCCTAAATAAGAATACTTAAATTTTTTCACATTTGTATCCAAGACCATACACCACCTTTATATATTTCGGCTCTTTGGGATTAATTTCAATTTTTTCACGGATATTACGGATATGCACAGTCACTGTTTTTTCGCTTGTAAAGCTCGGCTCGTTCCACACCGCCTCATAAATTTGAGAGGAGGAAAGTACCCTGCCCATATTTGTCATAAGATATTCCATAATCTTATACTCAATCGGTGTAACCTTAACGCCCTCGCCGTCAACAGACAAGCTTTTAGCGTCCGTATCAAGCACAAGACCGCCCGTTACAAGCCTTGTCGGGGTAGCAACCATACTGCCGAGATTTACATAACGTCTTATTTGCGATTTAACCCTTGCAACAAGTTCGAGCGGATTAAACGGCTTAGTCACATAATCGTCTGCGCCGAAGCCAAGACCTGTAATTTTGTCCGTATCCTCACTCTTTGCCGAAAGAAGAATAATAGGAAAATTATATTTTTCCCTAATCTTCAGTGTTGCTTTAAGTCCGTCAAGGCGAGGCATCATAATATCAAGCACAACGCAGTGAATTTCGTTATTTTGCACCTTTTCAAGTGCATCCTGACCGTCAACCGCCGTAATAACATTAAATCCTGCATTATCAAGATAAATCCTTAATGATTCGAGGATAGCCTCGTCATCATCGCAAACAAGTACATTTTGCATATCATATTCTCCGTTATAAAATAATTCCCATCCGATGATTATATTAAACATCATATAATCTAAAGAGTGGCAAAGAAAAAATAAAGAAATTATAAAAATTATTGTATTACATCTATAATATCTTATAGTTAATACATTGTCAAACAAATAAGCAATTAGTTATTGATTGTTGTGTTAAATAATGGTAAAATATACTTAATAGTTAGTTATTGAACACCATGACTAATAATTAAATGGTAAGGAGAATAAAATGGCAAAAAGGGACGGAACAGTAGATTTAAGAATTAAGAGAACGCAAAAATCAATCAAAAACGCTTTTTATGAGCTTATCGAGGAAAAGGGCTTTGACCATATATCGGTTAAAGACATCACAGAGCGTGCAATGATAAGCCGTAACACGTTTTACCTGCACTATAACGACAAGTTTGATTTGCTCAACAAGATTTGCGACGAACTTGTGTTCAAGCTTTTTATCGGCGTAGGCAAGCAATTAAGGCGTGAAACAAGAAAGCTTAGGGTTGACATCTACGGTGCGGCAAGCGTTATTAAAATGGGAATCAAAACCATTGAAGAGGACAGAGAGGCTTACAGGGTTTTGCTTTCAAATTCAGGTTCTGATTTGCTTACTCAAAAGTTGCAACAAGGTATTCGACGTGCGCTTGACCTTATCAGCTCAGATATTGATGGCATAAGCGAATATTCGCTTCAATACATAATTTCCGGCACCTGCGGAATAATCAAATACCAAGTCACTCACGAATCATCCAACATTGCAGACGAGGCGTATCGCTTTGCTGAAATTCATTTTGGTGGGCTTATTGAGGCTTTGCAGGAATCAAAGAGAAACGGAGAGGGCAATTGAGCAGCAAAAAAACAAAAAAGGAAAAGCCGAAAAAAAATCGAAGTTCTAAAAATTTAAAAATCAGCACGAGGATTATTTTAACGGCAATTTTGGGTATACTTATACCTATTATTCTAATCGGCGCTTTTTCTCCTTTGCTTATATATTTCACAGGCTCATATTTCAACATTTCGAGTGTTACTACAAATTCATACTCCACCGTAAACCAAATTCAATGGTCGCAAACGATAAGCAGCATTTCAAACTCACTTTTATCGGATGAAAACGATAAGAAAAAAACCGAAAGCTTAAGCGAGTTTATTTCTCCTATTGAGCGTCTTGGTTCAAGCATATATATCGAAAAAAACGGAAAGCCGTTTTATTCATCATCAAAAAGCGATATATTAAAAGAGGCTAACGAGATAGTCAACGTAAACAAAAACGAAAATCTGAATTATTTTGGAAACAACGGTCTTGTAATCGTAACACACGCCAACTCAAAATCCGATAAATATTTGATAGTGGCGGTAAATAAAAACTACACAGTTAAAAACGCAAGCACGCACTATGCAGCAAAGGAATTTACTAATCTTTTGCTTGGCAGAACGGGCATAATTGCTTTAATCATTGTTGCCGTTTTTGTTCTTGCAATAGTGATTATTTCATTTATAACGTCTAAAACAATAGTTAATCCCATCAAAAAAATTGCCGACGGTGCTGACGAAATCGCACGGGGCAATCTTGATTATGAAATAGATTACAAATCCAAAAACGAGCTTGGGCAAACGGTTGAAAGTTTTAATCAAATGAGATTGAGGCTAAAAAATTCCATAGAAAAGCAAAACAAGGCAGACGAACAGCGCAAGGAGCTAATCGCCGGAATTGCACATGACGTAAGAACTCCGCTTACCTCGGCAAAAGGCTATGCGCAAGGGCTTCGTGACGGAATTGCCGCAACGCCTGAGAAGCAGAAGAAATATATAGACAGAATTTGCTCCTCAATTGACGATACGGAAAAAATACTTAACGAACTTTTGAATATTTCACGTTATGAGCTGAAAAGCTACAAGCTCAACAGGGTAAACGTTAATTTAAAAGAATTTATAGACGACGGCGCCGAAGAAATCAAAGAACTGCTTGAAAGAAGCAATTTTGATTTTTCACTTCAATGCAATGTCAACAAAAACACGCAAATAAGTGTTGACACCGACGCATTTGCACGAGTTTTCAGAAACATTGTTATGAACTCGATAAAATATGCACGTGATGACAGGCAGGGTATGGTTCGTCTTATTGTCAGCGAATACGATCGCACGGTTATTATTGAACTTACAGATAACGGCTCAGGCGTTGAAAGTGAAAATCTTACTAAAATTTTTGATACAATGTATCGAACAGACCCTGCAAGAACAAAGGTTTCGCAAGGCTCCGGTTTAGGCTTGGCTGTTTGCAAGCAGATTGTCGAACTTCACGGTGGCTTAATCTGGGCAAGCAGTAAGCAGGGAGAGGGCCTTTCAATATTCATTTCAATGCCGAAAATTAAGGAAAGGACAGATAATATTGAGTAAGATTTTAATAGTTGAAGACGATGAGAACATCCTTGAACTTGAAAAGGATTATATTGAAGCAAGCAATATGGAGGCGCAGGGTGCAACAAACGGAAACGACGGCCTTGAGCTTGCGCTTAATAACGATTACGATTTAATTTTGCTTGACGTTATGCTTCCGGGTATTAACGGCTTTGATATTTGCAAAAAAATCAGAGAAACAAAGAACACACCCGTTATTTTCGTTACCGCAAAAAGAGATGAAATAGACAAAATTTCGGGCCTCGGTTTTGGTGCGGACGATTATATTGTTAAGCCGTTCTCCCCTGCCGAGCTTGTGGCAAGAATTCAGGCGCACATTAACAGATACAAAACTCTTACAAGCCAAAACGAGCAGGAAAAGGACGTTCTTGTGCGTGACAATATCAAGCTTTTCAAAAATACGGGCGAGGCATTCGTAGGCGATAAGGAAATTACGCTTACCAAAAAGGAATTTGAGGTACTTTATATTTTAGCCTCCCACCCTAACACGATTTATTCAAAAGCAGAGCTTTTTGAAAGCGTTTGGGGTTATGATTCCCTCGGCGACACCTCCACTCTTACAGTCCACATCAACCGCCTGCGTGACAAAATTAAGGAGGCAGACGAAAATACCGACTGTATCAAGACCATTTGGGGCAGAGGCTATAAGTTTAAATAAAATCATATTCATTCTGAAAATTAGAATGTAATATCGTGCTTTTGCCGAAGAAAAATCAACAAACACAATAAATATTAACCCCCGGTTTGAAGTGAACCCCAAAAGTTAGACACTTTTGGAGTTGCATATCAAAACCGGGGGTTTACTCTTTGCTGAAGAGACAAGAAAAATTCCCCACTTTTTTTGTAAAAAGTGAGGAATCGGTGGACAACTATAAGATAAAGGAAACAAGAAAAAGATAACCGATTGCAAACGCATCGCTATCCGAAAATTTACAATTGTAAAAGGAGAACACCAAATGTCAAAAGGTGCATGTAATATAATATTTCCTTGCCTTACGAAATATATTTTAACTATAAACGTAAACGATGTCAAACAATTCTACTTATAATGTAGAAAATATAGTATTTTCGCATATTTTAAAGATATAAATTAAGTAATGAAATACTTTGCAAAGCTCCAATCGTCAGTATTTACCACACCGTCTTGGTTAATATCGAGGTATTTTTCATCAATAGAAGCATCTTTTCCTCTGATATGGCGATTTAAAACGGCAAAGTCTTTTGCGTTAATATACCCGTCTTTGTGAAAATCGAAGTTTATCATTTGGCAAGGCTCTGTTGAAATATAATTTGAACTTGATATGCTAAACTCAAATTCCGAATCAATTCCGTATTTATGGCTCAGATTACATTTATAATTACCATTTTCCAATAAAAAGATAACAAAATATCCGTATTCATCAGATGCGCAGACACTTTCATTATTCGTTGCCGTTACTTCAGATATAGCATAATACCCATTTAGTTCTCCGCTTTTAGTTTCGCGTGTTACGACATAGGAACAAGCAATATATCCCGGATTAAATGTTAAATCATTTGAATTTGCATACTCCTGAACATATGAGTTATCTGCTCCTGCAAGCTTTACTCTCGTACTCTCATCAAAAGCAGTTGTTGCTATCGAGGTTATACTTTCGGGAATATATACGCCTTGTAAAACGTCGCAATATTTAAAAGCATCTTCTCCAATTTCAGAGCCTCCTGTTAAAACAACTGCTTCTAAACGTGTGCAATCGTAGAAAGCACCATCAGGAACACTATACGGCGGTAAAGTGATTGTAGAAATATCAGACCCTGAAAACAAATATTTTTCAAGCGCAGTTGCATTGCTTAAATCTATATCGCCCGATATATCAAGGCAATTAAAGTCACATTCATTTAACCTATATTCTTTTGATACAGAATCATACTTCCACGTTATTTGTTGCCATTCGCCCGGTTTGGTTAAATTCCAAGCAAGAGTTTCATCGTTATTTTTTTGATTATAAAAATCAACAAGTAAGTTATAGTCCTCTGAATTAAACATATCTACATCAGCATTTATAATTTGCTTTTTATAAGAAAGCATCGCATTTTCCTTTGAATTTATGTTTGATGTTACATCATCGGAAAAGATATTTATGTCAAGATAATTATTTTCACAGGAAAGCGAATAAAGAGGTGAGTTTTTTTCCGTTGCATTAGAAGGAAGTACAAAAGAATTCAACTTGCTTTCAGCGCAATCAATAACTTCGAGGGCACTACATCCGCTCACGTCAAGCGAAGTCAAACTCGTATTGTTACAATATAGCTCGGTTAGATTTGCAAAAGAGCTAAGATTAAGTTCACCGTTTACATCAGTTGAGGAAATATCAATAATATCTGCAAAATACACGTTGTCGATTTTTTTAAACTGAACATACTCCTGCACATTTTCCATTATCAGATTTCCGTTTTCATCAATCCAATTAAGAATACTGTTATTATCTCCTATCTTATCAAAAGCGATTAAAGCTGATAATTCTGTTTCGTCGTAAACTGCGCTTTTCGGTAAATATTGCGGTTCATATACAACTTCGGCATTTTCCCGTTCTGATACAGTCTGAAATGACGTTTTATTATTTTCATCGTTCAAATCAATATAATTCAGCATACAATACAAATTTACAAGATTTGTATTTTTCGATATATCAATACTCTCAAGCTGATTAAACGAGCAGACAAGAGTTGTTAAATTTGAAAGTGAAGTTACATCAATATCATTAAGCGAGCAATCCGAACATTCAAGAGAAATAATCGAAGGATTTTTTGATAAATCAATACTTTCAATGTCGTTATTACTGAAATTTACATTTTCAAGAGCGGTATTAGACGAAATATCAAGAGCTGTAATTTCATTATCAGATATATCCAAATCTGTCAAAGCCGTACAATCCGTAATAGTTACAGTGGATATATAATTTGAAGAAATGTCAACACTTTTAAGTGAGGTAAAGCCCGACAAATCAATACCGCCGTATAAATCCTTAAACACAAGGTCAACCGATGTAACTCTGCCGTCCTCGCCAAAAACCACGCCATTCCAAGTTGTATAATCGTCAATATCCCAACCGAGCTTATCTGCATTTGTTACGCCGTCATCGTCAGCGTTTGAAAGAAAAGACTTGATTTTTGATGTTTCTACAAGGTTATATGTGTTATCCGTTCTATCATCATCGGCTAAATAAATGCTGTTTGTTGCATATGTCATCAGGGATTGAACGGTAGCGTCATTGCCGCCTACACTACAACGTGACAACGCATCGGAATATGTATATTTTGTATAGTCAGAAAATTCAAGAATACTATAAAACTTTTGCCAATGATTACTCAAGTATAATAAATCCTTTGAAAATTGCCGTGACAATTTATTCAAACCTTTAAAATCATTTTTACACCACTCCATAAGTTGCTTAACTAATTTAACATTATTAAATAAACTATCACCCTCCATAGGAATAGCCAAAGTTAATGTCATAAAATCATACAAACTCATAGACACATTATCTAAAGACTTATGTTTAAACTCTTTTTCATAGTAATCTTTTAGATAAGGGGCGTATTGTTCACTCGCCATTATATCTGTAATTTTGTTGCAATATACTTTATCGTCAACATTTCCTGTTGTATAGGTAATTCCATATTTCCAATAATTCCATTTGTTATTGACAAGCGGAATATATGTTATAAAGTCCTTACTTTTGCAGAAATTAAAAATATTAGTATAACTCTCCATATCACTTGTATATGGTGAAACATTCGGTGTAGCATATGTATATGCGGTAACAAGCGGCAAGATTTCAACATTATCAGTCAATGATTTTGCTGCCAAGTTAGATACAGCGCCGCCGCGACTGTGACCCGTTAAAACAACCATTGTATTTTCGTTATTAAGGCTGTGCTTTTCTAAATATTCTTTAAGTCCATTTTCCACATATTTTGAAGCCTGCAAAAAGTTATAATGAGTATCATCGCCGTTTGTAAAAGTATATTTATCTGTGTTGCCGTTTTCATCGGGAGGGCAGACCTTCATGTTGCCCTCCCATTCTACGCCGTCCGTTCCGCGAATAACCACTATACAGTGATAACCTTCATTTTTAATATATTTGTTTGCAATTGCAAAGCTCACATTTTCATTGTTGTCATCATTAAAATTATATGCTTCAATATCACGGTAATTATATTTTTCGAGAGAGTTTTTAAAGTTTTCAGAAATACCTGTCCTCGCATTTTCATAATTTTCAGCATCTACGCTTTTGCTACTCGCCGCGACGGTTTTTGAATCGGAATAAACGGCTACAGATAAATCGCGGGTTTCAGTATAAAGCTCGTTTGAATATTTCATTCTCGCAATCTTTTCGGATTTTCCTATTGCTCCCGCTGCACCGACAAATTTACAGTCTAATCCCAAAATCCCCTCATTATCGCAAAATCCGTACAACATCCCTGCGTCATCGCTTATGTCAAGGTTGTAATTACCGCCGTTTTTCCAATTAACTTTAAACGAAATATTGTATTCGTAATCTGATGAACTTGCCCAAATTCTATCTTTTTGGATCGTTCCTGAAATTTCTTCGGAATACGACGTATTACCGTCAACAAAAAATGTAGCAGTAAAGTTTTGTTTATCATAATTTATTGTTTTTATTACTAAGTGAATAGTATAGCCGCTTTTCTTGCGTGTATATTCGCAACCAATAACCCTGAATTCACCTGTTGCGTCACCCATAGCGTAGCTTGCTGTAGGTATAAATGTAACCAATGATGTTAAAATTAAAATAAAACAAATAAAATTTTTGATTTTTTTCACGATTTCACCTTTAAGTTGTAATTTTTCACAAACATTTTAATATTTCTATAAGCTAAAGGCTATTAACAATATCAATAAATGTATAAACAAAAAACATAGCAATAGGTTGATAAGTCACTCTTAAAATCATAAAAAACAACAATGTTATATAATTGATTTTATTAAAATATAGCAAAACAATATTTATAACTACGTATATAAGCGGGAAAAAAGTATAATAAATCCAGTACAAATCCAACGGATTATCCAACAAATAATTCCACGCGTAAGCGCCTTCATCACAGATTACATAAATCATTTCAGATAAAAATAATACAGTGGATATTATAAATATTATTTTTTTTATTTTACTTAATTGGTTAAAATTCATAATTACCCTTTTTGTTACAATCATTATTTCCGCTCCTAACAATATACCATTATTATAAATTATCAATCTATGATTCCTAACTTAAGTTGATTTCTTGCAATTGTATTTATACCACAAAAACATCACTTGTTCAAGAATTTTTCTCTATAATAAACATTATAGACAAATATATTATATTTTTAGCAATTGCAAAACTTACATTTTCATCGTTATCATCATTAAAATTATATGCCTCAATATCACGATAGTTGTATTTTTCAAGCGAACGTTTAAAACTTTCGGATATACCTGTTCTTTAATGTCTAACTTAAGGTGATTTCTTCCAATTATATTTATAACATATTTACATTTTGCTTGCAAGAGCATTTATATATTACATAATATAATGCCTAATTTTAAGAACGTGAACTTCTCCGTTATCGAAAGAATAATAATAAAGAAATATAATATAAATAAGTCCGAAAGAAACACGCCGAAATACGACTTACTAATTCTTTACATAATGACGTTTAAAATATTGCAGATTTTTGACTTGTAAAAAAAATTTGAAAAAGAAAAATCCCATATCAAACAGGTGGTTTCTTGTATCCTTTTCAAGCAAACCTGCTAAAGACGTAAAAAAAAGCAAGTCAATTAAGACTTGCCTTTCGTGGCTCCCCCAACTGGGCTCGAACCAGTGACATCATGATTAACAGTCATGCGCT